>Ga0326597_10004378_pt1 | contig 19901 bp, 18 predicted proteins | sample RVTome_12_FD_203789 | JGI IMG/M metagenome (GOLD analysis project Ga0326597, IMG submission 203789) | Soil microbial communities from uranium-contaminated site in the Upper Colorado River Basin, Wyoming, United States - RVT100D185 | ecosystem: Environmental > Terrestrial > Soil > Contaminated >...
GATTTCTGCCGCCCAGCAGTACAAGCTGCCGGTCCTGATCCTCGTAATGGACAATTCCGGTTGGGGCGCCGTGAAAGCGTCGACGCTGCGGGTATTCCCGAAAGGCGAAGCGGTAGCCGCCGGCGAGTTCCAGGCAAACCTTTATCCGGACGCGGATTTCAGCAAGATCGCCGAGGCGTTCGGCGCCCACGGCGAAAAGATTAGCGATCCAGAAGAAGTGCCGGCGGCCCTCGCCCGCTGTACGCAGCTCGTGCGCAGTGGGCGTACGGCAATGCTGCATGTACGGGTGACTAGGCTGTAACGCCGACAAGCCTCACGTCGCGCCGGCAGTGACCTATGACTTCGGCATAGCTCGGCACGCCATGGAGCGTCAGGTGGGCGCCAGACGAAACGGCGCGCGTCGCTTCCCCTATCAGAAGGAGATTTCGTCATGACAGCTTCCGCGCTTCCTCCGCTGATCTCCAGCGACGGTCATCTCGAAGTCCGCCCCGAGCGCTGGTCGCCGCGGATGCCGGCCAAATACCGAGATCGGGCCCCGCGCACGATCAAGCTGCCGGACGGCGGCGACGCCCTCCTCGTCGAGGGCCAGCCACCGTATCCTGCCCCGTTCCTCGATCTCAGGGCCGGGCGTACCAACGAGAACTGGGAGCCTTTCGGCGTCACGGTCGACGACACGGCCGGCGTCGGACCGCCGGAGCAGCGGCTCCAAGAGCAGGACATGGACGCGCTGCACGCCGAAGTGCTGTTCCCCAACATGCAGGTGGGGCCGCGGCTGTGGCGCACGATCGCCGATGACGATGTCTACCGCGCGACGGTGCGCGCCTACAATGACTGGCTGGGCGAGGAATACTGCGCGGTGTCTCGCGATCGCCTCATCGGCCTCGGAGTCATTCCGTGGACGAACGTCAGCGATGCGATTGCCGAACTCGAGCACTGTGCAAAGCTGGGACTCAAGGGCGTCTGCCTGGGCGTGTTCCCATCCGCCAAGGCCTATCCCACACCCGAGGACGATCGCTTCTGGGCAGCCGCGGTCGACATGAACATGCCGCTGACCGTGCACGTGGGCTTCGACCGCCTCGGCCCGCGCGCCTCGCAACCCACCTTCGAGTACCCGGGCGTCGATCCCGCGATTCTCGCCAAACTCGGACCGCGAAAGCTGGTCGAGTGGGTGGCGCTGCCGTTTCTTGGCACGGCGCCGTCCATGAGCTTGGCCCAGCTCATCCTGTCCGGCGTCTTCGATCGCATCCCGGAGCTCAGAATCTTCTTCGCCGAGACCCGCTTGGGCTGGGTGCCGTTCTGGATGGAGGAGTCCGACTATTGGTACGAGCGGCACCGCCACTGGGCCGAGCGGCTGCTGAATTTCAAGCCCCTCAAGCAGCGGCCCAGCGAGTATGTCCGCGAGCACATCTTCTTCAGCGTGCAGCACGTCGAGCGCGTGGCGATCGAGCTGCGCCACCACATGGGCGTCGAGCGCATCATGTTCGCGACCGACTTCCCGCACATCGAGTGCGATTGGCCGAACACACGACCATTCGCCGAGCGCCTGTTCGCCGACGTGCCGCCCGACGAGGCCTTCAACATCGCCGCGCGCAATATGCTGGCGTACTTCCGTCTCGAGGACACCCCGATGGGCCGCAAGGTCATGGCCGCAGCGTAAGCCGAAGCGCGCGCCGGTTCGCTTACACGAACGAGGTCGAGTAGATGCAAAGGGCGTCCCGTGGGCCCCGCGCCTAAACGGCGGGCGCAGCTCGCCCTATTGCGAACTTTCTGCTGCGGATCGAGAGACTCGAGTCCTTAAGGCTGGCGGACGAACTTGTCCACGCTACGGTCCACTGTCAATCCGGCGTAGATGTCGCCCCGCGAGTCGACGCCCACGCCGTGGATATGACGACTCTCCAGGCGCGCGAGCACCTTACCTTGCCCGTCACGGATGCAGATATAGGCGGGCTTGCCGCCGTCTTCCTGCTCGGCGATGTAGAAGGCGCCGTCCTTGCCACGCGTAATATCGTTCGGCCCGCCCATGCCCGTCCACATGCCGAGGAATTCCCCATCCGGCGTGAACATCTGAATGCGCTTGTTGGCGCGGTCCGCGACGTAGAGCGTGCCGTCAGGGGTGATCGCGATGCTGTGTGGCAGGTGAAACTGGCCTTCCGACTTGCCCGGCGTACCCCACGACTTGACGAGCTGGCCGTCGCGCGTGAAGCGGTGCACGCGACTGTTGCGATAACCGTCGGTCACGTAGATATCGCCATTGGGATGAGGCATCATTTCTGTTGGGTGATTGAACGGCCCTGCTGCACGCGCCGCGAGCCAAGGCGAGCCTTCGCAGCCGGTGTCGGAATGCACGCCGCGCGTGCCCAACACCCGCAGGGGCCTGCCGTCGAGCGTAAAAGACATCGCCACCGAGTCGGGACGATCCGTCGTGTATGCGACATCGTCGACGATCTTCAATCCGTGCGCCTCCTTGATCGCGCCGATGCCCCAGCAGCCGAGATAATTCCCCTCGCGGTCGAACACCACCACCGGGGGATCCTTGCGCTGGAACACGTAAACACGATCCTGAGAATCGGTCGCCACCCTGCTGACCACGCCCAGCGCTTCGCCTTTGGGCATCTTGGGCCAGTCCCGGATCAGCTCGTAGGTATATGTGCCGGTGCCGACTTGAGCCATCGTGTTCTCCCCCCGGTTTCCGTAAACGCTCACATTGACCGTAGAATGTTACTCCGATCGATTGCGGAGTACGCGAAATGGCGACACCTGATCAAGGACAGCTAAGCGAGGGTCGAGCGAGTATTCAGCGGCCGCAAAACCTGCACGCCACTTATCACGCGCACGTCTACTTCGACGAGCAGAGCACCGAGCAGGCGCGCGAACTTTGTCAGCAGGCGGCTGATCTGTTCGCCGTCGCCATGGGTCGGGTCCATCAGAAACTCGTTGGGCCGCATCCGCACTGGAGTTGCCAGCTCACATTCGATGCGCGGCAGTTCGATCGACTGATTCCGTGGCTCGACGCGCATCGTGGCGGCTTGAACGTTCTCGTCCATCCCAGAACAGGGAATAGTCGGGCGGATCACACGACGCACGCCTCCTGGCTGGGAGAGCCGAGCGAGCTCAACGTTTCGCACTTCCACGCCTGAGGCGCCGCGATTTGCGGGTTTCTCGCTCGTCCGTTCATTGCACCGGTGCAGCCCGCGATCATCGCGGCGCATTCGTTTCTTGTGAGGACTTTGTCGTGAGCGCAGCAACCGAGGAGATGGCCGGCGAGTTACGCATCTACGGCAACTTGTCTCTTTTGGAAATGGCCCCAGTCTTGTTGGCTGCCAATCGAATCTATTCCGGCAAGACGGTCGTCGAACATGGCGGCGTCATGAGCCTTTGGGGAAAGACAACCGACCTACCTAGCCTCGCGGCAGCCGGGAAATCCGACATCGCGGCGAATTCGGATATACAGGCGTTGCGTTGTTCGTTCGAGAATCCTGATCTGCGTTTCATTTTCACGGCGGCCGAGTGTCCCTACCGCATTGTCTGCCGACGCTCGGCAGGCATCACTCGCCTTGCAGACCTGCGCGGAAAAAGAATCGGGACGATGCTCAAGTCATCTGCCGAGTATTTCTTGGACCGGATGCTGCGCACCGTCGGCATGACGGAGCGCGATGTGACGATCGTGCCGTTCATGGCCAAGACCGAGTCCCCGCTGACCCTGATGCCACAGGCGTTGCTCGCCAAGGAACTCGATGCGGTAACAGTGTGGGAGCCACAGATGCAACAGGCAAGCATTGCCATCGGCTCCGACGCGATAGAGTTCATCGACCCGTCGGTCTATCGCGAGCGCTTCAATTTATGCAGCACGCAAGCCAAGTTAGCGGATGCTGCGACACGCCACAAGATCGTCGCCTTTGTCCGTGCCCTGGTCGCGGCCACCGAACAATTGCGACGCGCTCCACAGGAGGGCCGGCAGCTCGTGGCACATGCCGCGCAGCTGGATATCGAGACGGTCAAGGATGCGTGGCCCTACCTCACGTACCCGGGAACGCTGGCGGCAGATCTGCTGGACGTTCTGATTCCCGCTGATGTTTGGGTTGCCAAGGAAACCGGCCGTGCGCCGCGCACGCGCAGTCAGTTGTCCGGGTTCGTCGACGCCAGCGTGGTGCGCGAAGCGCTCACGTAAGTCTGTGATCTTGCGGGCCCATCGCCGTGCCCGCCGGTCTGCGACTTGGCGCCGGACATCTACCAAGGCCGTATTAAGTTTACTAAGTCTGCGCCGCTAACTGGCTACCGCACAGCCCGACTTTTGCTCGGACAACATTAGCCGCCACACGAAACTCGCTGCTTCAGCAGTCGCGCTCGATCCTGTCGAGGCACCCGCCGTCAGAACAACGGCCCCGGCGATCAGTCCGCTGGCCGCATTGCTGCAAGAGGCCGGCCACGTTAGTGCGGTTGACCTGCGACGCGCGGCAGCTTACCGAAGTCCTAGCCGACCTACTCGGATTGTCCTACATCGAACCGCACATTGCCGGCATCGAGGCCCAGCTGCTGCGGAAGATCGCGCCTGCCTGGTGTCGGCAATACAGCTTCATCCCATTGTCTGTGCTCGACGGCAAAGTTTTGGTGGCCTTTGGCGATCCACTCGATATGACGCATCGCGCTGCAGCGCAACAGATGCTGGCATGCGAGATCGAACCCGCCATCGCCTGCAAGTCGCTTATCAGGACAACGCTGGAGGCAATTGAGCGAGGTGGCCGGCAAAATACCGGGGTTGTCGATGAAAACGCGGCCGTCGCGCTCGTGGATACCATCATTCGCGATGCGGCCCATCTGGGTGCGAGCGATATCCACATCGAACCCATGCGTACCCATACCCGTGTGCGCTATCGCGTTGACGGGGTGATGATGCAGCATCTCGAGATATCCAGCGAACTGACGCCGTCCGTCACCAGCCGGATCAAGATCCTGGCCAAGGCCGACATCGCGGAAAAGCGCCGTCATCAGGATGGACGCATCCAGTTCGAGGATCCCGACAGCGGCAACAGCTTATATCGCCCAGTGCTCGATCAACGCCAAGATCAATCTCACGTTCGAGGAGACGCTGCGCCACATTGTCCGGCAGGATCCCGACGTAAAGTCACTGACGCTGCGCCTGTGGCAGCACTCGGTCGGCTGCGCGATCGGCGCCAAATGGCTTGCCGAACACACTAACTACCGAGAGTACGCGAGGGAAGCGTTCATGGCTGGTCTACTGCACGACGTCGGGGCGCTGCTGCTGTTGCGCGTGTTGGAGTCCCTGCGCTCCACCGGTGGGCAGGAACAACGGATGCCCGAATCGCTGATCCTGGAAGTGATAACGGCGCTGCATGCCGAGCAAGGGGCGCGGCTCATCCGTCACTGGGCGCTACCCGAAACGTACGCCGAGGTGGCCGCCAACCACCATAGTCCTGACACCCACTCAGCCGACCCCTTGACGCAGTTGGTCCGGCTCGCCAATCAGACATGTCACAAGCTCGGCATGTCGCTTACCCCCGATGCATCTGGCTGCGGATTGTCCCGCGACACCTCAAGGCGCCCGTAGTTCGCATTCCATTCGGATACCTTGGGCGGGAACGGCCATCGATGTACTATTACTATCCGTCGAGCTATCCAGATCGCTGACGGGGCCGCTCCGGTAGATGCCACTAGAAACGGGGGAACACGAAATGCAGATCGAGGCTGCGGTTTTCCGCAAGGTGCATGAACCGCTGACGATCGAAGCGGTCGAGATGGACAAACCGCGCGCTCGGGAGATTATCGTGCGCACCGTCGCTACCGGGGTCTGCCACAGCGACCTGCACGTGATCGAGGGGCTGGGCCGCTATCCGACGGATCGACCCTTCGTCCTGGGGCACGAGGGGGCCGGCGTGGTCGAGGCGGTAGGCGAAGATGTCAGCGCGGTGCGGGTCGGCGACCATGTGGTTGCCTGCCTGTCCGGGTTCTGTGGTACCTGCCCGCAGTGCTTGAGTGGCCACCCCAATGTTTGCACCGGCGGGATCGTCACCCGCCCCGAGACCGGTGCGCCGCGGCTATCCCTGGATGGCGTACTGGTTCGCCAGTTCGGCGCAATCGGCAGCTATGCCGAGAAGATGCTGCTGCATGAAAATTCCGTAGTGCAGATCGATCCCGCAATTCCATTCGACCGGGCCGCGCTGGTCGGCTGTGGTGTGCTGACCGGGGTGGGCGCCGCATTGCGCTCCTCGGGAATGCGCGCCGGGCAGACGGTGGCCGTATTCGGCGTTGGCGGCGTCGGCCTGTCGATCGTGCAAGGGGCACGCATCGGCGGTGCCCGTCAGATCATCGCCGTGGACCAATTCGACTCGAAGCTGGAGATGGCCAAGGGCTTGGGTGCGACCCACACGGTCAACACCACCCAGGACGATCCGGTGAAGGCCATCCGCGCGATGACCGGCGGACTGGGCGTGGACCACGCGTTCGAGGCAGTCGGCATCTCGAAACTGTGTCGCCAGGCGATCGAGAGCCTGGCCGTGCGTGGCACCGCCACCATCGTCGGCGTGCTTCCGCCGGACGCAACAATCGAGTTCCCCTGGCTGGCGATCCGCCCGGAGTGCAAGGTGCAGACCTCCCGCATGGGCTCGAATCAGTTCCGCACCGATATTCCAACCTACCTGGAGTTCTACCGTCAGGGGCGACTGGATCTGGACGGCATGATCAGCCGGCGCGGACGGCTAGGCGATATCAACGAGGCGTTTCGAGCGATGAAAGCCGGGGAAGTCGCGCGCACGGTGTTGATGTTCGACTAGGGTGGATGTAACAGTCGAAACCTGAGCTGTCCGACGACGAGCGAAAATTTTCGACCTCTGCTGCAGAAAGCAGCCATTCGTTTTAGCCGACTCAGATCGACCCGAACCTGCCGCCCGATGACCACGCAGTTGTCCCTCACGCATCTGGGCTTAGCTGCGCGTGCGCCACCACGCGTTCCGTCACGGCTGCCGAAACTCATCCAGGCGTCCTGATCGGCAAAGCAACCAGCGGCTCTGCGACAAGGGCAACGATCTCGCTCGCCCCGCACTCACGCGAAGCGGTCAGATAGCGTCGAAGGGATGCAACTCGGGGCAATGTCGGGTTCAAAAAGTCCTCGAGAGACCGAAATTTTCAGCGAGCCCCTTTGAAAAGCCTAGGAGCGGCCAGGAGAGCTGCGAGCCTTGGAAGGTGAAAGTCCTTCCGCTGTCAATTTGAAGAAGGGGTAATGCCCTTTGGGGAGACGTATCAAATCTCCCTCGGGGACGGTAACACCGGCCCCGAGGCAAAGGGGCTCTGGGTACTTGGTGGTCCCCGTCCCAAGGCGGGACCCGGACACTGAGCCGGGAGGCGTGTGGAAACATGGTGATTATGGGAGACGGACTGAGGACCCTCGGGCAACCGCTGGATTACCCACCGTACCCTACCATTACGCGTGCGCCACATTTCTATCCCGACGGAGCCCGGGCATTCGGTACCGCCCCCAATATTCACCGCTTGATCGCCACCCTGTGCAACCTGTCTGCCATCAGAAATCCGCCAGTCTGGTGACCCAGGTATTAGCGCATAATGGCCACCTAGCAAGGGAGGGGAATGAACAATCGCCGCAAACTCCTTGCCGTGGTCGGCACTGCCATGCTCACGCCGCATACCGTGTACGCGCAATCAAAGCACGCGCCGGTGCTGATCGGTTGGCTGCACTTTAGTTCGCGCGAATCGAGCGGGCATTTACTCGCGGCATTCAAGGACGGGCTCGCGGCATTGGGTTGGAAGGAGGGCTCACGGATTGTGATTGAAGAGCGCTGGGCAGAGGGCCGCCGTGAACGCCTGCAGCCGCTTGCCGCAGAGCTTGCCGCGAAACATCCGGCCCTTATCGTAGCTGCGCCGAGACAATCAGTGACCGCCGCTGCCAAGGCGGCACCCACGACACCCATTGTGCTGACCGGCACCGGCGATCCCGTCAGAGCAGGTCTCGTTGCGAGTCTCGCGCGACCTGGCGGCATGATCACTGGGGTGAGCACTATTGCGGGTGACCTCGCCGGTAAGCATATCGAGTTGCTGCTCGAAGCGGTGCCGAGGCTGCGACGCGTCGGCTTTTTGGCCGGTTCCGCCACGAGCATGGAGGGCTCACGTCGCTTGATCGCACCACACTCGGTTGACGCGCACTTTGAAATGATCGCGAATCTCGAAGACATCGAACCGGCGCTGTCGCGTCTTGCGGACCACGGGGTGCAGGCCTTGATTATCGTGCCAAGCGCGATTTTTCAGTTCGCCCGTCGGCGCATCGCCAAGCTCGCTCTAGCGCATCGCTGGCCGGTTATCGCAGCCTCGCACGAATTCGCTGAAGCAGGAGGGTTGCTTAGTTATGGCGCGGATTATCGGGCGACTTACCGACGCGCCGCTTACTACGTGGACAGGATACTGAAGGGCGCAGTACCGGGCGAGCTGCCCGTGGAGCAGCCGATGACGTTTGAGTTTGTCGTCAACCTAAAAACGGCGAAGCTGCTTGGCCTTACGATACCGCCAACGATCATGGTGCAGGCGACGAGAGTGATCGAGTAGCGAACCGGGTGGCAGCTTTCACGCTGGCGGACATCGATGCGGATAATCCGTTGGCGTCATTGCAAGCGGCCACGTGGCCTTGCAGGCCGCGCCGGGCCAGTAGCCCGGTTTATCGCATCGCGCTGAAGCCGCGTGCCGGACAGCAGGTGCTGAGCCTGCAAACCGTAGCCAGCCGGGACGAGAAAACCACAGCCACCTACAGCCGCACAGTGCACTAAGTGCCGCAAGGTCAATCAAGCGGTATCTCTGCGGCGGAGCTTGAATCTGCCGATACCCGCCATGGGCCCAAGCTTGAGGATGCCCAACAACGCCCGCGCGCACCATGTTCAAATCGATATCGACGAGGCAGCGATGCCGATGGGCCTCGTGCTCTATAGCGGTTGCATGATACCGGTCCTCCCAGAACGCACCGCGTCGAGCCTTTCGCTGGTTGTACTGTTACGCCGTGCGCCCAGCGATGAGTGGCATACTACGCGCGATCTGCGCACGGCCGGAATCTCCGACGAGCAAATGCACGTGGTTCTAGGTGACCATGTCGAGGTGACCATGTAGTCGAGCACGCACAGTGCGTATCGCTGGCGCGCCTCGAAGAGCCAGTGCAAGTACTGTGCGCGGCATCGGGCGTAGTCCTTCGGGCGCGCATTCTCTAGTGGAAATCGCAGCGCTAAGGGTGTCTGATCCCCCGGAAATCAGCATTTGTCCTAATGGACTGGGTCGTTGCGTTGGTCCGACCCGAGGCCGCGAGGCCAATTCCGGCGCATGCGATCGCGCTGGACGTCGTTCTCGTGACCAATAACCGGCGTGAGTTCATTCGCGATTACGGATTACGGCTGGAGAACTGGGTCTGAGCGCCAGCAGCTCACCCGACCTCCTTCAGCGCCGCCTGCGCTTGCTCCAGCCAATACCGCATGTCCATCGCACGGTACATCGCCGTCGCAATGTTGAGATGCTCGCGGGCCTGGTCCTGCTTGTCGGTGCACCGGTAAAGCTTGCCGAGCCCGAGGTGGCAATCGGCGACGAGCGGACGCATGCCGAGCGAGTCGGCGAGCGCCAGCGACTCGCGGTAATAGCCTTCAGCGTCCTCAGTGCCACCTGTTGATGCGACGTCACCGGCGAGGCAGAGGGCGTGGGCTTGGCCTCCCCGAGCCCCCAGCCGGCGGGCAAGCGCCAGGGCTTCTCGGGCGTGGCTGGTGGCCTCGTCGATCCGCCCAGCCGAGAGGCAGGTCGTCCCCGCGCACAGAAGGATGAACGCCGGCCGGTTGTGAACCTGGTGACGGCGGAACGCCTCGACGGCGCCCACCACTAGCGGGAGCGCCTCGTCAGCACGGCAGGAGAAGGCGTAGGTGGCGCCGAGAGCGGCGGCGACGATCGATGTCCCAGCGAACTGCGACGTTCGGCAGAGGTCGAGGCCCCGCTCGAGGACCCGGGTCGCGCGTGGAAGATCCCCGCGTCGCAGATGAGCCAGCCCGAGATTGATCAATCCGTGGTACAGCGTGAAGGGATGATTGGCCGCTTCAGCGATCTGCACGGCGGCTTCGGCGTGCCCGATGGCCGCGTCGAAGTGGCCGAACTGGGAGAGCACGTCGGCGAGGGACGCCTCCGATCTCGCTGACTGGATGGCGGGCGTCCCGAAGCGCTCGTAGCGCAGGTCCCCCTCGAGCGCGATGTTCCGATCGAGCAAGGTGGCCGCCGCACTGAGATCGCCCCGGGCGACGTGCGTCTGGCCAAGATAGGAAGTTGCGACCACGTCGATCCGGCGATCGCCGAGGGTTCGCCCGATGCTCAGGGCCTCCTGCCCGAATCGGATGGCCTCGTCGTAGTCGCCAGTGGTAAGGCACTGGTAGACCATGAACGTGGCGATCTGAGCGAGCCGGTGCTGGTCACCGAGCGTCCTGACGAGCACCTCCGCTTCCTGGAGGTGCTCGCGCATCCGCGTCCGATCGTCGAGCGGATGTAAAGCGTTCCGGAGGTCGAGCCGGACGTCGATGGACAGCTCGGTTGTCGCCCTGGCCTCGGGGAAGTGGCGGAGAGTTACGAGCGCCTGCTCCAGGTGGGCAATAGCCTCGCGGTTGGCTGCGCGCGCCATGGCCCGGAGCCCCGCCTGGCGCAGATACGCGACTGCCTTCTCCCACGACTCTCCGCGCAGCGCGTGATAAGCCAGTCGCTCGGCCTGCTCATCGACGCGCTCGGGCGAGAGTCGCTCGATGGCCTCGACGATGCACGCATGCAGCGCACGTTGCCGTTCATGGAGCAGCCCCTGGTACGCGACCTCGTGCGTGAGCGCGTGCTTAAACGTGTACTCCAGGTCCGGAAAGAGCCGCGTCTCGTAGAGGAACTCCGCGCCCTGCAGGTGCGTGAGCTCGGTGCGCACCTCGGGCTCGGGCGTGTCTGCAATCGCTAGGAGTAGCGGCAGCGGCACATCCTTGCCGATCACCGCAGCCGCCTGCAGCAGTCGCTTCGCCTCCGGTGCCAGGCGGTCGATGCGCGCGGCGAGGATGGCCTGCACCGTGGCGGGGATCTGCAGCTGCTCTACCGGCCGGGTGAGCCGGTAGGCGCCGCGCTCGCCGGCCAAAGTCCCCGTCTCCACCAGGGCCCGCACACTTTCCTCGAGGAACAGGGGATTGGCTTCCGTGCGCTCGATGAGGCGCCGCTTGAGCGCCCCGAGCGCCGCGTCAGTCCCGAGGAGCGCAGCGAGCAGCTCGTCAGCGCTCTCGGGCGGCAGGGGATCGATGCGGAGCTGCCGGTAGTAGGTCTTGCCGCCCCAGCCGTGCTGGTACTCGGGACGGTAATTGACGAGGAGCAAGAGGCGCGCCGCGGGCAGACTGTCGATGAGACTATCGAGCAGCGTCTGCGTCTCGCCGTCGATCCAGTGCAGGTCCTCGAACACCACGACCACCGGCTGGACCTCGCTCTCGCGCAACATGAGGCGCTTGACTGCGTCGAGCATCTGCTGGCGTCGCTGCAACGGATCGAGAGCCTGCCAGGTACCCTGCCCTGCGCCTGTCGAAGGAGCTTGCCCTGAGCTCGCCGAAGGATCCACCGTCACATCGAGCAGCGCTAGAAGGGCGGGCACGATGTGACCGAGCGCTGCGCTGAGCGCAAGCACCTTACCCGTGACCTTCTCGCGGATCTTGCGCGCGTCGTCTCGGCTGTCGATCTCGAAGTAGCTTCGCAGCAACTCGATGACAGGCAAATAAGCGGTCACCTTGCCGTAGGAGACCGAAGGGGATTGCACGATCAGCCAGCCGTGCACGCGGTGCGAGTGAGCGAGCTCCCTGAACAGACGCGACTTGCCCACGCCTGGCTCCCCAACCACGGCGACCACCTGGCCGCGTCCCAGGCTCGCGCGTTCGAGGGCGTCGCGCAGTTGCTCCAGCTCTGCGCTGCGGCCGACGAAGCGCGTGAGCCCGCGGCGCGCCGCAGCCTCGATACGCGTGCGAGCAGCACCGGCGCCCATCAGCTCGAATACCTCGACCGGCGCATCGAGCCCCTTCACCGACACGGGCCCGAGCGGATTGACCAGAACGAAGCCCTCGGCCAGATGCAGCGTCGCGGCGGTGAGCCGCGTGCTGCCGGGCGCGGCTTGCTGCTCCATGCGCGCGGCGAGGTGCGTTGTCTGCCCCACGGCCGTGTAGTCCATGCGCAGATCGCTGCCGATCGAGCGCACCACGACGTCTCCGGAATTCAGTCCGACCCGAATCTGCACCTGCACGCCCTGCGCGCGGCGCAACGCCTCCGAATAGCGCCGCACGACGTCTTGCATCCTGAGCGCGGCATAACACGCGCGCACCGCGTGATCCTCATGCGCTAATGGAGCACCGAAGAGCGCCATGATCCCATCGCCCATTACTTGATTGACCGTACCCTCGTAACGGTGCACCGCTTCCATCATGCGCTCCAGCACGGGGTCGAGGATCTTGCGAGCCTCCTCGGGATCGCGATCGGCAAGCAGCTCCATCGAGCCCTTGAGGTCGGCGAACAGCACCGTCACCTCCTTGCGCTCGCCTTCGAGTGCGCTCTTCGAAGTGAGAATCTTCTCGGCGAGATGCTTCGGGGTGTAGCTATCGGGAGAAGCAACCGTTGCAGGCGATGCGCGGCCAACCCCGGTGCGTTGCGCTAGCCCCTCACCGCACTTTCGACAGAACTTTGCTCCTACCCGGTTGGCCTCGCCACAGCTTGGGCAAGTGGCTTCGATACGCGCACCACATTCTTCGCAGAAGGTGGCATCAATGGGATTGTCGTGTTGGCATCGCGGGCATTGCATGGTTTGACTCGGCCTGCGCCGGTTCCCACGGCGCCACGCGCTCAGTAGTAGTCAGATGGAAGAATCCACTTTCAGCAGCGCAATGGTGAGGATAGGCTTTTCAAGTGCGACACGAAGTCGCGTCTAGAAGTTGTTTTCACTTTACAGGAGGGAACCGCCCGTGTCACCGGATGAATCGAGGAGTCTGAATAAAGAGCGACTCTGACAATGTAACGAAGCACCGCGAGGGGTGGGATATCAATCGCGAGAGGCAATGGGGTAAGTACATGCTGAACTCGGCGAGAGGTCGAAAGAAGCTCTACCGCGTCTGGTCCAGGCCGCGGCGTCTACGGGCGGCGTCTACGGGTCGGACCAGCGCAAGGTAGTAGAAACACTGCGGTATCGTGCGCAAGAGGCGCCCCCAGCAGGGCTTAAAGCCCTATTCTTGGCCGACCAACTGACGCGGTAAGCGTGCACGGCTTCTCGCAACTCGCACCGTTCGCCTTAGTGAAAATCGCAGCGCTAAGGGTGTCCGATCCCCCGGAAATCAGCAATTCTCCTAATGGACTAGGTCGTTGCGTTGGTCTGATCCGAGGCCCCGAGGCCTGGTCCGTTGATCCCGCCGGGCGGCGTAAGGCGGCGTAATATCGAGTGTGCTAGTGGGCACGGATCGGGGGTGCGCATGCAAGACTGGAGCAATGGTTAAATGAATACTCGCCGCGATCTGCTCGTTGTGCTCGGCTGCGTAACGGTGTCGCCACGGATCGTGTTGGCGCAGGCGAAGAAGCGGCCTGTCCTGATCGGCTGGCTGCACGGGGGGCGGCGCGGACGTGCTGTGGCAACGTTCAAGGAAGGGATGGCAGCGCTGGGCTGGAAAGAAGGCGTGGACTACGTGCTCGAAGAACGCTGGGCGGAGGCCAGGACGGAAAGGCTGCCGGTGCTTGCCGAGGAGCTGGCGGCGCGCAAGCCCGCTGTCATTGTGGGAGCAGTCGGTGGTACGGAGGCTGCGGCCAAGGCCGCGCCGAACATTCCTGTTGTTCAGGCCCGGGGTAGTTCTCCTGTGAGCGCAGGGCTCGCGGCAAGCCTCGCGCGGCCGGGCGGCATGGTCACCGGTGTCACCAATCTTCCTAGCGAATTGTCCGGAAAATTTGTGGAGCTGCTGCTTGATGCTGTGCCCAAGCTCAAGCGGATCGGCTTTCTGGTCGATGCCAAATCACGCACGCACGCCGCATTCATAAAAAATGCACGCCGCGCCATCGACAATTTCCGCGTTGAGGCGCGGTTCGCTGAAGTTAGCGGCTTGGACGAGCTTGATGGCGCCCTCGCACGGTTGTCGAAGGAAGGGGTCGAGGGGCTTATTGTTTCTCCCAGCCTTGGATTGTTCGCCTCTGAGCGCGAGCGGATCGTCAAGTTCGCCCTGACGCAGCGCTGGCCGGTTGTGGCTGGCCCCAGTGTTTTCGCCGATGCAGGCGCCTTGCTTAGCTACAGCGGGAACGCGGCAGCCCAATATCGCCGTGCGGCGTATTACGTAGATCGAATTCTCAAAGGCGCGAAGCCCGGCGATTTGCCGATCGAACAGCCGATGACGTTCGAACTGGTGGTGAACATGAAAACGGCAACGCTGCTGGGTCTCAAGATGCCGCCGGAGATTATGGTGCGCGCGGAGCGGGTTATCGAGTGAAAATCGGGGTCAGACGACGGTTTCGTTCAGAAAACGTGCTCTGACCCCCGACATGCAAGAATAATGAAGCTAAAGCGGACCGGTTAAAGTCGGTGGCTTAAACTTTATGATGGAAAGTTATCCGCTGACGACATGCCGATCCGCCCCCTTGTCGCCGTCTTGCGAAAATAGGCCATCAATACCCCGGAAAAGAAAGCGATAATTGCGCAAGCGCTTGGCATGACCGACGCAATGCCGCCAAATGGGTACCGCGGACACGTCGCGTAGTGCGACTGCGCGTTGCGCTAACGGCATAACTCAATGATCACTCGTCGCTGCTTTCTGCTGGCACTGTTGTCGAGCACGGCCCTTCCATTCGCGCGGGCGCAGAACGCGGGCAAACTGCCGCGCATCGGCTTTCTCGACCCGTCGCCCTCGGAAAGCTCGCGTCGCAACGTGGCCCGCTTTCACGCCGGATTGGCCGCTCTCGGATACAGGGAGGGTGTTCATTATTCGCTCGAGTACCGCTCCGCGGAAGGCCGGTTCAAGCGCCTCCAGGAGCTTGCGGACGATCTTGTGCGTCTGCCGGTACACGTGATGGTGGTACGCAATACCCCCGGAATGCTCGCGGCGCGTAAGGCAACGCAGACGATCCCCTTGATCATGGCCGATGTCGGCGACCCCGTATCGCTCGGCTTCGTGCGGAGCCTAGCGCGCCCGGGAGGAAACGTCACGGGATTGTCCAACTCAACGCTCGAATTGATCCGCAAGCGTTTGGAGCTTCTCGCCGACACGCTGCCGGGCATTCGGCACGTCGCGGTCTTGGGCAACTCCGGCGATCAGAACACGCCCTATCAGCTAACCGAAGTAGACTCCGCGGCACGCACGCTAGGCATAACAGCGCGGGTTTTCGATGTCCGCTCGGAGGCGAGCATCGACGCAGTGCTCCAGCAGATCGCCGCATTGAGACCGGATGCATTGCTGCCGCTCGTGAACCCTCTGTACCGCGCGAGCATCAGTCCACGTATCATCCCGTGGGCCATGAAGCAGCGCGTGCCGGTTATGCATGCTTTCCGAGAAGAAGTCGAAGCCGGCGGCTTGATCGTGTACAGCGCCGACCTCTCCGATCACTACGAGCGCGTTGCGTCCCACGTCGTTCGAATACTTAGGGGAAGAGACATTGAACCTGGTTCGCGTCGCATCACGTTCGGCTTTCGCCTTAGGCATGACGATTTATTGCACCGTCGTCATTGCCTCTCAAACATTCATCGGTTTCGTGGCTCCGGACGAAGAGCCGCGTTATGCCAACCTAATGCTCGGTATGCGGCAAGGTTTGCAGCGCGAGGACGCAGCAAAGCGGGATTTGACCATCGTCGAGTACCGCATCCCGCGGCGCGACGCCGCCGCGGCACGCCGTGCGGCCGAATCGTTGCGAATCCGAGGCGTAAGCGCGGCATTCGTCGTCGGCACGGAGTTGACGCGGTCGCTTCGGTCGGTGATCAAGGAATTACCGATCATCTTCATCACACCCGGAAATCCGGTGCGCCCCGGACTTGCCGCCAGTCTCGCCCACCCAGGCAACAACATGACCGGGATGACGTTTGAGTTCCCCGAGCTCTCGGCAAAGCGGCTGGAGATGCTAAAAGAGATCAATCCGGCCACGCTTGTCGTCGGTGTCGTGTACGATCCACGGGACGAATCGCCAAGGCAGGGATTTGCCGCCGCCAAGGAGGGCGCGAGAAAACTAGGGCTCCAATTAGTGGAAATCGATGTGGAAAGCCTACGCGCTGGACAAACTCCGCAAACACCATCAGCCAAATTAGATGGCCTGATCCTGCTTCCCGGCGGTGCAATCACGACGGTGGCAACAGCGGCTATACGGCTTGCGACAACATTGCGCATCGTCTCTGTCGTCTGGGCACGCAGCGAAGCAACTCAGGATGCGATACTTAGCTATGGCGTAAACGACGTGGACGTCGCGCGCGACGCGGCACGGCTGGTCATGCGCGTCGTCAATGGGTACCCAGCTGGTAATCTTCCGATCGAGCGTCCATCGCGCTTCGAGCTCGTCGTCAATCGCAAAGCGGCCAAGGCCATCGGTGTTACGCTACCGCCCGAGATCATGGTACGCGCGGATCGGGTGATCGAATGAGGCGGCGTAGCGCAGGAATCGACGTTAAAGGATATCGCCGCAGCGTCCCGCAAACGATCGTGCGCAGCTGATGGGTTACGTTCCTTAACCCTTCCTACGGTTCCGACCGATTGTGTCCGACACCCCGTACCCATCCTAGGATTTCTGAATCGCCACCAACGGATCGCGCGCGAAACACAGGTCGGCCCGCGCCTTCGCCTTGTCCGGAAGATTACGCAGCAGGTAGGCTGGGTGATAAGTGACGATGAGCGCTGCGATTTCACTTGCGAATGCGCACCCGAAGGACTACGCCCGATGCCGCGCCAGGCCAGATCTATGGCGAGTGTCCGTCCGACCGCCGCCCCCCCGCCGACGATAGCACGCGGGTCTTAACTGCAGAGGATGCCATTCGGGTCTGCCCCCATTTTGCAGGCCCGTAGGGTCGGGACGCCAATCGAATAGTTTCAGCTGTCTTGGCCCTTACGCGTGGCCGCCGCTTGCTACAGAGCGTGCAGCTGGCGTGCGATGAATGCCTTGACCATCTCGTGAGCACGATCAGTCTCAGGCCCAGGTTCGAGCACCCACAAGTGGCCGCAGCCCTCGAAGACCGTGACCTCGCACTTACCACCAGCGGCGCGGTAGGTTTCGCCGAATTTCACCTGAAATGCCGGCAGAACGTTGTCATCAAGCCCACCTTGCATCACCAATAACGGCGGCAATTCCACCGGCTCTTTGCGCTCGAGAATCATTTGCGGGTTGCCTTCTTCGATGTCGCTGAAGGGGTTGAAATACACGTGGTGGCGATCCGCCATTTTCTGGTTCCCCTTGGCAAGCGCGTTGTTGTAGCGAGCCATGGGATCGCTGATCGGCGAGCGCGTAGCCACGTAGTGGATGCGCGCGTCAATCTCCGGGTGTCCTGCCAACGGCAGCGCGTTGTAGCGTGGATCTTGCGGCCGCATGCCGAGCAACATTCCTACGTGGCCACCGCTGGAACTGCCGAGCAAGCCCATCGTGGACGGATCACCATTCCAGCCGGGCGCTTTCATCTTCAGCCAACGAATACCGTAGTTTGCGTCTTGCACCGAGGCCGGGTACGGCGCTTCGCCGCCCAGGCGAAGATCGACGGACACCGTCAGAAGCCCGCTGCGCGCCATGGCCTCGGCCATTGCCACGTTGGCCATGCGATCCTTGAACGTCCAGGCGCCACCGTGCAGGTCGAGCAACACCGGAAACGGCCCATCACCGATCGGTTGATAGATTCGGGCAAGCAGCATTCGCGTGGGGACCTGCCTGAAGTCCTCTTCCCAAATCTTGACGTCGTAGGTTGCATTCGGATCGTAGTTGGCTTTCATCGGAACTGTTCCTTTTCATCTCGGGTGTTTGATTTGCCTACGCATTTGGATTTGATGTTTGCTCACACTAGCGTCGATTTGCGCTTCTTGCCTTTCTTGATCAGTTCGTCTTCCTCCAGTACCGCGGTGTATTGGCGCACCGCGTTCGCGATCGTCGGCCAGCCCGCATAGTGCCCGACCTGAATCATCACCTCGCAGATTTCCTCGTGGGTGATGCCAATGTGCTTGGAACTGCGGTAATGCGAATAGTTACCGGTCGGTCGCGCCAGCGCGATGTTCGCGGCCAAGGTCACCAGCTGCCGTTCGCGTAGGCTCAAACCCGGGCGCGCCCAGACATCGCCGAATAGATGCCCGACCGACATCTCGTACATATCCGGGCACAAGGCCTTCTGTTCCAGCATGAGTTTTTCCCGGCCCATCTTTTTCAATATCGCCATGCCGCGCTTGCGGCGTTTGTCATAGTCGCTCATCGATCCGCCCTCGGTTGAGTGGAAAAGTGAGCGATGATGACACTCTGCTAAGATTGGCGTCAAACGCAAGCGTCGGCGGCAGCGAAGATCGGAGTCCTGGAGCGCGGCTACGGTGCAGTGTCAGCCGCCTCTAGCTTATTTTTGTATTCTGGGAAACATGCTATGAGCGACCATGTGCGCCAGCTTCATCCTTTATTCGTTGGCGAGATAAGCGGTGTAGACGTTTCGCAGCCGCTAACCACCGCGACGGTGGGCGCGCTGGTCGATGCGATCAATCGCTACGCGGTGCTGATCTTCCACGACCAAACGCTCGATGACCAAACCCAGATCGATTTCGCAGCGCACTTCGGCGCGATCGCGATGCCGCGCTACAATTACGGCTCAAAGCAGCGAATCGACGCGCGTTTGGCTGACATTTCCAACCTCGATGCGGACGGTAACTTGCGCGGCGCGACGCATCACCGCCGGCTCGATGCGTTCGGCAACATGCTCTGGCACACCGATGCGTCATTCCGCAGAATTCCCGGCGCGCTGTCGATGCTTTATGCGCACAAGGTTCCAGCCGAGGGCGGCGAGACGGAATTCGCCGATCTGCGAGCCGCCTGGGATACGTTGCCGCCGCGCAAACAAGCGCAAATCGAGCCGCTGGTTGCCGAACATTCCATCTGGCACTCGCGCGGCCAGATCGGGTTCTACGATTTCACGGCCGAGCAACGCGCGGAGGTTCCGCCGGTGCCGCAACGCGTGGTGCGCACCCACCCTGGATCAAAACGCAAGACACTGTATCTGGCGGCGCATGCCTCGCACATCATCGACTGGCCAGTCCCGGAAGGCCGAATGCTGCTCAACGAACTGACCGAGCACGCGACCCAACGCGAGTTCGTCTACCGTCACCACTGGCAAGTCCACGACCTGGTGATCTGGGATAACCGCTGCACGATGCACCGCGGTCGCGCTTACGACATGAACGCGACGGTCCGCGATCTGCGCCGCGTGACGACACAGGACGTTGCCTCGACGCTCGACCAGTGAATTGCCCGGTCCGAGCCGAGACCGGGAGCCGCGGGTAGGACTACGCTAAGTCTCCGCGTTCTCAGAAGTTTCCTCAGGACTGGACATGAATGCCGCGTTTCTGCTCCGCGTAAATCATTGCGACCCCTATTGCGCGCTGTCCCTTGGTCATGCGGGTGCGGTTGATGTTTGACGAAATGACGTAGGCGACCGCCACTGCGGCCGGCGCTTCCTTGCCGCGCCTAGAACTCCGCGAAGTATCGATACACAGTGATCGCGACGAACGCGGCTGCGATTGTGGAGGCCGTGGCGCGTTGCGGATTATGCCTTCGCGCCGATCCGCGAGAATTTCCCCCGCCACCCGGACAGCGTCGGGGCGAGTACGAATTAAAAAAGACGTTTTTAGGATGTCTACTTCTAGCCCTCAGATGGCTATGCCTGTGACCCCGTCATTGACGTAATACGT
>Ga0326597_10004379_pt1 | contig 19896 bp, 31 predicted proteins | sample RVTome_12_FD_203789 | JGI IMG/M metagenome (GOLD analysis project Ga0326597, IMG submission 203789) | Soil microbial communities from uranium-contaminated site in the Upper Colorado River Basin, Wyoming, United States - RVT100D185 | ecosystem: Environmental > Terrestrial > Soil > Contaminated >...
ATAAGTAACTCTTCATTTAAAGAAATCTACGGATCATTAACTGGAGTTAGTAATTTTTGTTTATGTATTAACTCAACAGTCTACAACGATTACACACTAGGAGAAGGAGAGATCCAGTATTCTAAAACTGGTTATGCAGATAGAAGATTTTACACTTTCAGCACACAAAGGCTTACTAACGAAACAATAAATAATACTCTTTATCTTTTACCTTCTGCGAGTGCGACTAGTTTCTTATTTGATTTTAAAGACACCAGTCTAGCCCCTTACACAAGCAGATATACAACGCTTCTTAGATGGTATCCTAATCTTAACGAGTATAAAATAGTGGAGATGGCTAAGACAGATGATAAGGGAGAGACTATTATGAGAGTTCAGGTAGAAGATACAGATTATAGAGTAGGACTTTATGAGACTAACGGATCATTAATAACATTACTTAACCCTGTAAGATTTGCGTGTTTATCTGCTCCCTGCTCTTATTCCTCCTTAGTAGATCAAGCAGAAAAAGATTATACTTCCTTCTTTGATGTAGAAGGATCAATAGAATTTAATGAGACTACTAACATCTGGACTTTAACCTGGAATGATCCTAGCCAAAATACCGACAGTATGAATTTAATAGTTACAAGAGAAAGAGGAGACAGCTCTTATACTATTTGTGATGTTTCGGCTTCTGGATTTACAGGGATCTTAACCTGTGATAGCACAGGATACACAGGAACACTAGTAGCAGTAGCTTACAGAACTGCCTCTCCAGCTACTCCAATATTCCAGAAAATAATAAACACTTTAAGTAGTCCTTTCGCAAGTTCGGTAGGGCTATTCTTTTCTTTTATCTTAGTAGCTCTGTTAATGCTAATTGGAGTTTATTCTCCCGTAGCCTCAGTTATCTTAGGAATTTTAGCATTACTTCCAGCTCTTTATATGGGAGTAATTCCTTTAGCGATTTTTATACCAATAGCGTGTTTAGGAGGTATCATAATTCATTTTATGAAAAGGACAGGATGAAACTTAGATCATTAATCAAAGACAAAAGAGGTTACTCTTTAGGAGGATGGAGCGAAGGGATAATATTCGCTATTTTATTAGTAAGTCTTTTAGGGATTATTATCGGTGGAATGAATGTAAAATACAATAAAGATTATCAAATAGGATTAGGAGGAAACACTACAGAAAGTGCTTTCGTAGATTATCAATCAACACTAGAAAGAGAGATCTCTGGAGGAGAGGCGGTTTTTGACGCACAATCTGGATTAACTCTTAAGTCATCCTGGGGGATAATCAAGTCAGGAATAACTATTATTTGGGACTTCTTTACTGGAGGATGGATAGAGACAATCGTAATTAAAATGATGAATCTCCCACCAATTGTAGCTATTACATTCAGACTGCTTTACTTCCTTAGCATAGGATACATCATACTTAAAATATTATTCAAGGTTAAAGCATAAAATGGTTAATTGGACAAACATCACGACGCCTGGAGATCTCTTAGCTGTGCCTAACGCTAATACCTCTGGCTCTTTTTGGAGTTCTACCCTTTATATGATCTGGGTAGTTTTGCTTTTAGTTTTTGCTCCGTTTAATATTGAAGTAGCTTTACTAGCTTCTACTTTCTTTGGAATTGTAGCAGGAATTTTATTAGCTTACGCTGGTTTAGTATCCTGGGGGACAGTATTATTTTTTATCGGAGAATTGATCTTTACTATACTTTATATCGTCTGGAGCAGTAACCGAGATCAATAAAACGCATAATGTATTACATTATTGCCTATTTGTGCGACAAGTGGTTATAAGCAAGAAAAACGCCCTATTTCTATGAAAAATTATACTTTGAAGCGTGAGAGAGCTAGCCACGTAAAAACTACTGCTCAGTTGAAAGGGAGGAAGAACTAGATAAAATGTTTAATGCTTTAACTGCTTTAGGTTGGGGTGTAGTTACATTTGCTATTACAATCGGTGTAGGAACTGTTGTTCTTACTAAGTTTGGAGACGCCGTAGGCGGAACAGCAAACGAAACAGTAGACTACCTTAACACTCAGTTAGGAACAACTGGACTAGCAGGCTGGACACCAGCCATTATAGCTTTTGCTGTAGGTATGCTATTCTTAGGAGGTTTCCTAATTAACAGAGGTAAAGGTAGAAGCTATTAAGCGTTTTAGTTTTTCTAAACTAAAATGTTTAATGCTTTAACTGCTTTAGGTTGGGGTGTAGTTACATTTGCTATTACAATTGGTGTAGGAACTATTGTTCTTACTAAGTTTGGAGACGCTGTAGCTACCTGTGCGACAGATTATACATATAACGCCACTCAGGCAAAATGTGTAAATGCTACTAATGGAGATCCAACAGATCCAACTAATGGCGGATGGGTAAACACTAACTACCTTAGCACTCAGTTAGGAACAACTGGACTAGCAGGCTGGACACCAGCCATTATAGCTTTTGCTGTAGGTATGCTATTCTTAGGAGGTTTCCTAATTAACAGAGGTAAAGGTAGAAGCTATTAATGTTAAAAGGATAGGCGATCCTCAGAGTTTAATTTACTCAAGAAAACAGGCACTACCATCCTTTAACTAAGAAAGCTTCAACTCCCAGAATTTTTATTTTTTTATTTTTTACTTCTAGCCAAACAGGCTAGAAATCTTTTTCTTTTCTTACCTTCGTTTCTTATGGAAGGTAAAAACTTTTTTAACAACAAGTAAAAACTTTTACTTGTCCTGATAATTTTTACTTCTTTTACTATAAATTAGATCTATTCTTAAAAGGGGATTTTGCCTCTAGAAGCCCTATAAAGTATAAATTTGCCTATTACAGCTTTTTAGTTATTAGCTAAATAATCACAAAAGAAGTAAAAAAAACAACTAGGGTAGCTAAGCGACAACTAGGGAGGGTTTATAAGTAGTTGATTTTTTACTTTTACTAGTTATTCGGTTTTAAACACTTAAAATTCTTAACCTATATTTCCTATGGAGAATTAAAATCTAACTGAAAAAATTAGAAATCCTTTTCTTTAATCTATTAAAAAAACTAAACTCTTTCCTTATTTCTTCTAACATCTCTAGTTGTTCTTTTGAAAACTTATGTATCTTCCTATCGCTATCTAGCTCTTTGTTTATCTCGGCTACTTGTTCTAACATTCCCTCTATTCTCTCAGAGTTAGCCTTAATTTCATCTTCGCTTAAGTTTTCAAATCCTTTGTTTAAAATTTTTTGATCTTTTTTAGAAATATTAAGAGAGATATTCTTCTTAGATGGAATATCTTCTTTAGGATTTTTTTCTATTTCTTTCTCTATTTTTGTAGATATTTTTATAAAGACTTTTTCAAATTCTTTATTTCTTCTAGGATTATTTTCATCTATAAATTTATCTAGTTCTTTTTCCATAATCTTCTTATCTTTCTTAGAAATCTTAAAATCGGTTTTTCGTCCATCCATCTTAAATTTTATAGTGTTTTTACTTTTTAAATTATGTGTTCAGTCCATCCCTGCCGATCCTTCTTAACAGCAATTATTTTTTTTACTTCTTTAGGATGATTTGTAAACGCCTGGATCTTCTTACGATCTCTAATCCTGTTAGCTTTAACCTGGACTAGTAAAACTTCCTTTTTATTGATACATAGAACATCAAAAAGCCCAAAAATATCTACATCATAAAATCTAACATTCGGAGATTTATAACAACTGTAACCCTCTGCCTCTTTCATCTGCCTATACTCAAGCTCTAATTTATTTCCCTTTCTTTTTGTGTTTACCATTCTAAACAGTAACTACCTGGATCTGATTTAATTCTGGGATCTTATTAAGTTCATCCCTCATTTTATCTTTAAAAGATTGTGTTTTAAGAGCATATCTAGGCAACATTCTTAGATCACTATGTCCTAAAAAGCTAGCAACGAGGTAAGGATCTGCCGAGCTTTCTAGTAGTTCTGTAGCCTTTGTAGCTCTAAAAGTGTAGGATCTTGTTTTCCCAACTTCATAAAGCCCAGCTGGCTTAAGGATCTTCTCTCTTAAAATTCCTTTCCATCTTCCAGGAGAAAGCGGTCTAGTTCTATCTTCAAAGCTAGGAAATAAATAATTAGATCCCCCCCAAAAAGTTCTAGGAAAAGATAAATATTCTTTTAATGCACTCCCTACGCTCTCAGTTATAGGAACTTCCCTAGACTTCTTTTCTTTGTTGTTTTTCCCATCAATGATAACTACCCACTCATTAAATTTAAAATCGCTAAACCTCAAAGATAAACATTCCTTAGGTCTTAATCCGAGAGAATAAAGTAAAAGCACGATACATTTATCCCTAGCTCTTAAAAATTCTCCCCAGTTATTCTTAAGATATTTGTCTGAGGTTTCAACTGTGTTTATGATTGTCTCTACGTCGTTCTTGCTAAAGATCTTTGGAAGATCCTTAATACCCTTATGTAAGTATAGTTCATTTAACATTTTTAGTCATTATTAAGTAGTAGATTAGGTTTAAATACTTATTGGTATTAAGTAGATTAACTTAAATTAGTTAAGTAGTTAAGATGGTTAAAGTTTTAGGACGAGAAAAGGCACACTTCCGAATACAGATCTATGATCTAGTTAGAGGAAAGTCTAGAAACATTAGCTTATCTAATCACTCTGGCTTAAGTGCTGATGACTTAAAAGAGATCATAATTAAAACTCTGGAAGATCCAGAAGCTACAGAAAAATATTTAAAGAAGAAAAAACAAGTTAAGTAAGTGATCGCCATAACCCTTTAGGGTAACAATCGGCTGTCTGATACGCTGAGGGGATACGTTGGTTATCATACTCAAAAAAAGGAGGATGAGCCTTAAAAAGCTTATCTTAAATCAAAAGATGGACGAAAAAAAAGAAGGATGGAAAAATTACGAAGGAAAGAGGGTTTTTATTAAACTCAAAAATAATAGAGAGTATTCTGGAAAAGTTTTACTAATTGATGATAAAAAAGAGCCTTTAATCTGGATCACACTTCTAGACAAGTTCGGAAAAAGGGTTACTTTCGTTCATTCTGAAATCTCAGTAATAGAGGAGGAGCGGATCTAATGGCTGAATACTTTTTTGACACTATGACTATAGGGCAGTTAAGAGAAATGACTGAGCAATATAAGAAGCTCCAGGTAGAAAATAAGATCCTTAGAACAAAATATCCAAATAAAGCTAAAGATATGGATAACTCATTAAGAGACATTTTAAAAGAGGTGGGAGTAGATGTCAGTTAAAGAAGTAAAAAAAACAACTAGGACAAGTAAAAACTTTTACTTTACTGTATTTTCACACCTAAAACAGGGTTTAAACCCCGCTCAAATAAGTAAAGAGCTTTCTATTTCTAAACAAAAACTAAACTACTATTTATCGTCGTTAAAGCGTTCTGGATTTATTGAAAAAATAGGCTACGGAGTTTGGACAATAAGTAAAGAATTTAACGAAAAAGAAGTAAAAAAAACAACTAGGGTAGCTAAGCGACAACTAGAGGAAATGAAGTCCGACACAGTAAGAGGACACGCCTTCCAATTTGTTTTACAACTTCCTAAAAATCTTCCTAATTGGGATAGAAGAGAAGAGATCTTTAACAAAATGGGCTTTAAGTATGCTCCCTTAATCTTAGGTGGAATAAACAGAGGACAGAAGATCCAATTTAAGGGGCGTAAAGTTTGGCTAACTGATGGATCAATAGTTCTTTATGAGAAGTCTAGCTTTATGGCGGATACAGCTAAAGAGGCTAAGGATTATGCTATTTCTGAGATTATGAGCGTTCTAAGAGCCTTAGAAAAGACTTTAAGGGCAGATTTTAGCTTTGCTGGAAAATATAAATTTAGAGTTTCTAGACAACATTACGCTTTAGTTAAGAACGCTTTAGCTAAGCAATATGACAAAGAAGGTAAAAAACTAGAGATCTATAATCATACTGGCTTATGGTTTTTGATTGATAATTCTTTTAATTTGCACGAGGCGGAGACTGTTCACTCTAAAACTGCTGTAGAAGATAACTCCAAAGTTCAAAACTTCTTTAATGGGCTTAAGGAAACAAAGGATTATACTCCTGCATTTGTAGTAAGTTCTTTGGCTCAAAATTCACAAAACCTAGATCTTCTTATGAGAGAACAAGTAGTTTACGCTCAGAATATTAAATCTCACATCCAGGCGATCCAAGATCTAGGCTACGGAGTTAGAGAATTAGTAGGATTAGTTAAGGAAATGAAGGAGGCTAAGAAATGAAAAAAGTAAAAATGGATAAGGAGAAATTTCAGAAACTAGATCAACTAGATAGAATAGAATACTTACTTTACCAAAGAGATCTTAATGACAGATTTAGCGGATCTGTTACTATTTCTATGATCTGGACTATGTTTTATGTTTGGAGCGTTGTTATGATTTTGGCTTTGCTTATGTATATTGGATTTGAAAGTCTTACTTTGTTTAATGTTTTACCTTCGCTAGCTATAGTTTTCAAATGGGCTTTAATAGCTTCGGTAATTATGGATGTTTTGACAACAATCTTAGCAATCAGAAAAAGAAAAAAACTTAACGATCACTTTCTTAAGAGAGGAGGTTACATCTAATGGCTTTTAATCTGGCTGGAGTATCTGGAGTAGCTTTCTCCTGGCTAACTTCTTTTATGTTTTGGGGAATTGCTTTATTTTTAGTTTTACTAGTTACTGTTGGATCTTTAATTATCCGAAAGAAAAGAAAATTAATCTATCCAGCAATAGAGCTAACAGATTTAGGAGCTGGTAAAATAGGATTTAAGTCTCATAGGGCAGGCTGGTTTAAGACTAAAACTATGTTTTTTGGAATGTTTGACTATGGCGGAGAAGATGTTTTAAGATTAAAAGATGGAAGGCAAGTTCAAGACGCTAGCTCTGAGGACTTTCACGATATAGACGGAAAAAGAGGTTTATTAGTTATAAGAAAATCAGACGATCCAGCTATTTTAGTCCCTGTAAACAAAGCAGGAACAACTAACAACTACAAAAAAGAAGAGATTTTTAAGAAAGATAAAAACGGAAACCTGGTAGGAACTGGAAAATATAGACTAGTGCCTATTCCTGTAACAACTGTTAAGAAGATGGAAGTTACTAACGCTCACTTATTGGCGGAGATAGCTCCAGCAGATTATAGAGACGCTTCTGTTAAAATTGTAAATAACACAGAGAAAGAAACTCAGGGCAAATGGGAGAAGCTAGCCCCTATCTTAGTTTTTGGAACTATGGCGATCGTGTTTATGATTACGATTATCTTAATTGTTCAGATGGTAAAGCAGGGGCAAACAGAGGCTAAAAACCTCCTCTTAGAAGCAGGAAAAGTAGTATTAGAAGCCTCTAAGAACGCTGTCCAGGCTTCGGCGTCTGCTCCCTAACTAAAATGCAAGAAGAATTAAAGATAATCCAAAGAATGGGGATAATCACATCCTCAGAACTACAAGAACTAATAGATAAAAACATCCGAACAATAATCCGAAACCTAAACAGGCTGGAGGAATGGGGAGATATTAAAATTATGATATTCAAAACAGACAAAATAAGAAGGAGGCTCTACGTAGATGAAGAAGTATACAACGATTTTATTAAAGCTAATTAGTCCTAAGGGGAAACCTGTTTTAGGGCAGATCATAGTTAGAGATAACTTCGCTCTTTCTACTTTTGGAGATCCTAAGCTAGCTAAACAAATTTACGAGTATGATCTAGCTCAGGGAGAAGATGTAGCTTTTAATGAGAAGTTTAACGCTTACATCAAACGTTATAATGAAATGAAAAAAGACCAGATCGTAAAAGAACTAAGAGCAGAAATAGAAAAAGCTGGGGGAGAGATTTTAGAATGATACAGGAATTACAAGATATGATTAACGTTTGCGACGCTACAGGAAATCAAAAAGCAAAAGAGATTTTATTGGAAATTGCACGATCTCTAGAAAACAAGCAGAAAGATTTACTAACTTTAGTAAGAGTTTTAGTTAATCCTGATAATTCAGGAAACATTTTAGATCAATATCAAAAAGATAAGGAGATGGGATTATGAAACAATTTTCACAGCAAGAAGTCTTAAGGATGTTTTATCTTTGCGGAGCTGTTATATTCTTAATTGTAGGTATAGCCAACACCTTTACTAACGCTCACTTTTGGGCTGATATGATTTTATCCGCTAAAGTCTCTGCTGTTTTCTCAAACATTTTTAATTACGTGCTAGCAGTTTTCTTTTACTTCTTACTAAAGGGAATGAATATAACAGGAGTAAACCCAATAGAGGATAAAGATCTAGATAAAATTTTTGAGGAGGTTAATTAATGGAAGAAGAAGTAATCTACGTAGATGAGAATAATAATCCTGTAGCCCCTCCTAGAGGCTCTAGCCCTAGTCCTGGAAACTATCCGCCAGTCCAAGCTCAAAGGAGCGACAAGGGAGATATTTTAGATAAGATTAAACCAGATCTAATAGTAGAGATTATTCGTCATAAACTTATGGGAGAAGAACTAATTAACGGAAAGTGGACTAAAATAGATGTCCTCCAGGAAAGAGCTATCTCTCCTGTTGGGGCGTGGGATATGTCTAATTTAATGCTAGGAGCTAGTTCTCAAAATGTAGCTTTATCTAAATTAACTAATGATGAGATTAGAGCTAGAGCTTTATCTATTGCTAAGACCGCTCAAAATATGTGTTTAAAGAATTGGAAAGAATACGGAATACAGGGAACAGATCAGCTAGAGTTTGTCCATCAGATAATTTTTACTAACACCTTCATAACTCTTAAGCAACCTCAAGACGGAGGAATTAGAGATCTAATTAAGGGAACTACATCAGAACAAAGACAAGTAGTCAGCCAGGAAGATAATAGGAGGGGCTTCTTTAGGCGTGGAAGATGACAGACTTTAGAATAACATCAGAACAGCTAGAGGAAGTTATCGGCTTTTTAGATACTAGACAAACATTAAGGGCTAAATCTATTCTAAAGAATTTGGAGGTTATAGAATTTAAGGAAGATGACGATAAAAATTCTTAATCTTTACGCTGGAATTGGAGGGAATAGAAAACTTTGGGATGGAGACATTGAGGTAACAGCAGTAGAAAATAATAAAATAATTGCCGAGATCTATAAAAAGTTCTTTCCGAATGATAAGGTAATAGTTGGAGACGCACATAAATTTTTATTAGAGCATTATAAGGAATTTAATTTTATCTGGAGTTCTCCTCCTTGTCAGAGCCATAGTAGAGTTAGAAAAGCAACATTACCCCGGGGTTTAACTAAACCCGTTTATCCAGATATGAAACTCTATCAAGAAATACTATTCTTAAAACATCACGTGGAAGCTACGCCCTGGGTGGTGGAAAACGTAAAACCTTATTATGAGCCTTTGATAGAGCCACAATCTGTAGGGCGTCATAATTTCTGGTGTAATTTTGAAATAAAGCCAATAAACTTTACCTTGCAGGGCGATCTTATAGGATCTTCTAAAATAAAGTTGTTGGAAGAGAACAAAGGATTTAATTTAGATTTTGCACGTGGTTTAGGAAAAAGAAAAGATCAGGTATTAAAGAATTGTGTTAATGCCGAGCTCGGTAATCATATCTTTAAATGTGCTTTTGCCTCGAGGCAAGAAATACTACCAGATTTTATAGGAGATGATGTAAACGAAGAGGGTTATATCGGAACAATAACTCCAGAGGTAAAAGGATGAAAATAGCGATTTATGTTAGAGTTTCTAGAATAGATCTTCATAATGAAAATCAAACAATAGAGTTAGAACAATACGCTAAGGCTATGGGCTGGGACTACGAGATCTACGAAGAGAAGGAAAGCACTAGAAAAACTAGACCAATTAAAAACGAGGTGTTTCAGTTAGCGATCCAGAAAAAGGTAGATTTAATTTTAATTTATAAACTAGATCGTTGGGCGAGATCTCTCCAGGAATTAATTAACGATTTTAATATCTTAAGACAGCATAAGGTAGAGTTTAGATCTCTTAAGGATAATATTGTTTTGAATGATGATCCTAGAAATATGTTAATGATCCAGATCTTAGGAGCGTTTGCTGAGTTTGAGCGAGCTATGATAAGAGAAAGAACAATCGCAGGACTGGACAGAGCAAGAGCAGAAGGTAAAAAATTAGGGAGACCTAGATCTGGACTAAATAAGAAAGATCCTAATCCTGAGCAGGTTATGGAATTACTTAATTCTAAGAAATATAACAAGAGGCAGTATCCAATTTCAGAAATAGCCAAAAAACTAAACACTTCAATTTACAGGGTAGAAAAGGTTATCAAGCTTTACAAAAAAAGCCCCCCTGTAAAAAACTAAAAAAATGGGAAGAGACAATCCAAATACACAGTCAAAAATCAAACGCACGTTTAATTTAAGTCAGAAGGCAGAAAAAGCCCTCCTTTATCTGATCTGGATCTTTTTCTTTTCTAGAGTGATGGAGGGAATTAAGAACGCCTATTACTTAATGAAGATTAAACCAGTTATGCTAGAGCTGGAGATCCTTCCTCTGATGTTCTTCTTTCAGGTTTACTTACTCAACATTATAATAATTGTTTTGTGTGCTGGATTTTTACTTCTTTATTACAGGAGGGCTAGAAAATGAATAAGTGGCTAGCTGGATCTATTGTTTTACTTCTGATGTTTTGCTCTATGATCTTTGGATTTATTCTAGGATACCCAAATCAAGATCTTAACGCCGAGATCTACGTAACAGGTTACAACACCGCAGTTAATGATTTAGCTACAATCCAATTAAACGAGACTGTTATCTTTCTTCCGATTAATGGATCAATAGAGAGAGTAGATCTTAACTCAGTCTGTGGATGGGAAGAATGAAAGAAGATCTAAGAGATGTTAAGTCTATGAAGTCTGGAACTGATTACCTGGTTATTAAAATTCCTAAGAGCCTTCTTAATAAATTACCTGATGGCTATTTCTTTATGGATCTAGAGATCAAGGAAGTAAGAGGCGGAAAATTCAAAAGCAAAAAGGAGGTAAAACTTAATGGCTAGAAAAGAACAAGAACAAATAGAAGAAGCCGAAGATACACAGGAAACAGAGGAGGCAACCCAGCCACAACCTGGAGTAGTGGAAGTAGAAATAACTCTACAGCTTCTAAATCAAAAGATTAATTTTCTAATAGCTAAGCTGGATGAGATCTCTCATTTAGTGGCTCAGAAAAATTAATCACAAAATAATTATTTTTATTATTTATTGTTTCATCAAAGCAGACTTCTAATCTAGGATTTAATTCCTTACAAAGATCACAAGGGGTAGAAAGAAACACGGCCTTATACCTGAGTTCTAAGAACTGGTTTATAGCTACAAGCCCAAGAGCAACAACCCCTATTATTATTAGTGCAGTTAGAACAAGATCCTTTAAGCTGTGAGCTGGAGCTGTGGCTGGCGGAATGTTTTTTCGCTCCCTCTCTCCTGGTTTTTCTGTCATCATTTGTTTATAGTGAGTTAGTTTTATTATTATGTCGCTTTGTCGCCTTCGTCATCTGCCCCCTCCCCCTCTGTGTCCTCTTCTGCGTCTCTTTCTTCCCATAATTGGACTAAACGCTGTATTTCTCTTTGACTTACAGGCTTAGCTCCCCAACTTACGAATATCTTTTCAAATTGAGCGGATCTAACCTTCTTATTATGATATAACTCTCTTAATAGTGCGTCTCTTTGTAGCTTCCATCTCTTAGCAAGATTAGATACAACTCTTTTCTTAAATGCGTCTGCCTTCTTCTTCCTATATTCTAGCTCATCAACTGTATAGAAGTTGTTAAACCTACAAACAGGATAAGGGCTAGCTGGCTTAGAGTAATCATAAAACTTTTTACCCATTAAATAAAGATACTTCTTCTTAGACTTAGGAAAGATGATATAACTCCCTCTGCCTCCGCTTTTATCAAAGTAAACGTGAAATAATGCTCTACATCTCCAAAGAGCGAAGTATTTATCTAGATCAAAGAAGGAAGGAATAACAATAATCACAAATAGATTACGTTGTCTCATCTCTGTAGCAACTCCGATTAGAGATCTATTAACTTCTGTTAAAGCACTTCTAGAGTTAGCAGAGCTAAAAGCCTCATCTAAAACAATACAAGAATACTTAGGAGCTTTCTTAAGTCGTTCTATAAACTGATCTGCATTAAAACAAATGTTATCTATACAGAACTTAGGATCTAATCTTCTGGCTACCTGTTGGGCTAGGACGCTTTTACCTGATCCTTCCTCTCCATCAATAACCATAACAAAATCACGATCTTTATTTATTACAGCTTTCTTAATTCTGTCTAGTTCTTTCTCAGAAGGCGGACTTATGTAGTAATCTAATTTATCAACCATCTTAGATTAATCCCTCTGTCTCTCTCTTAGATCCAAACATATTAGCCTCATCCATTTTAGAATAAAGAAACATCTCAGCGTCTCTTAATGACTTTTCTATTTCTGCTATCTCTTCTGCTACTGTGCCTGCTCCATTCCAGGCGTTCTGATATTCGTTAGAGACTTCAATAATTTTAGCTCTTAGAGTTGGATAAGAAATAGTCTCCTCTTTTTTTTCGTCTTTACTTCCAGCCTTCTTAATAATGATCTTAACCTTAGTTGTTCTAGTCTTAAACTTATGTTGGACGATTGTATAAAGATCTTCCAACGCCCTAAAATAATCAGAATACTTACGATCTTTTCTATGATTAGAAATATCTTCTAGATGATCTCCAACAATTTTAGCGTAACGTTGTCTTAAATCGTATGCTAAATCTTGTCCGAAAGATCCTCCTAAGTTTTCCATAATGACAAGCGACATCTTAATTTTATAACCATTTGCTAAACGTTGTGCTACATTTTTAACAAGTGGTTATAAATAATGTAATACATTATTTTTTATGGGATGGTGGAGCAAGGTAAAAGATAAAGTAAAAAGTGGGTATACCTCAATAGATAAAGCTGTCGGAGGTTATCTTCCTGGCGGTGTTTCTCCTGGCTCATCTTCTTCTAGTTCTGGATCATCATCCAGCGGATCTAGCTCCTCAGGATCTTCTAGCTCTTCATCTTCTACAAGCACTTCTACAAGTTCTAGGACTTCATCAGGTGGAAGCTCTGGCGGATCTTCTTCCAGTAGTTCGTCTGGAGGATCTAGCTCATCTTCAATTAATAAGATCTTAAATCCAAAAGGAACTTACGACGTCTCAACAAATACTTACACTTCTCCAGAAGGCTATAAACAATCTATGACTTTATCAAATGCTCAGAATATCGGAGCTAGTATCAGTTTAGGATCTTCAACAACAACTAAAAATTTAGGTGGCTCATCTTCTTCTAGTAGCTCTTCATCCAGCGGATCTAACTTAGCTCCAAAGATTAACCTTTCTAATTCTGGAGGATCAACAGCTCCAGCAACACCTCAGCCGAATAGTATCTCCGCATATAATCCTTTAGACTATGCAAAAAGACCTTATGATCCTTACGAAGATATGAGTTTCAAAGAAAAGACTGGATCAGTAATTAATAAATTCACTTCTAAAAATTTCTGGAGTGATGTAGGCTCTGATTTTAGCTATGCTCCTTTTACTGGAGTTAAAACTCTAGTATCTCCTTTTTTTACTGCATTTTCTCATAAGAAGGTCGGAGACATTAAGTCCCCAGATCTTCCTTATCAAGGAACTTTAATCTTTAATCCAAAGACTAATAATTTTGATCTTCCAGATCAATACAAAGGTAAGACTGGCTGGGAGATAATGCAAAGAGACGCACAAGACGCAGAGCTAGCAAAATTCTTAGCAGAGACAGGAACAGTAAACGAATTAACTCCAAAATATCAGGGCTTAGTTAGTGAAAAAGCACAAGGATACCAAGCTCAAATTAATACAGGAAGTTTAACAGTAGAGCAAGCCGAGAGTAAATTAAAATTAGATGTCGCAGAGCTACAGAAAAACTTTTCATCAGAAGCCCAAATAGTTTACACTAATAGGCTTACTTCTAATCCTATGTATAAAGATTGGGGTAAGGACTTCAATCGTTACAATAAAAAAATTATCAATGAAGATGTTTTCTTAACAGGAGCTTTAGTTGGAGCTTCATTAGTTGGAGGATTACCAGCGATAGTAGCTTCTGGGGCTGTAGGAGTAGAGGGAGCGTTTACAACAGGAAGGGGTATTCAAGAAAAGAATTACGTTAAAGCTGGGATTGGTGTAACTATGTTTGCCTTAGGAACTTACGGAGCAGTAAGAGGAACTGCTAATTATATGACACAACAAAACGTTAAGAATGTTTTAAGTGTTAAACCAAAAGAGGTTTATTCCACTAGATACACTAAAGGAGATTATTCTTACGATCTTTATAGTTCTGTTCAACAGACAAGCAACGCTTATAGTAAAACTACTGGAATAGTTGTAGGTAAGATGGGGCAAGGTAATAATTTTCAGATAGTAGGGGGGCGGAGTAATACCTATGTTTATACTAAAGATGTTTGGACTGGAAGAGATTTAATCGTAGGAGGATCGCAAAAAATAGGATCTACTACTGGAAGTTTTTATCCAGAATTAGCTAAAGCAGGATTTACACCATCAGCTTTTAAATTATCCACAACTACACGTTATGATTTTTATTCTTTAGCAGATAAAACAGGAACATTTAGTAAATTGTCAGGAAATTTTTATCCTGGAGGATCTGGGAAAACAGTTACCGATCTTTATAGAGGTTTATCTAAACCTGGAGGAACTATAAAATTATCCAAAGGAGTTTATTATCAGGGAGACGACAGTATTTTATCTTTATCAGAAAAAATAAAAGATATTCCAAAATTGAATTATATACAAGGACAAGGATTTAAAGCCTATGATGTTGGAAAATTTAAGGAAGAATTTTTTAAATTTAAATCAATAGATAACATAGGTTACACTCTGGTAAAAGATCCTTCTAAATTCTCACGTAGTATTTATTTTGATCCAACGCCATCTAATTTAGGATACCCTCCTAGTGGATTTGCTTCTGGAGGAAGTGCTGGAGGATCATCCGTAGTTAATGCTTTACAAAGCCAAGCCCCAGTTTTAGCCCCATCATTTGCTAAGTCTGCTACTGCCTTTACTTCTTCTTCTGTTCAAGCAACAGGGGGAGCAGGGGCTTTAGCTAGCATAGTAAGCACAGGATCAACGTCTATAGTAGAAACACAACAAAAACCAACGAGCAGAAACTTTAGTTTAATTTCTCCTCAGCTAGTAGAAATGCCTAAAATGGATACTCAAACAATGCAAGTAGTTACAACAATCCCAGTAGTTAGATCTGGGAACGCTCAGAAATTCGTTAATATGCCTACTCAGATACAATTACCTAGAATGGATCAAATGCCTAGACTAGATCAGATCCAAATACAAAAGCCAGGCTTAGTTAATCCTTTGACTTTCGCAACTCCAGGAGTAGGAACTCCTAACTTTGGTTATGACTTTAAGCTCCCTCCATTTTTACTAGATCTTCCTTCTGGAATGGATGTAGGGGGATTGGGGAAGAGAAGAGTTAAGATTAAGAAAGTTGTAAAGTATACTCCTAGCTATTCTGCGATAGTTTTTAACATTAGGGGTAAAGCTCCTAAAGGAACTGAGACAGGTTTAAGAGTAAGACCTATTCCAAAAGGCACAGACAATTTATTTAATTTATTTTCTGGTAAAACTCCAGAGTTCTATAATCCTTTCCAAATGCCGAAGGTAAGAAGGAGAAGGATAATTAAAAGAAAAGTGAAAAGGAGGTAAAATCTAAAATGTCAGACCTAGACGAATTGAAAAGAGAAAAAGCAAGACTACTAGCTCAGCAAGAGGTAGACCGAGATATGGAAGCTTACGACAAAGAGAGAAGAAATCTTAAGAGCGATATATGGAGAATGAAGCATAAGAAAACTATTAAGGTTATCAACGTGGCTAAACGTTCTACTGTTGGCGTTGGTATGATCTTCGGAAAAGTAGGGAAGGCTGTAGCTCCAGCATTAAAACAAGGAGCTAGAAACTTTGCTAGTAATTCTAGCTATGCTGTAGCAGAACAAGAAAGACCAAGATCAAGAAAAAGGAGGGTAGTTAGGAAAAAGTCTCCAAAAAAAAGAGTAGTAAAAAAAGTCGTAAGACGGAATTATAACTCTATGTTTGGAGATAATCCTTTTTTCTAAGATTTAAGTAAAAAAATGAAAAAGCAAGTATTACTTTTAGCTTTGTTAGTAGTTAGTCTAATGTTAGTTGTTACTGTATCTGCTTCGGTAGATAGCATAGATTACCCTTACAACAATCAGATTTTAACCTCTCCGACTATTGACCTAGAATTTTCTACAACTGGATCTACTTCCTGTTATTGGAATTATAACAACGTCCATAATGAAAGTATAGCCTGCTCTGGAGGAAAGATAAGACTTCCAACAGTAGAAGGAAACTACTCTATTTATGTTAGCGACGACACAGGAGATAGTAAAAGCGTTTCTGTAAGTTTGAATTATCCTAGTGGCTTTGTAATCATCTTCTTTAATCTTCTATTTATTTTTATCTGCTTTGAAATGCTAGGGCTTTTACTTTGGACTTTACTACATTTCTTAGAGTTAAACATAGACGCTAGAGATTTAATATTAAACCTTTCCTCTTACTTTGCAGTTTGGGCTTTCTATATTTTAGGATTAGAATATCTAGGTAGCCCTTTCATCTCAGATTTTACTTTATTCTTAATTGAAGTTGGAGCTTTAACAACTGTTTTAATTCCTATAATCGGATTTGTGATCTCTTACATTAAACAAAATATGACTAAGGGGGATCGTAATTAATGGCTAAAATAGTAAAAGTCCGTAAGTATAAGGCTGTCCGTATTCCTAAGGATGTTTATGATGAAGCAGTAAGAGTAAAGGCAAAACTAGAAGCTACTGGAAGAGAACTTTTAGGGAAGCCTGTAAACATCCCACTAACTAGAGTTTTTAGGATAAAAATGTCTGTGCCTACAACTATTCCAGATGAACTAGTAAGGAGGATAGTTAAGAAAAGAAGAAAATGAGATCCTTAGTAAAAGACAAAAGAGGGCAGTTAGAGTTTTCATTAATTACTTTTATCGTTGTAGTAGTTGGACTTATTATCCTAGCTCCATTTATTCTTAAGATAGTTAATTCTTTTGTAACTCCTTTTGGATCTGCTGTAGGAAATATCTCAGAACAAGCAGGAGAAAACGTAAGCCATATAGCTAATACTTTTGTAGGCTTCTGGGATTTTGTAATTATCTTTGCCTTCCTAGTAAATATTATTTTACTTCTTATAACAGCGTTCTTAGCCGACACCCATCCAGCCTGGCTAATTGCATACGTAATTTTTATGTTCTTAACTATGATCTTTGCTCCAGAAGTATTTAGCGTCTTAGAAAAGATTTACGATAGTCCTCAGTTTGCTTTAGAAGTAAGCCAGCTAGCTATGGTAGACTTCTTTAGACAATATTTCGGATTAATTCTAATTGGTATTTATTTCATAAGCGGAGTTATCCTTTATTCTAAATTCAGATGGGGAGGACAGCCAAGATGAAGTTATCAAAAACGTTAATTATTTTCAGCCTATTAATGATTTTTATCTTAAATGTTAATATGGCTTCGGCTTTTGAGTTTGATAATGTAAAAAGCTATGATCCAATTACAAGAGAGGTTACAATAACCAACGCTTACGGATTAGGCTCAGATATAGGAAAAGCAAGACTTAACACTCCTTTGAATTATAAAGTTGCTCCGGGTTATCAAAAAGTTGCAGAGTTTGACCTTTGGGCATATCAAGATTATGCAGACATCTTAAAATCAATTGACTTTTATGACAAAAATCAAAAAGATTGGGAAAAAAATAAAATTGAGAGAAAGTTTGATTTCAAATATAAAACTTATGAAAATATTTTGATTGATGATTTCAAAACTGAATGCTCTATTGATGAAAAGAGTGCGAACAAAACTCAAACTTGTCAAGAGATTAAAGTTGGCTCTCATTATGAAACGCAAGAAGTTTGGAAAAAAATAAACCCGGCAACATTAAAGAAAAATGATGTTGTGACAATTGGGGTTTTCACAAATGTTCAATACGGAGATTATGTTGAGTGGATTCCTCAAATTTATGGAGTCAAAGTTGATGAATGGGCGACTTGGACAGCAGACTTAAATGTTGAGCTTGTTTCTTATTATGATTTTGAAGAAACTTCCGGCTCGGTTATAAAAGATAAGGTTGCCGGAAATAACAATCTTTCAACAGCAGGAAGTAGTATAAACTTAAATTATGCTGGGAAATTAGGGAGCGGAGCTTATGTTAGTGGAACAGGATATATGATTTCTGGAAATATTGCAGGATTAAGCAGTTTGTTAAGTGGGACAAAAACAGGAACAATAAATATGTGGTATTATTCTCCGTCAAGTAATTATGTAACATACAGAAATATTTTTGGAATTGGACAAAATACAGGAAATCCTTCGGCTTTTACATTTTCAGAACACAGCGACGCCTCAAATAAATTTCTATATTCAAAAAATGATGGTGGGGCATACACATTCTTAACAGGAACAACCTCTTTGACAAATGCTTGGAAGATGTATTCTTTTGTTTATAATAACAATATGTTGTCTGTTTATGAAAATGGAGTTTGGAAATTAAATTCTTCTTATGGTGGAATAACAATTGCAGATGGAAAAATTGTTATAGGAAATGAGGGATTATATGCCGGGGACAATAATGTTATAGTTTATGATGAACTCGGAATTTGGAGCAGAGCAATAACTCCAACAGAAATAACACAACTTTATAATAGTGGAACGGGAATGACTTATATTTCTTCTTTTGACCAAGCTCCAAACATAACCTTAAACTCTCCAAGTTCGGCAAATTACACAACAAGCCCTCAAAATATTCAAATGAATTTCACAGCTTGGGACGACGTCAATTTATCAGATGTCAAGCTTTATGTGAATGGAATTTTGAATCAGACCAACGCAACAGGATTAAATAATACTGTTTATTTATTTGATCTTACTCTGGGAGATGGAGAATATGAGATCTACGGAAAGGCAACAGACAACGAAAGCCAAAGCACTAACTCAGACACAATTACAATAATCATAGATAGCCAAGCCCCAACAATTAACATTACTTACCCTCTAAACGGATCAGAAATCGTAACTTTTACTAATCCAACAAATGTTAGTTTTAATGCTTCAATCTCAGACGCCCATCTCTCCACCTGCTGGTATTATAACGGAACAGCTAACGTTACTGTAACCTGTGGAAATAATGCTACTTTATCTTTAGGATCTGGAGATCATAATCTAGCCTGGTATGCTAACGATACTCTAGGAAATGAAGCAAGCGAAGAAGTATCTTTCTCAATAAATTACATTCAGGCAAACGCAAGCTATCCTAACCCTGCAATAGAGGGCGAGACTTATCCAGTTAATCTAACTATTAATGCAACAGAATTAAACTCCTTAAGTGGAACTCTTTACTATAACGGAACAGCTTACAATACTACTAGCTCTATTGCTGGATCAATCGGAACATTAAACACCAACTTATTTATAGACGCTGTAAACGCAAGCACAACTAAAAGCTTTTACTGGAATTACACGCTAAACGGAGCTAATTACTCCAGCTCAACTTATAACCATACAATTTACTTTATTAATCCGATAAATGTTTCTGCCTCCTGCTCCGCTGGATTAGCTTCCGCTATGTGCTTTGATTTTAAAGATGAATTAAATTTAACCTCTTTATCTGGAGACATAAATTATAATTTTGACTTTGGGATAAGTAACTCTTCATTTAAGGAAATCTACGGATCATTAACTGGAGTTAGTAATTTTTGTTTATGTATTAACTCAACAGTCTACAACGATTACACACTAGGAGAAGGAGAGATCCAGTATTCTAAAACTGGTTATGCAGATAGAAGA
>Ga0326597_10004380_pt1 | contig 19894 bp, 14 predicted proteins | sample RVTome_12_FD_203789 | JGI IMG/M metagenome (GOLD analysis project Ga0326597, IMG submission 203789) | Soil microbial communities from uranium-contaminated site in the Upper Colorado River Basin, Wyoming, United States - RVT100D185 | ecosystem: Environmental > Terrestrial > Soil > Contaminated >...
TTTGGCGCTGTTCAAGGAATCGACACGGAAGCAGGGCGAAGCGGATGAAAAGGCCTACGGACAACTCGTGAACATAGCGCACAAGCGCTAGGAACCGTTAACGATACGAGGGAATGCTCCCCTCATGCCCGCTACGCTGGCTGCTGTCTGATGAGCAACAATCCCGTAGCTTCCGTGTCCCGGCTCAGCGATTCCCCCTTCGAGGTATTGAAGGCCGGCAGGTCGTCGTTGCGGATGCCCGGGAAAATCGGCTCGGCGTGGTCGCGATGGATGTTGAACGTGTTGAACCAGGTTCCACGTCTCATGACCGCCCACCCAGGGCGAGGAACGTCGACCGCCAGTTGCTGTTACCGGTAGTCCTCATCCGGTTCAAGCCCCTTGGTCCTGCGCCCTCAGGCGAGTGTCGTCGTCGGCCGTCACCGGGCGTAGCCGTGCCATTTCCGGGACGAAGAAGCGGTAGGCGTTGCCCCCGTTCCGTTTCGCGTGATACATGGCTGCATCGGCATTGGCCTTCAGCGCGCTCATGTCCTTGCCGTCGTCGGGATAGATGCTGATGCCGATGCTGCACGAGATGTCCACTTCGAAGCGGTCGATGAAAAAAGGCCGCGACAGCTCGTCGAGGATCTTGTCGCCGACAAGAGCCGCGTCCTTCGGGTGCGCGATCTCGCTCAGCACGACGACGAATTCGTCGCCGCCGGTGCGGGCCACCGTGTCCGCTTTCCTGACGCAGCCGGCCAGCCGCTGCGCCACGGCCTTCAGCAGCTCGTCCCCAACGCCGTGGCCGAAGGCGTCGTTGACCGGCTTGAACCGGTCGAGATCGACGTACAGCAGGGCGAAGGATTCCCCATGGCGCTCGGCGCGGGATGCGGCCTGCGCCATCCGGTCGCCCAGCAGCATGCGGTTCGGCAGCCCGGTCAGGCTGTCGTAGAGCGCGGTTTTGCGCAACTGCTCGTTGGCCGCCTGCAGCGAGATTGCCAGCTTCGCGGTAATCGCGGCGAAATGGGCGTCGAGCGCCGATATCCCCAGCGTGATCGCCAGGATGCCGATGGTCGCGATGCCGATGGTCAGCGCCAGCGCGGCGGCTTTCATGCCGCCGGTGGAATCCACCGCGAGACAGATGCTGTCGGGCGCGAACTGCGCGGCCGCCATGCCCGTGTAGTGCATGCCGGTGATCGCGAGCCCCATGACAACCGCGCTGCCGTGCTTGGCGAGGACGGCGAGGCCGGAATGCTTGTGGCGCAACTGGAAGGCGATCCACAGCGCGGCGAGCGACGCCACGATCGCGATGATGACGGAAGCGATGAAGAGCGGCGGGTGGTATTCGATCGGGGGCGACATCCGCATGGCGTGCATCCCCGTGTAGTGCATGGCGCTGATACCGGTGCCCATCAGCGCCGCGCCTCCCGTGAGGTTCTGCCAGGTCAGGGCCGGGCGCCTCACCACGAACAGCGCGAAGCCCGACACCACGATGGCGATCGCCAGGGACAGCATCGTGACTGCGGCGTCGTACGCCACGGCCATCGGCAGGTGAAACGCCAGCATGCCGATGAAATGCATCGACCAGATGCCGGTGCCCATGGCAACCGCCCCGCCGGCGAGCCAGGCCCAGGAGCTTTTGCCCTGCTTCTGGCTCACGCGCCCGGCCAGCTCGAGGGCGGTGTAGGACGCGAAGATCGCGACGATCAGGGAAAGGACAACCAGCTTGAGATCGTAGACCCCGGTCATATCGCGTCACACTTTATTCTGCAGGGCCAGGAGTCTCGTCTCGAAGACTTCGCCCGGCACCGGTACGCGCAGCAGCGGTTCGATTTCCGCCGCGGGCAGCGGCTTGCTGAACAGGTAGCCCTGCGCTTCGTCGCACTTCAGCAGCTTCAGCAGCTTCGACTGGCTCTCGGTTTCCACTCCTTCGGCCACCACCCCCAGGTTGAGGGAATGGGCGAGGGCGATTATCGTAGTGACGATGGACATGTCCTGGGGGCTGTTCGCCATCTCCGTGATAAACGAGCGGTCTATCTTCAGCGAGTTGAGCGGCAGCCGCGCGAGGTAAGAGAGCGACGAATGGCCGGTGCCGAAGTCGTCCATCGCGACGTGGATCCCCAATCCGCGCAGGAGCGAGAGCTTGCGGATGCTTTCCGGTACATCCTGCATGAGCAGGCTTTCCGTGACTTCGATTTCCAGCGCATCCGGATTGTCACCGTGCTCCTGCAAGGCGCCGATCACGACGTCCATAAAGTCCTTTTGCTGGAGCTGAATGGCCGAAACGTTGACGGCAATGCGCGGCGCGGCAATGCCGCGCGCCGTCCATTCGCGGTGCTGCGCCAGCGCCTTCGAGAGCGCCCACTTTCCGACGCCGAGAATGAGCCCGGTTTTCTCGAGCAGCGGGATAAAGGTCCCCGGGGCCACCAGGCCCGACCCCGGTTTCTGCCAGCGGATCAACGCTTCCAGGCCGCGGACCGCGCCGCTTGCAAGGTCAACCTTGGGCTGGTAGTGCAGCACGAATTCCTCGTTGTCGAGCGCCTCGCGCAGTTGATTTTCCAGGGCGAGCTCGCCGGCCACCGCTTCGGTCATTTCCCGCGTGTGAAACAGGTATCGTTCGCCGCTCGACTTGGCTTTCTTGAGCGCGGCCTCGGCGTTCCTGAACAAGGTGTCGGCGTCGGCGCCGTCGTCCGGGAACAACGCGACTCCGACCTTGGCGGCGATCCGGAACTCGGCATCGCCCGCTCGGAACGGATGCTCCAGAAAAGCGTCTATCGATTTCTCGAGAAGCCGCGCCACGTCGCCGTCCTGCTTTACTTCCGGCAGCACCACGGCAAAATGGTCCGCGTCTATGCGCGCCAGCAGGTTGGCGTCTCCCACGTTGTGCGTCGTCCACGCCGCCACCTGCTTCAGGAGTGCGTCGCCGGCCGGCCGGCCGAGGCTGTCGTTGATGTTCTTGAAGCGCTCCAGATCGACCAGGAACAGGGCGAGCTTGTGCCCGCCGCTGACCGCGCCGCGCATGTACTGCCCGACCCGCTCGAGAAACAGCGTGCGGTTGGCCAGACCGGTGAGCACATCGTAGTAGGCGAGGTAGTTGAGCCGCTCCTGTTTCTCGATGTGATCGATCGCGAACGCGATGTCGCCGGCCAGTTCCGACAACAGCTTCATCTCTTCTTCATGGAAGAATTCACTCTCATTGGCATAGAGCGCGAGGATGCCCACCGCTTCATCCGCGATCGTCAGCGGCAGTACCGCCAACGAGCGGACTCCGGCTTCGGCGTGCTTCTTGCCTAACAAAGCCCGGGGATCGCTTTGCGAATCGTTGGACACCACTGCTTTCTTGTCCCTCATCGCCCGCGCGATCATGGTATTTGGCGCACTCTCGCTCGACGACAGCATGCCTTTGATGGCGGTCAGGAGTTCCTCATCCACGCCTGCCGAGGCGACCGGGACAATCTTCATCACGCTGCGATCGACAATGGCGATCAAGGACATGCGGAACCCGCCGGCCTCGACCGCGATCCGGCAGGCTTCCCTGAACAGCTCGTCGCGGTCGCGCACGTGCACAATGAGCGTATTGATGCCGCTCAACACGGCGTATACGCGGTTGAGGTGTACGATCCTGCCTTCCGTCTCCTTGCGTTCCGTGATGTCGTGCGTCACGGCAAAACAGCCCAGGACCTTTCCCTGGTGTCCGATATCGGGAACAAGCCTGGTTTCGTGGTAGCGGGTCTTGCCGTCCTGGAGTTCGAAGGTCGATTGGTAAGTGACCGGACGGCCCTGCAGCACTTGCGCATAATGGGTTTCGACTTCGCTGTAGGCATTTTCCCCGAGAATCTCGCGCAAGTGCCTGCCAATGACGTCCGTCCTGTCAAAACCGAATAAATCCGCATAGCGCTTGTTGGCGAAGACGCAGCGCAGGTTCCCGTCAAAGGAGACGGTCATGGACGGAACGTTGTCGGCGAACAAGCGCAGCTCCGCCTGGCCCCGGGTCAATACCCTCTGCTCGGCGGCGGCGGCTTCGGTTGCCGCCTGCGCCTTTTGGGTCTGCCAGACCAACGCTCCAATGGTGACGACGGCGATCAAAACAATGAGGATGGATCCGAAGAAGTCCAGCTGTTCCATCTGTTGCGCTGTCGTACGGTAGCCGGCGCCGGTCGAATTCAGCACCTGGATAAGCGCGTCGAAAGCGGGATCGACCAGCTCCTCGTCGACGCGCTCCGCCTGAACGAGATCGCCGGCCTCGATCAGACGGAACTCTTCATTCATCGCCAGACGGTAAGCGTCGTAAATCTGCCGGACTGACCGCAGATTTCCCGCGTTCACGTCAAGTTGCTCCAGGCTCCCCATCGTTCGCTTCATCGCGTCTTGTGCGCGCTGCACACCCGCAACAATCTTGGCGGACATTTCCCGCTCGCTGATGGCCTGCCATTCAAGAGCGGACAGGCGATAGGCGGACCCCTGGAGTTGCAGGAGCAGGACTTCGGCGCGCTGGCTCTTTTCAGCGACGCTGTGAAGGGCATCTTCGGTGACAACCGCCGCCAATGTGATCATGAACGCGAGCAATACGATCAGCATACCGCGGAGCCGGCGTTTCCTCTTATTCATTATTCGTCACCCGGCGGGCAGTGGGACCAGGAATTGTTCTTCGAAGACCTCGACCGGCACCGGCTTGCTGAACAGGTAACCCTGCATTTCGTCGCAGCTAAGCAGCCGCAGCAGTCGCGATTGCTCCTCGGTTTCGACACCCTCCGCCACCACCTTGAGCTTCAGCGAATGCGCCAGGTTGATGATGGTGGACACCAGCGCCAGTCCGTCCGACCCGGCCGTCATGTCAATCACGAACGAACGGTCGATCTTCAGCGTGTGCACCGGCAGCCTGGCAAGATAGCTCAACGAGGAGAAGCCGGTGCCGAAGTCGTCGACGGCGATGGTGACGCCCATTGCGCGGATCTCCTCCAGCATGCCGATGCTGTGCTTGACGTCCGCCATGATCAGGCTCTCGGTGATTTCCAGTTCGAGTCCCGACGCCGCATGCGCGTCGATGCCGATGGCCTGCCTGATTTCGTCGACGAAGCCGCGATTGCGGAGTTGCAGCGGCGACACGTTGACCGCGATCCGCACCGCGTTGAGGCCCGCGGCGCGCCAGCGCAGGTAGCTCGCGATGGCCTGCTTCAGCGCCCAGCGTCCCACGTCGTTGATCAATCCGGTTTCTTCCAGGGTCGGGATGAACTCGCCCGGCGGAACGAGGCCGGTGCGCGGGTCGTTCCATCGGATCAGCGCCTCGGCGCCGGTCAACTTGCCGCTCGCGAGGTTCACTTGGGGCTGGTAATGGAGCACGAATTCCTCGTTGTCCATCGCCCGGCGCAACTGGTTTTCCAGCGCCAGCTTTCCGGTCATTGCCGCGGTCATTTCTTGCGTGTAGCACAGGTAAGGATCGCCGGTGCGCTTGGCCTTCTTGAGCGCGGCCTCGGCGTGCTTCAACAAGGTCTCGGCGTCGGTCCCGTCGTCCGGGAATAGCGCGATTCCCATCTTGACGGTGACTCGGAGCACGGTGTCATCCAGGTGGAACGGATGATTCAACAGCGCCTGCAGCGATCGCTCGGCAAACCGTCCCAGGTCGCCCGGATCGCGTACGTTCAGCAGCACCGCGGCAAAGCGGTCCGCATCCACACGCGCCACCAGGCTGGCGTCGCCCATGTTGCGCGTCAGCCACTCGGCGAGCTGCCGCAGCAGGGCGTCGCCGGCCGGTCTGCCAAGACTGTCGTTGATGTTCTTGAACCGCTCCAGATCGATCAGGGCCACGGCCAGTTTTTGGCCGCTGCTGGCAGCGATGCGCAGGTGTTGCGCCAACCGCTCGAGAAACAGGCCGCGGTTCGCGAGCCCGGTGAGCACGTCGTAGTAGGCGAAGTAGTTGAGCTTTTCCTGGCGGGCGATCGATTGCAGGGCGAGCGAGACATCCATTGCCACTTCGTCGAGAAGCTTGAGTTCCTCCTCGTCGAAAAATCCCCGGCCCGCGGCGTACAGAATCATCGCCGCCACCACGCGGTCATCGACCATGAACGGCACGCATGCGGTGGAACGACAGCCTCTCTTCAGTGCTTCCCGGCGCAGGGGGCCGGCAGGCGCTTCGCGATCGATGTCGTTGCGGGCGGCCACCTTCCGCGTCCGGATGACCTCGGCGAGCGTCGCTCCGGGCGCGCCGATATCCGGCCAGGCCAGTTCGCTCGCCGTGCCGGAGGAAAACCCTGCCCAGGCAACCGGCTCGATACGCTGTTTCTCCTGGTCGAGCCGCGCCGTCCATACCAGCTCGAACTTTCCCTGGTCGACGGCAATGCGGCAGGTTTCCCGCAGCAGCGCCTCGCGGTCGTGGATGCGGATGATGGCGGCGTTGATCCCGCTCGATATGGCGCCGATTCGCGACAGCTTGTCGAGCTTCCGCTGCCGGCTGATGTTGTCGAGCGCAAACGAGATGTCCCCCGCGAGCGCGGTCAGCATCCGGATCTCTTCCTCGTCGAAGGCGTTCGCTTCCATTGAATACATCGACAGCGTGCCCATGACCGTTCCGGCCTCGAACAGCGGCAGCGCGATGAGCGATCGAAAACCGCGCCTCAGGATTTCCCTCCGGCGCGGTCCGGTGACGCGGCTGGCGGCAATGTCGTTGTTGATCGCCGGCCGGCGCTGCCTGATGGCTCGCCCCACCGATCCCTGTCCGCGCGCGCTGTCGTCCCGCGCGGAGGATTTCGCGCGGGTGAGTGCTGCCGCGCCCTCGCCCGCCGAGGCCACGGCGGATACGTCCTGCGTCGCCGGATCGAGGGCGCCGATCCAGGCAACGGGAAATTGTCCCTGGTCGACGGCGATGCGGCACGCTCCGTTGAAAAGTTCGTGGCGATCGCGCACCCGCACGATCAGCGCATTGATGCCGCTCGCAACGGCATGGATCCGGCTCATCCGGGCGATCTTCTCCTCCTTGACGATGTGCTCGAGCGCGAACGCGATATCGCCGGCCAGCTCGGTCAACAGTTTCAATTCTTCCGCATCGAAGAAGCCGGGCTCTTCGGCGTACAGCGCGATCACGCCTGCCGCCTCATCCGAGACGATCAGCGGCAATACCGCTATCGAGCGCACTCCCGCCTCGGCGTACTTCTTGCTGAACAGAACCTGGGGATCGTTTTGCGATTGGTTGGACACGACGGCCTTCTTCTCCCTGATCGCCCGCGCGACCATGGTCGTTGGCGCGCTCTCGGTCGATGACAGGATGCCTTTGATGTCGGTCTGGAGCTCAGGATCCTTGCCCGCCGAGGCGACGGGGACGATCCGGTTCGCGCTCCGATCCACGATAGCCATCAGCGACATGAGGAACCCGCCTTCCTCGACCGCGATCCGGCACGCCTCACGGTAGATCTCGTCACGATCCCGCGCCCGGACAATCAGGGCGTCGATCCGGCTCAGCACGGCGTAGACGCGGTTCAGGCGCTTGATCTTGGTCTCGGTCCGCTTCTGCTCGGTAATGTCTTCGCCGATGCCGGCTATGCCGATCACATCGCCGGTTCCCGAGCGCAGCGTCGAATTATTCCAGCGTATGAGCCGGCGCTCGCCCGCGCGCGTGACAATCTCGTTCTCGTGATGCCAGGTTTCGGGCTGGTCGGCGAGGAGCGCCGAGAAAAACGCCCCTTTCAGATCGGTCAGCTCGGGCGGTATGAAAAGATCGAACCAGTTTCGCCCGGCGACTTCCTCGTATCGCCATCCGGTCAGGCGCAGCAGGTACTCGTTGCAATAGGTGATCCGCGCTTCGCGGTCGATCATCAATGAAACCAGCTGCACGTTTCGCATCAGGTCGCTGAAGCGGCGATCGCTTTCACGCAACTCCTGCGCGGCCAGCATGCGTTCCGTGACGTCCAGGTGCATGACGACGGCGCCATGCGGACGGGCATCCGCCAGAGGCGTCGCCGTCATCAGGAACCAGCGCTGTTCCGATGGCGAATGGCAGGGGTATTCGAGCGCAAATCGGTTTGCCGCGCCCTCCAGCACCGCGCGAATGCCGGCCGCTGCCCGGCGAGCCTCGGGGGCGCCATCGCCCCGCGCGCGGTCGCAAATATCGAGGTAATCGATGCCGATCCCGAAATCCGGGCCCAGGAGCGCATTCGCGCCGGCAAATTGCCGCCACGCCTCATTCACCGAGATGATGATTCCCCCGGCATCGAGCAGGGCAATATGCGCGGGCAGCGCATTGAGGATGGCGGATTGCCTGGCGGCATCCCTGTGGCGCAACCGGTCCTCGGCGCGCCGCAGCCAGTCTGCCCCGCTGTCGCGGCTCGTGACCGCATCCGGCTCGCCTGCCGTCTGCTGCTCCCGGCGTATTCCGGTCTTGCGCGCCATTTCGATCCGCGCGGGAGTCGCCTCGGTCGCGCCGTCCGCAAGCGCCAATGTTTCCGATTTCATGCGGCGAAGGCTTTCGGTCGCCGTCGGTTCCGGCCGGCGCTTAAATTCGACCCGTAAGCCCGTCCGGTGCGCGGTTTTTTGCGAACTTGACGACCTGGTAACAGGAGCAGGCGGCCGCCTCGAGCCCGTCGCCGTCGAGGATGTCGATTTCACCGCGGCTGTAGCGGATCAGCTTGCGCTTCTGCAGGGCGCCGGCGGCCTTGGTGACGGCCACCCGCAGCACGCCCAGCATGTTGCCGAGCAGCGCCTGCGTGTGGCGAAAGTGATCCGATTCCATGCGGTCGCGCGTCATCAAAAGCCAGCGGGCGAGGCGGGCGTCGACCGCGTGGAAGCGGTTGCACGCGGCGGTCTGCGTGATTTGAACGATCCGTTCGTGGATGTAGCGGTTCAGCGCCAGGTTCAGGGGCCCGTGCTTCGCGTGCTCGCTTCGAAAGCGCGCGGCCGACATGCGCAAGGCCGAACCGGTGCCCTGCACCAGGGCGCGCACGGGGGAAACGCCGACCCCCAGCGCCAGCGGGATCCCGAGCATGCCTTCGCGGCCGACCATGCCGACTTCCAGCGCGATATGCCCCTGGACCAGCGTGAGCAGGGACACCAGCGAGTCGCCGGGAAAATAGACGTGGCGGATCGCCTCCCCCGGCTCGTAGAGGATTTCGCCGAAGGTCAGCGTGACCGGCTCGAGCCGGGCGAGCAGCCGCTGATAATCCCGGCGCGGCACGGACGCAAGCAGGCTGTTCGCAATCGGTGCTCGATTCATGGGCTTCCTGGGTTCCGGCGAAGATAGCTCGCGGCGCCAGGTCCGTCCGTGCGGCGGCACACAGAGCATCTCGGGGGCGCGACGGCGGGGGCGGCGAGGGCACGCCGTATGTGCGCTAGCGAACGGAACCCGCGTTGCGCGAGCCGGACAATGGCCTCCCTGAGGAAACCTTCGAAGGAGCGGAACATGAAAACGAGTTGCGCGTTGGCCGTGGTCATCGCCGGGATACTGGCTGCCGGTCCGGCGGTCGCGGACAAACCCTCATGGGCCGGTGGCGGCAAGGGCGACAAGAGCGAAAAGAGCCAGAGAAACGACAGGAGTGAGAAGGGCGATCGCCGGGAGCAGTCCGACAACAGGAAGGACCGGCAGCGCGACGCGGACGACCAGTCGCGGCGCGACCGGGCCAGGTCTTCGGACGCGGCGCGTCAACGTTTTGAAGACCGCCACCGGACCGCCGTCCGCGAATACTACGACGGGGAGTTTCGCCGGGGACGCTGCCCTCCCGGACTCGCCAAGAAGGACAACGGCTGCATGCCGCCCGGGCAGGCGAAGAAATGGAACGTCGGGCAGCCGCTGCCGCGGCAAGTGATCTTTCACAACGTGCCGCAGGCGCTCGTCGCGCAGTTCGGTCCGCCGCCGGCCGGGCAACGCTACGTGCGGGTGGACAGCGACATTCTGCTGATCTCGTCCCTGACGGGAATGGTCATGGATGCGGTTCAGAACCTGGGAAGAAATTGACGGACCGCATTCTCCATTCATGCTGTCAGCCGACCCGGAGCGCGCCATGAACGCCGCCACGAAGATGTTGTTAGCCCTGTTCGCGCTGTTCGTTTTCTTCTCGCCGGCGTTGCCGCCGGACGCGGCGCACGCCCAGCAGTACCCGGCCTCGTACGCGGCGCCCACGATCGGCGGTTTTGACGTGGCGCAGGTCCGCCGGCTGGTTGCGGGCACCGAGCTGAACTTCACCCTGTACGGGACCCCCGGCGGGATCGCGATCATCAGCATTCCGGGCGCGACGAGCAGGCTGTTGCTGGAAGAAGTGGATACGGGCCTGTACCAGGGCACTTACACGATCAAGACCCGGGACAAGATCGCGGCCAATGCCAGGGTCACGGTCAACCTGCGCCTGGGCAACCAGGTTGCCAGCATGGTGCTCGATGAACCCCTGATCGCCCCGGCTGCCAAGACGGCGGCCCAGCGCAAGGCCGAGGCGGCGGCGGGCGCGGCTCCCCGGATCGATCGCTTTGACGTGGTGCCGAACCAGCTGGTTTCGGGTTCCGACCTGCACTTCACCCTGCACGGAACGCCCGGCGCGAGGGCGAGCGTCAGGATTGCCGGCGCGCAGGGAAGAATCTTTCTGGAAGAGACGCGGAGTGGCATATACGAGGGCATTTACACCATCAAGACCGTGGACCGCATCACGCCCGACAGCAGGACCACGGCCATTCTGCGTGCAGGCGACCACCGCGCGAGGGCAGTCCTCGGCAAGTCCCTGCTCGCCTCCGGCGCTCAGCCCGGTACGCGGCGGGTCGCCAGGAGCTGCGCCAATTGCGGTGTGGTCGAAGCGGTCAACGTGATCGAGGTCAAAGGCGACGGCGGCTATCTCGGCATGATCGCCGGCGGTGTGATCGGTGGCTTGCTCGGGCACCAGATCGGCGGCGGCAGGGGCCAGACGGCCGCCACGGTCGTCGGGGCCGCGGGCGGGGCGGTTGCCGGCCGGGAGGTTGAGAAGCGGGCGAAAGCCACCAAGCACTATGAAGTCATCGTTCGCCTGGAAAGCGGCGGCACCCAGGTCGTTTCCTACCCGGCCGTACCCGGATTCAAGGTGGGTGACAAGGTCAGGGTGGAAAACGGCACCCTGGTTGGCAATCCGTGATGCAGGGAGGCGCGGCAGCGCGGGAAACTCCCGACACACGTTGCCGCGTTCGTAACACCGGGGAGCCCTGGGTCACCGACCCTCGACGATCCCGCAACAGTTGCAGGAAACCGCCTCGAGACCGAGACCCTTCCGGCGGGGAATGCGGCATTGCCACCGCCGCGGGAGGACGTATGTGCGGCAGAGCATAGACGCCCGTCGAAAAGGCGAAGATGATCTGCACTTTCCTCGGGAGAGGCGCGGGCTTTTACTAACGCGCGAAACGGCAATCTTCTGCTGCCGGCCCGACGAGTGCCATTTGCACTACGGATCGGTTCACGCTTTTCACGGAAATCAGCCATGCCCGATGTAGGAGACGGATCCACCCGTGCCGGCAGGGCCCCCGGCATCGCCCGAGCGCGGGGCCAGCAAGCGCCACTTCGGGAGGGCGCCTTGCAGCACGCCATCCTCACCAGCGCCAGTTTCTCGATCATCGCCACCGACGAGAAAGGCATCATCCAGTTGTTCAATGTCGGCGCCGAGCGGATGCTGGGCTACCGGGCTGCCGAAGTCGTGAACCGGATCAGTCCGGGCGACATGCACGATCCGCAGGAAGTGATGGCGCGCGCCCAGGCATTGAGCCTCGAGCTCGCGACTCCCATTACGCCGGGCTTCGAGGCCCTGGCTTACAAAGCGTCGCGCGGGATCGAGGATAGCTATGAATTGACCTATATCCGCAAGGACGGCAGCCGCTTTCCGGCCATCGTATCGATCACGGCGCTGCGCGACGACTATGGCGAGATCATCGGATACCTGTTGATCGGCACCGACAATTCCGTGCGCAAACGGGTCGAACTGGAACTGAATCAGGCATTGGCCGCAGCGGAAAAAGCCACCCGCGCGAAATCGGATTTCCTCTCGAGCATGAGCCACGAGCTGCGCACGCCGCTCAGTGCGATCCTCGGTTTCGCCCAGTTGATGGAATCCGGCACGCCGTCGCCAACCATCGCCCAGAAGAGAAGCCTCGATCAGATTCTCAAGGCGGGGTGGTACCTGCTGGAACTGATCAACGAAATTCTCGATCTCGCGCTGATCGAGTCCGGAAAGCTTCCGCTGTCGCTGGAACCGATATCGCTCATCGAAGTCGTGCGCGAAATCGAAGCCATGATCGAACCGCAGGCGAAGCAACGCGACATCCGCATGACCTTTCCGCAGTTCAAACTCCCGTATTTTGTCAATGCCGACCGCACACGGCTGAAGCAGGTTCTCATCAACCTGCTTTCGAACGCGATCAAATACAACAAGGTGGGCGGAACGGTCGTTGTGGACTTCATCGAGCGCGCCCCGGGACGCATGCGCATTTGTGTCAAGGACACCGGCGAAGGATTGTCTGCCGATAAGCTGGCGCAGCTCTTCGAGCCTTTCAATCGACTCGGTAAAGAGACCGGCGTCGACGAAGGCACGGGCATCGGCCTGACCGTGAGCAAGCGGCTGGTCGAATTGATGAACGGCGCCATCGGCGTGGAAAGCACTGTCGGGACGGGCAGCGTGTTCTGGATCGAGCTGAACCTGACGGCTAAACCGCAATCCGCCGCCGCCGCACCCGAGCCCGGCGCGGTCGCCATTGCGCAAGACCATGCCGAACGGCAATTGCGCACGCTGCTCTATGTCGAGGACAACCCGGCCAATCTGATGCTGGTCGAGGATCTCATCGCGCGCCGCCCCGACCTGCGCCTGCTCTCCGCGACGGACGGCAATCTCGGCATCGAGTTTGCGCGCGCCTATTTGCCGGAGGCGATACTGATGGACATCAACTTGCCCGGCATCAGCGGTATCCAGGCGCTGAAAATCCTGCGCGCGGATCCCGCGACAGCGCACATCCCGGTGATCGCGCTCAGCGCCAATGCATTGCCCCGCGATATCAAGAAAGGCCTGGAGGCGGGATTCTTCCGCTATCTCACCAAGCCCATCAAGGTCGACGAGTTCATGGATACTCTGGACACGGCTCTGAAATTCTCGAAACCGGAGCCGGCCTGCGCCAATACGGAGGGAAAGGAACGATGATTGCCAGTTCCGACATTCTCAACGCCAGCATCCTGATCGTTGACGATCAGGAGGTCAACATCAGTCTGCTCGAGCAAATGCTGAGCGAGTCCGGCTACACCCGCGTCGCCTCGACCATGGATCCGCAAGAGGTCTGCGCGCTGCATCGCAAGAACCGCTACGACCTGATCCTGCTCGACCTGCAGATGCCCGGCATGGATGGATTCCAGGTGATGGAAGCGCTCAAGACCAACGATGCGGACGGCTACTTTCCGGTCCTCGTGCTCACCGCCCAGCCCGGCCACAAGCTGCGCGCGCTGCAGGCCGGCGCGCGGGATTTCATCAGCAAGCCGTTCGACCTGGTCGAGGTCAAAACGCGCATCCGCAACATGCTGGAAGTGCGGCTGCTGTACAGGAAACTCGAGAATTACAGCAAGGAGCTGGAGCAGACGGTGCAGGAACGGACCGCCGAACTGCGCGAAAGCGAAGCCCGCTATCGCAGCCTGACCGAACTGGCCTCCGACTGGTACTGGGAGCAGGACGACACCGGGAACTTCATCAAGGTATCCGGCCCGGTCCTGGAGATGCTCGGAATCCGGGTCGCTTCACTGGCGGGAGATGCAAGTGATGCCCGGGCGTCAGGCTGGAACGAAGCGGAGCAGAAGGTGCTGCAGGAAACCATTGCAGCCCGGCAGCCGTTCCTGGATTTCGTCTTCAGCCGCGTCAATGGCGATGGCTCTCAGCAAAAATTCCGGGTCAGCGGGGAGCCGATGTTCAACCAGGCCTGCCGCTTCATCGGTTACCGCGGAGTCGGCGTGGAAATCACCGAAAAGCATTAGAGCGCAGGATCGCAACGGTCAACGATGTTGTCGCCCCCTAGTCCTGATCAGAATCAGCTTCTCGCCGCCCTGCCCGCGGCGGAACTCGAGGCCTTTGCTGCGCAACTGGAATGGGTCCCGATGCCGTTGGGTGAAATTCTCTACGAACCCGGCGGACGGATGCAGCATGCCTATTTCCCCACCACCGCCATCGTGTCGCTGCACTATGTCATGGAGTCCGGCATGTCGGCCGAGTCCGCGGGTGTCGGCAATGAAGGCGTCGTCGGCATTTCGCTGTTCATGGGCGGGGACACCACGCCCAGCTCGGCCGTGGTGCAGACCGCGGGCCACGGTTACCGGCTGGCGGGCAGCGTTCTGAAGCGGGAATTCAATCGCGGCGGCTGGATGCAGGGTTTGTTGCTGCGCTATACCCAGGCGCTGATTGAACAGATGATCCAGACCGCGGCCTGCAATCGGCACCATACGGTGGAGCAGCAGCTGTGCCGCTGGCTGCTGTTGACCCTCGATCGAGTCTCATCGCGCGAGTTGATCATGACCCAGGAACTGATCGCCCGCATGCTCGGCGTGCGCCGGGAAGGCATTACCGAGGCCGCCGGGAACTTGCAGAGCGCCGGTGTCATTCGCTACCGTCGCGGTCACATCGCGGTGATCGAGCGATCCGGACTGGAGACCCGCGCCTGCGAGTGCTACGCGGTGGTCAAGAAGGAATTGAGCCGCCTGCTGTCCGATGTGCGGCGCGGCCAGGGCGTTGCCGCTGCCTGAACCCCAGGCGGCGGCCGCGGCCGATGGATCCTTTCCTGTCGGTGGCGCTGGTTTTGTGTCGGCGCAAATCGGCGCTTATCCGCGGCTGATTCCGGTATTTGATCTGCCGGATCGTCCCCGTGCTCCAACGCACAGACCGTCGTTGGCGTTCTGCGTATCCTTTCCCCCATGGACTCCCGGCATTGCCGTATTCGGAATATCGCGCGAAAAATCTGCGCCACGGCGCTGCTGTGCGCTGCGGCGGGCGTGCCGGCGCAAACGGTCCGCCAGCCAGTCGATGCCGCGGGGCGCTTCACCGACACCGAGCGGCCCGTCACGACACCGTCACCGTTGCCAGGGACGGCGAAGGGCCCGGCGTCGGACGTGGTGACCACACTGGCCGGCAGCTCCGCCATTTCCCCGCGACGTGCCGCCATCGTCGACTCGAACGAAGCGGCGCGCAGGCCTGGACAGGCGAAGCGGGAGCGCCAGCAGGGCGCGGAACGGCTACCCGTCCCGCAGGCCCGCAGTGCCGATATCAGCGCGGTGAACCCTCGCGCCTTGCGGCGCCAGGCAAAACTTCGGCGCTTTCATGAGCAGGCACAGCGCTGGGCGAGCGACGTGGGCGGGTTGCTTCGCTCGAACCCCTGAGCAGAGAGACCGGCTCTACTCGGAGGCCCACCGAAAATCGACGGTCCTGAGCTTTGCCGCGCCGACGGCGATCTGGTGCTTTACCGCATTGCCTGCGAAGGTTGCGACGATTTGATATTGACCCGCCGGTAACCGGGCCAGGAACCACGGCCCGTGGGACGTGGTGTCCAGCAGCGTTTTGCCCGCCGCGTCGGCAATGACGACCCCGACGTCGCTCACGTAGTCGCCGGACTTCAGGGCGAACACGAGCTTGAGGTTGAAATCGCCGGCCAGGGCGTTGAGCCGGTCGATTGAATCCGTTCCGACGCCCCCGGACACATAGGACACCCCGCCGGCCTTCCGGACGATGGCGTCGCCGGTGGCGCTCGCGGCCGGGACGAGAAGCGCGGCGCCCAGCAGCATGGCCGCCCCTGCCGCGGTAATCCGTTTCGAAACCCTCATCATGATTCTCCTTCGGGTGATTTCGCCCAGGCGATTATCCGCAACATCGGCACGAACTCTGTGCGACAACGTACAGAGCGCGCCGGGCCAGGAGGGGAGGATGACATCTGAACCGGTCCGCGGCGTCCCGTCCGCGCGGACGGGGCGGATCCGATACGTGCCCCCGGATGGACGCCAGGCGCTGCCACCGGCCCGACAGCAGGAGACGACATGGGATTCATTGACAGCAACGCGATCCAGCTCTGGGCAGTCCAGTTCCTGGTGGTGCTATTCCTCGCCGGGGGTCTCGTGGCGCTCGGCGTCGGCGTGGGGTTGATCGTCGAGAGCGCGGGCACGCTGCGGCTGCTCGCCGCCCTGAATCGCTGGGTGTCCACGCGGCGCGTCACGAGGCCGCTCGATGTGAACCACGACACCCGCGCGCTCGTGCAACGATACCGGCATTGGCTCGCGGTGCCGTTCATCGCCGGCGCCGGCTTCGCGATCTTCGGCCTCGCCACGCAGTTCGATGTCCGGGCGGTGGGCTTTGCGTTCGGCCTGGATACCCGGCCGTCCACGATCGCCTCGTGGCTGGTCGAAAGCCTCCGCTGGGCGCTGATCGTGGGCAACCTGGCCGCGGTCGTGATCGGCATCCTGCTCGCTTTTTTCCCCGGCGCATTGATCGCCCTGGAGGCCCGCGGCAGCCGCTGGTACTCGGAGCGGCAGCTCGTCAGCGCCGCCGACAAGATGAATTTCTCGCTCGACCACTGGGTCGCGGCGTCTCCCCGGTCCGCCGGCTGGATCATCACGATCGCCAGCCTCATCCTGGTGATCGATTTCGCGATCCTGCTGTTCGGGATCCGCTGAGCACGGTTCCGCGCCCGCGAGCGCGGGCCGATCCTGACCGAAGGCACGCCATTACCCCGGACCTCGAGACGCCCGCGGTCGCAAAGGACGCGCCGCCGCCCGGCCGCCCGGCCCGAGCGCAGCCGCGCATGCCGCGGTCCGCCCGCTGGGCGCTCGCGCTGGGCGCGTGCGTTTTGCTCGCGGGCGGCGGCTACTACGCCTGGCGCACGGCGGTTGGCGGGGACGGCGCAAGCGACGGCGTCCTCACCGCGGCGGCCCGGCGCGGTGATCTCGAGGATGCGGTGACCGCGACCGGGACGCTCCAGCCCAAGGACTTCGTCGACGTCGGCACGCAGGTCTCCGGGCAACTGAAGAAGCTCCACGTGGAAGTCGGCGCCGTCGTCAAGGCCGGGCAGCTTCTTGCCGAGATCGACCCCTCGGTCTACCAGGCCAAGGTTGACGGCGACCGCGCGCAGCTGCAGAACCAGCGGGCGCAGCTCGCCGACCGCGAGGCGCAGCTTGCGCTCGCCCGGCTGCAGTTGACCCGGCAGAAGAATCTCGACCGCGAGAATGCCACCACGACCGAGGCGCTGCAGGGCGCCGCGGCATCGCAGCAGTCCGCGCAGGCCCAGGTTGACGCCATCCGGGCGCAGATCAAGCAGACCGAATCGACCCTGCGCGGCGACGAGGCCAACCTGGGCTACACGAAGATCCATGCGCCGATCGCGGGCACCGTCGTTTCGCAGGCGGCGAAGCAGGGCCAGACGCTGAATGCGAACCAGCAGGCGCCGATCGTCATGCGCATCGCGAACCTGGCGACGATGACGGTGCAGGCCCAGGTCTCGGAGGCCGACGTGCCCAAGCTCCGCATCGGCATGGATGTCTACTTCACCACGCTGGGCGGCAGCACCCGCCGCTACTACGGGAAACTGCGCCAGATCCCGCCCACGCCGACCGTGGTGAACAACGTTGTGCTCTACGATGCCCTGTTCGACGTGGAGAACCCGAAGCAGGCGCTCATGACGCAGATGACGGCGCAGGTGTTCTTCGTCGTTGCGAGCGCGAAGGACGCCGTGCTGGTGCCGCTCGCCGCGTTGCGGCCCGCGGCCGCGGAGGGCAAGCCGCGCGCGCCGCGCGCCGCGGGCGCCGCCACGGCGCGCAAGGGCGGGAGCGAGCGGGCGTCGGGCGCTGATCCGCGCAGCCAGTACGCCAGGGGGCGCGCGCTCGTATCCGTGGTCGGCGCCGACGGCAAAACTACCACGGACCGCGAGGTTCGGGTCGGCGTGATGAACCGGGTCTCGGCGCAGATCCTCTCCGGGCTCGAGCCCGGCGAAAACGTCGTGATTGGAACCCGGGGGCCGGCCGCGGTCGCGAAGTCGTCAGCTCGCAGCGCGCTCACGCCGAGGGTGGGCGGTCGCCCGTGAACTCGATCGCCGGGGGTGCGGAGGTTCGAGAACAGGAGCAGGGGTTCGGGCCCCTTCCGGTGCGGAGCCTTCCCGAACCCCCGCACCCCCGCCTGGATTCTACGGCGGCGCCGGGTGTGTCCGTCGCTGGCGATCCCCTGATCGAGCTGGTGGATGTGACCAAGACCTACCGCAGCGGGGAACTCGACGTCGAGGTGCTCCACGGGGTGAGCCTGACGATCCACCCGGGAGAGTTCGTCGCGATCATGGGGGCCTCGGGGTCGGGCAAGACCACGCTCATGAACATCCTCGGCTGCCTCGATCGGCCGACCACCGGCACCTACCGCTTCCTCGGCGAGGACGTCTCGGGCTTCGAGCGCGACGAGCTGGCGCGTCTGCGGCGCGAGGCGTTCGGTTTCGTGTTCCAGAGCTACAACCTCATCGGGACGGCGTCCGCGCTGGAGAATGTCGAGGTGCCCGCGGTCTACTCGGGGATGCCGCCGCGCGACCGCAACGCGCGTGCACGGGCGCTGCTCGGCTCGCTCGGGCTCGGCGACCGACTCGCGCACCGGCCCACCCAGCTTTCCGGGGGGCAGCAGCAGCGCGTTTCAATCGCCCGCGCGTTGATGAACGGCGGTCGCATCGTGCTGGCCGACGAGCCCACCGGCGCGCTCGACAGCAAGAGCGGCACCGAAGTGCTAACGCTGCTGCAGGACCTGTCGCGCCGCGGGCACACGGTCATCCTCATCACGCACGCCATGGACATTGCCGGGCAGGCGCAGCGCATCATCGAGATCAGTGACGGGCGGATCGTAAGCGATCCCGGACCGCGGTTGTCCGCGCCGCCGCCCACCCCATCGACCGCGCGGCCGTCCGCGCATTTTCCAGGCGGCCACACGTTGTTCGACGCCGTGCGGCCGCGGGATGAAGGCGGCGCATCGCTTGCCGGCGGCGCGATCGAGGCGGCGAAGACCGCGGTGCGGGCGCTGCGCGCCAACCTGTTTCGCACGGTGTTGACGCTCCTCGGCATCGTGATCGGCGTGGCCTCGGTCATCGCGATGCTTGCCATCGGCGACGGCGCCAGGCAGACCGTGCTCGATCGCATCAGCGCCATGGGCACGAACCTGCTGCTGATCCGCCCGGGCCAGCCGGCGCGCAGGGGCGTCGGCGGGACCGTCGCCTCGCTGGTGCCGGAGGACGCCGAGGCAATCGCCGCGCTGCCCAACGTGCTCGCCGCCGTGCCCGAGCTTGGGGGGAGCGTCACCGTCCGGGTCGGCAGTTCCGACTACCAGACACAGGTGACCGGGACGACGGCAACGTTTCCGGTGGCCCGCAACTGGCCGGTCGGCAGGGGCCTGTTCTTCTCCACGGAGGACGTGAAGAGCTACAGCTCAGTGGTGGTGCTCGGCCAGACCGTGGCGGACAACCTGTTCGCCAGCGACGCGGATCCCGTCGGCCAGTACGTCGTGCTGAACAACGTGCTGTTCCAGGTGATCGGCCTGATGGCGGCGCGCGGCGCCTCGCCGCAGGGGCAGGACCAGGACGACGTGGTGCTGGTGCCGCTGACGACGGGGAGCCTGCGCCTGTTCGGCCAGCGCTTCCTGCGCAACATCACCGTGGCGGTGGACGATGTCGAGCGCATCGACGAAACGCAGGACGCCGTGACGGCGCTGCTGCAGGCGCGCCATCGGACCGTGGACTTCCAGATCCGCAACATGGCCTCGATCCTGGAAACGGCCACGGATACGCAGAACACGCTGACCATCCTGCTGGGGTCGATCGCGGCCATCTCGCTGCTGGTGGGCGGCATTGGCGTGATGAACATCATGCTGGTGAGCGTGACCGAGCGCACGCGCGAGATCGGCATCCGCATGGCTACCGGGGCGCGCATGAGGAACATCCTGCAGCAATTCCTCACCGAGGC
>Ga0326597_10004381_pt1 | contig 19893 bp, 22 predicted proteins | sample RVTome_12_FD_203789 | JGI IMG/M metagenome (GOLD analysis project Ga0326597, IMG submission 203789) | Soil microbial communities from uranium-contaminated site in the Upper Colorado River Basin, Wyoming, United States - RVT100D185 | ecosystem: Environmental > Terrestrial > Soil > Contaminated >...
TAAGCGGTGCGTAACCCATCGATTGGACCCATCGCATCGACCCCGTGGGTTTCGTCGCGGCGCTCCTCTACCCACGCTACGAGTTCTAAGGCCTTAAGGTAGTGCCATTGGTGTGCGTCCCATTTTTCCTAGAAAGAACAGCGGCGCGAACGAATCGCGCCGCCGAAAGATTTCTAGGAGGCCGCAGGCGAGCCACCCGCGGCGTAAAGCCTAAACGAGTTCTTCTTTTGTTTCGTCGCGCTGCTTGGCGAACTCCACGACCTCGAAGCCGTGGACCGAGAGGTCAAAATTGTTGCCGTCCGGATCGGTCGCCCGGGTTTCCGCGTAGGGACGATCAGTCGGGCGTTTGGCGGGCTGGGCCAGGCCGTAGTCGGTCAACCGCTTCGCGATCTCTTCCTGATCGTCGATCTGGAAGCCGAAATGGTTCAGCCCGTTGGGCTTGCCTTCCGCCTTGTTGTTGAGAAGGGCGAGGGTGAGATAACCGTCCGTGAGATAGACTTCACCGCCCTTACCACGCTCGAGAATCTTCATGTCGAACACGTCGCAGTAAAATTTCGCGAGTGCATCGGGATCCAGCGTTATCATCGCCAGGTGCTTTATTTTGGCCATTCAAGCCTCCCGTTTCGGTGTGTTAGTAGGTATGTCTTACCGGCACGCGCCGGCCGACTCGCAGAATCGGAGACACGGCAGAGAATCGGCGACATGGCGCAATCAAAGCACGGCCGTGCCAGCGACGAGGAATAGTATCTTGAAATTCGCGGGCCTGACTAGCGGATTTTCACAGCGAGGACAAGAGCGAGGACCGGGGTCAACGCTTTACCTTATAGGACAAGCGTATTAGCATCTTGGCATGTCCCGTCCGCTGCGTCTGGAATTCGCCGGCGCGTTGTATCACGTCACCGCGCGAGACATCTTTCGCGATGATGGGGACCGCGCAACGTTTCTCGATGTGCTCGGCCGCGAGATCGCCCAGCAACGCTGGCGACTCTACGCCGACTGCCTGATGGGCAATCACTACCACCTGCTCATCGAAACCCCCGAGCCGAACTTGACACGCGGCATGCAACGGCTCAATCAGGTCTACACCCAGCGCTTCAACCGCGGGCAGATGTGGCTCGGCGATGAGCCATTTCGGGCCAAGATGCAGCGCCGTCTCGGAGCCAAGCGTAGTGCCGATGTGTCCCGCGCGCAGCGCGAGCCCGCCCGCCCGAACTGCTTGCAGAAGTTGCCAGGCCATTTGATCTTCCGCGCCATGCGGTGCTCGACCGCCGCCACGCGCAGGCGTATCGTTGTGCGGTTTATCTGCTGCGGCGGGTGGTGAACGAACCGATCGTCAAGGGGGCGCGGCGTGCCGGAATATCCGCTCCACGGGTAGCGGTAAGTGCACCAAGTGTGTAGACTACCACACAAGGAGTCGCACATGGCCACCAATCTCGCAATCGATCCAGATCTGCTCGACCGAGCGGTTCAAGTTAGCGGCGAGCGCACGAAGAAGGCCGCCGTCACCAAGGCGCTGCAGGAGTTCATTGCCCGCCGAGAGCAGCGACGCTTGGCTGATCTGCTGGGCAAGCTTGAGTGGGACAAGTCGTTCGACTACAAGGCCGAACGGTCCCGCCGCAAGTGACCCTCCTGGTTGACACAAGCGTCTGGTCGCTGGCACTTCGACGTGACGCTGAGGCTACTGAGCCAGAGGTGCACCACCTCAAAGACGCCCTGCTCGGTTCAGAGGTCGTCGTCACAACAGGCCTGGTTCTCCAGGAGCTTTTGCAGGGCTTCTCCGGTCCGAGAGCGCAGGCCCAGATCATCGAACGCTTTGCCGCTTTGCCGCTGCTTCAGCCAGACCGCGACGACCATATCAGTGCGGCAACCCTACGCAATACCTGCCGCAAAGCCGGTGTCCAGATCGGCACTATTGACGCACTGCTTGCCCGACTATGCGCGCGCTACGACCTGACGCTGCTCACCACAGACAAAGACTTTACGCACGCGGCCAAGCACTGTGCACTTCGCGTGTGGCCGGCCAAGCCACGAGCAAAGCGGTGATGCCCAACGAATAAGGTTAGATCGTGCAAGCGAAGCTGGCCAGGATCTGAACCGTTCGTTGGACGAGTTCGGTCCTCGATCGCGGGTCGGGGCTCACAGAACATATGCCTCGAGAACGAACTTCCGCATGATCTCGTCGGCCTGTTCATTCGATAATCTTATCTGCTCGCACCAAAATCTCGTTCGGAATCTTGATGCCGAGGGCCGTGGCGGTTCTGATATTGACGATCAGCTCAAACCTGATCGGCCGCTCGATTGGAAGATTGCCCGCGGGATGGCCGCTAATGACGCGAACGACCAGCCGCGCCGCGTTCCGCGCAACTTCCACATCGACGAGGAAATCCACATCCTTCCAGGACGGGCAATTCGTCGTTGTTGTGTGGTGGGGATTGTCACTGTCTGACAGGTCGGGTTTCGACTTCTACAGGTCAACGCCGAACCAGCAGCGCGTCCACGACTTTCACGCCTCCGCTACGCTCGGACACGACTAAGGGATTGATATCGAGCTCGACGACTTCGTCGGCGAAGTCGTGCGCGAACCACGAGAGCCGCACGATGGCTGAAACCAGCGCCTCGATGTCTCTGGGATTGGCGCCACGGACGCCTTCGAGCAGCTTGAACGCGCGCAGCTCGCGCAGCATCCTCGACGCTTCCTCGGGAGTGACGGGGGCAATTCGATAGGCGAGGTCGCGTAGGACTTCGACGTGAATACCGCCGAAGCCCGCGGCGATAACTGGGCCGAACACGGGATCGAACACGATGCCGAGCATCATCTCGACACCCGGTGTGGCCATTTCTTGCACCAGCGCACCGTTAATGATCGCGCTCGGTGCGAAGCGTCTCGCCGCCGCGACGACCTCGTCGAACGCTCCTCGCAGCTGTACATCGCCTTCAACGCCTAGACGCAGCGCACCCGCGTCGGTCTTGTGCGCAATATCCGGAGAGTCGACTTTGATCGCAACCTTACCGCCGATGCTGCGTGCGTGGCGCACAGCTTCGTCGGCACTGCGCGCAAGTAACTCATGGGTAACCGAGAAGCCATAGGCGGCCAGTATCTGTTTTGCCTCGCGCTCGGTGAGCTTGCCGCTAGTCGCTTTCAGTTGCGCGCGGGCCCGATCAGGGTCCGCCCCAGCAGGCCGAAGCGGGGTGCGCGCCCCCGACTTGTGGCTCGCAACCAGCGCGCCGAAATCGGCGGCGGCGCGAAACGCGCGCACGCAGGGTGTCGCATTGCGAAATACCGGAATACCCTGGGCAATGAGATCGCGCGCCGTGAATTGATCGTCGTCGTTACAGCCGCCGATCCAGAGCATTGCCGCGGGCTTCACGCAGTCGCGCACGAATTCGGCGCCACGCTCGATGTCCACGCGCATGTTGAATGCGAAGATCGGTGCGAGCACATCGATCGACGGATCGTCCGCGATCGCTTGCAGCGCGCGCCGAAAATTCTCCGGCTCGCCGGTAGCAAGCGAGGTCATATCGGTCGGATTCGATACCTTGCCGTATCCGGGCATGAGTTCGCCGAGCCTCGCCTGCGTCGCGTCGGCGTACGCGGGCCATTCGATGCCCACACTTTCGCCCGCATCGGCGAGCTGTACGATGTTGCCCCCGGTCGCAGCCGCGGACGCGGCACGTATGCCCTTGGGCCAGCGCCTGGTACGCAACAAGGTCGCCATTTCGTAGAGCTCGTTGGTCTCGGATACGCGGATCAGCCCAAACTGGCGGAATGCCGCGTCGTAGATATCGTCCGACCCGGCGATCGTGCCGGTGTGTGAGGCGGCCGCCCGGGTGCCTGCCGCCGTGCGGCCAAATTTCAATACCACGATCGGCTTCTCGCGCTCGGCAGCCTCGCGGGCAAGATCGATCAGCTTGCTCCCGTCTTTGACGCCTTCGATGGCCAGCAAGATGACGTCGGTCGCATCCGAGCGCAGCATGAAGCGGGCAAAGTCGAGCGAGTCCAGATCTGCTTCGTTGCCTACGCTTGCTTCGTAGCTGATGCCGAGACCGGTCTGCATCGCGCGCCACATGACGGTGATCTGTCCGAGTCCGCCGCTGTGGCTGACGACGCCGATGTTGCCGTGCGGCGCGCGGGAGCCACGAATCGAGCCGGTGGAGGTCATTGCGAAGCGATCGAGAAAATTGATCACGCCGTTGCAATTCGGGCCCATGATGCGCATGCCCGTGCGGCGTGCAAACGCGATCAGCCGCGCTTGTCGCTCCCGCCCCTCGTCGGTGCCGGTCTCCGCGAAACCCGCGCTGTACACGGTGGCGAAGGGGATGCCCCGGGCGGCGCAGTCTTCGAGGGCCTCGAACACCCGCTCGGTGGCGAGGACGATGCCGACATGATCCGGGGTCTCGGGCAAGGCCGCAATGCTCGGGTAGCAGGTCAGACCGTGCAGCCGGTCGCTGCGCGGATTGACCGGAAGGATCCGGCCCGTGTAGCCGAAGTCGATCAGGGTGCGGAACAAGCGTCCGCCGAAGCGGGTAGGGTGATCGGTCGCTCCGATCAGAGCGACCGAGCGTGGAGCGAACAGGCGTGTGAGGTCGACGTCGTCCGTGCGGGCTCGAGTGTTGTTCATCGAACTATGCGCGGGCGAGCCCGCTCGCCTCGCCGATCAGCGTCTTCACGCCCTGCTGGTTCTCGCACCAGAATTCGACGACTATCCGGATGTCGGCGCCTTCGGAAATCTTGTTCTTGACCACCCCATGCACGCTCAGCGTGTCGCCAACGATCACCGGTTTGATGAACTTCACCGCCATCTTGCCGCCCTTGACAAACCCCTCTCCGAGCAGATTCACCATCATCTGCGAAACGTAGCCGGTGGACATCATCCCTTGTGCAAGCGGTGCGGGAAAGCCCTTCGCACGCGCCCACGCCGGATCCGTATGGATAGAGCGCGGGCGAACACCTGAGTAGCAGTCGATCTGGCGCTGCGTGATCGCTTTGGACAATGGCGGCAATGCGTCGCCGACCTGTATCGATTGTTCCGCGTTCAGTGCCATTGCCGCTCCCTAGTCTGGAAATATCATCTGTGTGAACTGCCCACGCACCAGGACTTCACCGTTCTCTTCCGCGGTGACGAACTCCGTGACCATGTAATGGCGACCGCGCTTTTCGTACTTGTCGACGACCTTGCCGCGCGTGCGCACGCGCATCCCGGCGCGTACAGGCTGCAGAAATTCGAATTGCATTGCGGCATGCAGGCCTGCGTCGACGACGTATTTGTTATGACGCATCAACAGCGCTTGATTGGCGAGCAGCGTGGGGTGTGCAATGGGACCGCCAAACGGCGAATCCTCGAAATACCACGGATGATGATCATCCACGGCGTAGGCGAAGGTGTCGATGTCCTCGGGCTTGACGATCGTGTCGCAAGACTCGAGTTCTTCGCCGACTTGCACGACGTCGTACGATATTCTTTTGAACTTGATCATATGGCGCGTCTCCTTGACGGAATCGAGGGCGGGGTGCGTCAAACGGGGCGAGCGTACAGCGGCAGCGCCGGCAGCGGCAGCGACGGACCCTCGGGCACGGCGGTGCGCGCAACGTTCATGACCAGAGCGAGGGTACCGTAGTAGCCCGCGACCGCAAGCAGGTCGATGATGCCTTGCTCGCCGAACTTGGCCAGCGTGCGCGCGTAGGTGACATCGCAGGCCCCGTTGGTGTGCAGCGCCTCGGTGAGAAAGTCGTAGACGATTTCTTCATCCTCGGCCATGCCGGTGGGACGCCTTCCCTCTGCGACCGCGTCGGCGATCTCCGGCTTCAGGCCCGCCTCGACGACCTGGCGATAGTGCGCCCACCACTCGAACTGTTGCGACCAATGGCGTGCGGCGATGATCGCAGCGAACTCACCCAGGCGTTTTTCGATCGGGCAGATGAAGCGCAGATACTCACCGACCTTCTGCAAGCGGTTCATCAGCTCGGGGCTGCGCAGCAGCGCACTGAATGGTCCGCCGATATGCCCACGCGGACCGGCCAACAACGCGGCAGCGGCGGCCTTTTGCGCGGCGCTCATCTGGTCTTCGGGAATCGCTGGCATGCGCTCGGGCGCAAGTGTGAACCGCACTTCCTTACCTTGGTTGGTCATCGTGCTCTCCTCGGTCGTGGCGGGATGGTCTTAGCGTAGCTGCATTCGATGCTGCATCTTACCGTGTCGGCGCAACTTCCACGAACATCGCTTGGCGTGGTTCCACGCTGTGGATTCGGACTCAGGACACTAGACCATGCGCAGAACGCGCGGAAAATACAGGTGCAGCAGCAGGCCACGGCAGCCGAGAAAGGTCATGAACGCAATCCACAGGCCGGTATTGCCGAGCACTGGCATCAAGGTATAGAGCGCTGCTAGAAACATCAAAAAGGAAACGATCATGGTGTTGCGCATGATCTTGGTGCGCGTCGCCGCGAGGTAGATGCCGTCGTAGGTGTAGGCCCAGACCGATACCAGCGGCATGATGACTGGCCAGAACAGGAAGTCTGCGGCTGCTGCGCGCACCTCAGCGATATTGGTCAGCAGCGCGATGATGCCGTGACCCGTGAGCGCGAAGACCGCTAGAGTCAGTACGCCGACGATCGCTGCCCACTGGAACACTACGCGCTTCCCGCGCAGAAAGGCCGCGCGGTTGCGCCGTCCGACATCCGCGCCGAGAATGGATTCGGCGGCGTGCGCGAAGCCATCGAGCGCAAACGAGGTGAAGACGAGGAAGTTGTGCAGCACCTGATTCGCCGCCAGGGCCAGGTCGCCGAGTTGGGCGCTCTTAGCCATGAAAAAGGCCAGCACCGAGACGACGCACAGTGTGCGCAAGACGATGTCGCTATTGATGGACACCATGCGAGCGAATTGAACGGGCTCGAAGATGCGCGCGCGCCTACCGTCGCCGGGCATGCTGCGCAATGATCGCCGCACGTAGTACAGGCCGAGGAATAAACCGGCATAGGAAGCGCTCAGCGAGGCGCAGGCCACGCCCGATACACCCCAGCCGAATCCGAATACGAACAGCAGATCCAAACCGATATTGAGGCCGTTGGTGAAAAACAGCATGACGAGCGGCGAACGGACATCCTGCAGGCCGTAACACCAGCCGATGATCGCGTAGACGCCGAGCACGGCAGGCAGCGCCCAGACCCGGATCAGAAAGTATTCGCGAGCATAGCGCTCAACCTCCGGGCTCGATTCGATCAGCCAGAAGGCAATCGAGAGGATGGGCAGTTGCAGAATCAGTATGACCGCGCCGATCGCTACTGCGAGCAGCAGTGCGCGGTATACGATTGCGCGCACCTCGGCATAGTTACCCGCGCCGCGCGCCTGAGCGGTCGGCCCGGTCGTGCCCATGCGCAGGCAGTTGAACAGGTGATAGATGTAGGTGAACAGCATCGCGCCGATCGCAACGGCGCCGATGTAGTAGACCTCGGGAAGGTGGCCGACGACCGCGGTGTCGACTGCTCCGAGTAACGGTACGGAGACATTGGTCAGCACGATCGGGCCGGCCATCGCGCAGACCTGGCGATGCAGGTTCGCGGGCGGCGCAGTACTCCCCGAGCCGGCACTTCGCTGCGTCGACAAGTGCGGGGGCCTAAATTGCCCTACGCCGAGCAGCGGCGAGTTCAGATGCTGTCACGATCGACTCGAGTTGTTGAACAGGAAGGACGTGTAACGCTAATCCGTCCCGCCCGCGACCGCGAAGCGCTGTGCACGCCAGCGCAGCATCCCGCCGGAGAGATTTGCAACCTGGGTAAATCCTGCCTTGCCGAGCAATACGGTCGCTTGGGCGGAGCGCGCGCCCGAGCGGCATACCGTGACGATGGGTCTGTCCTTCGCGAGTTTCGCGGCGTGTTCGGTGAGAGAGCCTAACGGAATAAGTTTAGCTCCGGGCACATGGCCGAGCGCGCCGTTGAATTCCGCGGGTTCGCGCACGTCCAGGATCTGCACGTCACGCAAATGTTCTTCCAGCCAATTCGGCTGGACCTCCAGAATTCCCGCGAAGGTGTAAGTGAGCGGCGCCCAGTCTTGTGCGGCGACGATCGTATCGCCCTGCTGCGGGCGCCCGCAGCGCATGTTCGCGGGCACTGCAATATCCATCTGCTTCGGGTGTGCGAGCCCCAGGTTGTTCATATAGCCGACGAAATCCTCGCGCAAAATCTGTCCGCCGAGACGCGGATTAAATAGCTTCTCCTCGCCGACACTGGTTACGGTGAGTCCTCGGTAATCGTGCCCAGGATAGAGCAGGCAGGACTCGGGCAGGGTAAAGATCTGTTCGTGGATTGAGCGGTAGAGCAGCTCGGCGCTGCCTTGCTGGAAATCGGTGCGCCCGCAGCCGCGGATCAGCAAAGCGTCTCCGGTCAACGCGGCTTGCTGGTCGTCGACGACGTAGGTGACGCAGCCGCTGGTGTGTCCCGGTGTGGCACGCACTTCAACCCAGCGCTTGCCGAATTCGACGCGCTCACCATGCGCGAGCTGCCGGTCGGCCCCCTCGACCCCTGCCGATGCCGACAGCGCAATGCGACTGCCGAGCCGCTCACGCAGCAGCCAGGCGCCAGTGACGTGATCCGCGTGCACGTGGGTCTCCAGGGTCCAGAGGAGCTTGAGTCCAAGCTCTTCGATCAGCGCGGCGTCGCGCCTGGCTTGCTCGAATACTGCATCGACCAGAATTGCCTGCCGCGTATCCTCATCGGCGAGCAGGTAGGTGTAGGTGGAAGACTGTGGATCGAAGAGTTGCCTGAAAATCATTGCTTGCCTCCGTGATCAATGTTCGCAATGCAGATCCGCGGTGATGCGTTTTCTGCTCCGCTGAAAAATTCGAACATGTGAAATACGTGCTTGTTCAATCCCTAACACAGTGCCTTGGCTAATACCTCCAGCACCTTCGGATCCCTAGCGCCTATGAGCATCGACCCGACGTGCCCACTTTTGCCCGCTTCGGCCCAGCGCTGCGCCCGCTCGCGGATGCGCTCGGCCGGGCCGACCAAGTGGCAGGCGTCGATCAACGCTTCGGGTACAGCGGCGGCCGCTTCTTCCTTGCGCCCGGAAAGAAACAGATCCTGTATCTTGACGGCGGCGTCGGCAAAGCCCTGACGCTTGGCGTAATCGGTGTAGAAATTCTTGCCGCGCGCACCCATGCCGCCGATGTAGAGCGCCATCGCGCTGCGAATCGGCTGCATGCATTGCTTCACGTCATCGCCCATGATCGCGGTGACGAATGGTGCAACATCGAAATCCTTAAGCGTCTTGTTGCCGGCTTTTGCAAGTCCCTTCTCGATGGGCTGCCGGAACACATCGTAGTTCTCCGGATCCATCCAGATCGGGAAGAAGCCGTCGGCGACTTCCGCGGCGGCTTCGACGCTTGCCGGCGTGAGCGAGGCCGTATAAATCGGAATCGGCGTGTCGCAGTGCAAAATGCTCTTGAGGGGCTTGCCGAGCCCGGTTGCACCCTCGCCGCGATAGGGGATCTGATATTCCTTGCCTTCGAAAGTCAACGCTGCTTCGCGCGAGAAGATCTTCCGCAGCACAGTGATGTATTCCTTGAGTCGCGTCACCGGCCGGCCATAACGCACACCGTGCCAGCCTTCGACGACTTGCGGACCCGAGGCGCCGAGTCCGACGATGAATCGATTGCCCGAGAGTCCGGCGAGCGTCATTGCCGTCATTGCGGTCATCGTAGGGGTGCGCGCCGGCATCTGCATGATCGCAGTACCGACCTTGATCTTCGAGGTGTTGGCAAGAATCCAGGCCGCCGGTGCTACGGCATCGGAACCGTACGCCTCGGAAGTCCACGCCGAGTGGTAGCCCAGCGTTTCGGCATGTTTTATCAAGTCGAGCGCAAGGCTTATCCCACTCCCGGAATAACCGACCTTGATGCACAGTTTCATTGCTCGCTCCCGAGAATGTCCATGGCGAAACGCAATACATTAGGATACTGCGGACTGCGATGACTTGGGCTAACATCGGCGAATGCGCCAAGCCAACGGAAAAGTCGCATTTGTCACCGGCGCTTCGCTGGGCATAGGGGCGGGTACCGCACTGGCACTCGCGGATGCAGGCTACGATCTGGTCGTGAGTGCAACGCGCCTGGAGAATCTCGCCGCGACGGTTGCGAGCATCGACGCCCGGGGCGCAGCCGTCACTCCGGTCGTGCTCGATTTGCGTTCGCATGCAAGCATAGCTCAGGGCATGGAGCAGGCGATCGCCGCCCACGGCCGGCTCGATGTGCTCGTCAACAACGCCGGCGTCACGCTGCGTAAGAAGGCGCTCGACGTCACGCGCGACGATTGGCATGGGGTCATGCAGACGAACCTCACCGGCACCTTCTTCATTACCCAACGCATGGGCAGACACTTGGTTGCAAGCAAGCGCCCAGGTGCAATCGTCTGCATGGCTTCGACTCACGGTCTGGTCGGTTTCGCCACGCGTTCGGTTTATGGAATCTCGAAAGCAGCCATCATGCAGATGACCCGCATGCTGGCCGTCGAATGGGCCGCGCACGGCATTCGCGTCAACGCGCTCGCACCCGGGCGCGTCGACAGTCAATCGCCAGCGCGTGCCGAGAACGTGAACGACCCGAATTACATGCGCATGGCGATGGCGCGGGTACCTCTGCATCGATCGGCGAGCATCGACGAGGTTGCGGCCGCAGTGTGCTATTTGGCGAGTGCGGACGCCGCATATATGACCGGGCAGACGCTGGTGTTGGACGGTGGGCTGAGTGCGCAATAACGCGCAGGGCGTGTCGCCGCGAATGCTATGATGCCCATGCAGGTAAGCGCGGACAAAAAGTGCCGGAAGCCGCCGAGCGTGCATGGTTCATCGGGGAGGAAGGGAGCGTGGTCATGTCAATGCAAATAGTCCTTCGCAGCGTTTTTGCGTTTGCCGCGGCGGTAGTGTTTTTCACCGCCTTGCCCGCGATGGCCGCGAGCCCACCAGTAAAACACAAGGGCGCGAATGCCGACCCGGCCAAGCGCGGCAGCTCGCCACGTACCGATGGTGTGGGCCAGGCCGCGTTGGCCGATCAGCTCGCGCGCCACGCGGACCGTGCGAGAGACGTGTTGGCAATGATCGCTGCCGCGCGGATGTTGGGTCAGGTGAGTCCGCGCTTGGTCAAGCACGAGATCCGCACCGAAGGTGTGGCGAAACCGGCGGCGAAGTCTGCGGCGGGAGCATCCCGGGACACGTCGGTAGCCGGCTTACTGGCGCGCGCAAGACAGTACGCGGGTGGACGCCACGATCTCAACCAGCTGATCGAAGAGGTGGCCAGGACGGTAGCCAAGGGCCGTAAGGACGGGCCGGCCCGCGCCGTGAACAGCCTCGCAGTCGGCATTGCCGATGTCCATACGGTGCAATTTAACGCCAACGAACCGGTGATGGTTGCGCTCACCGGAGATGGAGAAACGGATCTCGATTTAGCCGTCGAGGACGAAAAAGGCAACCGGATTTGCGCTTCCAATAGCGCGGTCGACGTCGAGATCTGCAGTTGGACGCCCAAATGGACCGGCGCGTTTCGCATTCGCGTTCACAATGTCGGTCCCCGGGCGAGTGAGTATCGGCTCTGGTCGAACTAGTCCTTCGCGGTGCAAGGTTTTGAACTAGGAAATTCTCAATTCGAGACCGTTGATCAAATGTTGATGCGCTTGCCCAGATAAACATCCTTGACGCCGCTGATGGGCGGAGAATACGGACCGAGACCGGTGCGATCGTGTATGAACACGGCTTTGTTGAGATCGCGCGGTTTCTTGTCGAGTAGCGCGTCTTTCAGCCAATCGGCAACCAGCGGGTCGGCGAGCATGCCGCCGAAGTTGCGGCTCGGGCGCGGCACGTGGTTCTCGTTCTCCAGGACCCAGATCTCCTTCGGTCCAGCGACTTCCTCGAAGTAGGCGAGGCCCTCTTCGAGGTGGCATAACGGATCGTATTCTCCCAGCACCATGAGCGAAAAGCATTTCACTTTCGGTCCGTACCCGAACAGATGCATCGTCTCCGCCATCTTGTCGAACGCCGCCTCGTCGTGGATGCCCGCCATGTACATGAAGATCTGTTTGAAGCGTGGCGAGGCTTCCTCGAAGATCGCCTTCTTGGTGCCGTAGTTCGCCGCCGAACTGGCAATCGCCTTGACGCGTGGGTCGTGGGCCGCGAGCCGGTTGCTCCAGTAGGAACCCATCGAAATGCCCATCACGCCGATTCGAGCCGGATCGACTTCAGGTTGTTTGGTCAGCCAATCGACGCACGCGCTGGTGGCGCGCTCGTGATTGTCGGCCGTGACCCGGATCTTGCGCAGATTGCTCATGCCTTGTCCGGGCCCGTCGACCGCCAGCACGTTCATGCCGCGTTTGATAAACAGATTGTTGCTCGGATCCGGCACCGCTTCCTTGGTTTGATCCATGCCAGGGATCGACAGGATGGTCGGCAAGTTCTTTCCGCCAGGCGCCTTGTGGAAGTTGCATTGGATCTGCTTGCCTTCCCAGTCGATCTCGACGCGTTCGATCGGATAGTCGGCGGTGCGCATGCAGCCTGCGAAGGACTCGATCAACTTGGCGTGCAGATAGATCTTGTCCGGATGATCGTCGACGAATATCGCGTGCTGCCCGATGCGGTAGTTCTCGCATGCCTTGTAGTAGAGCTCGCAGGCGGACTGGCGATGACCCGCCGCCTCGGCCGCACGCGCGATGGCCTCCTGGTGGCGGCCGGTTTTCTCCATGACACGCGGGATCTGGCGGTAGGTCTTGACCTCGGGTGGAATCTCACGGTGGTCGTAGGCGAAGTTATGCGTGCGCCCAGTCGTCTTCACCATCCAATCGAGCAGCCACTGTTGATTATCGCGGCGACGCTCGGAACGCAAACTGCCTGTCTTGTCGGTCGGGGGAATCAAGAGACCTCCTTTGAGTTGAGTGAGAACCGCTGAAAAATTGCGACGTTAGTGCTTGGCTCGAGGTGCGTAATCATCCGCCCCCGTAACAGCCGAGCTCGCCCCAGCCCGGATTGTCGGTGAGGATCGGGACGATGTCGGGCGTCGTCGAAGCCATCGGTTGCAAAGCCTTACTCGGGGATGTCCGCGACATTCGCGGGATCGGGTTTGAGCTCACCGCGGTCGATTCGGCGCACGAGCGCGGTAACCGCTGCATGCGTTGGCGCCGGCACACCGATCTCCGCACCTTTGTCGGCGACCAGTCCATTGGTGAAATCAATTTCCGAGCGCCGCCCGCGCATCACGTCGCGACCGACCGACGAGCGCGATGGCTCGATCATTGTCGTCATCCAGGCGCGCAGACCCTCATCGACGCGCTTGAGCGCAGCCGGATCCCGCTGTGCCGCACCTATCCAGTCATCGGGTTGCAGGCCGAGGACCGTTCCCAGCTGGAAGCCGTGAGCGCGGCCGACGGCAACGGCTTCCGCGCCAAGCTTGACGCCGAGCCGGTGCATCTTGCCACGCTCGAGATACACGACACGATTGTCGAGGCCGGTGGCGCCGAGCAAGCCGTGAGTGATCGTATTGGTCGAGAGCTTGGTCCAGCGCTCCCCCCAGAGGTTGTCCGTGACTTCGGCGCGATCGACCGCCGATAGGATCCGAGCCAGCTCGGAGGCCCGCGGTGTGGTGCGCCCATGGGCTTCACCAACACAAAACACCGCGTGCTTCTTACCGCCAGGCTGCTGGTAGCGCAGGATGTGGCCAGCCTTGAAGGCGTTGACGCTGATGGTGCTGATGATGCAGCCCACAGTGCGCCCCCAGCCCACGACGCCCGCGATGCGCTCCTCGTTGATGCTGTTCTGCATCGAGACGACAAACCCGTCCGGCGCCAGGTATTGGCGGATCATCGTCGCCGCCCACTCGGTATCGTAGGATTTGGTGCAGATGATGGCGATGTCGACGGGCTTGCGCACGAAGGACTGCACATCCGCGATGTGCAGCGCTTTCACGGCAACGCTGTGCTCGCCTTGGGTGCCGCTTAATTGCAGGCCGTGAGCGCGCATCTGCTCGACGTGCTCAGCCCAGGGGTCCACTAAAGAAACGTTCTCGCCCGCCCGGGTGAGATGTCCGCCGACGTAGCCGCCGACCGCGCCGGCGCCAATGAATGCGATGTGTTTGCTCATGATGCTGTCTACCTTCGGTTTTGCCGCCCTAAGAGACGATTGGCGACGATGTTACGTTGGATTTGATTCGTGCCTTCGACGATCTGTAGTACCTTGGCGTCGCGAAAATAGCGGTTGATCGGAAACTCGTTTGAAATTCCCGCGGCGCCAAAAAGCTGTACGGCGTCGGTGGCGACTTTCATCGCGACGTCGGTTGCGAAGCATTTCGCGATTGCGGCGGCATGCGCAAGCTCGGGTCCGCTGATGCCGGCATCGACCATCGAGGCCGATCGATACACAAGTTGACGCGCCGCCTCGGTCTGGATCTCCATGTCCGCAAGCATCCAACGGATGCCTTGAAAATCGCTGACCTTTTGTCCGAACGCGTTGCGTTCCTGGATGAATTTGATGGCGTGATCGATCGCCCCTTGCGCGAGGCCGATACCGCGTGCGGCGATCAGTGGGCGCGACTGATTGAAGGCCTCCATGACGATCTTGAATCCCTGGTCCTCGGAGCCGAGGCGGTTGCTGTCTGCAACGAACACATCGTCCAGGAACAGCGGTGAGGAGGGCACCCCGCGCGCGCCCATCTTGTCTTCCTTGCGCCCGACTTGAAAACCCCGGGTGCCACGCTCGACGATGTAGAGGTTGATGGTTCCGCCGCCGCCTTCGTCGCCGGTCTTGGCTGCCACCAGCACAAAATCGGCAACAGCGGCGTTGGTACACCAGATCTTGGCGCCGTTGATACGATAGCCGCCGTCGGTCCTGCGTGCACGCGTGCGGATGCCGGATACGTCCGAGCCGCTCTGCGGTTCCGTAGTTGAAAATGCCGCACGCAATTCACCAGAGGCAAGGCCGGGTAGCAAGCGCGCCTTTTGTTCGTCATTGCCGCCGGCGAGGATGGCGCCGAATGGCAGCCATTGCACGACCAGCAGATAGGCGGTGTTGTAGCACACGCGCCCGAACTCTTCGACGGCTAGGCAGGCGCTTAATAAACTTCCCGTACCGCCATATTCAGCCGGAAACGGCAAGGTGAAAAGTCCGAGCTCGCGCAGCAGGTCGTACATATCCTGCGGGTAATCCGCGCTACGGTCGATCTCATTGGCGCGCTGTGCGACGCGTTCGCGCGCGACGCGGCGCACGAGTTCCTGAATCTGGCGTTGATCGTCGGTAAGGGCATGGTTCAAGGTGGTTCCTTAAGGGCTATGGGCCGCACGCCCAATGCGACGCTGCTCTCGCCGCCCCCTGGGCGTTCGCTGCGGCGGACGATGCCGGTGCGGTCGTGCGCCTGCTGGCCAAGGAATAATTGCTTGCCGACGAACGCCAGGCGTTAGATCTTCAGCAACCGTTTGGCATTGCCCGACAACAACTTCACCTTGTCTTCGTTCGACAGCTGCAGCGATTCGATCCATTTCGTCCCGGGCATGTTGGGCACGAACGGCCAGTCGACCGAGTAGAGGATGTGGTCGATGCCCATCTCCAGCATGCTGCATATCAGCGCAGACGTGCAGAAATTGCCGCTGGTGGTAATCCAGAAATTGCGCGCGAAGGTTTCTTGGAACTCGATCGGCTCGCTCCCGGGACGATTGAGTCCCATGTTGATGCGCCAGAGCAGGAAGGGCAGCCCTTCGCCCATATGCCCGAGGATGATCTTCAGATTGGGATAAGCTTTGAATACACCGCTCAAGACCATCCGCACCCCCTGGGTCGCGGTCTCGACGGTGAAGCCCCAGGCGGCGTTCGTAATCTGCGGGAAGCGCTGTAGATAGTCGCCGTAATACGTCTCGACCACTTGCTTGTGGGGCGCGGCGGGGTGCAGGTAGATCGGCACATCGAGCGCTTGCGCGCGTTCCATGATCGGCCAGAAGCGCTTGTCGTCGAAGAACACGCCGTTGGTGAGCCCGTGCACCATGGCGCCTTTGAATCCGAGTTTCGTCACCGCGCGCTCGAGTTCGTCCGCGGCCGCTTTCGGGTCCGGCGTGGGTACGACCGCGAACCCGGCGAAGCGGTCGGGGTGGCGCTGAATCGCCTGGTGGAGGCGATCGTTCGCGCCGCGCGCAAGGCGCACGGCCGATTCGGCGTCGAGCCGCTGGGCTGACGGCGATGCATGGGAAATAACCTGCAAGTCGATGCCGGCTTCGTCCATTTCGGCCAGGCGCAGCTCGCCGAGATCGTTCAGGCGTTTACGGGCTTCGGGCGAGCGGCCTTCGGCGCCGGTGAACGTCGCAGAGAGTTCCGCGTCGTAGTAGTGCTCTTCGAGTGCGATCACGTACCTGCTGTCGATGGTCATTAGACCTCCTCAATCGGTGGACGCTGCGAATGCGTACGATAGCTGAATTGGCCGCCAATGGACAGCACGCGCAGGCGTTAGAATCGATGTCGCGACGTCTGTCATGTTTGGCGGCGTGCTGGACGCCTTCCCGAAGCTCAACGTGATAAAAGTTTGAGTTGATTGAGTGGACTTGGGAGAGTCACGATGCATGAATCAAAAACACTAGCAGACTGGGTCGCGGGATTGCGCTTGAACGATGTCCCCGAGGACGTGCGTGCGCATGCGCGGCGCTTCATTCTCGACAACTTCGGCTGCCAGATTGCAGGTGCGACGTTGCCGTGGAGCCAGACCTATTACCACGTATTGCGTGCAACCCGTAGCGGCAGTCCGTCGACCGTCGCCTATTTCGGCGACAAGTTGTCTCCGGACGATGCCGCCTTTCTCAACAGCACGTTCAATCACGCCAACGAGACCGATGACACGCATTTGAAGAGTCCGACGCACCCGGGCGGCATCGCGGTGCCGGCGGCGCTGGCGCTGGCGGAGTACGCGCAAGCGGCCGGCGAGAAGCTGCTGCTCGCGGTCATCGCCGCCTACGAAATTCAGATCCGCATCTCCTGGGCCTGCTCGCCGTATCTCATCTACCGAGGCCATCATCCGCCGGTGGGCGTGGGCCCGTTCGGCGCGGCGATGGCCGGCGCCGTGCTGATGGATTTCGATGCGCAGACGACGCTCAATGCGCTGGCGATCGCCGGCAGTCACTCTGCGGGATTGATTGAATACACCAAGACCGGCGGTTCGGTTAAACGCATTCACAGCGCAATACCGACGCAAGCGGGCGTGCGCGCGGCCTTGTTCGCAAAAGCAGGAATCACCGGCCCACACTCGATTCTCGAAGGCGAGAAAGGCTTCTGCAAGGTCTTTGCGGTCGATTACGACCTGAGTCGCCTCACCGACGAACTCGGCTCACGCTACCATCTGCTGGACAACGCGTTGAAACCGTATAGCTGCTGCCATCTGATTCATGCGGCATTCGATGCGCTCGACAATTTGCGCGACCGCGAGCCGTTGCGGCCCGAGCAGGTGAAGAGCATCACGGTCTACACCAACAGCGAGCAGATCCTCTCGCATATCGGCTCCATCATCGAGCCCGAGGACGTTCTCGGCGCGCAGTTCAGTCTGCCGTTCTCTATGGCGATGCGCCTGCACCACGGCGGGCGTGGCGTGAATGGCGGCAACGGGTTCTGGGACTATCCGCACGTCGATTTGCAGGATCCGCAGCTGCTGGCGACGGCGCGCAACGTGCGCTGCGTGGTACCGGATAAGAGCGAGTGGTCCGCGGTCGACAAGGGGGCAGGTATCGAGGTTGAGACCACGGACGGGCGGCGGCTGCGCGAGATCGTCGCCTACTCCAAAGGGCTTCCGGAGAATCCGATGTCGGAGGCCGAGGTGAAGGAGAAGTTTCGTTCGCTGGTTGCGCCGATCCTGCCGAAGGGTCGCCCGCAGCAGATAATCGCGGCGGTTGATGCAATCGAATCGATCAGGGATATCGATGAGCTGGCGCGCCTGCTGGTCGTTCCGCCCGCAGATCGCATCAAGGCGGTCGCCTGATTGGCGCGAACCTGGCCAACGTTACACGAGCAGATTCGACCGCCGAAGTGACGCTCTAACGCAGAAGAACGCGATTCTTCCTGAGGAAATTTCTGAGAACGCGGAGACTTAGCGTAGTCCAATTGGTTCGCGAGCAAGGCGATGGCTTCCTCGAAATCGACGCGGATCCCGTCTGGTGCAGACGGCCTGTTTTTCGCCCACCACGTCGCAGCCGCGCCAAGTTGTATTGCGGCGCGAGGAGTGACCTCAACGGCAACCACTTTACTCAGGCGATGCGGCGGAGACGTTCAAGCATTTCTTCCGCCGAGATGGTTTCGCATCGGGCCGCTTGAGCGAGCGACTCCTGAAGCTCAGGCTCAAGTTCAGGCGGGACCTCGAACGTTTCGTCGGCTTCGCGCGCTAGGATAGTGACGACAGCGCCCTCGGGGAGAGGGTCGCCCTCGACAACTATCTTTCCACCTACGACAGTTCCAGTAGCTAGCTGCATACAACGAATCATACACCTCGGTCTTGCGGCATGCACGATGATGACGTCGAACGTTTCGCATCACCGGCAGGAGAAAGCAAGCGAAGCACCGCTTTCGACTGTCGGCTGGATCGGCCAGTTATGCAGCAACCTCTACATACTCAACGTGACTGGACGGCTGCGGTATCGGTGTACCGTCTTCCCGAAGACCAGCAAGATGAAACTCGATAGCCTCGCGGATTTGCGACTCCGTCTCTTCAACCGTCGCCCCCGTCGCAACACACCCGGGCAGGTCCGGAACGTATGCGGAGAAATTTCCGTCGGCTTTTTCGATCACTATCGCGTAGCGCATAGGAACCTCGTTATCGTTTGAGCCCAGATTGTTTGAGAATGCTATTCAACGTCCCCGGCGCCAGATCATCGCTCGGCTTGCCTGGTACTGTCACGCGTCCGGTCTTCAAAGGATGCTTAAATTGGCGATGACTCCCGCGAGTGGCAATGAGATACCAGCCATCGTCATGCAATAGTCGAAGCACCTCGCTTACCTTCATCCGCGCAGAATATCAGCCTGGCACTCCATCGGCAAAATGCCCCCGTCCTGCGGCATAACGTTCGCGCTAAGCGGCCCGAAGCAGGCGGACGAAGGCCGCTTGCGGAGGGTCCGTCTTCAGCACGCGGTTAGCCCTCCGTTTGTACGACACGACGACTACGCAACCTCAAGCAACGCCCGCGGATTCTTCTCCGCAATAAGCAACAGGGTCCGGGCCGCCCCAGAGGGCACACGCCTTCCTTGTTCCCATTCCTGGAGCGTGCGCAACGACACACCCAGCAGCTGCGCGAACTGCGATTGCGAAAGTCCAGTCTTCTCGCGAATCCGTTGGATAGACGGCACAGGGGTAACTCGGCCGTACTCGCCGCGCTTGATCTCTCGAATCCCCTCAAGAATCTCCAGCCCAATATTACGCTTAGCTTTCGCCATCGATTTCGTCCTTGATCTGTCTGAGAACCCGAGCTGGGATGTTGTCGGTCTCACTCTTGGGGTACAGAGTAAGTAACCAGATTTGACCTTGTTTGGACCTCAGGTAGTAAATGATCCGGAGCCCGCCTCGTTTGCCGCGCCCAGGCATCGCCCAACGCATCTTTCGCACTCCGCCTGACCCTGCAACGATGTCTCCGGCCTCAGGGTTCGTTCGCAGAAAGTCTTGGAGTTCCGCGAGGTCATCATCGGAGAAGATCTCGTCGAACAGACGAGTGAACAACTTCGTCTCGATGAATACAAACATGTCGACATTATACGGCGGCGACGTATTACGTCAATGACGGGGTCACAGGCATAGCCATCTGAGGGCTAGAAGTAGACATCCTAAAAACGTCTTTTTTAATTCGTACTCGCCCCGACGCTGTCCGGGTGGCGGGGGAAATTCTCGCGCATCGGCGCGAAGGCATAATCCGCA
>Ga0326597_10004382_pt1 | contig 19884 bp, 15 predicted proteins | sample RVTome_12_FD_203789 | JGI IMG/M metagenome (GOLD analysis project Ga0326597, IMG submission 203789) | Soil microbial communities from uranium-contaminated site in the Upper Colorado River Basin, Wyoming, United States - RVT100D185 | ecosystem: Environmental > Terrestrial > Soil > Contaminated >...
GTCCTTGGCGGCCCGGAAGGCGACCTTCTTGCTCGCCTTGATCTTGATCGCCTCTCCGGTCGCCGGGTTGCGTCCCATACGTGCGGGACGCTTGCGAACCTGGAGAATGCCCAGACCCGTGAGGCGGAGACGGGCACCCTTCTTCAGGTGCTTGGTCACCAGCCCGACGAATCCGTTCAGGATCGCCTCGGCTTCCTTCTTGGACAGATCATGCTGGCCGGCGATATCGGCGGCGAGCTGCTTCAGGGATACGGTGGTCGGCGTAGCCGACTTGGTCTTTGCTGCAGGCATGAGACTCTCACGGTTAGGAATACTCCATAGAACGGGAATCACTCGCCCGAGGGCAAGCACTACGTTCGAAAAAATGCATTTTTGCCCCGTTTGACGGGCGATTCGACGGTACGAATCGCCCGTCGTGCCCGTTTCGGGAAATTCCTGCGACCAAAGCGGACCAGGGAGAACGGGACATCGCGGCACGCCCCGCGCCGGTTACTGGCCGGTAGAACCCCTTTTCCGTGCCTGCAGCGGGTCAGGCCGAGTCGTCGTCGAACGGATCGCGGGTGATCCGCTCGCCATGCCGGTAGCCGACACAAATCGCCAGCACCAGGGCCGCGGTCATGCCGATCAACACGGTCAGGAACAGGGTGTAGTCCTTTGTCTGAAGCTGATCGCTGCCCATCCACCAGAGTACCGCAAACAGCGCGGCCAGCATCATCCAGTGCCATGGCTTGCCGAGAAAGATGCGGTTCATCGGCCGTCTCCCGACTCCACCGCGGCGACAGGGGCGAGATTCGCCGACCGGAAGCGCGCGATCATGAGTCCACCGAGCGCGAGACCGCCGGCAAGATTGAGAAGGAACCCGGAAATTCCCAGCGGAGCCGTGCCGGGCGGCCACATCAGCAGAATGCCGGACGCCCCGGCCAGCAGCCGGCCCGCCGCGCCGATCGGGCCCCGGTACCAGCCCTCGAGCCCGAGCGAGACACCCCACACCCCGGCCATCGCAGCGGCGAAGGAATACAGCGTCAGGTACCAGGGCCCCTGGAACAACAGGCTCGGGTTATAGACGAACACGAAGGGAACGATGTACTTGGCGACGCCGATCCGCGCCGCCTCGAACGCGGTCGCCATGGGTGGACTCCCCGCGATCGCGGCGGCAGCGAAGGCGGTGATGGCGACCGGTGGGGTGATTGCCGACACCACCCCGTAGTAGAACGCGAACATGTGCGCGGCGTAGGGGTTCACCTTCATGTCAATCAGCGCCGGCACGATCAGCGCAGCGACAGTGATGTAGACGGCGACCGAGGTGATCCCCATGCCGAGGACGATGGCGGCGAGGCCGGTCAGCATCAGCAGGAAGAACAGGTTCCCGCCCGCCATCTCGATCACCGAGTTGGTGAAGCGGAGCCCGAGACCGGACATGTATACGGAACCGATGATGATTCCGGCGCAGGCGCAGGCGATGGTGACGGGCACGGCGCTGCGCACGCCGGACTCCAGCGCGGCGAGGAAATCGACCGGGCTCATGCGCGTGCGGGCGTTGACGAAGGTCAGCCCGACCAGAACGATGATCCCCCAGACGCCGGACAGCGTCGCCGTGTAGCCGACCGACAGCAACCCGATCAGCACCACCAGAGACAGCAGCAGGTGCCATCCCTCGCCCAGCACCATGGCGAGATCGGGCAGGTCCTCCGGCGGCATGCGCCGGACGCCGCGCTTGCCGGCCTCGATATGCACCATGAAATAGACGGTGGCGAAATACAGGAAGGTTGGAATGACGGCCGCCACCATGATGGACAGATAGCTGACCCGCATGAACTCGGCCATGATGAAGGCGGCGGCCCCCATGATGGGCGGGGTGATCTGCCCGCCCGACGACGCGCAGGCCTCGACGGCGGCGGCGAATCGCGCGCGGTAGCCCAGCCGCTTCATCAGGGGAATGGTGAACGATCCGGTGGTGACCGCGTTGGCGGTCGATGAGCCGGAGACGGTGCCGAGAAAGGCGCTCGCCACCACCGCCGCCTTGGCCGGGCCGCCGATCTGCCGGCCGGTCAGGGCCACGGCGAGGTCGATGAAGAACTGGCCGGCGCCCGAGCGGATCAGGATGCCGCTGAAGATGATGAACAGAATGATATAGGTCGCCGCCACCAGCAGCGGCAGCCCGAATATCCCCGTCGACTGTACGTACTGATGATCGATGAAGTCGGTCAGCGACACCGGCGCACCGTAGAAGATGCCGGGGAACAGGTTGCCGTACAGCGTCTGCACGATGAAAAAGCCCGTGATCACCACCATGCCCCAGCCGACCGCGCGGCGGGTCGCCTCCAGGACCAACAGCACCAGCGCCGTCCCCGCCACCATGTCGGTATTGGAAATCTCGCCTTCGCGGGCCAGGAGAGCCTCGACGTCGGCCAGCGTGTAGACCTCGATGGCAAGCGCGGATGCGACCAGCGCCAGATCGACGGCAAACCCGAAGCAGCGCAGGGCGTTGCCCGGCGCGCCGGGCCGCAGAACGGGATCCAGGATCGACTGGCGGCACAGCGGATTGAGCAGGACGGCGAGGTTCAGCATCACGACGAGATGCGTGCTGCGGAACGACATGGATTCCGGCGCCCCGTACAGGGCAATGAAAAGATGGAACAGGCCGAGCGCGATGGAAATGATCGCCGCGAACAGGGAGACCGCGACAACGGGGGATAACCGGCGCGCCTTCAGCACCCGTTCCAGCAGCGTGACCTCGCGCAGTTCCCGGTACTGGACCGGCTCGTTCGTGGCCGCCATCAGCGCGTGTCCGCGGCGGACGGGCGCCCGCCTCCGTCCCTTGATGTTCTCGTCGGATACATGAAGCACCGCGCCGGGCGGTCCCCGTCCCGTCCGCGACGGACCGGGGAGCCGCCCGTGCCCTTGCCTATTTCACGACGCCCTTTTCGCGATAGAACCTGAGCACGCCGGGATGCACCGGGATATCCATGCCCCGCAGCGCGGTCTTGAGCTCGACCTGCTGCCAGTCCTTGTTGACCTTCAGCATCGCATCGTGATGGCTCCAGAACGATTTGGCGAGCTTGTAGGCCATCTCTTCCGTGACGCCCTTGTTGATCACCAGCGTCGTCGCGCTGGCGATGGTCATCACCGGGCTGGTGGTATTCTTGTAAACGCCGGGCGGTACCGTATCGGTCCAGAAGCCGGGAAACTTCTTGATGAATTTTTCGGCAACGTCCTTCTCGACCGGCAGGAAGCGAACGCCGGGGCTGAAATCGGCGGCCAGGAACGTCGCATTCGGAACGCTGGTGAGCGCGGCGAAGGCGTCCACATGCCCGTCCTTCATCATCGCCAGCGCGTCGGAGTAGCTGACGCGGTGGATGGCGCCGCCGTTCTTCTTGATGGAATCGTAGGTTATGCCGTAGACGCCGAGCAGGCGCTCGAGCGCGACGTTGCCCGAGGTGAACACCTTGCCGGGGCTGATGCTCGCCGCCTTGAGATCCCTGAAGGACCGGATCTTGGAATCCTTCCGGACGGCGACCTGCAGAACGCCCGGGAACATGGACGCGAACGCGCGCAGGTTCTTGTGCTCCTTCTTGTAGCCGGCGCGGCCGTGAAACGCGTCGGCGGCGGTGTAGCCCGCCGTGAACCCCAGCTCGGCCTCGCCCGCATCCACCTTGCGCGGATTGCTGCCGCCGCCGCCGGGCCTGTTGGTTACGCTGATCTGCCCGCCGCCCTTCAGATCGTGCTGGAACAGTTCGGCGAGCTTGGCGCCGAGCGGATACCAAGCCCCGCCGGCCGAGCCCGACACGATACGGACAAACTCCTCGCCGTGGGCGGCGGAAGCGCCGAAGGCCACGACAGCCGCCAGAGCGACCACTTTTACCGTCGATTTCATATCATCCTCCCTATGAGCGTCGGCAGATGCCCCGGACATTGCCCGCGAACATGCGCCCCACAATGACCACTTTTCCCGAATGGCCGGCGTATTCTTCTTGATCGAAGCGGAACGATACCATGCGTCCTTTGCCGGTGACAATTGATCGACCCGGCGCGGCGGTGGTCCCGGCGTTCGACCCGCGCGGTGCTTCAGTCGAGCGCGCGGAACAGGGCGCGCGGATTCCCTTCGCCGATGCGCTCGATCTCGGCGGCGCTGAAACCCGCCTTGCGCAGAACGCCGATCGGGTCGTCATCGCCCACCGGAAACGGCTCGTCGGTTCCCAGCAGCATGCGCTCGACCCCGACGGCCTGCTTGAGGAACTGCAGGGCCTGCGACTCGTTCAGGATCGTGTCGTAGTGGAACCGCCGCAGATATGCCGACGGCAGCTTCGCCGCCACGTCGCCGGTCGCCTTGCGATCCGAATTGTCGTGCATGCGGTCGAAGCGGCCGATCAGGTACGGCAGCGTGCCGCCGCCGTGCGACAGGATCGCCTCCAGCCCCGAATAGCGATCGAACACGCCCGACAGGATCATCGAGCCAATGGTGTAGGTAGTGTCGGCGGTATAGGCGACGATCTGGTTGAGCCCGAAACGGCGCGCCCTGCCTGCGGAAACGGGCAGCGCGGGATGGATGAAGACGGGCATGTCGAGCGCTTCGCACGCCGCCCAGAATTCGTCGAGCGGACAGTCGCCCAGGTTCTCGCCACGCATGTTGGCGGCAACGATGGTACCGATGGCGCCCGCCTCCTTGCACCGCTCCAGTTCGCGCGCCGCCGCCGCCGCGTCCTGCAGCGGTCCCGACGCCATCCAGGAAAAGCGGTCGGGCGTCGCTTCGGCGATGCGCGCCAGGCTGTCGTTCAGTACCCGGTGCCATGCCGCGCCCTTGTCCGCCGGCAGGCTGTAGCCGAAGATGTCGGCCCACACGGTCAGGATCTCGCGGTCGACGCCCTGCCGGTCCATGACGGCGAGGCGCTTGTCGACGCTCAGCAGCGTCTCGAAGAAGGGCCGGATCTGCTGGCCGTGCTCGAACGTGCAGCAATGGCACCCGGGCGCCGTTTCCAGCAGCGTCACGCCGTACTCCGCACCGCGCCGGCGGATGTCGTCCATGATGGCAGGCGGTACGAAATGCGCGTGGACGTCGATGGTCATGCTGTCGGTCTCCTGACCCGCGTCATCGACGCGGTCCGTCTTTCCCGGGAAGTTCGCAGCCTAGGCCGATGGGTCGGGGCGGGGCAAGGGCCGGCGCCGACGGCCGGGCACCGCGTGTCCGCTTCCGGCGATCGGGGCCCGTTAACCCTCGCTTGTGCTTGCCAACAGGCAGGCTGGCGGCGGCCGTCGCGCCCGGTCACGCCGATCTGGCCCAATGGCCGCGAACGGCAGAGAGATTTTCCCCCGCCCCTCACCCCGTCTGTCGGGGGCGTCCTTCGGACAGGATATGGCCGGGCGCACGATCATGCGTCATTTCGCCCGCCTTCGCGCGGACGCTCCACGCCCGTATCGTCGATCGCATCGCGGAGGCGTCGTCTCCTCACCCGGTGCGGCGCCCGGCGCGTCCCCAAATTCCGAGGCCGATCAACAACAACGTGACCACGCCGATCGCGACGAGCGTGAGCATTGGAACATAGAAGGTCGAATAGACCTCCCAGCCCAGCAGGCGCAGGACGTTCGAAACCTCGGTGTAAATGCCGACAAGATGGCCACCGAGCGTCCCCGTGATGCCGAGCAGCACGCTGCCCAGGATCGCCAGTCCGGCCATGACCCAGCGCACGACGCCATCCCACACGGTTTCGCCCTGCAGCCAGCGTATCGCCAGCAACAGGGCCCAGTACGCCACCGTCCAGGTCGCGACCAGCATGTGATTGCGTCCGAGCGGCGTCGAGGAGATCGCCTCCCATGGCCACACCAGGAGGCCGATCACATATGCGGCCACGCCGAAGACGAGGCCGAGCGCCAAAAGGGGCACGAGCGCCCGGTCGACCGACTTGGCAAGCGGACCGTCCGAGACGGCGCGCAGCAGGATCGCCAAGGTTGCCGTCATCCAGAGGGCGATCGGAAAGTGGACCAGAACAACGTGATAGGCGGCCATGGTCAGACTCCTTGCTTGCGCTTGAGCAGCAGGTTCATCGCGACGCCGAAGCCGGCGATCAGGATCACGCCCGCGACCACGGTGAGCAGCCACTGGCTGCGAATGGCATCGGCGAACTCGGCCTCGATGCCGTAATTGGCGAGCTGGATCTCGCTGTGGCGATATTTGACCGGTACGCCCTTCCTGATGTTCTCGGCGCCGGCATGCCGGGCGCTGTTGAGGTGAGGCCAGCTGACCTGGCCGGGATAGAACAGCGTGACTTCCGACCAGTTCTGTGTCCACGGCGGTTCGGCGCCGTCGAAGCGCACCGCCTTCAACTCCGCATCGCGATCGAGCCCGAGTGTAACGGGCAGCGAAACCACGTGCCAGCGGCTGCCGAACGCGTTGCGGTGCACAGCGAAGGCAACGTTGTACACCCGCTTGTCCACCATGATCTTGTCATCGGTGGGGTTGCCGGTGTCCATCGCCCGTTTCAGGGTAACGTCCCAGTAGCCGTCCTTCCAGCGCGCCTTGCCGACAACCGAGACATCGAAGCGCGAGCCCTCGCCGGTCCGCAGCAGACGGCGCGGGATCGTGTCGCCTTCCTTCCATTCCCGGTTGGCGTCGAAGGGCACGGCCGTAGTCGCAGTGATATAATAGATATCGTCGAAGCCCAGCTTGCGTTGTGTCAGATCGTCCCATTTCAGCGCGCGAAACCCTGTTTTCCGTTCGTCGAACATGAAAAGCGGCTGCTTCTTCGCGGCATCCCAGTTGGTGGTGAAGGGTCCCTTGCCGGCGTCGCCATAACGGGCGTCGAAGACATATTGGTCGTCCGATGCGTCGATGGGATTGGACCGATGCGCCCGCCAGTGCCAGAGATCGAGGAAGTAGCCGGCCTTGCGCAGCGCCGCGAGGTCCGCTTCGGGAACGACGGAGGCCCAGTTCCCGATATCCTTGCGGGTCGCCGGCAGGTGTTTGCCGACTTCCGATTGTTTCCGCTTCTGGCCGAGATAAGGGTGCGCCTTGACTTCCTTGGGCGTGGCCTCGTCGGTGAAGAAACGCATGCGATCGCCGATGGTGACATAGCCGCCGTATCGCGCGAATTCGGGCACGCCGCCGTCGTCCACGAGCATGGTGACCCGGTCCTCGTATATGCCTTGCGGCTGCGGCCCGGCGACGCTGCCGCCGTAGCGCACCCATTTCCCGCCTTCGAACCTCAACATGTCGTGATAAATAAACGGTTTGCCGGCGGGCCAACGGTAACGAAAGAACATGTCCCGCCCGTTGTACGCGGCCTGGACCTGAAACGGGATGGTCAGCTCTTCGGGTATGTAGATGTTGCGGCCGATGTCGTTCCGGACAACGCCGGTTCCATGGGTAAGCCACGACAGTCCGAGGGCACCAACGAATAGGACGACCGACGCATAGAGTAATGGGCGCTGCATGGCGAGACCCCCAATTTCCGGTTATTCGGAACCAATTCAACAATATATTTAATACTAATAGTATCAGAACTTCTCCAAAATAAATTGACCAGAATCATTTTTTTCGTGATTCATAGAATTCTTCTAATTTTCACCGGGCCGTCCGCCGACGTTGAGCGATTCTTGCGGTGCAGGCGCCTGATATATCGATTCCGGTTCGTGCCGCATAGCGACGAGAGAACCGGTCGTGGCAGCGTCCGGTGGTCTTTCACCCCTGCCGTTCGGGCAGGCCGCGCGTGTGGCCGTGTCGAAGGCTGTGCATCCTGTCGATCGCTGTCATCGGGCGAACTTGCCCTTGGCTGGACCGCAAACACGGCCTAGTCTTTTGCAATTATTAAGACTCACGTCGCGTCGGGCTCCGGCGCGTCGCAATAATGGTTCAACAGGGCTACATCGAACGGGAGGCTGGAAAAATGAAACGCTCCGCAAGCACGCTGGCGGCGACCGCCGCCATCGCAATTCTCGCCGCCTATGGTCAGGCCGCGTTCGCCGCGTCCTATTACGACGGCAAGACCATCGAGATATCGGTGGACCGCGGCAGCGGCGGATCGCAGGACCGCATCTGCCGGTTCATGGCATCGCACCTGGCCACCTATATCGAGGGCAAGCCGAAGATCGTGGTCCGCAACCGGCCGGGCGGCACCGGCGTGGTGGCGACCAACTGGCTTTACGACCAGGCGCCCAAGGACGGCACGGCGCTGGGCTGTTTCCTGCCGATCCGCTTCTACCAGGATGCGTACTGGGGCACCGGCGGCAAGAAGTCGCTCGGGCTCAAGGCCGACGTGCGCAAGCTGGTGCCCGTGGCGGGCACCGCCGTGCTCACCGTCACCTATGTCCGGTCCGACGTGGGCGGCGGGATCAAGGCGCCGACCGATCTCAAGGGCGCGCCGTTCTTCAAGACCGGCGGCCAGTCCATCACCTCGACCAAGGACATCTCGTTCCGCACCATCTTCGATCTCGCCGGCATCAGGTACAACTACGTCACCGGCTATCAGGACAGCGCCGACGCGTGGGCGGCGGTGCTGCGCAACGAGGTGCAGCAGCACCAGTCCGGCATTCCCCATTACATGAAGGTCGTTCTGCCGACCGGGGTGAATACCGGAAAGGTGACGCCGCTCTATTACAGCAGCACCCAGCGCATCCCCGAACTGGCCCCCGCCATTCCCGCCATCGACTTCGTCAAGAAGTACGGCGGCAAGCCGGAAGGCATGCTGTGGGACCTGTACCAGACCAGCGGCGCATGGCGCGCGTTCTTTCTGCCGCCGGGCACTCCGGAAGCGGCGGCCAGGGCGTTCGAGTCCGGCTTCCAGCGCATGCTGGGCGATGCGGCGTTCCGCGCCGCCTACAAGGAGCGCTATCACCTGGCGCCGGAATGGATCGCCGGGCGCACGGCGCTCGACCGCGAAATGGTCGACCCCTATCGCCGTTCCGGCAAGAGCCTGGCGAGTTTCAAGAAGGGCTACATCGACAAGGCACGCAAGAAGTAGTCCTGCCTGACCAGCCGGCCCGTCGTCGCAGCGCGCGGCGGCGGGCCGCCGGAAGCCTTTCCTCCCGGATACGCCCGATGCCGATGATCGACGCTGCGCTGCAGGGGTTCGGTGTGCTGCTGGTGTGGCCCACCGTCGGCTATCTGTTTCTCGGTATCGCCATCGGCATCGTCGTCGGAATCCTGCCCGGGCTGGGCGGGCTGTCGGCGGTGGCGATCATGCTGCCGTTCTCGTTCCTGCTCGACGTCTACAGCGCCATGGCGCTGCTCATGGGCATGTACGCCGTCACCACCACGTCGGACACCATCTCGGCGGTGCTGCTCGGCGTACCCGGCACCAGCGCCTCGCAGGCGACCATCCTCGACGGCTATCCCATGGCGCGCAACGGCGAGGCCGGCCGGGCGTTCGGCGCCGCCTACACCGTATCGGCCATCGGCGGCGTGGTCGGCGGGCTGTGCGTCATCGTCAGCCTGCCGGTGATTCGCGAGGTGGTGCTGAGTTTCGGCAGCCCGGAGTTCTTCATGCTTGCCGTGCTCGGGCTGGTCATCGTCGGCTCGCTCAGCGGCAAGGCGCCGCTGCGCGGGCTGGTGGTGGTGCTGTTCGCGCTGGCGCTGTCCATGGTCGGCTCGTCGCCGCAGGAAGGGCTGCCGCGCTATACCTTCGACACCGCCTACCTGCTTGGCGGCATCAAGCTGGTGCCCGCCGTGCTCGGCCTGTTCGCGCTGCCCGAGGTGCTCGAGCTTTTCGGCCGTGGCAGTTCCATCGCACGCCTCGCCGGCGACCCCACCCGCGGGATGGTGCAGGGGATGCGCGATGTGCTGACCCACTGGTGGCTCGTGGTCCGCTCCATCGCGATCGGGGTCTATATCGGGGTAATCCCGGGCCTCGGCGCCAGCATCGTCGACTGGGTCGCCTACGGCCACGCGGTGCAGACGGAAAAGAACCCGGAGCGGTTCGGCACCGGCGACGTGCGCGGGGTGATCGCCCCCGAGGCCGCCAACAACGCGGTCAAGGGCGGCGCGCTGATCCCGACGCTGGCCATCGGCGTGCCGGGCAGCCCGCCCATGGCGCTGCTGCTCGTTGCGCTCACGGTGCACGGCATTTCGCCCGGACCGGACATCCTGGGACAGCGCCTCGATGTGCTGTTCTCGCTGGTCGGCGCGCTGATCTTCGCCAACATCGTCGCCGCCGCCCTGCTGCTGGTGGCCACGACCCACCTCGCGCGCATCGCCGAGATCCGCGGGACCAACCTGGTCGCCATCGTCCTTGTCGCCGCGCTGATGGGCTCGTGGATGGCGACCCGCGCGGTCGAGGACTGGTACACCTTCCTCGCCTTCGGCGTGCTCGGCTATTTCATGAAGCGGTGGAATTGGCCGCGCCCGCCCATCTGCCTCGGGCTGGTGCTGGGCCCGCTGATCGAGCGTTACCTGCACCTTTCCATCAACGTCTACGGGTTCGAGTGGCTGCTGCATCCGCTGGTCGTCGTGCTGGAGGCGCTGGTGGTGCTGGTGCTGGTGACCCAGATCCGCCGCAGCTACCGGTCGAGGGGGTGATGGAGACCACCCGGCGAGATCTGGTCATGTCGATCCTGATGGGCGCGGTGTTCGTCTATGCGCTGGTGGAATCCGGCGACTGGTCCTACCGCTCGGCCCTGTTCCCGCAGGTGATCGGCGTCGCCGGACTGCTGTGCATCGCCGCCTTGCTGTTCGTGCGCCTAGCGCTGAAGCGGGTGCCGGCGGCAGAGGGCGCCGACGGTCGGGGCGACGCGGCGGACGAGGCCCGCTCGCCACGCGAGGAAGGACGCGACGCGCTGCGCTTCTTCGGCTGGCTGGCCGGGGTGCTGGCCGGCGCCGTGCTGATCGGCCAGCTCGCCGCCATGCCGCTGTTCGTCACCCTGTTCCTCAAGACGGAATCGCGGCTCGGCTGGCGCGCGAGCGTGGCGGCTGGCGCCATCACCTGGGCAATTCTCTACGGCATTTTCGAGATGCTTCTGCAGATCACCTGGCTCGACGGCGCGCTGTGGCGCTGGATCGGCTTCCCGTGAGAGAGACGACCATGACCAGAGCGCACCCCGTCCGCTACCTCTCCCGCCGCACTCAGACCCTGTGGCCGCGCGCCGCCGTCGCCGGCAGCCATTACACCGCCGTCGCCGCCGCCGAGGCGGCGCTGCGCGCGGGCGGCCACGCGGTCGACGCCGCGGTGGCCGGCACCTTCACCCTGTGCGTCTGCGAGCCCCAGTCCACCAGCCTCGGCGCCGATCTGTGCGCCATGGTGCACGAGCCGGGCAGGCCGGTCGCGGCGCTGAACGCCACCGGTCCCGCGCCGCGCGCCATGACCCTGGAGGCGCTCGCCGCCCGCGGCATCCGGGAAAAGTGGCCGGGGTACGGGGCGGAGACGGTCTCGGTGCCCGGCCTCGTGCGCGGGGCCGAGGCCCTGTGGCGGCGCTTCGGCCGGCTGCCGTGGGAGCGGCTCTGGGAGAGTGCGCTCGACTGGGCCGAGAACGGGATCCCGGTCACCGACCACGTGGCCGCCGACTGGACGCGGGCACAGCCGCGCCTCGCCCGAGACCCGGATTCGCAGGCGCGCTATCTGCGGAACGGGGAAGCGCTGCCCGCCGGCACGCGGCTGGAACTGCCCGATCTGGCGCGCACCATCCGCACGCTGCGCGATGGCGGGGCGGACGCCTTCTACACCGGCGCCATCGCGGCAGAGATCGCGCGCTCGGTGCAGGAAAAGGGCGGCTTCATCGCCGAAGACGATCTCGCCGTTTACGCGCCCCGATGGGTCGAGCCGCTGCGCGTCGACTACCGCGGCCATACCATCCTCGAAATGCCGCCCAACAGCCAGGGCGCCATCGTCATCGAGGCGCTCAACATCCTTGACGGGTTCGGCGCCGGCGGGAGCGAGGTCGACCGCATCCACCGCCAGATCGAGGCGGTCAAGATCGCCTTTGCCGACGGGATGCGCCGCATCGCCGACCCGGACGCCGCGGCGGTGGACATCGGCCCCATGCTGGACAAGGACCGCGCCGCCGACCTGCGCCGGACCATCGACATGGGACGCGCCCGGCAACCGCAAGCCGCCCCCGCCGGCGACGGGCACAACACCGCCTATATCGCCGTGGTCGACGGCGACGGCAACGCCGTGTCGCTGATCAACAGCTCGAAGGAGGGGTTCGGCTCGGGCGTCACCGCGGGAACCACCGGGATCATGCTGCAGCGCCGCGCCGATGCGTTCTCGCTCACCGCCGGCCACGTCAACGCCGTGGCGCCGGGAAAACGGCCGTTCCACACCATCCTGCCCTCGCTCGCCTATCGCGGCGACGAGCTGTGGGCGGTCTATGGCACCACGGGGGGCATCGGCCAGGCGCAGAACCAGGTGCAGGTGCTGCAGGCGCTGATCGACGATCGCGTGGCGCCGCAGACCGCCGTCGACCGACCGCGCTTCAGCGTGCGCGAGAACCTCGCCGTGGTGGTGGAGGAGCGCTTCGGACAGGAGATCCTGGGCGAACTGGAGCGCCGCGGCCATCCGCTGCGCTTCGTCGACCGCAGCACCATCTTCGGCGGCGCGCACGCGATCCTGCGCGAGGACGGCTGGCTGCTGCCCGCCAGCGACCCGCGCCGCGACGGCGGCGTGCGGGGTTTTTAGCGTCCGATCCATCAAACGCTGCGCTGGCCCCGTCAGCGCCCGAACAGCTTTTTCAGCGTGTCGGCGGGGACGGGAAGCGATTTTCCGTTCCCCTTGTCCCCGGCGCCGGTGGCCGGCGTGCCGGCCCCCGGAAGTACGTTCTTCAACCCTTCGAGCGCCCTGGATGGGTCCTTGGCGATGTCACCGATGGCCCCGCTCAGGTCGGGCCGGTAGCTCAGGGCGTTCCACGGCCCGGACACGATCACCGGCACCATGAGTCCCGCCACATCGGCTTTGCCGCCCTGTCCCCGCGTAGTCGCGGCGACCTTGGGCTCGATCCGGTAGTTGACCGTCTGCTGCGGCAGCTCGACCGTTCCGCGACCGGCGACGCGCAGCAGCGGGGACAGCAGGGCGAGGTCGTTGTTGTGCACGATCCCGCCGGTTATCCGGAAGGTCCCGGACAACTCGGCGAAATCCGTTTTCTGCTGTTCGCGCGCCCCGGGATCAAGAAATGCGCTCTGTACGTTGCGCACCATGGCGCCGAGATTGACGCCGCGGATCGCGCCGTTCGTGAACTTCATCTTGCCGTTGCCGGAAAGCGCCGACACCATCTGTCTCTGGCTGCCGCCGCGCGTGGCGATGTCCACGTCCGCGTTCAGCGTCCCCTCGATCCGGTCCATGCCCATCGCATCGCTCAGCGCCGGATTGGCCTGGAGGCCGGAAAGATCGAGCTTCGCCGTCACGGCCGGGGTTCCGACCGATGCGTCGGCGACCAGGGTCGCCTTGCCGTTGCCGTTGTAGAGCGCCATTTCCGTCAGCTCGGTCGCCAGCCGGCCGTTCTTGAGCGTGACGTTCACCTGCGACTTGCCGATCCGGATCTTGCGCATCTGCAGCCCGGCGACCTTGAGCACCGCATCGACGTCCGCCGTCTTCAGGCCGGAAAGATCGATCGGTGCGTCGCTCCAGCCTTCGGTCGCGGCCTTTCCGCCGGCGGCCGGCGCGGGCTTCGCCGCCGTGCCCGCCGGCTTTTCCTCCGGCGGCAGGTAGGGATTGACGTCCAGCATGCCGGTATCGAGCCGGGCATTCAGGTACGGCCGCCTGCCGCTGCCGTCATAGCGGAAATCGCCATTCGCCTCGATCCGGTCGAGGCTCAGTTTGGCATTGGTGAAGCGGTATTTCTGACCGTCGACGCCGACCTGGCCGGTGATCTTCAGAGGGCCGAAGCCGGTGCCCGGCGCGGTCAGCGGTTGCCCGGCCCACGCGGCGAGCTTGCGCACCGACGGCACGTCGAGGTCGAGTGCCCCCGACGACGCAATCTGCCTGCCGCTCGACGCCTCGCCCTTGAAGGAGAACCTGACCGGCGCCGACGACACCGAGACGGTCAGCCCGGTCGTCTTTCCCTTGAGAAACGCATCCGGGTTCTTCATGTCGAGCGTCAGCGCGATCTTTTCCTTGTTCCAGACCAGCGATCCGTCGGCGCTCATTGGGCTGCTCGGGGACGGCAGCGACACCTTCATGTTGATGGCGTCGGCCACGTAGGTCGTGCCGGTGCGGGCGTCGCTGTAGGAAACCTTGCCGTCAACCAGCCGCACGTCGCCGAGGTGCAGCCCGGCCAGCCCGACGCCCTCGCCGGCCTTGGGCGACGGTTCCGCGGGGGCAGCCGGTTTGCCCGCAGCCGCGGCCGTGGCGAACTGCCAGTTGGGACGGCCCTGCGCATCGACCTCGAGGCTGATTACCGGTTTCTCGAGCACGAAGGAATCGACCACCACGGTTCCGCTGAGCAGGGGGAACACCGCCACGCGGACATCGAGCCTGTCGAGGCTCGCCATGGTCGCCGCCTTGCCGCCCGGCGCGTTGGCGAGGGATACCTTGCCCGCGGTGAACTGCACCCGGGGCAGAAGGGAAATGGCGAACTCGCCGTCGATCCGCGCCTTGCGGCCGGTCGCCTTTTCCACCTGCGCCAGTATCTCGGAGCGGTAGGTGTCCACCGGTATCAGGACCGGTGCCGCCAGCAGCGCAATGACGGCCAGACCGACGATCGAGCCGATGACGATCAGTGCTTTCTTCATGGCGGAGCCTCCCGGATGTACCTGTTGCGGCGTCAAACCGGCGACGGCGCAACAGGCCGCAAAACCGGCCCGCCCCGTCGCGGCGCCTGCGGATGGCGTAAAATGTCTTCTCCAGATATGGATATGCGCGGAGAAATTGGGAGTGCCCGCCCCCTTTTTCGCCGCGGTGCCGCTCTTGCCTGCCGGATGGCCGGCGGTGCATTGATCGAGAATGCGGCGCCGCACGCGATCCGGACACCCCGCCCGGCGACCCGATCCCGCGGTCCCGCCCGCGTGGCCAGAACCGCCGGCTCGGGGCCCCTTCAGCGCGTCTTCCTGCCGCTCCGTGGTCGCGCGACGAACTTCCGCAACCGCTTCGGGACCGAATCCGGCATCGCCCGGATCGGCTCGGATTTCGACCTCTCCTGGCCAGGACCGGGCCTTGCGCGAGGTGATTGTATCGTGCGTCAGCGACCGCCGCACAGCCTACCCTGACGGGGTCCACCTCAATCCGTCGCCTTTTAGCCGCAAGCTATCGGCCTCGATTTCGGCAAGCTCGACTACACGAGCATCGACGTCATCGTCGAGAAATTGGCGAGCGACTGGCCGCAGCGGACGGTGACGCCGGCACGCCGTAAAGCGTGACGATGCCGGCGATGTCGCCTTCGGTCAGCGCATCGAGGTTGTCCTGATAGTCGTAGGCCATCAACTCGCCGCGCGGCCCCGGATGATCGAGGCCGACAGCATGGCCAAGCTCGTGCGCGAGCACACGGCTCAATTCGTAGGTCTTGGTCTTGCCATCCCCCTTGTCCCCGGCCCGCCAGGCGACCATGGGATTGAGGCAGATCGTCGCCTGGCCGAGCCCGGCGAATCTGCTGCCGGGCACCGGCCCAAGCTGGATATTGGTGTAGGCGATGCCACGCGGCACGGCTTGCGCGCCGATCACGATGTCCGCGGTCGCAGCGGACGCGGCGGGCACGAAGGTAATGTCGGCCGCGGCGTTCCACATCGAAAGCGCGCCGTTCAGTCGCTCGCCGAACGTCGCCATGTCGAGCCCCGCGCGGCCAAGCAACCCGTCCAGTCCCGTCATCTCCTTGCAGTTGATCGCGCCCGGATCGCGGCGGTCGCCCGTCAGGAGCGCGTAGCTCACCGTCGCCCCGGTGTTGAAGCGCGGCGCCCCCCACTTGATGTAGGTGCCGTCCAGTTCGAGCAGACGGAAATCGGCCGCCGGTGCCACCTGTACCGCCGTGCACAGTATCAGCGCCGCGGCCGCGACGATCTCTCGCACCCGACGGCACACCGGAGGGTGCCACGCTGACTGCGCACTTCGCGGCATGATCCGTCCTCGACCCCGTATGAGTCCCGACCCGACGCGGCGTGCGCCGGACACGATCGGACAGTGGCGCCGTACGGTGAACAATTCGTTAAAACGGAATTCCCGGCCACAAATCTGGGTAGTTTCCGAACCTGCCGATGCGAACCGGCGAGGGCCATAATCACATTCATTGGCCATGCAGCGGCACTCCGAGTTCGCGCCGGGCAAAAAACGGCGACATGGCCCGCTTCCAAATGGCTGCAATACGTCACGCATTGCGTGAGGTTTGGCCATTCTTTTCAACATAACCGAGGACAGTACGATGAAAAAGCATAGTTTATTCGGCGCGATACTGAGTACTGCGATGGTTACGGTGACCGGCGCCGCGCTGGCGGCCGGGGCGCAGCCCGGCATCGGTTCGGGGACCGGCGGCTCTGGTACCGCCGGGATGATGAGTCAGGCGGCTCCGGCGAAGCCGGGCGCTGAGCCCACCGTCACGACTCCTTCCAGGTCCGGCGAGCCGAGCGCGATGCAGCCTGCCTTGCCGCAGGAATCGGTCGTCGGAAAGGCCATCGTCAACGCCGAGGGCGACAAGATCGGCGAGGTCACCAAGATTGCCGGCGATCAGGTCATCGTCTCGGTCGGCGGATTTCTCGGCCTCGGCACGCATGACGTCGCGCTGAGATGGAATCAGATCAAGACCACCGGCAGCGGTGACGACATGAAGCTGGAGACGACGCTCACCAAGGATGAGCTCAAGAACATGCCGGAGTACAAGGAGTAACGTTCGGGCGCTCATCCGAGCGGCACAATGTCTGCCTCCGCCGGTAGATAACCGGTGGAGGCAGCCCCTATCCGGTTGCTACCCTTAGCCAACTGGAAAGGATTGAGGCTGCCGGCCAAGACTGGGAGAACTCGCGACCGAGTTGCCGGCAAAGGCCCCCGGTCTCGACCGATGGTTTGGTGGTCAATAGCGGCCTCCAGAGAGGAATCCGCCGTTTCGGCCCATACTCGGGAAAACCGCGTTCTCTCCCACCAAACTGTTGGCCGAAGAGTCCGCGAAACGGGCGAAAATTCGGGTTTTCGGGCACTCACCGACCAGACATCTCCGCTCACCCCGGAAGAGTGGTGGAGCACGCAGTCTGGAACGAACCCGTCTCTACGCTGTTTTCGCTGCATAACAGGGAAAATACAGGAATTTTCCCCGAATCCACGCTCTCTCGGCCTTTTGTAGCCGGCAATGTGCCGGTCGATTCAATCAGTTATCGCGCAATTCCCTGGGTCACAAGAACAGGGTATTCCGCCGCCGATTTCGGCCGATTACAGGGAACGACCGCTGATCGCCCATAACGGGATGCCGACGCTGTGCGGTCCCTCCGTGGACGCCTTTCTCGCCGCTGCGTGACTGAGACGGATCGCCCCAACCCGCGGAGCGACAACGCTTTTGCGCCACTGCCCGGTCGCGGTTCGTGTTCGCCATGCGGCCGCTGCAACACCTGGTCGGGGATGATTATGGCCGCGCAATCGCCGCCCAATGTGGGACGGCCGGGAGCGATTCCGGACCCATAGCGGGATGGAGGTGCCGTCGGGCGGGACAGACCTTCTGCTGGACGGGAGAGAAGCGGGACGACAATCCACAATTTATCCAGAGATGGATAGGTAATTGTCCACCGTTTCTACACGGCTTCCACATAGTCCAGAATCCAGTGACGAACAGTATTCGCGATCATTCATATTTATGTCTTGCAGATTCAGGTTTTTCTTTGCTTGAGTGCTGCCGATTTCCATGGGCGATGGCCACGCCCGCACAACCGATCACAGCACGGGGGCGCAGTCTTGAGAACCGAACAACGCATCGTCGAACGACCGGTCGGGGCGCTCCGCACCTATAAGCGCAATGCGCGGCGTCACTCCAAGAAACAGATCCGGCAGATCGCCGACAGCATCCGCCGGTTCGGGTTCACCAGCCCGGTCCTCGTCAGCGATGAGGACGAGATCATCGCGGGCCATGGCCGTGTGGCAGCTGCCCGGTTGCTGGGCATGGAGACGGTACCCACGGTGGCGCTGTCGCATCTCGATGCGGCCGAGCGTCGGGCCTATGTACTGGCCGACAACAAGCTCGCCCTCAACGCCGGTTGGGACCAGGAACTGCTGGCGCTGGAGTTGCAGGGTCTGCTCGACCTGGAGTTCGACCTGTCGGTTACGGGGTTTTCGGTTGCCGAGATCGACCTGGTGCTCGATGCGGCGAAGGAGAGCGCGCCGGACCGGCGAGAGGAGGCTGACGACTGGATCCCGCAGCCGGGGGAACCCGCCAGTGCCGCAGGCGGGATCGAGCAGGATCTCGCCCGGTTTCGGATCGATCCGGTCGGCCATGAAGGCGGTGACGGCGCGCGGGGTGTAATACTCGCCCGCGTTGCCGGCGCTCTGCAGGTCGTTGAGGATCTGCTCATAGATGTCGCCGAAGTGCTGGCGCTGGGACAGGTCGTTAAAGTCGATCTCGTTGATCTCGTTTATGACCTGCCGCATCAGCTGGCCGGATTTCATGTAGTTGTAGGCGTCCTCGAATACGCCGCGCACCACCGCCCGGCGCCCGCCGCCCCGACCGCCGATTTCCAGCGTCTTCAGGGACGGAAACAGCTTGCCGTTGACGAAATCGAGCAGCGCCTCGCCCGTGATCCCTTCCGGGTCCGCCGCCCAGCGGCGCCAGCGAAACTCATCTGGGATCGCCGAAACAAAACCGTCGCCGAGCAGTTCCAGTTCCTCGTCCTGGTCGTCCATGATCTTGAGAAAGAACATCCAGCACAGCTGGCTGATGCGCTGCGCATCGCCATCCACGCCGGCGTCCTGGCGCATGATGTTCTGGATGGATTTGACGGTGGTGCGAACGGACATTGGCTACAAGCTCCGGCGCAGTTCAGGATTCAATTTATTCGCCAGGTCGCAAAGAGGGTCCTGCGAAGGTGATGGATACAGAGCCCTTGGTCCGATCATTTGGAATTGGCCGCCGGTCCAGAACTCTTGCGGATTGAAGCGAAATTTGGCGACTAGCCGTTTCCCGAAATCGATTTCCGGCAATCCGTAGAGCTGTTTCTGAGCGTGGGTTCCGATCTCGGGATATTCCCCTAACAGGTACCCCTCCTGAACATGCGGGCGAAGCGCTCGCGGGGGACATACGCTAGCAAGCCGGATTATCTGCAAACCGGCCTCGGCACTTGCGGAAATTGCGCCGCTGATATTTGGGACGCCAATTACGTAAAGATACGCCTCTTCGGATTTTTGCCGTTCCAATCGTTTCCGTTCGGATTTGGTGCCGGAGGAAGCGAACGATGCGGCGATTCTGAGTGACTGCGTGACGTCGAGAAGTGGCGTCACATGGACTTCGTAGTGTTGCAATATCGCCCAGCGTAGGATGCGGTGACGAGCTAATTCTTCCAAGCCAATGAGATCGGCATTCTTAAAGCCCTCCAAGAGTTTTTGTTCGATCAACTCCAATGAATTAAATTTCTCTGAGAGAGCGTTTAGGTTCCAGTCTCTTGGCGATCGTCTGAATATCGCGGGCTCAAGCGTTGATCTACCATCGTGGTCGCGGTAATCGCGCGGCTGTCCTCTGTACAGCAGGACATAGTCTCGGTTTCTGAACTGAAGCTCAGCTATTTTCTTGGCCAGATCCAGATAGTCCGACACCTCATGACCGTTACTGCGCCGCACTTCGTCGCAGTCGACCGGCTCGGCGTCGGTTCCATGATCTTTAAATGACCATAAATCCTGTACCCCGATCGTCTGCATCTACTAACCGGCCCCGCCATACAACGCTGCCTGAGGTGGTCCCGGAAAATCGGACAGGAGGTTAAGGTGTATTCCGCCGGCTAACGGAGGGATGCGCGATGAGGACGCGACGGCGGTTCACGGCGGAGTTCAAGGCGAAGGTGGCGCTGGAAGCGCT
>Ga0326597_10004383_pt1 | contig 19883 bp, 24 predicted proteins | sample RVTome_12_FD_203789 | JGI IMG/M metagenome (GOLD analysis project Ga0326597, IMG submission 203789) | Soil microbial communities from uranium-contaminated site in the Upper Colorado River Basin, Wyoming, United States - RVT100D185 | ecosystem: Environmental > Terrestrial > Soil > Contaminated >...
TTGAAGAGAAAAAAGACGACTACGATAGTGACAACTACGGCTCCCTCCAGCAGAGCGCGCCGAAGGTTCTGAATAGAAGACTCGATAAAGTTAGCCTGCCGGAAGACCCGGGCGTGCATCTGAACACCCTGAGGCAAGGTTTTCCGAATCTCTTCCAGCGCCTGTTCTACCTGATACGTGACCGTAAGCGTGTCGGCACCGAAAAGTTTGGAGACCGTGGCTATGATTGCCGGTTTGCCCATGTAGGCACTGTCTCCCCTAGGAAACTCCGGGCCAAAACGAACGTCGGCTACTAGCTTCAATGGAATGGGGACACCTTCCCGTTCTGTAACAATGGTGTTTTTAAGGTCATCAAGCGAGGTTACTCTTCCGACCCCGGTGACCACATATTCCTGGCCGTGGACAACGTTGAAGCCTCCCGGCACATTTTTGTTGGTCTCCTCGAGAGCCTCTACGACATCCTTCACAGTAATGTCGTATTGTAGGAGTTTTGGCGACGAAAGGAGGACTTGATATTGCTTAGGTCCAGGCCCCATACAAACCACAGAGGCCACTCCCGGGATGGCCAAGAGGCGGTTGTTGATATCCCAGTCGCAAAGGGTCCGTAGATCCAAAAGGGAAACCTTGTCACTTTGCAGGGCAAACTTGATCAGCCAACTCACAGCGGAGGTGATGGGAAGCATGACCGGCGCTTCGGTCCCAGGAGGGAACTGCTCGCGCGCCTCCTGGAGTCGCTCGTTGACAAGCTGCCGTGCCGTATAGATATCGGTTCCCCACTTGAAAACCACGATGACGGTGGACAGCCCCGCCGAGGATTTGGAACGGACCACGTCCACTCCGGGCGTCCCGTTCACTACGGCCTCGATGCGAAATGTGATCAGCGTTTCCACATTCTCGGGCGAGAGGCCAGGCGACTCGGTTTGAATCACCACTTGTGGCGGGGCGAATTCCGGCAGGACATCCAGGGTTACCTGCCAAACCGCGAAGATTCCCACTACGAGAACAATGACAAACGCCACCACCGTGAGTAAACGGTTGCGCAGGGACCATTTCGTTATCCAGTCAAACATTCTTAACTCCTTCTAATCCGCAAAGAGCATGGAGCATAGGGCATACAGTCCCTTGCGCTCTGCCCTTACCGCTTTGCGGCATGCCTTTAGTGCCCATGCCCGCCTAGTGCCGCTCCGCCCTGCCGCGCCATCAGTGCCTTGGTGTAAATTTGCTGCTTTCCATCGGTCACCACACGGTCGCCCGGCAGCAGCCCGGTTTTTACCTCCACAAAACGGTGGTCTCTCGCCCCCACGACAACGGCAGCGCGGCGAAACGAATCCTTCTCTTCGACAAAAACAAAGCTCTCTCCTTCAGTCGTTATGAGCGCCTCCAAAGGGATCGCGAGCACCTCTTGCCCTCCTCCCACGACAACATCCATCTCGGCAAATAGATTGGGCCTTAGTTTTCCTTCGCGATTTGGAACTTCAGCCCACAGACGAAGCACGCGCTTTTGCGGATCGATGCTGGGACTAAAGCGGGCTATTTTCCCCGTAAACAGATCTTTCGGATACGAACCAAGGCGAATCCGAACCGTCTGTCCGACTTTTAGCTGCGGCAATGCCTCATCAAAGGCGCTGCCCTCGATAAAGACAGTCGAGGGATCAACGATTTTAAAGATCACCTTGTTGGGTTCGACTGTCTCTCCTAGAACGACATTCCGTTCCTCCACCGCCCCGCTGATGGGAGCAAAGATAGAAAAGGTGGCAATGGTCTTTTCAGCGCGCGCTTTTTTTACCGCACTTTCGGGCAAACCCAGGAGAACCAACTGTTTTTCCACACCTTCGATCTCGTTTAACCCGGCCTGATGCTGGTTCTGGGCAGCGATCAGTTCTTTTTGAGCGGCGATTTTGCTTTCCACCAGCCTTTGAACCCGATCAAGCTCGGACTTGTGCAGAACAAGCTTATTTTCCGCCTGGAGCAGCTCCACCTGCAGCTTTTGAATCTCCGCGCTCTGGACCTCCGCTAAACGTTGCCCTTTCGAGACCTCGTCACCCACCCTGGCTGAGAGGCTCGCTATCTTGCCTGACACCCGGCTGCTTACCTGCGCCTCTCTATCGGGATGCGCCTTGACGACTCCTGCCACTCGAATGACGTTTTCAATTGGGCGCAGGTCCGCGGTGACGGTCTTTAAACCGATGTTGGTTTTTTCTTCTGAGCTCAGCTTGAACCCCTGCCCTTCTTGCTTTTCCCCAGCATGTACATCTGCCTCGCCCTCTTTATGCTCGTGGGGAGCTGTTTCAGGGGTAGACTTAGCAGGGACCGAGGAAGCCTCGGTGTGAGACGCCCTCTCCGCGTCCTTGCCTCGCTGCCCCGTTAGTTTCCCCAGCCAAAAGGCGAGCAACAGCAGAAGGATCAAAACGATCGGAAAAAAAATCTTCTTAGTCATGAACTCCCTCCTTATTCGACCCCGGCCTGGAACTTTAGCTCGGCCAGAGAAAGATTGTAGACGGTGAGCGTATCAATGAATTTCAGGCGTGCCTCGACAACCTGGTTTTGGAACAGAATCGCGTCCGCCAAGTCTATCGCCCCTTCCTGGTACGCCCGTTGATAAAGTTCGAGGCTCTCATCAAACTTTTTCATCGCCCCTTCGGGGTAATAAGAAACATCTCTCTCCGCGAGCTTGAACCTTGTAAAAGCCGCACGGACTTCTTTTTCCAGCGCTTGCCGCCTTTGGATGTAGTTCAGGTTTGCGATCCTTTTTCGAGATAAGGCTTCACGAAGCTCCCCTTGCTTCCGGTCAAAAAACGGCAGGGGGATCGAGACCCTTCCCCCAACAATGTTGTCTTTATCGTCCTTCTCGTAAAACATGCCAAATTTAATGTTGGGTATTCTTTCGGCCCTGGTAAGTAACTCCTCAGCTTCTGTAACTTTTTTCTCTTGATCTAAAGCAGCCAAGTCCGGCCTCTTTTCCAGAGCATTTTTGAAAAGCTCGTCGAGAGAAGCCGCGAGAGGCGCCCGGGTTAAATCGCCGACGGGCTCGACACTCTCCTCCTTTTCCAGGACAAGATCCGTTCTTAGACGAGAGAGAAGCTCTTCGTATTCCCTCTGCAAAGAGATGAGTTCGCTTTTCGCTCGGTTAAGGTCAAACTCGGCAATGGCGAGCTGAACTCCAGGGATATCACCTGCCGCCAAACGATCTTTGGAGGCCTCATACAAGCGGTTCTTAAGATCAACAAACTGTTCGGCCTGGGTGATTTTTGCCTTACCGTTCAAAAGCTTTAAAAACAGCTCAGTGACCCGAAAGCGGAGAGTTCTGCCAAAATCGCTTACCTCAAAACCGACCTTTTCCTGATTTCTCTGCGCCGCCTCGCGCCGATATCTAGGTTGACCGCCAATCTCAAACTCCTGAGAGAGGGATACCCCTGCCTGGAAAAGATTCTTGTTGACCCCTTCTTCGGGTTTTTTCAGACGTTTGTTCGCCCTCTCTCCTTCCAGCTCCGGGTTATTTTGGAGAAAAAGATTTGACTTGATCACTCTTCCCTCAGCTATCCCCAGCTCCTCGCTCTTGGCTTTCAGCTCCAGATTTCGCTCCAGGGCCATTTTTATGGCCGTTGGCAAATCCAGTTTGATCTCCTGAGCTTTCACCGCTGAAAACAAACCCAAGAATAAAAATGCCTCCAAGAAAATAAACAGTCTGATTGCCGATGCGTTGAACATAGTGAAACCCCTGTCAGCTTCTGAACGGTTATAACGAAGCCTAAAACAACCGGCCGCAATAGAAGAAATTCCCCCCTCTTCCCGTGGCAATCGGAATGGAGAGGAAAAGAAAAGGCAGGGCTAAGTTAGATTCGAAGAACGGAGAGAAGAAGGTGCTGCCCTAGATCGCTATAGAAGGAAAACGTAAGAATTCTTCTGAGAAAGATCAGCAATCGTGCATGGGAGAGTTCCATCGATGCTGCCGACAGGCTGGAATGAGCCTTATCAAGGAAAATTCCCTTATTTGGTCGCGCCACCTCGGTTGTGGCCGTCTTCGTCGCCGGTCCAACCCGGTTGGCGAATGAACAGCAATGGGTCAGTGAGAACGAATCGCCCGACGGGTGGGAGTGGCCAAGGGAAGAATAGGAGTCGTGATGAGTCTCGCTTGCCAGGTAATCGGCATGACCTTCACGATCCCAACACTTCTCCAGAGACGCCGCTACTCCAGCGTAGAGAACAAGGATGGATAAAATGATGATGCCAAGCCGCTTCATTTGACTAGGAGTAAGTTGTGTATGATACAAGATGCTTTTGAATTTTCAAGTCCCCTAAATCTTGAGAGCCTACTTTTGTCGCCTTCAAGGATTCCTCACGTGCCTGCTCAATGGGCTTGGTAGGCCCGTATAGTAGTGAACGAGTTCAGGCTATTCCCTTCGAGTTACGAATTCCTTACGCCCCACCCCCCCCTCGGATAAAGGCGGACGAATCGTGAAAAAGTGCTAATCTTTTTGACTGTCTGTTTCCTATTAAGTTCCACTCTTTTTTAACTGATAGACGAAATCGGTTCGAAGGATATCCCCTGGCACAAGGTTTAGCTCCCTCGACTGCCTGCCTAACTTCTCATGCCAAACTTCCGTTTTGTATGTGCCGGCGGGTAAACCCTCGAAGACGAATTCCCCTTCTTTATCTGTTACAGCGAAATAAGAACTGGAGGTCACCACAATGTAGGCACTCATCCATGTGTGAAGAACCTCACACTCGATCCTGATAACACCGGTCCTAGTGAGCCGCTTTCTTACCTGCCGCCAAGTTGGTAGACCTTCATTAAAAAGCGTCTCAGACCCAAGACGTGCGTGCACATCGTGGAGAATCGGATCGCTATTTAAGAGTAAGATCTCGCTCCCAATCGGCGCCACCTGGACATGGGGAACAAAGGCGCAATTTCTGTTATCGAGAACGAGACTTTTAGCAGGAGAGGCCATTATTTCGCCCCGTGCTTTGGGGATCGTAACCACGACATTTTGAAGACCGCCCCGAGGACCAACAAGCAGGCTTTCGTTGGGAACTTGAGGGCCGCAGAAATCCCGGTTCTTGTAGACCTTGAGCGGTCGAGGTTTTTCAAAATGGCCCTCAACCAGCACTCGGCCGACAATCCTGCCAACATCCTTTGATTGGGCATTCTTCTGTTGCGAGTGAGAGCCGGCCTCTGCAAAACTCTGAGCCAAAACCACTAAAAAGAGACCCGCAATCAGTGGCGATTTATTTTTCTTTTTCACCTAAGCATCGTTCAGGATTCAGGACAAACTTGTCCCGGCAACCAACTGCTCAGAAATAGTAAGTGTTCCCTTGATATTCATGCGTGGTCACCGCTCTCGCGGGATCCACTTCCATCCGGCAGACAGGATCGATAGCCATAAAGCCTCCTTTCTAAAAACGATTCAGCCAATTTACCCGGTACCACAGAACGCCCCCAGACGACTACGGGGATGAATGTTCCGAAGTTCCCGAAGGGCATTGCCCAAAGCCACGGACGTAAATCCGTGGTACGGGGTTTACTTCCTTTTTCTCCCCAGCAGCGCCATGATGCCGACGAACGCAATAAGTCCGAGAAATATCCAGAGTGCTGCTCCCCCGCCTGCTGACTCCGTACCCCCATGGCCGGGATGGTGCCCCGCCTGTACCACAACGGGAGTCATAACCAATAACCATCCTTTAAACGCGACAGAGAACGGTTTCATCATTCTCATCTCCTTTTGTTTTTGCACTAATACTCACGATTAAGCATTGCGTAAACTATTAACCCCAAAGCTAAGCTCAAGATCCACATTGGCACAACGACCCGGCCCACGAGTCTGTGCTTGGTCCGCGGAATATCATCGATTCGATGGGTTAACCCAATCAGCGCAACGTAAGCCACAGGCTGAACGCAGATGATGGATAGCGTCAAGTGGATTATCAAAACGGGCAGATACACGAAATAATATAAAGTTTCCGGGCCGGGAAATTGCTTGACCCCGCCTAGATAAATCTTAGTCACATACATCACAAGGAACAGTGAGATAAGAACGAGAGCGGAGAGCATGCTAATCTTGTGGAGAGTCACATATCCATTTCTGATAAACCCCCAACCGACCGCCAAAAGTACCAGAGCAAGGGCATTCACAACGGCGATGGCGTGGGGCAATAAAGCCACCAAGCGCGCCATGCCCTCGGAGTAGATGGTAGCGGGCCTTTCACGGAATAGGACAAAACCGAGTATCCCGTAGGCCAAAACGGTCACTATGATTGAAGCTGGAAGCGCTAACTTTTCCCGCCCGGTTCTCATCTGCGTTTTTCTAGAGAGGCTTATAGATCGCGAGATAAGCAGCCGCAGCCCCAAGGATCGGATCTGCGAGCCACAATGACCTCGTAAGCGTTACGCTCTTTCTGATGACGAGAGGCGTAACCCCAAGAAGCACCCAGATACCAACTTTTGCCCATATCCACCACGGCCAGCCAATCCAATGGCTGATCCCCAACCTTGCCAACCGCCCAAAGCCGGCGACGAGGATGATAAGCACTGCTGCTCCATGGATGAGACCGAGGAGCTTTCGTTCGCGGATGGAAACGCGCGCACGGTCATCTGTCGCCTGGAGGCAGAGTTTCCCCAGCGAAAAGACAAGCAGCAAAATGCCAAAGATGTGAATGAGTTTGTATGCCTCGTAGCTGATCATGACTGTAACCTGAGAACGCTTCGCACAATCGATTCAAGACCCGGAAACCTGAGCACTTGTCCACCTAATGACCTCTGTCACCGATGAAAAAGTGCCAGTGGCGAAAGAGAAGCCCAAGACTAAGGTCAAAAAACCGAAAATCAGCTTTAGCCAGCCACTGCCCTTAGCTAGCCGCACGGATGCAGCCATAACGTTAAGGCCGTACGCCACCCCTAAGTACATTGCGCTGAGCCCCAGGCCAAAAGAGCCCACGGAGAGAGGGTGGTGGGAGAAAGCGCCCGCCCTCCCGGTGAAGAAAAAGACCGAATCGTAGTACGGATCTAGATGGTGAAAGAGAAGCAAGCCGGCGATGAAACCAAGAATTGGTGGCTCGATTAAGACCCCTTTGTACCTTATGGATACGGCTATGGAGTGCAACCTATTAATCAGACCTGACTCAATAAAAACTTTCGCGCCGCATAGAGCAACAAGGAACCCGCCAATGACGTCGATGGTCCATTTCTCCTTGTAGATCGTCTTTGCAACCAAAGGAGGGGCACCACTGATTGTTATGACAAAGGCTGACACGAAGGCTACGAGGAAAAGAGCGGCTGGTAACAGTACACTTCCATAGCCTCTCTCGTGTTCAGAAAGAACTCTCTCAGCACCGAAGAGGACTGTCAAATAAAGCACTAGAAGAGGCAGCGTTGAGATAGAAAAAGCCAGAGCCGCTCCTCCTACGAGGGAGTAGAGAAGTTCCTCACCTCCGGCCTGACTGGTTAGGGGAATATGCCTGAACGAGTAAATGAACAACCGGGAGATGATGACGAAAACCAAGATAAGACCAAAAATGAGCGCTGTCTCTAATCGTCGGATATTATTCACGATCTCGTTTACTCCACTCCCTTGCGCGGTTGTCTCCGGGCCGCCTCGCCAATTACTAGCTCGGAAATGTAGGCTGACGTAATTCTTGAGTTATCTCCAGGCGTTTCTTTCATGGAGTTATTGAAGGGATAAATTCCGGTACGCTATTTTTATAACGCCTGAAGTTCTCGCCGAATTTCCTCTCGAGTTCTCCATCCTCGCGTTTAGCCAAAAGAACATATTTCCAGATGAAATAAGGGGCGAAGAGGAGCGTTGGTAAGGTCGGCCACCTGACAAGAAAAGCGACCACAATGAGGATCAACCCTGAATACTGAGGATGCCGAATTATGGAGTACAGCCCCGTGGTAACCAGTTCTTCTCGCCCCCGACGGATTTCCTTCCATCCCAGAGAAAAAATAAAAAGCCCCAGAGCGATAAGGGTAGAACTAACTACTATCACCAGATAGAGCGCGGTCTCTACGGTCATTGTTCCCGTCTGAAAAAGGAGATGAGCCCAAAGGTGATCCTTATGGAGGCGAAACACCTCATGAGAAAAGCTAACGACAAAAAGGCTGATAAAAAAAGCAGTGTTGAGTCCCAGACCACGCCACTGTTTCGCATAGCCACGATAGCTCCGACAGCGCTTTTCAGATGCCATCCGTTTCATGAAGGTTTCCGCGCCCTATACAAAGAGAGGGTGCCAACCGTCGTCATGTAGCTGGTCGGCTCTTGGATATCTTCGAATCCAGCCGCTCGGAAAAGCTTTGGCAGTAACCCGCTGACGTTATCCGCCGTTGTTTCAAAGCCGTCTAGCATCTGCACAAGTAAGAAAGCCGTGCGCATCAGCTTGTTTTGTGCCTTTCCCCAGTCGGCCACGTGTAACTCTCCGCCCTGCCGGAGCACCCGAAAAGCTTCCCTCAGTGTCCGCTCTTTCTTCTCTCGCGTTAGATGATGGAACAGCAAACTTGAAATAACTCGGTCAAAAGAGGCGTCAGGATACGGAAGCTCAAAAGCCATCCCGTGATCGAGCCTAACGTTCAAGCCCGCCTTAGCTGCCTTCGCTCTCGCGACTTCAAGAACCTTTGGGTCGGCGTCCAGGCCAAAGACCTCGGCCTTAGGATAATGACTTTTGATGAGTAGAGTTAGCGTTCCCGTGCCGCAACCGAGGTCGAGCACCTGATAACCCCTCTCGATCCCAGCCTGCTTCATTAAGTGGCGCTTGAAGGTGGACTCCCGCAGGGTCCATCGGACCAGAGGATCGTATAGGGGAGTCAACCAGTCATATTTGAGAGCTGGGATATATTCATCGCGATTCTTGACCATAATTATCCAAGCGCATTTTGCCTCTGTCTGGTAAACGTACCTCTCTGAGTCCTTATCCTCGTAGATGACGCTGCTTAGCGACCCTGTAGATCCCAGGGTCACGGCCTTTGACGAGGGCACGGAGGAAATGTTGATTCAATTGTGCGTGAGACATGGTCGTAGAAAGCCATCCCCTTTAGGGAGTTCAGCACGGTTTCCAGTTGCTGCCGGGACTCTTTATCGCAAGCCAATAGTCTCCTCTGGATTTCTCCCACCATGATCCCCACTTGCAGGACTCCTTCGGAGTGGGCCTTGTGCCCGATGACGAGGAAAGGCCCTCCCGGAAACATCTTGGAGATTCCCCGATCCGCGATGAAGTCAGCTGGCTGATCTAGCAGAACTAACCCCGCTTGGTCTTGCAGAGAGACGCTGTCGCGCCTCTGGATTTTCAGTCTGGCCGCGCTCGGCCGCTCCTCATTTGGCTTTGAATAGGAAAGGTCCAATAAAACGCTCAATCCCTCGCGTTCCAGCAGCTTGATCGGAAATGGGCCGGCTGCCAACTTGTGGGAGCCATCCCAAAAGGTGATGAAGGGTATTCTGCTGGCCGGTCCCGAAGAGAGGAGGAAAATCTGCAAGTGTGGATATGCTTTCTCTTGCGCGCCGACTATGAACGGATAGAGCATGAGCCCCATGGCTAAGCAAAAAACTACTTTTTTCTTCACGCGATTGCTGCGAGACCCTAATGACATCTGCCGCCGAACCCTTCTGGCATTTCGTTTAGCCATAAGCCCCTCTCGCCTGAGATTTCCGTGAGATGGGTTGGCCTCGGGATCCACCCCAACCCATTCGAGCCCGGCAAAATGCGTGCTTCTACCGGGCAACGCGGATCTGAAACGCCACAGAAGCTGGTTTCTTAAGTGAAACGACTGACCGTCAAGCGAGAGGTCAGAGAGTGTAAACACAGAACAGGATATTGAGGGAGACTTTGGCAAAAGATAGAAGTGTTCCGCCAGACGACAGACCGGCGTCAATACTGAGGCCCTGGCTCGGAGGCCATACAAAGGATCCACCGCCATCGCCCGGTTTCGCCCGACCATAGCTGTCCACCGCATTCGCGGCAGCCATGGTAAAAGATGATCGGGACAAAGAGCCGGAGCAAGGATGAGCGGAGCCGTGCGAGCCAGAGTCAAGGGGAGCTGGTCCTGAAGTGTTCCCGTAAGCGTGCTCGACTGACGTAGCGCATAAAAACCCCACAATGAGAAAGGCGACAGAAGCCAGCACTGCTATCTGAAGCTTTGATTGGTGTCCCATGCTCAATGATGGACGTTAGCGAGTTGAGAGTCCTAAGTCAACCAATAAAAGAGTCCCTTTTAGCAAGTTCCGTTGTGCCAGGCCCGATCATTAAAGTCTTTTGATCAACCACTCAGGGGTGAAACGGATCGCGTAGATGTTTAGTAGGGTCATGTAATCGGTTATGAGAAGGATTCCAACGACGATCAAAAGAATACCCGCCGTCACGTGCACAGCTTGAACGTAGCGGCGAAATTTCTGGGAAAACTCGAAAAAGGAATTCACGGCCACGGCGCTCAGAAAAAACGGCAGGGCCAGGCCTGCGGCGTAAGTAGCTAGATAAAAGATGCCTTTCCCAATCTCACTCGATGTCGCAGCCAGAGTAAGGATTGCTCCTAAGATCGGCCCCACACAAGGAATCCACGCCGCGCCAAAAGTGATCCCTACGAGAGCTGATCCCAGATAGCCCCCGGGCTTGTTTTTAAGATGGAACTGCAGGTAGCGATCCAAGACAGAAAACTTGACGACACCCAAAAGATAGATCCCCACAGCCAGGATAAATATCCCACCCAGGACACGGATCAAGCTGCGATAGCTCAGAAAGAAGCCCGCTAGAAAACTTACCGAGGCGCCAAGAGATATAAAAACCAGAGAAAAGCCCGAGATAAAGGCGAGGGAGTTTAACAGCACCCGTTTGCGAATGTGACTGGCGACTTCGACAGAGCGCATCTCTTCTAAAGAGACGCCTGAAATGAAAGAAAGATAGGACGGAATCATAGGCAACACACAAGGAGAGAGAAATGAGAAGATCCCCGCTGTGAAAGCGACAAATATATTAACGTCAGCCATTGCTCTCTAACACTCCTTTTGCAAGGTCCCTTAGCAAGGAGCCGATCTGCTCGCCGCGTGAACCGATACGAACGCCAATTGCTACTGCCCGACCACCAAAGTTCCCACCATCCCCTGATCCTCGTGACTTGGAAAGAAAAGGAGCTTCTTGGTGCAGCTAAACCTGAACTCTCCGATGCGCGTTGGCGTAAAGCGCACAATGGTTGTCTCGCCAGATCCTATTTCTTTCTCGATACTGAGTCCAGCCTCACGAGACTTAAGGACGAAATTGTGGGGGACGATCCATGTTACGCTTTTGAAGATCAGTTCCACGGGGATATTTTGCTTGACCGCAAAGCGGCTCGGTGTGAAGGAGTAACTATCGACTGTGATTTCAAGCCGCTGGACGTTGTCCTCTGATACTGGAACAATGACAGTGTCCGCGGCAGCGAAAGCCGTTACCACCTTTACAAGTCCCAACAGGACCAGGCCAATAGCAGTTCCCGCGAGTTTCTGTGCTACGATCACGGCCGAATCTCTGTGACTCTTTCTTATGGCCTCCTCGTGGACAAGCTCCTACGAGGACCAAAGAGACGGAACGGTTCCATTTTCCCCCCTCTAGTTATGTTTGCTGCGCCGTCACCTGACTCACTGAGCACGTATCCGTCAAGGCCTTAGCTCGTAGGAGTAGCGTCCACCCGAGTAGCAGCACAGAACCAATCCCAATGTAGAGCTGTAACGGAGCAAAAAAGGTCAAAGCCCCGGTAGTGCCCAGCAACAAGACTACGAGTTTATTGCAGGTGGGACAGCCCACAGCGAGAACCGATAACACTCCGCCCGATACGATCTTTCCATCACCACTCGTCGGGCTGGCCACGAAGTGACTTCCAACGATCAAACCAACAAGCACCGACGACATTATCCATATCACGTAGTCTTGGGCACGCACTGGCGTCATGCGCACAAAGAACGGGTTCTCATAGATCGCTGTTGGCAGCCCGATAACAAACAGTCCTATGGCCGCAGTCAGGCTCGTGATGCCCCAGGCTTTGAATGTGAACATGCTGAAAGCAAGCGCCAGCGTCTTGAGATGGCTCCGAATAGCCAGAGTATATCCGCTCATGAGACCTCCAAAACGACAGTGACTAAGCTCAACGGGCTGCTTCACCTCGAAGCGAATTGTCAGCGGACCGCTTCGACGGTTTCCTTAAGCTTTCAGGCGGCTTGAGCAAAACTGCCGAGGAGGAACTAAGCCCTGCTTTCGCCTCAGCGATCCACTTTTTTGCTTGGACCACATCAGATGAATCAGGTGGGAAAAGTCCTGCAAAAGCCTCCCACGCTTGGATGGCTCCCGCATCGTCTCCCCTGGCCCGAAGGGCAATCCCTTTGTCCCAAAGAGCGTGCGCGTAGGAAGGGTCCTGACGCAACGACGCCTCATAATACCGAAGGGCAAGGTCCATATCCCCGCGCCCAAAGGCAACATTACCAAGATGGGTTAGCGCTTCAGGATTGGCAGGATCACGAGCAAGGATGGCGAGGTAGCTCTTTTCAGCCTCGGCATCCAAGCCCTTGTCAAGAAAACGATGAGCCTCATCGAGGGCGGCAACAAGAGGGAGCGTCGGAGGACTAGTAGGCGGGGCGAAAAATCTCGGTGTCAAAAATCCGCCAACAACCACTCCGCAAAGAAAAAGACCGGCGCCCCAGAGGGCCAGCACTTTTTTGGACCACGGACTACCCACGAAACCAGACAAAGGACACCCCCTAAGTATCAGCAGCGCGGCTCATTGAAAATGCAAATTGATTTTGCGTCATACATTCTTTTACCATCTTAAGGGCCTCCGCCATCAGAAGCGGTGGCCAAATTTCATTTCTCTAACAGAGCCCAACTCATCCATCCATATCCGGAGAGATAAGGGGCCGCCGAGAATGCCCAGCGGGTGGTCGGCAAATGCCAGGTCCCGGTACTCTATGACCCGGCGACCTCGGTCGTACAATTCTTGCTGCCATGGAAAGCGAGCGAAACTCAAGAAGACTTGCACTTCTCTAAGCCGTTCCAAGTCTCCGAGGTCCGCGTTGGTTTTCAAAAACAAGTGAGGGACCTCGGTCTTCGATCCATAAAGCCAAAAGGACTGTTGATAAAAGGCCTTCTCTGTTTCTGACACCCCTAGCCAGCGAAAAGGGCCGGGGAAAAGGGGTAGAAGAGCCGATCGGGTAGGCAGAATCCCTTGTAATTCCATGAACTCCTGCCAGCGAATAAACGCCGTCCGTTGAACCGCGGCCGCGATAACCACGTATAGCCCAATGGCTAAGAGGCCTGTATTGGCCCAAGAAATCCTTCTTTGCTTTAAACGAAAACTGGCGACCACGAAACCGAGAGCGAGGATGGTGAAGATCGGGTCAATTATGTAATGTTGCGCTAGAGCAAAGCGCCGGTCAGTTAGTGGCCACAAAATGGCCGTGCCGAATGATGTGAGGAGATCTGATCCTATATGGGACAAAAGCCCGAGATAAGCAGACCCGAAAAGATGAAAGAAGCCATCTCGTCTAATGCCCCACACTAATCCAGCTACTACCACTGCGATCACCGCTCCACCGAGAAATGAATGCGTCGCGGTACGGTGAACCGCAATGGCCGCCATGGGATCCCAAAGCCGGGCGATCAAGTCTAAATCTGGAGCGAGTGCACCAATAAAACCGGCCGCCATCACTGACGTCTTATGTCCGCTTGGAACAGCACGGGAAACGAGGACGCCTGTAATGCCATGTGTTACAATATCCATGTGAATGGCTTGGTTCACATCACCAGGTCTGCCAGAAAGACCACCAGGAGGGTCCCTAACCCTCCAATCACGAGCGTTATAAGCAGAAGCCAAAGGAGAACCCTGTCTATCCGTGTTACCACGCTAAGCTCCAACCAGGTCTAGGGCGCGAGAATCGGCATTCCGCGGAGGAGACCAAAGGCAAAATAGGTAAGGATGATTACACCTGCAACAAAGAGCAGGGGAGGTATCAACGCTACGGGAGTATGAACATAGTCGATCTTCATCGGCAAAGTCCGCGGCTCCATCCCTTTAATTGCCTCCTCCGCATAGGTCGCTTTCCTTCCGACCATTACTGTCATAACCATAACCAAAACAAATATAATCCCGGCCGCGATAGCCAACGTCCCACCTACTCCCTTCGATAGATTCATTAAGGGAGCCCAGGAAGCCGGGTTGTCTACTCCGAAGGGTATCCATGGTACCCGGCGAGGTACACCGGCCAACCCGGCTGCAGTCCCGGCCACTGACATCAGTAGAAGCGCTCCCCCCAGGAGATAAGGCTGAATTCTTGCCAGCCCCACTCCCCATAGCTGCCTTCCCATTAATATGGGAACGGCGTAATAGAGAGCACCTATGTAGGTTAGGTTTGCTCCACCAGCGGCCATAGGATGAATGTAAGCAGGGACCACGAAGGTGTTATGCAGCATGGGAGATAGCTGCCTTTGGAGAAGGACATAAGAAAGAAGCCCCGCAACGAACAAGGTCACCATCCCCATAACCACGGAACCAAACGCAGGATTGCCCCAAGGCAGGTGTCCTAACCAGCCGAAAACGCTGTGGCCACTCCGTCTCATCCTCGCTTCCACCATCCCAACAATAATGAACATATGAAGGATGGTGGGGGTGCCAGTGAGCAGCGACAAGGCGGAGCCTATGAATTTTATCCCCTCTGGAATGCTAGGGTCCACCAATAGATGATAGATAAAGGTTGGAGGGACGAAGAAAGGGTACAGAAGGAAAAGGGCCTTAGCTATCGGTTTGGCGTAAACCGAATGGGCGTCAAAGATCATCTCCACAAGCACGTAAGCGACCCCCACCAAGGTAAGAGCAGGTATGTAGTGATAGATATGGAAGGCGATGTGCCAACTCATTCTATAGGTCATCTGATCTAAAGAGATGAAACCCAAAGACCAAAGAAAACCTGGGACAAAAGCTTTAAACGCGGCGATAAGACCCGGGAGGACCATGATGAGCCCGGCTATCGCGGCAAATGTGGATATCGGTATGTCTCTAAGGAAACCCACCCAACTATCAAACTCGAAGGGACGTTCCACGGCGCTGAAAATAGTCAAGATAAAGTCCACTACGACAATCAGCATTCCTACAGACAGGACGAGAAAGCTCAGGTAAATGAGCCAGGATGCCGAATAGTCTTGGGCTAAGGGAAGGGTAGCCATGTACGTGATGTCCGCCCCTAAGAGGACGCCGAGGAGGGAAAGGACGGCAGCCAAGAGCATTACGGCATACCCTATCCATGCCAATAAATAGCTCCATAGTCTCCGCCCGATTAACACCGTTCCCGCAGCAACAAGAAAAGCCGTCTGAATAAAACTGAGCCAGAAGATAAACATAAGAATGGAATGTCCGGTTAACGCTTGGTAGTAGAGAGAGGGAGAAGTCATAGCAATGGCTGGCGTCCGATTTAGGACCATAAGAAGAGCCATGAGCCCAGCCAGACTCAGGATCGTAATACCTGCCCAGCAGAAGGCCATCAATAATCGTCTATCCTGATCCTCTATTTTGATTTCCCGCAAGAGACTCATCCACCCTCCATAAATGAGAGCTATTTATCCACAAGCACGATCTTGACGACGGACCGTGTGTCAGGGTCAATACCAAAGCGAACCTTGTCTCCCGGCCTAAGGCCCCGGAGCAGGGTTGGAGGATCGGCAACATAACTCATCCCTTCCATGGCAGCCATAAAATCCTTGATCTCCCCATGGTTCAGAACTACGCGCCCTTTCTGTGGCTGAACATCAACCACGACACCATCTCCTTCGTACAGATTAACCAGAGCGGCCTCTTCCACTATGATCTTAGCCCTCATGGCATGATGCCTGATGCCACAGTATTCATTGCAGAGCAGGAGAATTTCGCCCGTTTGCATTGGCCTTACCGTCATAGCGGTCACCATTCCCGGCATAATCACGCCGTTTAGGCTCCTAGTCTCAATGAGAGATGCTCCGTGTAAGACATCTTTTGAAAGAAACAACAGGGTGTAGAGCGCGCCAGCTTTGAGCCGAATATTGTTTGGAACATAAACGAACTGTGTGACTAGGATATAGACGTCACCGGGAGGCGGGCGCACCGAGCCATCCGGCAAGCCGTATTTCTCCATTTGCGCTTCAACCTTCGATTCGAACTCCTCCACAGAGACTGTCGCTCCACCTCCGTGTTCCTGGTGCCCACCTTCCTCAGGCTTTATAGCATCTAAGGCATACCAAATCGGGATAAGAGCAAGCACCCCAAAGGCAAGGAGAAAGGCAAGTAACAGATACATCCTGGGCGATTTCATAATGAACCTAACCGAACATGGCAATGGCAAAAATGGCTGAAGCCTCGTCCGTTTCCATGTAACAGTCGCTGTTTTTGATGTCAATTAACTCCCGGCAGGCAGCCTGCACGGGATCAGGAGCATTCAACAAAGAGCAGAGAAGAGCCAAGAGTATTTTCCATTCTGTCTTCATTAGTTATTCTTACTTGAGGCTACTGCTTCTTAGGAACAATGATACTCTTATCAGCAATCTGCGGGCGGAGTTTCATAAACCCCAAAAGACCTAACGCTACCAAAGCAATACTGATCCACTGATACTCGGTCATACCCAGACCAACCACACGATTCACGCGCCAGAACTCCACCAAGAATCGCATGGATCCTGCGAGAGCTAAATATAGCCAGAAGATCGTACCGTGAGGATAAAGTCTTTTTCTGAGAATCCAGAGAACACTGAAAACAAACAGCGACTGGATGACCTCGTAGAGCTGCGTCGGATGAACCCCTACGCCCGGCGGGTATGGCATACCGGTTAATGGATCGAGCCAGCCAGCAACCGCATTAGGAAATGCCATTCCCCACGGAACCTCTGTAACCTTCCCCCAGGTTGCATCACCTGCGAGGAAGCAGCCGATGCGTCCGACACCGTAGCCTAACGCAAGCGCTGGCGCGGATACATCAGCAGCTTTAAGCCAGAGTATTCTGTGCCACCGCACCCACCAACTTCCGGCTATGATTCCACCGATCAATCCGCCGTACCAACTAAATCCAGAGCCGCTAAAAATAAAATCCCAGGGTGAGCGGAGAAAGTGAGTCCATTCTTCCAGGATGAAAAGAGACCTCGCTCCGATGAGCCCACCTGCCGCCGCAGCAAACACCATCGAAGAGGCAAGCTCGGGATCAAGCCGATATCTTTTCAGCTCTAGCCGGAGTATATAGCCGGCGCATACAGCAGCTACCGTCCAGAGCACCCCTAGGCTGTAAATCGTAAATGGTGCATTGTGGTACAGGACGGGATACATGCCGCTTACTTCGCTTTCTCTCTGTGGACAACCAGTCTCATCCTTTCAAAGCCCGTAACCCGCACGGTCTCCCCCACAGAAAGTTCATCCCTAGACTCCGCATCCCAAAGCTCACCTCTCAACAATACCTTAGCGCCGTCCCTCGTCTTACTAACAACTTGTGCCTTCCCTCCCATCAACCCTTCAATCCCCATCATCACCGGTCTTCTGATGTCCTTCCACGTGACCCACGCCAGCCACAAAAAGACGAGAAAGAGCGGAACGGAGATAAAAGTTGCTTGGCCGGGCGGCAAAAGAAAAAACAGTATAAGAGCAATAAAGGGGAGTAAAAAGAGAATGTGGCACATGTTTACCTTTAACTCATTTAGGGCTTCGCCTTTTCTGACGAAGATTCCATTTTTAGTTCCTTTTCAATAACCGCCTCAAAAACTTCAAAGGGCTGAGCACCGACAAGCATTTGGCCATTGAGAAAGAATGCCGGGGTTCCTCGGGCACCCAGAAAAAATGCTATAGCGGTTTCACCTTCCACCTTCTTCAATTGCTTTCCAGAATCGAGACACTGATTGAACGCTTGGCTTTTAAGTCCCAACTCTTTGGCATAGCTTTTAAGCTTTCCGTCGGTGAAAGCCAAAGGGGAACCGGCGCTGGCAAAGAGCTTATCATGGTATTCCCAGAACTTCCCCTGTTCTCCGGCGCACTCCGCGCCCTGAGCCGCAACCTCCGAAGACTTACCGAGAACAGCAAAGTGGCGGTAGATAAATTTGACCTTTCCCGTACTGATGTATTTTTTATCGAGCAAGGGCAAAGTTGTCTGCCAGAATTTTCGGCAGAAGCTGCATTGAAAGTCAGCGAACTCAATGAGTGTAACTGGAGCTTTATCAGTTCCTCTCTTCGGGCCGTTCTTGGCCAGATATTCAATGATCTCGGCTCTTTTTATTGGCTGAGCCAGAGCGCTTGTGCTAAGGAGCAAAGCCACTACCAAACTCAACGCCGCGACCATACTTGTATTAACTCTATTCATCGCTTACCCGTTCCTGAAGCTGAAATAAAAAATCAGCTCCCGAAAAGCGGCAAATTCCTGCAGAAAAAGGAATCAGAGAATTCTGAACGAAGGAACTAAACCCGGTAAACGTTCTTCAATTGATAGATGGGAACTGACAAAGAAACTAAAATGGAGGCCGAAGACGGAAAAGGTGTGAGATGGAACGCTCCCCCTGGTAGCAAGGCTTTGTGATGAGTATCAGTCGGTCTCTTGTCTATCTTTGAAAAATGGATCCTTTTATCTCGTTGGTTGACTTGGGCAAGAAAAGGATGCCCCTGATTATCCAGGCAGGAAATAGAAACTGGAATCTGGCCGCTAATTTTGGTCGGAAGATCGTTTTCTAAGAGGCAATGCGCAAACACATTGAGAATTCCTCCGAGAGACCAAACGAAAACCAGAGATGCGATCAGATGCCGGTGAGTAAGCACAGAACGAAGCTACCGATTGCTGCTCATCATGTCAAGGCTGCGAGCCAAGCGGCAACAAGAATCGTCGAGCCAGCGGCGGCGAGTTGTGGAGCGCTAGGGGCAAGCCCGTGGGGCGGAATCCTGAGCGAGAGCCCCCGGCCAAGGCGGGGCTCGAGTCGAAGGGTCGAGAGAAACTAAGCCGGTGTTACGAATCCGGCGTGGCGATCCCAGTGTCCTGATCGACAAACTAGAAAAGAGGCTGGCAAAAAAACGGGGAGCGGCACTGGTCCGCTCCCCGTTTCAATGTAGAGCGATCGGATCCTTAATATGTGTAGATCAGCTGCAAAGCCAACGTAGTTTGGCTTTTGTCTGAGTGGTTCGTAGTTCGGGTACCGCTTCCGACCGCAAAAACGTTCCGATCGGACCAATCCTGGCGTACCTCCGCCCTTCCTAACAACATTTTTGTAAATTTATATGAACCTGTAAAAGTCACCTCACCAACGTTTACGTTTGCGCGTCCAGTAACCGCATCGCCGCCGATTCGCGCGCCATCTCGGTCATTGAACCACTCGCCTCGAAGCGCCGTATTGAAACGATCCGTCCAGTTATACGAAAGAATCCCGGCCCAACCCTGCCAGGTCGCATCCCGGAGACTTGCCGTTACGTCGCCCTCATGCCCGTAGGTGTACTCAAGATAAATCGCCAACGGATCGATCGGTTTGAGCGTCAACACGTTGGCCCACACATGCCTTTTAGGCCCGCCGCGGTTCGTTTGCTCGGCGCCGGTAAGAAAATTGCTGACGAAACTGATCCAATCAGTCGGCGTCAATGTTGCACCCACATGAAAAGAGGGCTGGTGGTTGTTGTCATGAGGATTGTCCCACCCTGTAAAAATACCACCCTGGACTGTGAGAATCTTAAACACCGGATAGCTCGCCATCATGCCTAAATGACGGAAGGGAATGGCGAGGTTGAAGAGAAACGATCGGGAAATGTTATCGTTATAGGCGCCGGGATTTGGAATAATTTCGGTTCCTAGTGGCGTAACCATCAACCCGCCTTTGAGTTGTAGACCCTCACCGACGGGGATGGTCGTGGTCAAGAAAGCCTCGCGCAACTCGGCGGAAGGTTCACCACCATTACCGAATCCCGA
>Ga0326597_10004384_pt1 | contig 19879 bp, 17 predicted proteins | sample RVTome_12_FD_203789 | JGI IMG/M metagenome (GOLD analysis project Ga0326597, IMG submission 203789) | Soil microbial communities from uranium-contaminated site in the Upper Colorado River Basin, Wyoming, United States - RVT100D185 | ecosystem: Environmental > Terrestrial > Soil > Contaminated >...
AAACGAAAAGTAGCCCCCGAACTCCGATCATCAAACCACCGCTGCTCACCAGTTCCACGGTTCCGTGCAAGCGGAAACCGAACGGCACGTCGCAGACGCAAATCTCAAGTCCGACAGCCTGCTAGCGTCCCGGACTCCACTTCGGGGGAAAGTCCCCTTGTCCCCTATAGATGATGATAGGCAGGCACGCGGCTTTCGTCTCGCATGTCTCTAGAAAGTCCTCATGCAACCTTGGCAAAATACGCTGATCTACAACCGCACCCGGCGTTTACCTAGTTTCACATATGGCTGCGGGGGGTTGAATCCGTCAACCGCAGAAAAGTCCGTTCGCGCGGCGGGCAGGCAGAGCACGCCGTCCGGCGCGCTCGCCACGCCGTCCGGCTGATGCGCAATGCCGTTTTGCCAATTCGGCACAAACTGCGGAGAATGCGCGGAGCGCCGTTAATACGATCGGACTGGCGAGACCTTGGCGCAGGGCGGCCCGATCGAGAGTGCAGCCGCCCATGCCGGCGGGATGAGAAAGAGCTTTTCGCGATGATCAACGACGCCCGGTTCGCCGACGCGCTCAATAAAATCGATGAGGCCAACGCGCAGGATCCGCGGATCGAGAATGCAGCCGGGTCATCCCAACCGCGTGAGTTGCTGTTTTCCCGGAGGGTCTTTGAGTGGGTTCAGAAACTCGTTTCGGCGCCTTCGGAGGAACTGCTCCTTTCGGCAAGGGCCCATACGCTCAAACGCTGGGAAATCCCGCGTGACCGCTATCCCAAGACGACGGTCGGATACCATGAGTGGCGAGATGCGTGTGCGGAGCATCACGCTGACGAGGCGGCCCGAATCCTGCGCAACGCCGGCTACGACGAGGAGATGATTGCCCGCGTCAGCGGCTTCATCACCCGGACCAACTGGCCCGGTGACGCGGAGGCGTGCGCCCTCGAGGATGCGGACTGTCTGGTCTTCCTGGAAACAAAATTGGCAAAATACCTCGACGAATGGGACGAAGAGAAGACACTTCGGATCTTGAAGCGTAGTTTCAAGAAGATGACACCGCAGGCGCGAGAACTCGCAAAGGCGATGCCCTTGGACTCCAAGTGTCGAGCGGTACTGGCCCGGGCGCTGGCGTGACGCTACACCGGTGCGGCACTCGGTTGTTCCGGCCGCCGCAATTCAAAGGATCAACCGGTCGCCGCGACGTCGCGCTGGGGCGCCCGTCAGCCGGCGCCGACCGGTGCGAACGAAACCATGCCGCCCAAGCTCAATTTCATAATAGGGTGTACCGGAACGGGCAAAGGAGGCCTGGGCCGCGAGCTGGCCCGGCGAACGGGCGCTGAGATCATCAGCATCGATTCGATGAAGGTCTACCGGCGAATGGACATCGGTACGGCCAAGCCGTCGGACGAGATTCGGCGCGAGATACCCCACCACCTCATCGACGTGGTCGAGCCTTCCGCGGAGTTTTCTGTAGCGGAGTACGTAAGGCGCGCGGAGAGCGCGATTTCCGAGATTCATTTGCGCGGCCGGCTCATCCTCGTCGTGGGCGGAACGCCGCTGTACGTCAAGGCCTTGGCCGAGGGCGTTTTCGAAGGGCCCAGCGCAGACGCCGAGTTGAGGGCCCGCCTGCACGAGGCGGCCGTGCGCGAGGGGGTTTCGAGCCTTCACGGCCGCCTTCGCCGTGTCGACCCCGTTGGGGCCGAACGCATCCATCGCAATGACCTGCGACGTATAGTCCGGGCCCTGGAAGTTTTCGAGATCACCGGGCGTACCATCAGTGAGCTTCAGACGCAATGGGATCGCGCGCGAACGAAGTACGAGTGCGGATTCATCGGCGTCCGGCGCAGCTTGGAGGATCAGAACCGGCGCACCAACCTGCGCGTGCAGCGCATGATCGAAAACGGCTTGGTCGACGAGGTCGCTTCGCTGCTTGCGGAACCGAAACCCCTCGGCCGAAGCGCCCGACAGGCGCTGGGATACGCGGAGATAATCAAACACATCGAGGGCGGCCTCGACCTTGCGGGCGCGATCGAAATGATAAAAATCAACACGCGGCAGTTCGCAAAAGCGCAACGGACGTGGTTCAAGCGCTTTCGGCAAACTGATTGGCTGGATCTTGCGCCGGAATCAAACGCCGCGGAAGCGGCCGACGCCCTGCTGGCGCGGAAAGACCTGAAATGGTCGGCACAACCGAAATGACAAACTGGGCCGTGGACCTGATCGAAGTGCGGAAGACCTACGCACGGTCGATCGAAGCGCTGCGCGGCGTGAACATACAAGTCGGCCGGGGCGAGATATTCGGGCTGCTCGGTCCCAACGGCGCCGGCAAGACCACGCTGGTGAAGATCATGATGACGGTGGTCAGGCCGACTCACGCGCTCGGTACGATCCTGGGACGCCGGCTGGGGCATCGCGGCAAACTGGCGCGTACCGGCTATCTTCCCGAAAACCACCGCTTTCCACCGTACCTGACGGGCATGCAACTCTTGAATTACTACGCGGCGCTCGCCAAGGTGCCGCGCGCGCGGCGCGCGGAGAACGCGGAGCGGCTGCTTGACCGCGTCTGGCTCACGCAATGGGCGAACGAGCGCGTCGACCGGTATTCCAAGGGCATGTTGCAACGGCTGGGCATTGCCCAGGCGTTGATGAACGATCCCGAGTTGGTCGTGCTCGACGAGCCCACCGACGGGCTCGACCCGGTCGGGCGGCGCGACGTTCGCGAACTTCTCGTCGAGCTGCGAAACCAAGGGACCACGGTCTTCTTGAACTCGCATCTGCTCAGTGAGCTCGAGATGGTGTGTGACCGTGTAGCCATCCTCGTGGAGGGGCTCGTCTCGCGCCAGGGGACTCTGCGCGAACTTACCGAACACACCCTGGAGAACCGCGTGACGTTTCGCGGCGACGCCGAGCCGATACGCGGGAGTTTAGAGAAGTTAAGTGCCCGGCTCGACGGAAACACGGTCACGCTGCCCGGCGGCGAAGTCGGTCCTCTCAATGAACTGATCGATTTCTTGCGCGGCCGGGGGCTGTTGATAGAAACCGTCGCGCCGCATCGTTTCACGTTGGAAGACGTTCTCGTGCAGGCGGTCGGAGACCAAAAACTCCCGCCCGCCAAAAGGGCGGCCCACCGCAAGAGGAGCGAGGGCTGAAATAGTGCACCTTGACGACGACGGCCGTAAGAGCGAGGTCTGATGCAGTACTGGGCGCTGATAGTCGATTGCTTTCGCCAGTCGCGCGACCGCAAGATTTTCTGGGTCATGCTGATCATGTCTATCATCGTGGCAGGAGCCATGGCCTGCGTAGGGTTCGAGCCCGGAAAAGTCACGATCCTGTTCGGAATGTGGGAGATTGACACTCAATGGCTTACGGCGGGCGGCGGATTACGCGAGGATCTTATTGCCGGGATCATCGTCGACATCCTGATGGACACAATCCTCGGCCAAGTGGGCATCATCCTCGTGATCATCGCTACCGCAGGATTCCTCCCCACGTGGATGGACCGCGGATCGATCGACGTCGTCATCTCCAAGCCCATGTCGAGGTGGGGCCACTTCCTGGGCCGCTATCTCGGAAGCATGGCCTTCATTCTCTTTCACGCGGCCGTATTCGTCGGGCTCACCTTCCTGGCGGCGGGCCTGCGCTGGGGATGTTGGATTCCGGGGTATTTGTGGTCGATTCCGCTTGTGGTCCTTCTCTTCAGCTATCTTTACTGCGTGTCGGCCCTCGTGGCCGTCGTGTTTCGCAGCACCGTTGCCGCGGTCATGCTTACGCTCTTTGCGTGGTGCGCATTCTCCGGAATCCAGGTGACCGACGACCTGTTCACGACGACGTTTCCCGAATGGCAGAAGTATCGCACGGCCTACAAAACCATTCACCTGGCGCGCTGGATCGTTCCGAAAACGCAGGACATCACTTATCTAGCGAAACGATACGCGAAGGCGGCCGGCGCGGAGGAGTTCATGCCCGCAGATACGCCAGAGAACGATCGGAGAATGATGGAGGGCGCCGTCAAGGTTGAGGCCGAGCGTATCGCGATGAGCCCCGTTTACACCATCGGGTCCTCGTTGATGTTCGAGGTGGTGGTCCTTTTGCTGGCGGCCTGGAAGTTCGCCCGCACGGATTTCTGAATGATGCTGCGCGCTCAAACGCACCGGCCAAATCCCGTGACGCTCCGTTGAATTCGCCACTCGGACGCATTCTCTACGTCATCACAGATCTGGAGATCGGCGGAGTCCCGCTGCATCTTCACCGTCTGGCGCGGGCCATGCGCGATCGCGGCTGGTCACCACGGGTCGTATCGCTGGCCCCGCCGGGACCCGTGGCCGGGCGGTTGCTGGATGACGGGATCGAGGTTCAGAGCTGCGAGGGTACCGGCGGCTGGGACGTCCGCGTGCTCGTGCGCCTGGCACGGATCATGCGCGCCGCCGATCCGCACGTCGTGCATGCGCTCTTGTTTCATGCCAATATCGCCGCACGTCTGACAGCGTGGGAGGTCGGAATCGAGGCGCAGCGAGTCGTTTGTGAAATTCAGACCGTCGAGGTGGAGCGGCCCTGGCACCTGACGGCCTGGCGCTGGACCCACCGCGGGTGCCGCTTCACGATCGGCAACTCCCCATCTGTGATTGAGCACCTTTCCGGCGGCGGCGGGATTCCGCGGCATCGCCTGCGCCTGGTCCGCGGCGGCATAGACCCTGCCCCGTTTACGCAGGCGGCCCCCGTCGAACGCGCGTCGCTGGGGCTTCCCGCCGGCTCGCCGCTGGTGCTGTGGACCGGGCGGCTGGATCCAATAAAGGGGCTTTACTTTCTTATCGAGGCCTTTTCAACGATTGCCGCGCGTCATGACGCCCATCTGCTGCTGGCGGGCACGGGGCCGCTGCGCGATCAGGTCACGGAGTGGGTCGCCCGGCGCTCCCTCCAGGGACGCATTCATCTGCTCGGGGCGCGCAGCGACGTGCCATCCCTTCTGAAAACGGCGGACGTATTCGCGTTTCCTTCGCGCAGCGAAGGTCTTCCCAACGCGCTGCTCGAGGCCATGGCCGCACGCCGCCCGATAGTCACGACCGACGTTCCGGGTTGCCGTGATGTCATTCAACATCTCCAAACCGGTCTCGTAGTGCCATACGCTGACACCACCGCTCTTTCGGATGCGCTCACGACGCTTCTGACGGACGGCGTACTCGCTCGGCGCCTTGCCGCTTCGGCCGGCGACGCCGTGGCCCGGCACTGGACCGCCGAAGCCATGTACGATGCCTACGAGCGGGTCTATCGGGAAGCGTGCACGGCAGGTCATGGTCCGCGCGTGCCCGCAATCGCGTACTAACCTAACATACACCTACTCTAGAAGCTGCCGGCTTTGAATGCGCTTTGGGCGGAGGCCGGCAGCGCAGAATTTGCGCAAATCGGGAAGCGCCTACAGATTGTGTCTTCGCCACGAAGCGGCGCAAAATCTCGTTGGGAGCCGCGGGACTTCGGCGCATGTTTAACGTGAAAAAAAGAATTACCGAAGATTTCTATTGACTCGGTGGTTAATCGTGGTAGATTAACCCATGAAATGTGTGAAAGTGGAGCAGATCGGGTTAGAAAATGCCAGTTTTTGCCGGGCAGTTTGAACGCACGGTTGACGCAAAGAACCGGATCCAGCTTCCCTTCCAGCTTCGTGGTGCGGTCGATCCGGAGCGTGAGGGCTCAGGATTCTACATAACTCTGGGTGAGCAGCGCCGCACACTTTCGATCTATACGGAGCGCGGTTTCGAGGCGCTTGCCGAAGGGATCGAAACTGAGTTCATGGCGAGCACGGATTCGCTGCGATTTGAATTGCAATTTTACGCCCTCGCGGCCCATGTAGACGTTGACAAGCAAGGGCGAATCGTGCTTCCCGATCGTCTCCGCCGCAAGGCGAAACTTGGAGAAGAGGTTTACCTGGTCGGCCAGAAGCATCGCATCGACGTCTGGAATCGAGTTGATCTGGACAAGGCACTTGGAATCGACTGGGAGGGTGACGACTGGCCGGATTGGCGGTCCTTCGTAAGGATGCGCAGGACCGACTCGCAGAGACAGTCACCCGGAAACTAGGACGGCGCGGAAGGATCCGACGGCCGTAGCGAGTGGGCGGCACGGAGGCATTCGACCAACTCGTAGAACATAACCTGGGGATTGCCAACCCGTGCCGTTGTGGCGCGAATGGTTTGGCCGTGCGCGCGGCGCCGGCGCCAAGGCAGTCCCCGGGTGTCAGGTAGCGGTAAATCCTGGAAAGCCAACGGCGCAGCGCCGGCAGAAGTGAAGGGAATCGCCTCGGTGCTGCGTGCGGACGGTCCCGTGCGAGTTCGGAGGAGAGGATGGTCGTCGCATTAGGGCGTCTGGTGAGAAGGCTGCAATCACGCTTGCAGTCCGTCGGGCCCGGCGCCGAGTTCGTTGAGTTGCCCTTGGCGGACGTGCACGAGTTGCAGACGCGCGTCAGCCGGCTACGCAAGCTCGGCCGTCCCTTCAGGCATGTGAGGCTCTCTCGATACGTCAGAATCGACGATCGACACGGCGTGAGCGTCCGCATCGGGGGGTTGCAGTCGCCAGGGAAGCGCGACAACCCCTGATCAGTTGGCCCCGTGGACAGAGGTGCCGGGCCGTTGAAAATACGTGGGAGGTCCGGTCCGTCAGCGACCACCGCCGTGTCAGAGCGGCCGGGGTGAATGCGCCAAGGCGCGGGCCGCAACTTTCAACGAGCTTTCTGGTGGAGGTTGAATCCGTCGACCATACGCCGGTTCTGCCACGGGCGGTGTGCGAGTTGCTCAACGTCGGCCGAGATGACGTGGTAGTCGACGCGACCATCGGGCTGGGCGGCCACGCAGCTCTCTTTGCCGAGAGGCTGGGTGCAAGCGGCACGCTGATTGGAATCGACGCCGACGCGCGCAGCTTGCAGACCGCCGAAGCGCGGCTGGCGGGCGTGGCGCCGCGCGTCGAGTTCGTTCACGCCAATTTTGCCGATGTGACGCGGGTGCTCGATTCGCTCGGCATTCCCAAAGTGGACGTGTTGTTCGCCGACCTTGGCGTCAGTTCGCAGCAGTTGGACGATCCCGAGCGCGGATTCTCGTTCCAGCAGGACGGTCCGTTGGATATGCGCATCGATTCAAGGCTTCCCGACGCCGCCAGCGATCTCGTAAACCGGATGGGCGAGCGCGAATTGGGCGATCTGTTTTACTACAATTCGCAGGAGCAGGCGTCTCGGCGTATTGCACGGCGTGTCTGCCAGCGGCGCCGCGAGGGACGCATAACACGGACGGCACAATTGGTCCGGATCGTCGAAGAGGTGCTCGGGGTCCACTCAGGGTCGCGGCGCAGCAGGATTCACCCGGCTACACGGACCTTCCTGGCGTTGCGAATAGCGGTCAACGACGAGATTGCGCGTTTAGGGGACCTACTTGCCGCGGCACCCGGCCTGCTCAAGCCCGGCGGCAGGTTTGGAGTCATTGCGTTTCACAGCGTGGAGGACAGACCCGTCAAGTTGGACTTCCGAAAGCGAAAAGCTGAAGGCATTTACCACATCGTGACGAAAAAACCCGTGGTTGCAGATTCGGAAGAACGGCGATCAAACCCACGCTCGCGAAGCGCGAAGCTACGCGTCGCATTGAGACTGCCGGCCCCCTGACGGCGGGACACGCCGATCCGAGCGTGCGGTCGGACCTGGATATTCCGGAGGCTACCTGGAATGGCTCGCGAAACTAGGGTAGGCTTGATAGCGGGTCTGGCTTTTATTATCTGCTTCGCGCTCATACTGGCCAACCGCGGAGACCAGTTCCGCCGGCCGACGACAAACGCGCGCCAGGCCGATCCGGAGCCCATGGCCTCCGGTGATTGGCAGGTGCCCTCCTCACCTCCGCAGGATCCCAAGGCAATGCCGGGCACGCCGGAATCAGACGAAGCACTCCTCGCGCTACGAAGTGCGGCCCCGGACGTTCCTTCATCGCGATTATCGGAATTGGAACGGCGGCTCGAAGCTCTCGCGGCCTCGCTCGATACGAAGGGGAACGGCGGCCGGACGCCGGCGCCGAAACCGGTTTCCACCGGCGATCCCGCGGACACGGCTGCGGACGTGAAGCCGCAGGCCCCGGAGACGGGTCCGGCAACCGCCGCATCGTATGAAACGGCGCCGGTGCGCTATCGGGTGAATCCCGGAGATACGCTTTCGCAGATTGCCTCCCGGTTTTACGGCAGCAGGTCGGCGCGCTGTGTGGATGCGATCTTCGACGCAAACCGGGAACGCCTGGAGAGTCCCGATATGCTGCGCGTGGGGATGGAGTTGGTCATACCGGACATTGACGGCGCGCAGGCAAAAGCGAAGTCACTCCCGGAGGCCGGGCGGGTGGCCGCGGGCGCGTCGGCCGAAAACCAGGACTCCGGCACCGGCGCGTCGTTCACGTGGTACCAGATTGAGCGGAACGACGGCTATGCGAACATCGCTCGGGCGCAATTGGGGGATGCGAATCGCTGGCGCGAAATCCATGAGCTAAACAAGGACAAGTTTCCCGACCCCCAGCGCATTCGCGAAGGAGTCCGCATCAAACTGCCGGCGCAGAAAGTGGCCGGGTCAACGGAGCGGCGGCGTTGAGCACGGGACGGACCATGGTCCTGCTCGCGTTGATGGGTTTTCTGGCGTTCTTACTGGTGCTACTGCGCATAGAGCAGGTCCGATGTTCGGCAGGCATCATGGCATTACAGGGTGCCTCAATAGAACAACGGCGCGAGTTGTGGCGCTTGCAGGTAGCGGTGGCGAGGCTTCGCTCACCCCCGCACCTGCACGACAGGATCAAGTGGTTTGACGCGGAACTGGTCGCGCCTCGCAGCGGTGAGCAAACGGAAGAGGAGCGGCGGCTCGTGTCGACGGCGTTTTACGACTAGACCCCGCGCAGGCGAAACCGTGGGGAGTCCCGTCCGTCCGAGGCGGGCTCGGGCACAAACTCCTTGTTTTATCAGATTCTAATACACTCTGCCCTTACGCTATGAGCTACATGCTCGATGGATTCGAACGGCGTCCGCGGCGAAGAGGTGCGGTGCTTCTATCAGGGGTGGCATTGCTCCTGGTCGCCCTGGCGGGGCGGCTTGTGTACATCAATTGCGCGCTCAGCGCGAGACTTCTCGAGTTTGCGGACAAACAACAGTCGGGCTTCTCGAACGTGCCGGCAAGACGTGGGACGATATTCGATGCGCGCGGACGCGTGCTCGCGACCAGCCGCCGCCAGCCCGACGTATTCGTCGATCCGTTTTACGTTGACGACGTGGAAGCGCTCGCCGGGAAGCTGGGGGCGCGCCTGAATCTTCCCGCCGAGGAGATTGCCCAACGAATAAGAGCACGGGCGGAGTCGCGCTACGTTCCGATCGCCCGGCGCGTGAGCGAAACCTGTGCGGACGCATTGCGGGCACTTCGCGAACCGGCGGTGGGCCTGCTGGAGCGCGACGTGCGGACGTATCCCCTGGGCGGCGCGGCGGCGCACGTGCTCGGGTTTGTGGGTAGTGACGGGCACGGCTTGGAAGGGTTGGAGCTAGCCTACGACAAACACCTGCGCGGTACGGACGGACGCAAGCCGGCGATTCGAGACGCCAGAAGAAGAGCACTATGGGCAGCGGACGAGGACGAACGGCCTACCGTCGACGGCGGTCATGTCATCTTGACCATCGACGCAGAGATTCAGCGGATCACGCTTGAAGCCTTGTCGCGGACCGTGCACGAGTTCGAGGCGGAGAGCGGAGTGGCAGTGGTGATGTCCCCTTTGGATGGGCGCATCCTGGCCATGGTCAACGTGCCGACTTTCGACCCCGGCGATCCTTCGAATGTCTCCACCGCCGCACGCCGCAACCGCGCGGTAACGGACCCGACGGAGCCGGGGAGCACCATCAAACCTTTTATCGCGTGCGGGGCCCTTGACGGAGGCCACGTGTCGGCTGCCGAGGAGTTTGACTGCCAATTCGGACGGCGCCGCTTGGGGCGACGCGTGGTTGAGGACGTTACTTCCCATTCCCTGTTAACTATCGAAGGAATCGTCGCGAAGAGCAGCAACGTAGGCATGACGCTGATCGTCGAACGGATGGGAAACCAAGCGTTACATGACATTCTCCGAAGTTTCGGATTCGGCGAACGGACGGGCGTCGATGGCCCGGGCGAAAGCGGTGGTATCGTCTACCCGCTCCACCGTTGGACCAGTTTGTCGCCCGCGTCGCTGTCGTTCGGCTATGAACTGGCGGTTACTCCGCTGCAACTGGCTTGTGCGTTCTGCGCGATCGTCAACGAGGGCGTACTGCTTCGGCCGAGATTAATATGGAAGCTGGTGAGCGCGGACGGCCGCGTCGTTGAAGCCTATGACACGCCGGAGATGGTCCGCAGGGTGGTGTCGAGCGACGTCGCCCGCTACGTGGCGACCCAGGCGCTCGTGTCGGTCGTGGAGGAGGGCAGCGGCCACGCGGCCACGAGCCGGCTCTACAGCGTCCTGGGAAAGACCGGCACGGCGAAGCTCCCCTATCGAGACCGTAGCGGCTATGAGCCGGGCGCGTATTTGAGCACGTTTATCGGTGCGGCGCCGGCTTCGCGTCCTCAAATTGCAGCTTTGGTGATGATACGCCGCCCCAACCCCAAGCTCGGCTACTACGGCGGGAAGGTCGTGGCCCCGGCCGTGGGTACGATCCTTGAATCGGCCCTGACGTACCTGGAGGTTCCACCGGACAAACCGACCGCCATTGCCGGGTTGTGAGTGGTCGCGGCCTGTCGGCCGTGAAACAACGGCTTCGCGAGCCTGTCCGGGCGAAAAGTCACAGCCGCGGCGTTGCCCGCGTTTGCGGAGTCTTGCTCTCGTTCACGCCCGGGGGATGACTTCGCGCTGAATCGTGCTAGACTGGGGGCTCAAGGATGAACGGATCGCAACGCTACGGAGCTTCTTTCCCCAGGCCGCTGGCGGCTCTGCTCGCCCAAGCCGATGTTCTACCCCTGAAATCACACGCACTTCCAGATATTACGATTACGTCTATCACGGCGGACTCCCGAACGGTGAAACACGGCACCTGTTTCGTGGCCGTTCGCGGAGCGAAATCGGACGGACATCATTTCGTGGAGAACGCGGTCAAAGCGGGCGCGGCTTGCGTAGTGATCTCGGACAGGGCTACCGTCCCGGCCCGGGCCGGTGTCTTGCGGGTAAGCGACACACGCGAGGCGCTGGCGAAGCTCTCGGCCGCGTTCTACGGCCTGCGCGGCCGGGCTGCGCCGGACATGAAGCTGATAGGCGTGACGGGTACGAACGGCAAGAGCACGGTGGCGTGGCTGATCCGGGCAATGCTAAGAGAATCCGGATTTCGCCCGGCAATGCTGGGGACGATCGAGTACGATTTGGTTGGAGTGCGGTGTCCTGCGCCATTGACGACGCCGGATCCAGTCGGGCTTTGCGGCCTATTGGCACGGGCACGGGAGTTCGGTGCGGATCACGCCGTACTCGAGGTTTCGTCGCATGCGCTCGATCAGCGAAGGACCGACGGGTTGCGGTTCGACACGGCGGTCTTCACGAACCTTTCGGGTGACCATCTCGATTATCACGGGTCCATGGACGCATATTTGCGGGCCAAACGCAGGCTGTTTGACGGACTCGGGGAAGATGCGACGGCGATAATCAACTTCGACGATCCAGCCGGCGAGCTAATCGCTTCCAACTTGCGCGCAAACGTTCTGTCATTCGGACTCGATGCGCAAACGCGGAACATTCGTGCGCAAATCACGTCGCTTACCGTTTCAGGAAGCAGATTCAAACTTTGCACGCCCTCGGATGAAACTGAAATGGAATGCCCCCTTCTCGGGCGCCACAACGTCGCCAATGTGCTGGCGGCCGTAGGGGCGGCGTCAGCGCTGGGCATCGGCACGGACGCGATGCGCACTGCGGTACGGAAATTCGATGCGGTGCCCGGCCGACTGCAAAGTGTACAGCCGGCGGGTTGCCCATTTTCGGTGATAGTCGACTACGCCCATTCCGACGACGCGCTTCGTAACGCCCTGGTTGCGCTGCGCCCGCTCACGAAACGCCGGCTCATCTGCGTTTTCGGCTGCGGGGGAGACCGCGACAGAGGCAAGCGGCCCCGCATGGCCCGCGTCGTAGGCCAGCTCGCGGACGTTGCCTACGTAACCAGCGACAATCCGCGAACCGAATGCGCCCAGAGGATCATAGATGACATCCTGCCCGGCTTCGGCCCCAAGCCCAACGCCTCCGTCGAGACGCACGTAGATCGGAGAGTAGCGATTGAAAAGGCGCTGGCCGGCGCTCGGCCAGGAGATACCGTTCTTATCGCGGGAAAAGGGCATGAGACATATCAGTTGGTCGGTGATGCCGTGCTTGACTTCGACGATGCCAGGGTCGCCCGTGAGTTTCTGGGCGGCAAGGTTACGGCGGGGGCCGCGTGATGATCCCCATGACGTTCGGACAAGTGGCAACTGCCATTGGAGAGCCGCCGTCGAAGATTCCATCTGCAATGACGATCCGCCGGGTCTCCACAGATTCGAGGGAAGTTGCGCCGGGTGATCTTTTCGTCGCGATTCGCGGCGATCGGTTCGACGGACACGATTTCGTCGAACAGGCTGCGGCGCGGGGCGCGGCGGCGGCGATAGTACGGCGGGGACACGGCCATGCCGGCGGCACCGTTTGTCTCGAAACGGAAGACACGATCGTCGCGCTCGGCCGACTGGCGGAATTTTACCGCGGCATCGTCATGTCGGAAACGACGCGCGTCGTGGCGATTACCGGCAGCAACGGAAAGACAACAACGAAGTGCATGATCGACCATGTGTTGAGATCTTCATTTCCCGGCCGCGCATCCAAGAAGAGCTTCAACAATGCAATCGGCGTTCCGTTAACGATGCTCTCTTCGGAGCCGGAAGATCGCTACGTCGTTGCGGAGATCGGAACCAACGCACGCGGCGAAGTGGCGGCGTTGGCGGCGATCGCTTCGCCGGACGTGGCCGTAATTACCTCGATCGGCGAAGCCCACTTGGAGGGTTTGAGCGACTTGGAAGGCGTCGCGGCTGAGAAAGCGTCGTTGATAAGTTTCGTGCGCAGCGGTGGAGTTGCAGTTGTGACCGCGGACAGCCCGGAGCTGGCGTCCCACCTGCCGACGGAAGGCCGCATACGCGTCGAGACGTTTGGAACGACACGTAGCGCTACGTACCGACTCGGCGCATTGAAGACAGGTCTTTGCGGGACGGCTTTTCAGCTTCGCGGCCAATCCATCGAGCTGCCGCTTCCCGGTGCGCACCACGCTCTCAACGCCGCCGCGGCGTTCGCGGTGGGACGCTGGTTCGGCCTTTCGCCGGAGGCAATTGCAGAGAGATTGCGAGAGTTCGAGCCGCCGGAGGGCAGAGCAAACCGAATCGTCCTCGGGGGCATAACCGTCATCGACGACAGCTACAACGCTAATCCGGCGAGCATGATTGCGGCAATCAACACACTTGGTTGCAGCGCGGCGGGCCGGCGGGTATTCGTGATGGGCGACATGCTGGAGCTCGGCGGCGCCAGCGGCGAATTGCACGGGCGCGTGCTGGAGGTTGCGCTCGAACAAGGGGTTGACGTGCTGATCGCGGTGGGGCCGTGCTTCGCGAGCGCGTTGCTGGAATTAAATCACCTTACAGGAATTCGCCAAAATCCGGGCGGGCCGCAGGCCTCAGCCTGCACTATCGGGCGCAGTCGAGGGAGCCGCGGGGTTGCGCACGGTCTCATAGGACGGCCGGTCGAATCGCCGGTTGCCGAGCACCTTGCGCTCCCGGCAGCGTCGGGGCGGCAAGGCAACGATGCAAGACCAGGGCAGTGCTCAAAAGACGGTGGCACGCGGCTCGGACCGAACGCCGTTAATGGAAGCACGAACGTTATGCCGTGCGACGACGCGGACGAAGCGCTCGAGCTTCTGAAAAGCGTGTGCTCCGCGGGGGACACCGTTTGGGTCAAGGGGTCGCGGGCGCTGAACCTCGACCACGTCGTCCGCGGCATGTGTCAAACCGGCGGCCTACCGGACGCGGCGGCGAACGTGAAGGCGGACTTGGCGAAGGTGGATTGAAGAGGGAAGTGCCCAAGCGTGCTGTACCACATTGCGCGAGAGCTACTGGGGGGCAGGCACTACGCCTACGAAAACACGCTCTTTCGGGGCTCATGCGCCGCCCTGATTTGCTTCGTTATCATGCTCGCCTTTACTCCCAGGGTCATTCGTCAACTCATAAAATGGAAGCTCGGAGACCGGCCCGAGTTCGACAATGCTCCCTTGAACGAGCTGACTCGCGACAAGAACAACGTCCCCACCATGGGCGGAGTGGTCGTATTGGCCGCGATAGCGGTCGCGGTTCTCCTGCTCGCCGATTTGACCAGCTTTTACGTACGCATGGCGCTCGTGTGCCTCGTGTGGCTGGGCGTGCTCGGAGCCGCGGACGACTGGCTCAAACTGACCTCGGCCACGCGCCACAAGTCGCGCGACGGTCTCAAGATGCACGAGAAGCTGCTCTTTCAGATTGCCCTGGGCGTGCTTCTGGGCTTCTTTATATACAACCACGGATCCAGAAACTTCGCGGTGATCGGCCCGAGCATCGACCCGCTGGCACTTCCGTCGTACAAGATATTCAACGTGCCGTTCTACAAGGCGGGGCTACAACTCGGCGCACTGGGGTTTATGGTCGTCACCGTATTGGTCATGACCGCCACTTCCAATGCGGTCAATCTCACGGACGGAATGGACGGTCTGGCGGCCGGCTGCGTGGCGATATGCGCTCTCGTTTTCGTGATCTTGACGTACATAGTTGGGACACAGGACCTCGCCCACAAGCTGCTGTTTCCTCATGTGCCCAAAAGCGGGGAGCTCGTCGTGCTATGCGGAGCTATTTTCGGTGCTTCGTTGGGCTTCCTGTGGTACAATTGTCACCCGGCGCGGGTTTTCATGGGCGACACGGGTTCACTGGCGCTGGGCGGAATGATAGGATACGTAGCGGTGGTGACCCGTCAGGAGTTGATGCTCCTGTTGGCTGGCGGAGTGTTCGTGATCGAGGCGCTTTCGGTTATATCGCAGATCGGCTACTTCAAATGGACCAGGGGGCGGCGGCTTTTTCGGTGTGCGCCGATTCACCATCACTTTCACCTGGGCGGTTGGAGCGAGCCTCAAACGGTCGTGCGATTCTGGCTTATTGCCGCGATGTTCGCGGCGTTCGCGCTTGCGACCACCAAGCTGCGTTAGGTGCAGGGACGCTTGGCGCATCGTAAAGCGCCAGTGCAAGATCGATACGGAGCGGCAAAGATTCTCTTTGCCAGGCGAAGGGCAAAGATTCACTTTGCCAGCGGAAGGGCAAAGATTCACTTTGCCGCAGGAACCCGCCTTCAAGCGGGGGTCAGGGATGACGAGGCATGGATGACCTGGAGCGCAGAGCGCCGGTTCAGCCCGGTTCAATCGTGCTGCTTGCCGCAGCCCTGATGATCGCGGGGCTGGTCATGATCGCGTCGGCGCGCGCGTCCATTGACCGATCCCTGTTTTCCACGTCCATTTGGGAGAGCATATTCGGCCGGCAGGCGGTGTTCGTCGCTGTGGGCATGACGGCTCTGGTCGGCACGCGTCACTTTGCTCCGCTTGTTCTTGCGTCTCCTGCGCTGCGTTTTCGAGTAAGCCTGATTGCCTACCTGCTCGTGTTGACCTGCCTGGTCGTGGCGCTCATTCCTGGTGTGGGTTCGCCGCAACGCGGTTCGCAGCGTTGGCTTCAAGTTACGGCGTATCACGGCGGCCTCGGGTTTCAGCCGTCGGAGCTCGCAAAACTCACGCTGATTGCCTTTCTTGCAGCGTTGGCTGCGAACCGCGGTACGGCAACGCGGTCTCTGCGGCACGGACTACTCGTACCCGCCGCGGCAACGGGAATATATTGCGTTCTCGTGTCGAAGGAGGATTTTGGCACCGGGTTGCTGCTCGCGGCCGTGGGAGCGTGCATCCTTCTCGTCGCCGGATACAAGTTCCGCCACCTTCTCATGTTGGCCGCGGTCGGCGCCGGCGTGTTTCTTGTCCTGCTCTTTGCGGCTCCATATAGAGTGGCGCGACTGAGTGCCTACCGTGATATCTGGGCGGACCAACAGGGGGGTGGTTACCAGCCGCTCCAGTCCCTGACCGCCATCGCACAGGGCGGCTGGTTTGGTACCGGGCTCGGCGCCGGCATCCACAAGTACGGATACCTTCCTGAAGGACACTCCGATTTCATTTTCGCGCTAATCTGCGAGGAAACCGGGTTGGTTGGCGCGGTGCTCGTTATGGCGCTGTTTTGCGGGTTCATTTACATGGGCGCCCGAACCATGTGGGCGGCGCAAACACAGTTTGAGCAGATCCTGGCGTTCGGAATCACCGCGGCCGTCACGCTGCAAGCGGCGATGAACATCGCGGTCGTGACCGTTGTCCTGCCTACCACCGGGATTTCGCTACCCTTCGTGTCGGCCGGGGGGAGTGGCTTGCTCGTGTATTCAGTTGCGGCCGGCGTTTTGGCGGCAATCGCGTCTCGCGGCCGGGCGCACATCCTGGTCTCCGGACGTTCCGGACAATCATGCGCGCATGATGGGGGCCTGGGCTTGGTCGGGCAGGAAGTGGCCGCATGGTGATAAACAAGCCATTCCGACGCAACGGCCCGACTTTCGCTTTCGCGGGCGGCGGAACCGGCGGACATCTATACCCCGCGATGGCAATTTCAGACGCCGTGCGCGAGTGCCGGCCGGACGCCTTGTTCCTTTTTTTCGTTACCGAACGCGCCATTGACGAGCGCATCCTCGAATCGTGCGATTGCGATGTCGTGCCGCAGACGCTTCCGCGGTTTGAGCGTGCGCCGTGGCGTTGGCCCGGGATTCTCGCGGGATTGCGCCGCTCCAGCCGATCGTGCCGGTCGCAGTTCCATTGCAACAGAATCGCCGCGGTCGTCGGCACCGGCGGGTTGGCCTCGGTGCCGGCCGTGTTTTCCGCGAGGCGCGCGGGCCTTCCCACGTTGCTGCTCAACCCCGACGCGCTTGTGGGAAAGGCCAATAAGATTCTGGCCCCCTTCGCGGATATAGTGTGCGTTCAATGGGAGGAGACCGCGCGCTTTCTTCCGCGTGGCAGCCGCGTGCGCGCTCTTGGATGTCCGATTCGCTCGGGTTTCTCGTCGCCGATGCGGGCGCATGGGATTGGACACTTTGGCTTGGATCCGGGGCGCAAGACGCTGCTGGTTACCGGCGCATCCCAAGGGGCGCGTTCCATCAATCAGGCCGTGCTCGCGAATCTGCACGTACTGCAAGCGTTCAGCGATTGGCAGGTCATTCACCTGACTGGCGCGCAGGACTTCGCGATCGTGGCCGAGGCCTATCGCCGGACGCCGATCCCGTGCCGCGTTGCTGCGTTTACCGACCGCATGGCCGACGCTCTCGTCGCGGCGGACCTCGTGGTCTCCAGGGCGGGAGCGTCGACGCTCGCGGAAATCACCGCCGTGGGCCGACCGTCGATACTCATGCCCTATCCTTTTCACAAGGACCAGCACCAACTTATGAACGCCCGCTGCCTGGCGCGGGCGTCCGCCGCGCGGATAGTACCCGACGCCGTGGACCCGGCCATGAACGGGCCCGCCCTGCGGCGCGCATTGGAGCAACTAATGTCGGACCAAGAAGCACGCACCGCGATGGCCTCTGCCGCGCGCCAAATGGGGCGCCCCGACGCAGCCCGCCGGGTCGCTGAGACCATATTAGCGCTCGCCGCGGACCGTGGATCACTCGCGTCCGCTGAATCTTTGGAGCAACAATGAACGCTGGCCCGATATTGCAAAGTGCATGCGCGCCGCGGGGTTACGTGATCAGATCTTCCTGTTGTGAGGCTTCAAGCTCGGAAAACAGATAGTGAGGGACCGCAATGCAAATGGGGGCAGAGGGAACTGCACAAACCGGATTCGTGTCATGCCTTGATTTTTCAAGGTGTAACGTTCACATGATCGGCATAGGCGGCTCGGGTATGAGCGGTGCCGCCAAAATGCTCGTCAACCTCGGCGCTTTCGTTGCCGGCAGCGATGTCACCGCGTTTCCAGGCATGGGCGCGTTGGTGAACAGCGGCGTCCGTCTCCAGATCGGACATCAGAAAGACTTGCTCGACCGCCGCACCGACCTCGTTGTGTACAGCGCGGCGATTCCGCAGTCCAACGCGGAACTGCAAGAGGCGGGCCGGCGCGGAATTCCGTGTATCAAGTATGCCGAACTGCTGGGAGCATTGATGGCCGCCCGCGAGGGCGTGGCAATCGCGGGCACGCACGGCAAGACCACCACGACCGCCATGTGCGCGTTCGCACTTCAGCAGGCGGAACTGAAACCGTCTTTCATCTTCGGGGCTCATTCCGAGCAGCTTGGCGGAAGCAGCGGCGTGGGAAGTGGTCCGCACTTCGTCGTCGAGTCGTGCGAGTTCGACAGGTCGTTTCTTCATCTTCACCCACACGCCGCCGCGATACTGAACGTCGAGCGCGATCACCCCGATTGCTTTCGTAACCTTGAAGAGGTTGTGGAGGCGTTTGCGCAGTTCTCCGAAAACGTCGCACCGCAGGGCCTGCTGGTTTGCAACGCGGACTGCCCGTCCGCGATGGCGGCCGCCCAGCGCACGCGTGCCGAGTTGCAGACTTTCGCCATCGACGCCGAAGCCGACTGGCGGGCGGTCAACCTCCGCATCGGAGGTCAAGTCGTCGCCTTCGACGTCCGCTACGGCGGTTCAACGGTCATGTCAGTAGAGCTTGTCGTTCCCGGCCGCCACAACGTCGCTAACGCACTGGCCGCCGCGGCGCTGGCGTCATATTTCGGAGCGGATCATGACACCATCGCATCAGCCATCTCCCGTTTCGCCGGTGTGAGCCGCAGGCTGACGTGGCGCGGGGCACGCGGCGGCGTCAATATCATTGATGACTACGCGCACCACCCGACGGAAATCCGCGTCTCGCTTGAGGCCGTGCGCGGGAGATATCATCCGAAGCGCACGTGGGTCGTGTTTCAACCCCATCAGCACGAACGCACTCGTTCCTTGCTCGACGATTTCGCGAAGGCGTTCACGGGGGCGGATGAGATAGTCATTCCCGACGTGTTCGACGCACGCGAGGCGGACAGTGACAAGCATCCGGTGGGCTCCGAAGTCCTGGCATCGCGCATCTGCGAAAACGGCGGCCGAGCGCGCTATGTGCACACCCTGGAGGAGGCCGCGGATCATGTCGCACGTAACGTAGTGGATGGGGACCTGGTAGTCACCATGGGAGCGGGAGACGTCTGGAGAGTGGCCGATGCGCTGGTGGCACGAGTTTGCTAGCGATATAGAGCGCGACGTACCCCTCGGGAAAATGACGTGGTTCCGCCTCGGCGGAAGGGCGCGCTATCTGTTTCGCCCGCGCGACGTTGCCAGTCTGGCACAGTTCGCCGTCCGCGCCCGTAACGAGGACATCCCCGTAAAGGTTCTCGGCGCAGGCGCCAACGTCTTGATAAAGGACGATGGAGTTGATGGCGTCGTCGTTCGTCTGGACCGGCCGGCCTTCCGCACGACCGAACATCAGGGCTCCCGGGTTGTCGCCGGAAGCGGGGTCGATCTAATGCCCTTTGCGCGGGAGTGCAGCCACCGCGGTCTCGCCGGGTTGGAGTGCCTGGCCGGTGTGCCCGCAACCATCGGTGGAGCCGTGAAGATGAACGCCGGTGGGCGATGGGGCGAGATTGGAGACGTGGTCAGCGAGATCGAAGTCCTCGGCGCCGACGGAACGATCGAGACCTGGCCGCGCGAGCGCATCGGGTTCGCCTATCGGCAGACGCGCATTGACGAGGTGATAGTTCTCTCCGCAACTCTTCTACTGCGCGAGGACGATCCCCAGTGCACGCGCAAGAAATACGACGGAATC
>Ga0326597_10004385_pt1 | contig 19878 bp, 22 predicted proteins | sample RVTome_12_FD_203789 | JGI IMG/M metagenome (GOLD analysis project Ga0326597, IMG submission 203789) | Soil microbial communities from uranium-contaminated site in the Upper Colorado River Basin, Wyoming, United States - RVT100D185 | ecosystem: Environmental > Terrestrial > Soil > Contaminated >...
GTGCCCTAGAATCAGCGGCTTCAGCCGCTGAGGTTCGTCTTGCAAGGTGCTCGACCGGTCTACATCTTTTGTGAAAACGCTCTAGACTAGCCCCGGCCTTTAGGCCGGGGTGAGCAGGCGAATTTTCTCCCACAGGCCGCTTCAGCGGCCTTCTCCACCTTCCGGCTTTAGCCTTAGATTGAATCGGAGGAGATGGGTATCCGCTTCACTCACCTACAATCGGGTTTCTGATTCGGGATCAGTTGGATTGGCCGGCGGCGCCCCCACGCTCATAGATGACGAACCACTTCTCGTTCTGGAACAGGTCGTATTCCGCGGCGGGACGGAACCCCAGCCCAGCCAGCCAATGGGTCACGCTTTCTTTGCTCAACTGCATTCCGTGTTCCTTCTCGACGTGTTGCTGATGCGGATGGTTCGGGTTATGCGGATCGATTTCGATGAGCACAATGCGTGCCGTGGGCTTCAGGTAGGAAGCGAGATTCTTCAGGTAAGCCTCACGGTGTTCGATGTGGTGCAGCACATCGTGAAAGAAGGCCACATCCACGTTCCGCGAGGGCAGCTTGGGATCGTCATACTCGCCAAGCACCGGCTGGATATTGCCAAGATTCTCCTGTTGGGCGCGCTGCCCGATGTAATCGACCAATTCCCGGTCTACGTCAACCGCGTAGACCGTCCCTCCCGGAGCCACGGCTCGTGCCAAGGCCCGCGAAAAAATCCCCGTTCCCGCGCCGATATCGGCTACGTTCATTCCCGGTCTCAAACTCAGGCGCGAAACGACCTCGCCGACTTTCAAGCCGGCCAGCCGCTGCGGGCTCTCCAGGGTCTTGATCCATTCCTCTGCGCTGCGCGCCCCGAGTTGAAATGCCTGGACGGGAGATGACATGCTGAGCAATAAAATCAGCCCGGCTACCAGCAGTGATTGCGGCGATCCGTATGACATAACTGCACCTTTCTGACTGGGCGGGGGGTACCTGGAAGTCACCTTTCAAACAAGGAAACTTTTGCAACTCGCGCGGTCCAACTCCCTCCGCTGAAACCAAAAAACCAGGCCGACGTAGTCGGCCTGGTTACACGAATCCTTTATGAGTCGGATCTTCTTCCGAACGAGCCGTTCCGCTTATTCAGCGCCCTGGGTGAGGACCTTGCCGCCGGGGCCGGTCAGATTCCGGATGCTGCAAATCTTGCTGCCGTCTTTGGCGGGCAGACAGGTTACCGTGATCTCATCTCCCGGACTGAGGGTCTTGGTGTTCCAGCCCGCGCGATAGAGCCGCTGCGGCGGCGCCGAGCCGGCTTTCCAGGTTTCCCGCGCTCCGCTCGCCGTCGTCGTCTCGAACACCACCTGCACGTGCGGGTTGGTGAACTGGAACTCGGTGACGACACCCTTGAACGTGACCGGATTGTCGCGGTCGTAAATCGAGCCGGCGTGATGCGCCCAGGCGACGCCTGAAATCATCCATGCTCCCACAGCCAGAGCAAACAGCTTCGTCTTCATTGTGAATCCTCCTCAAATGATCCGGCGATGACCGGACCGCTTCGCTACAATATCATAACTTTGCATTCTTCCGCATACATATTTTCAAGCGGGCCGCCAGACCGCCGCCTTCCCGATTTACCGCCCGACTGCCTGCTCCGGCGACTGCCAATCCGCCGTCCCGCGGAAAATCTTCTTTCCAAAGCTGTACCGGAAGCGGTCGTCGCAGTAGCCGATGTTTTCCATAATCGCCCAGTCCGGCCGGACCTGAAACGTTTTCGTGTCTTCCAGCGGCCGCGTAAACGCTTTCGGGTCCTCGAATCGAAATCGAATCTCCAGCATGCTCGGGCTGCTGCGCCGGATGCGCTCCGTAACGCGCAGCGCGTCGCTATGCGGAGTTCCGCTCTGATCGATCCACGTCAGATCGCTGATGGCGCCCGTCTCGACCACCAGCGTGTCTCCGTCATAACGGCCCGTCGAGAACCCCGCGTAGGTGAGAGGATAATTTTCCGGCAGCTTGCGCCCGTCCAGGTAAATGTGGCGCTGCATGTGGTCTGACTCGAACAGCATGTACACCTGGCCGGCAGTCTGCACGATCTCGAAGGGATTCGCCAGACTGAAGATGCGAGGCATGCCGAGCGGAATACAATACGTCGTGGGGTCCATCTCGTCGTGTCCCTCTTCCGTACCCTCCCGGTTTTCGTCGTAAGCCGCCTTGGCCCACGGCTGCAGCGGAGGGGTTTCCTTGACAAAAGGCTGGTTCGCGCCTGGGCCGGTTCGCGTCCATACGCCGGAGAGGTCCGGCCGGCTCTGGGCGAGCAACCCGCCAGCGTTGCCGAGCAGTGTCACCGCCGCTAAAATCAGACACAAGAAACGAACACGCATCATGCTCCTCCCCTCACCCCGGACCGCGCTACTTGCCTGCCGCTGCTTCCGGCGACTGCCACCCAACCGTCCCCCGGAAGATCTTCTGGTCATAGTTGTACAGGAACCGGTCTTCGCAGAAGCCGATGTTTTCCAGAATCTCAAAGTTCGGGCGGAGTTCGTAGGTCATGCTGCTTTCCCACGGCCGCGTAAACGTTTTCGGGTCTTCGAATCGCAGCGCATTTTCTATCTTCTCCGGCCCGCTGCGCCGCAGCCGCTCCGTGACCTGCAGCGCGTCGCTATGGGGAACCCCGCTGTTATCGAGCCAGGTCCGGTCGCTGAGGCCGCTGGTCTCGACCACCAGCGTGTCTCCGGCATACCGCCCGGTTGAGAACCCCAAATACCGCAGCGGAGCCGCTTCCGGCTGCGTGCGCCCGTCCAGGTAGATGCGCCGCTGCATTTGCCAGGACTCGAACAGGATGTACACCACTTGAGGCGTCTGTACGATCTCGAACGGGTAATTGTAGGCCATGGCCCGGGGCATCCCAACCGGCAAACAGTACGTCGTGGGATCGAGTTCATCCAACCCCTGGCCGCGCTCTGCGGCGTGTCCCTGGTTCTCGTCGTAGGCTGTCTTGGCCCAGGCCTGCATCGGAGGAGCCTCCTCCGAAAAGTTCATCTGCGCCGTCCGGCCTTCCCGAGCCCAGATTCCGGAGAGATCCGGCCGGCTCTGCGCGAGCAGCCCGGGCGCGCTGCCGGGCAGCAGCACCGCCGGCAGCAGCAGCCACGCGAAACGAATGCTCATCTTACTCCTCCCCTCACGCGGTGTCCCGGCTCTACCGGCCACCCGCCGCTTGTTCCGGCGACTGCCAATCGACCGTCCCTTTGAACACCTTCTGACTATAGTTGTACCGGAAGCGGTCCTCGCAGTAGCCGGTGTTTTCCATGAGCTGCCAGTCCGTCCGGAGCTGGTAGGCTTTGGAATCCTGCCAGGCCCGCGTAAACGCCTTCGCGTCCTCGAAGCGAAACGCAATCTCCATCCTGTCCGGGCCGCTGCGCCGCATGCGCTCCGTAATCCGCAGCGAGTCGCTATGGGGAGTCCCGCTGGTATCCAGCCAGGTTGTCTCGTCGAGGCCCGCCGTCTCGACCACCAGCGTGTCTCCGTCATACCGCCCGGTCGAAAATCCCATGTAGGTGGGGGGATAATTCTCCGGCATCTTCCGCCCGTCCAGGTAAATCCGGCGCCGCAGCATCTGACTTGCCTCGAAGAGCACGTGCACCAGGCCGGGAGTCTGGATGACCTCGAACGGCTGGGTGGAGGCATAGCCCCGGGGCATGCCGTGCGGCAGGCAATAAATCACCGGGTCCATCTCGTCCAGCCCGCCCTCCGCCGGGCTGGCCAGCCCCACCCGGTTCTCGTCGTAGGCCGCCCGGAACGCGGCCTGCAGCGGCGGGGTTCCTTCTCCAAAATTCTCGTTCGGCCGCGGGCCGGTTCGCGTCCAGACGCCGTTGAAGTCCGGCCGGGCTTGGGCGAGCAAAACGGGTGCGCTGCCTAGCAGCGTCAGCATCACCAACATCCCCCCCACGAAGCGAATGCTCATCACACCCTCCTCCCGCTTTCCAGCCGGTCGCTCTACCGCCCGCGTGCTTGTTCCGGCGACTGCCAATCCGCCGTCCCGCGGAACGCCTTCCGCTTATAGTTGTACCGGAAGCGGTCCTCGCAATAGCCGATGTTCTCCAAAATCTCCCAGTCCGGCTTGAGCTGGTATGTTTTCTTTGCCTCCCAGGGGCTCGTAAACGCCTTCGGGTCCTCGAACCGAAACGCGATCTCCAGCGTGTCCTGCGCGGCGCGCCGCATCCGCTCCGTAACGCGCAGAGCCTCCGAATGGGGGATTCCGGTCCGATCCAGCCAGGTCAAGTCATTGAGGCCGGCTGTCTCGACCACCAGCGTGTCTCCGTCATATTTGCCGGTCGAGAATCCCATAAACGATGTAGGATAATTCTCCGGCAGCTTGCGCCCGTCCAGGTAAATCCGCCGCAGCACCGAATGCGCCTCGAACAGGAGAACCACCTGGCTGGCGGTCTGCGCGATCTCAAATGGCTGGTTGCCGGCCATGATCCGCGGTATGCCGTGCACCATGCAATAAATCACGGGGTCCAAGTCGTCCCGTCCATCCTCACCCGGAGGCAAGCCTTGCTCGTTCTCTTCATAGATCGCCTTGGCCCAAGCCTGGAGCGGAGGAGCCCCCTGCCTAAACGGCTGATGCGCGCCGCGGCCTGTGCGCGACCAAATACCCGACAAATCCGGCCGGGGCGAACTCTGCCCTTGCGCCGCGGGCAGAATCGCCAGCCCTGCAACAGCCGCTAGAATCGAGGGAATCAGCAGATTCCTCATCCCAACACCTCCTGCATGCTTCGCGTTCGAATGTTCCAAGAATTCCCGACAAACCCGGGGGAGACTATATCACAGGCTCCCAGCCGAATCTACGCACGCCTTCCCAATCCTGATCTCCTACTGGCTGGTGAACCACGGATCGTCCTCGGTCGGATACGTGCCGCCCTCACAGACCGTGTGCTGCTCCAGAACCTCCCACTCGCCTGCGATCTCGCTCCAGTCGGTCTGCAGCTTGTAGACCTTGGTGTTGTTCCAGGGGCGGGTGTAGGCTTGGGGGTCTTCGAAGGTGCGTTCGATGCGCATGGTTGTGGGGTCGGTCAATTGGTAGCGCTCGACCATGCGGAACTGGTCGCTCTGCGGGGCGCCCATGCGGCGGTCGACCAGGGTGCCGCCCTTAACTCGAATGGTATCAACGACTAACGTGTCTCCGTCCCACTTGGCCACGGAATGGCCCATCCAGGTGAGCTCGTAATCGGTGGGGTCTTGGGGGTGCTGGCGGCCGATCCAGAGCTGGCGCGCCCACATGCGGGTGTCATCGCCGAAATAGACCAGAAACAGCCGGTGGGGGTTCTGGTTGATCTCGATGCGCCCGCCGACGTTGGCCGGACTCGACGCCCCGCCGCACAGGGAGTGGTAGCGCGCGTCCTCCGGGGACCCGGTCTCGCCGGCATACTCCCCGTCGTTGCGAGTCACATACTCGACCTGCTCCTTGCCCCAATCGGTGAGGGGAAGCTCGCGGGCAATCTCTTCCCGCGTAGCCCGCACGCCGCCGCCGCCGCCGGCCCAAAGCCCCTCAAAGTTGGGCTTGCCGTCCGGGGTGCGCGGGATCTGTTTGGAGGCCTGGGCGTGCGAGGCAGACGGAACAACGAGCGACAGCGCCGCCATTGTCAAAGCCGCCGCAAAGATGGAACTCATCCGGTTGGTCATGACTCAATACCCCCTGTTCGGGCTCCCTTGGTCCGCTGGGAGCGTGTGTGGGCTCTCTTAATATCCCGCAAGGCGGGACGGCTCGGATTCGCTGTCCTACGGTTTGGGCGCAATGGCGCCCTGGAGCGTGCCCTTTTCGCACAGTTCCCGGACGCGCTCGGGGCTGATGTCTTCCCACACCACGCGCGTCGAGTACTCGCTGCGATTGGCGGGGTCGTAGCCGAGCGTGACCTCTTCTCCGCTGCAGCGATAGAGCTTCCGGAAGCCCAGCAGGGGCCGGCCGTCCTTGATCTGGTGGCCCAGGATCAGGATGCGGTCTCCCGGCTGCAGCGTCTTGTTGGTCCAGCCGACTTTGCGCAGCGACAGCACGCCGCCGCCGCCCGCCGCAAACCAGTTGACGACGTTGCCCTGCTTGTCCTTCACGTCGGCGTCAAAATAGATGGCCGGATGCGGGTTCGAGAACAGCAGTCGCGTCACGGTTCCCGACACCGTGGTGGCGTTGTCCTTATCCAGGATCGCATTCGAATGGTGCGCGAACACCAGGCCCGATGCCAGCAACAGTCCCGCCATCACGCCAAATGCAGGCAGCACGCTGCTGCGCATGCTCTCCGGAATTGCCCTCCGTGATCCCATGATTCCTCCCTCGCGAACTTCCCTTGCTTTGTGCAATATCGCTTCCTGTATGCGACGGTAATAGCGCAGTAAGCCGTGGATTGTCAAGCGGAATTGCGCAAATCAGAGCCGCGACCGTCAGGGAGCGGGGGTTCTGCTTGACGTGTCGTTTCGCGGCATATTGATGTCGGTCAGGGAGCGGGGGTTCTGCCGCATTTCGCCGTTCCGTTCCTATGTCGTCGGTACGAAGGCGGCCCGTCGGAGTCAAAACAACCCCCGCTTGCTCACGCGCGTGGCTCGGATAGGAACGACCGCTCCCTAGCGGTCGCGGCTCGGATTCAAACCCACGGCACAAACGCCGTGCCGTGGCTACCACTTGCTCCGTCATTACAATCACTACGCAACATTATTTGTTTTGAACAAACCGTATTTGGCGCAAGAAGGTGTATTGACGCGGACAATGGAGTTGATATAATGTCAAGTAGTCCACGGCCGGCGCCGCTAAGCGAGGGCGCGATGAGGAGTCTGATTCGGACCGCGATTGCGAAGGGATACTACAAGGAGTCTTTCCATGGCGAACACGATCACCCGGAACGCAATCTGTCAATTGATGATGTCTTGCACGGCCTGCAGCAATCAAACTGGGAACTAGCATGCCCTCCCGACTATGATGAGGATCACAGGAATTGGGAGTACCTAATCCGAACTGTCGATATTGACGGTGATGAGTTGCATATCAAGCTGGCGGCTTATCCGGCACACAAACGGTTCGAGATAATCACGCGATGGTGATTCGAGACAAACACGACTGCCGAAAGCATTCAGAGAGATTGATGGCTACACGGCAACACCCATACCATTTCGTTGACAGTGGGTTGCCGAATGTATATTTGAGCGGCGTCAAGTACTGGGTTTGCAAGAAATGCAGGAAACAGTCCGCGGAAATTCCAGCCGTCGAACGTCTACTCAATCTACTGGCGCGGGATATCGTCCGGTCGGATGCCCCGCTAACCGGAAGGGAAATTCGCTTTCTGCGAAAACGGTTGGGGCTTCCATCCAGCAAGTTTGCCGAATTCACTGGTGTATCCATTGAACAGGTGTCCCGATGGGAGAACGGACACAATCCCCCGGGGCCGCCAGCGGACAAACTGATTCGCATGATGTATTGTCACTTGTCAGGCGATAAGGAACTTCAGAACCTTCTCAAGAAGCAACTGGCGAGACTTCTTGCCGCCTGGGCTGTTAACGGTCAACCCGCCAGGATTCAAGCGAGACTGCACAATAGCGAATGGGAATCTGAGGCCGTTCCTGCGTAAAGTTTAATCCCCCCAGCCTACCCTTCTTTCACCGAATCGCGCCCCTCCTTTCGCTTGTTGCCCGCCCCTGAATTTGCTACACTGCAACCGGCTGCCTGGAACGGCAGCGGCCTTTCCGGGCCGGCCTGTTGGAAGCGGTCAGGCTATCAAACATTGTTGAGTCGAGTTTTTGAATCGAAGAGGGAGGCAACCATGCGGAGCCTGGAGACACCGAGCATCTTGTCGCGCTGGATCGTGGGACAAGGGATTTTGGGGCAAAGGATTTTGGGACAAGGGATTTTGGGACAAAGGATGCAGACGGCCTTATTCGCGCTTGCCCTGCTTGCGGGAACCCTGGCATCCGTGGTCCCGGCGCGCGCGCAGAGCCACCCGCTGCTGGGCGGCGTGCACGGCGTCGTGAAGACCAATGACAGCCATGTGCTCGAAGGCATGATGGTGCAGCTCGTTGCACACAAGAGCTCGATGCGCACCACGGTCTATTCGGACCGCGAGGGCAAGTTCGAGTTCCCGAAGCTCGAAAGCGGCTGGCACACGCTCCGCATCGCCCGGCCGCTCGAATACAAGCCCTACCAGAAGGACTCGGTGTGGATTGAAGGCTCGGCGCCGCTCGACGACATCGTGCTCGAGAAGATCGCGCTGATCGACAACGAATACCTCCCGCCGACGCCCGAGATCATGGCGCAGATGACCGGCGCGGAATGGCTGAACAACCTGCCCGGGACGGCCTTCGAGAAGAAGACCTTTGCCAACGTCTGCGGCAGCGGCTGCCACACCTGGCAGCAGTCCCTCCGCAACCGCTTCGACAAGCACGGCTGGCAGATGATGCTCGACCGCATGATGAAGTACGGGCAGCGCACCCTCATCAACCCCCGCGAGGAAGGCCTCGGCAGCGGCTCCAGCCAGGAGCGCTACGACACGATCCTCAACTTCCTGGCCCGCGTGCGCGGCCCGGACTCGGAGTGGCCGCCCATGAAGCCCTTTCCCCGGCCCAAGGGCAAGGCCACCCGCGTCATCATCACCGAGTATGAGTTTCCGCGCTTTGACCAGCGTCCCCACGACGTGGTCGGCGACGCCCAAGGCAACATCTGGTTCAACAGCAACCGCGAGCCCTTTGTAAACAAGCTCGACCCCACGACCGGCGCCGTGACGGAATACCGAATCCCCGTTACCCCCGGCAAGCACACCGGACAGCACTGGCTCGACGTCATGAACGACGGCAAGATCGTCTTCACCGAGACCTGGGCCTCGAACCTCGGCATCCTCGATCCCAACACCGGCGAGGTCGTCCTGCGCCCCGGCATGAGCGGCAACAAGGACCTCGCGCCGGACGGCTTCATCTGGGGAACCTGCGGCGGCGGCTACGTCTGCAAGTTCGATCCCGCGACCGCCAAGCCCGTCGAGCGCTACCCGATGGCGAAATCACGCGGCACTTACGGCAATGCCGTCAGCGACGATGGCAAGTACTTCGGCGGCGGCACGCCCTGGCAAGAGGGCTGGGACGGCCTGGTGATGTTCGACATCGAGAACAAGCAGGTCTATGAAGTCGAGACGCCTTCCGGGACGGCCGACGGCTCCCGCGCGGGCTTCGACCCCGACGGCAACCTCTGGGTGGGCGGCCGCGGCGGCCTCATCGCCATGATGGACCAGAAAACCAAGCAGGTCCGCGAGTATTCTCCGATCACGCCCTACGTGACCTTCTATGAGGCGAAACCGGATAAGAACGGTGACGTCTGGGCCGGAGCGCAGCGCGGCGGCCGCATCGTGCGCCTCGATCCGAAGACCGATGTCATGACCGAGTACCAGTTCCCCGAGCCGTTCTCGCTCGACTGGCGCACCTGGGTGGATAACTCGACCAGCCCGGTCACCGTCTGGGTCGGCGAGCACAACGGCGTCCTGATGCGCCTCCAGCCGCTCGACTAGGGAGTGGTAGCCACGGCACGCGGTTCGTGCCGTGGGCTCGTTCTTGATCCGAGCCGCTTGCGTCAGCAAGCGGGCCAGGCCAGGCCGCGCGCGGAAGCGAGCGGTCAATCCGAGCTGCGACCGCCAGGGAGCGGTGGCTTCTATTGCCGGTAGCCACGGCACGCGGTTTGTGCCGTGGGCTCGTTCTTACGAATCCCCGAAGGGGATGCGGACGGGAGCCGGGGCGAAACGCCCCCGGTCAGGATGACTCTACACACGAACCGACCCTGAAGGGGTCGCACACGTTGACAAGCCCCAAAGGGGCGACAGAGCTTATATCGATTCCGGCAGGAGAGTTTGCCATGAGGAAATCAATCGGTTTCATTCTGCTGTTTGCATTTGGAATCGCCGGCGCACAGACGCTGTTTGCGCAGCAGCGGCCCGCCCCGAATCCGCCGCCGGGCCCGCTGCAGCGGTCCGAGGAGATCATCTATTTCAAGCGCATGGCCGAGGCCGGCCCCCAGCGCGGCCAGGAGATTTATTTTTACAAGTGCTGGGTCTGCCACAACGCCTATACGCGCGAGGCCGGCTCGCCCGCCCCGACTTTGAAGGACCTCGTGAAGCGCCCCATCATGCTGTCGGGGAAGCCGATGAGCGACGAGAACATCGCCGACAAGATCCGCAACGGCGGCCCCGGAATGCCCGGCTACCAGTACGCGCTGAGCGACAAGGACATCAACGACCTGGTCAGCTTCTTCCGCGCCGGGATGTGCTGCTGGGAGGACAAGGAAGAGCACGAGCCGCCGCTCAACCCCCGCTTCCGCGCCCCCCGCACCCCGCCGCGCGGTGAGTGAATGGCGAGTAGTGAGTGGTGAGTAGGTAAGGCGTGCTGTTTAGCCAGCCGAGCGCCCTTTTGCTTGCAGAGAGCGAATCAATGCACGGAGTTGTTTCCCCTCCTTGTCGCATTCCGCCAGAACCTGATCCACAGCATCTGAGGTTGCAAGTCCCACTCGGATGGTGAGCAACAAGTGGGTTTCCAGTTCCTTGAGAGACCCCTGCGCGATCCGGAGAAACTGTATCAATTCTCCTCTGTTTTCCCGGCCATAACCTTCCGCGATGTTGGCAGGAATGGAAACTGCCGACCGCCGAATCTGCGACGTGAAACCGTACAATTCTTCTTTTGGAAACCGCTGCGTCAGACGATAGCAGGACTCCGCCAGTGCCATGCCATCTTGCCAGACTCGCAAATCTCTGTAAGACTGAACCGAATTCTTCGCAGTTTCCATTCACCACTCACATTCACCATTCACTACTCACTATTCCCCACTCACCTCTAAATACCCCACCCGGTTCGTGCTGTTGCCCGTATAGAAAACCCGCCCCGGCCGGCTGGGGTCGGCCTCGATGCGCCGCACCGAGGAGAACAGCGTCGGCAGCGGATACTCGACGAACGTTTTTGTTTTCGGATGGAAGCGCGCGATGCGGTCCGCCATCAGCTCGCTGATCCAGACCAGGTTCCGCGACCGGTCCACGCTCGCCGAGTAGGCGCCGGAATATTTCGTCGGCGTCGGGAACTCGGTCAGCTTGGCCGTCTTGCGGTCGGCCATGCCGAGCTTGCCGATGCCGCCGTACTCGCCGAACCAGACGTTGCCTTCGGCGTCGGTGCCCATGCGCCTCGGGTAGGCGCGCGACGTGGGCAGGTCGTACTCGGCTACCTCGCCCGTGCGCGGATCGATGCGCCCCATCTTGTCGGTCTCGAACACCGCGAACCACACCCAGCCGTCGCCGTCAATCGCCATCCCGTACGGGTGCGCCTTCATGTGGTAGTTCCGGCCCGACGGCACCGGGAACTTCGTGAACTCCTTCGTCGCGGGATTGAGCTTCAGAATCTGGTCGCCGCCCAGGTCCGTGAACCAGACCGTCCCGTCGCGGTGATGCCGGATCGTGTTCACGTCGGCGGAGTCCTCGGGCTGATCGGCCTCGGGATACGGATAAAAGGTGAACTGCGCCGTCTTCGGGTCGTACATCATCGCGCGCGGCCCCGGGTTGCGGTGGTCGGACATCCAGAGCCGCCCCTGCGGGTCCACTTCCAAAGCGTGCGCCGCCGAGACGCTGCGCGGCAGCGTATTCTGCTTCGTGCCCGGAATCGCGACGCGGGTATAGGTGAGCGTTCGCGGATCGAACCGCCCGAGATATCCCGGCTTGCTTTCCGAGACCCAGGCGTTGCCCTCGGCGTCGACCGCCACGTCGTGCGGCCCCGCGCCCGGAGGCAGGTCGTATTCCACCACCATGCTCTTCGCGGCCTCGCCGGTGATCCACGTCCGGGCGAGGAGGCGCTTCACGTCGTCGCGCTCCGCGTCGAACGGCCGCGCGTCGGGCCCGAAATACTTCGCCAGATAGTCCAGGATCACGCCGCGCTCCTCGTCGGTCAGGTGCAGCGGATGCGTGTTGCCCATGACGTTCGCTTCCATCATGCGCACCGCCGCCGCCCAGCGCTCGCGCGTCATGCGGCGCGAGACCACGTTGTGCAGGCCCGTATCGTGGCAATGAATGCAGAGCGAGATCACCAGCTCTTTGCTTTGTACCTCCTTGGCCGAGCCGTCCGGCATCAGCGCGGCCCACGCGGAGCTCGGCAGCGCCTCGGTCAGCTCCGCCCGGTGGCGCAGCACCAGCGCCTTCGCGTCATTCGACCCCGCGCGCACGTCGAGCGCCGTGCCGTCGTCGCTATTGATGTCGCCGCTCTTCATCCCCCCGCCCAGCGCCTGGATCGTGTACCGCCCCGGCGGAAGCTCCGGCACGCGGTAGCGCCCCTGCTCGCGGCTCACGACGCTCACCGTCAGCCCCAGCGCGTCGTTCCGCAGCTTGACCATCGCCCCCACCGCCGGCCCGCCCGAAGCTAATTCCACCACGCCGGAAACCGTCGCCGTCCGCTCCACGGCCTGCAGCGCCCCCGCCGAAATCATCAGTGCCACCATCAGCGCCGCCACGCCGAACCATCTCCATGGCCGCGTCTTCTTGTCTGATCTCTTCATAGATGCCAGATCCTTTCGCCGCAGGTGTGTGCCAAATGTGAGTATGATACCTCGTCTCTGCGTCCTCCGCGGTGATTTTTGGTTGCGGCTCAGTGCCTCTGTGTCTCTGTGGCAATTCCCCTCTTACTCCAAAATCCCCACCATCGCTCCCAGCAAACAGGTCGCGAGCGTTCCCGCGACGATGGACTTGATGCCGAGCGAGACCACCTCGTCGCGCCGCGACGGAGCCATCGTCGCCATGCCCCCGATCAGGATGCCCAGGCTTCCGAAGTTCGCGAAGCCGCACATGGCGTAGAGCATGATGCGCTCCGAGCGCGCCGAGAGCGCCTCCGGCGGCAGCGCCGCCATGCGCAGGTAGGCCAGAAACTCGTTCAGGATCGTCTTGACGCCCATCAGACTCCCCGCCGTGGCCGCCTCGGCCCACGGCACGCCCATCAGCCAGCACACCGGCGCCATCGCGAGGCCGAGCATGCGCTCAAGCGTGACCGGCTCGCCGACGAGCATCGGAAGCAATCCCAGGATCAGGTTCGCGAGGTGCACCAGCGCCACCAGCACGATCAGCATCGCCCCGACGTTCAGCAGCAGCGCCAGCCCCGAGGTCGTGCCCTTGACGACGGCGTCCATCGCGCTCGCCGCCACCGGTTCTTCTGTGCCGAGCGAGCCGCTCGTCCGGCGGCCTTCTTTTTCCGGAACCAGCATCTGCGCCATCAGGATCGCCGCCGGCGCTCCCATGACGGATGCGGTGATGAAGTGCGCCGCCGCGTCCGGCACCACCGGCCCGAGGACCGTGGCGTAGAGCACCAGCATCGTCCCGGCAATCGTCGCCATGCCGCCCGACATCACCAGGAACAGCTCGCTGCGCGACAGTTGCGCAATGTACGGCCGGATCATCAGCGGCGCCTCGACCATCCCGACGAAGACGTTCGCCGCCGCCGACAGGCCCACCGCCCCGCCCACGCCCAGCGTCCGCTCCAGCACGTACGCGAACCCCCGCACCACCGGCGGCAGGATGCCCCAGTAGTAGAGCAGCGTCGTCAGCACGCTCATCAGGAGAATGATCGGCAGCGCCTGGAAGCCCAGTATGAACTCGCTCCCCGGAGTGGCCGGCTCAAACGGCAGCGCGCCGCCTCCGATGTAGCCGAACACGAACGACGTGCCCGCCCGCGTCGATGCCGCGATGGCGTCCACCACGCCGTGCGCCGACGCCACCACTGCCCGCACCGGCGGCACCTTGAGCAGCAGCAGCGCCACCAGAAACGTCACGCCCAGCCCCGCCGCCACCTGCCGCAGCGACACCGCGCGCCGGTTCTCGCTCATCGCCCACGCCATCGCCACCAGCGCGGCGACGCCGAGCGCCGACTGTGCAGCTCCCATGCGTGCTCCTAACAATTTTGTGCGGTCATCCTGAGGAGCGTGGCGACGAAGGACTGCACTTCCCGCGCAGAGGCGCGAAACGAGCGGTTGTCATGGAATCAGCGATCCGCCTGCCCGCCGCGTTACAGCTTCGACATCCCGAAGCCGTCCACCTGCACGTCGAGCAGGTGATTGATGCGGAAGCCGTAGATGCCGTCGGTCTTCGCCGCCGGGCCGCTCTTGGCCGCAGTGTGGACGACGGTCCCGTTGATGACGCACTCGATCTTGTCGGCCAGCACGCGCACTGCGAGCGCGTTGGTCGATTGGCCTTTGGCGTCGGGCGTCTTCACGGCTGGATTCGGCGACGGCCCGCCGATTTCCTCCGTGTCGTCGCCCACGCGCCGCTTGAAGAGCCAGCGCCCGTTGCCCGCCACCATGAAGTAGAGGTAGTTCTGATTGGCCCCGTCGAGGTTGTTTCCGCCGAAGATCAGCCCGTAGTATTCCGCGTGGCTCGTCTCACGCAGCACCGTGAACGTGCCTTTGACGGAGTAGTTCCCCGCGGCAGTGTTGGCCGGGTTCCAGTAGGCGGCCGCCTGCGGGTTGGTGGCGTGGTAGCCGCCGTTTTCCTCCACGAACTGGATGGGGCCCCCGCCGTCCGGGTCCGCCGCCCGCGCGCTGTAGTCCACGCGCAGCTTCCACCCCGCCGGCGCCTGCGCCTGCGCCGGAATCGCCCCGAGCGTTGTCACTGCCACCGCCACCACCACCGCCACCATTACCACCACTGCCGTCATTGCTGCCACCGCCACCATCGCCGCCAATCCGAACCGCTTTTCTACGCTATTCCGCACCATGAGACCTGCCTCCAACAACCTGTTCTGGAAAACCCGCCGCGTCTATCATACCGTTTCCACGCCTTCCGCTCCACGTCAATCCATTTCTGGTGTCATCCCGAGCGAGCGTTTTGCTTGTCATCCTGAGCACGAAACGACATATCGATGTCGTTTCGCCTGCACTTCTCGTCTCAATCTGTGTAATCTGCGCAATCTGCGGATTCGTCTTTCTTGCCACTCGTCACTGCTTTTGATCCACTCGTCACTGCTCTTCCCATCCGAGCCGCGCGCGGCAGCAAGCGGTCCTGTTCTGCTCTTCGGTTTTTCGCTTGTCATCCTGAGGAGCGGAGCGAGGAAGGACCTGCACTTGCTTGTTCTGTCCCGCTCGTCACTCGTCACTTGCCACTCGTCACTGCTTTTGATCCACTCGTCACTGCTCTTCCCATCCGAGCCGCGCGCGGCAGCAAGCGGTGGCTTTCTTCCTTCTCCGTTCTCGCACCTCCCATCTCCCCGCCATCCCCCGACTTTCCTCACTCGTTCCAAGCCCCGCAGGCGCGACAGAACCTAGCCCATCAGGGCTTCAGCCCTGGGACCCAATCGGAACAATGACCCCCTTCCGCACTGCCGAAGACCAGTGGTTGTGTTCTTCGTCAGGGCATGGCTTCAGCCATGCCGAACAGCGGTCGTGGAATCAAAGTACCTCACTGCCGTAGGCCCAAGCGGAGCCTTGGCGCAGCGACTCAAAAATCGTTCGCCCTTCCTACGCTCGCTCCTGCTCACCTCACTTTGCCCTGCAAGGGCAATCCGCGAATAGCCGCAGGTTTCGTCTGTCGTCAGGGCCGTAGGCCGTTGCGCAGCAAAGCGGAGCAACATCCCTCGGGCACAAAGCGGCGTTTTGCGTCATTAGAATATTGACTTCGTTACTTTTTCAACGCCATTAACCAATTCCTCCACGTTCCCACGGCATACAATACATGCCGTGGCTACCACTCCGGCACGGTCGGTCACCGCCGGGTCGGCTCCATTCGCTTTTTAGACGGCGGGCTGGCTGACGCGGCCCGCTTCGCCGCCTTTCGCGCAGCGTTGCCGGCCTTGCCATAGAACGCGATGATCTCCGCCTCCGACTTCCCGGCGAGTTCGCGAGCCAGCTCGTCCCGAATCTGGCGCACCATCTCAACGGACGTCGAAGTCGGCTTCAGATTCGGAAACACGACGGGCTTGAAATCCTTCGGCTCGAAATGCTTCGACAAATCCACCCGCGACCAGAATGCGCGCTCCTGGCTTTCCGTCTTGAATTTGGGCACCTTAAGCTTCTTCTTCATAGAGCGGCCTATTCCACGCGATGCAACACCCCGGGCGTGACCTTTTCGAGAACCTTTCTCAATTCCGGGACAAGCGGCAGGAGGAATTCCAGCTTGTTCCGTTTCGCAACCAAAATGACGATCGCAATTTCAAACCGTGAAATGTTCTGTTGGTTGCCGAGACGCTTATCCGTTGTGATGAACACATCGAACTTGCCGGATGCAGCAGCAAGAAGCGCCCCGTTAGTTAGCGAGGCCCAGCCCATCTGCGGAACGGTTTGCACCTCGTGCCCCGCAAGCTCCCGGCGAAACCGGCGCGGGACACACTCATCCAAGAGAATCCGCATGGGCGAACACCGATTCCTTGGCCAGTTCCAGAACCGCTACCGCGTGTTCGCGGCTCACGGTCGGAAAGTCCTCCAGGAAATGATCGAGCGTGTCCCCTTCTTCGAGGTAGTCGACGAGCGTCTGCACCGGAACGCGCGTGCCCGCAAACACTACCGCGCCGCTCATCACCTCATCCGAACGCGATACCAGAGGCTTTGGTAAAGCCATATTTCCCCCCTCGAAAGAGAGTCCTTCCCTCCGCAAAGTATATCAGCCCTTCCCCGCTCACCGCCTCCGTCTCTTCCGATGCGCCTCGTAATACGTCCGCAGCACGGCGTTCATGCGGGTGAGGTAGCCGCTGCCCTGCCGCCGGAACCAGTCGAGCACGTCCGGATCAACGCGCAGGTGGACGGACTGCTTGCGCTGCGGCAGGACCAGCTTCGCCTTGGTCCAGTCCGGTTTTACATCTGAGTCCGGGTCGGCGGCGATGGCCCGCTCCAACTCCTCCTCGGTCATCGCATCCACGCGCTTCCAGTCCGTCAGGCTTCCCTGAACATCACCCAATTTCCTTCTCGTTAATTTCCTGCCCATCTCGTCTTCCTCGGCTTCCATGTATAATACCCCGCTTAGGCAAGAGCCTTTGAGCAATCAGCGCACCCGAAACATGGCATCCGGTCACGGCATCGTTATTCTCGACTTCGGCTCGCAGTACACGCAGTTGATCGCGCGGCGCATCCGCGAGCACCACGTCCACTCGACCATTGTTCCGTTCAGCGTCGCTCTTGACGCCCTGCGCGAGATGAACCCCGCCGGCGTCGTGCTTTCCGGCGGCCCCAGCTCGGTCTTCGACGACGGCGCGCCGCACTCCGATCCCGCGATCCTCGAAATCGGCGTTCCGGTGCTCGGCATCTGCTACGGCCTGCAGCTCATCACGCAGCAGATGGGCGGCAAGGTCCGCCCCGCCCCGCAGCGCGAGTACGGCCGCGCGCAGCTCGACATCGCCGGCGGCTCGCGCCTGCTCAACGCCGTCCCCTCGCCGCTCCCGGTCTGGAACAGTCACGGCGACGAAGTGATCGAGCTGCCCGCCGGGTTCCGCCGCATCGCCCGCACCGGCTCCGCCGTCGGCGCCATTGAGAACACCGCGCGCAGAATCTACGCGCTGCAGTTTCATCCCGAGGTCCGCCACACCGCGCACGGCGACGAGATCCTCGCGAACTTCCTATTTGAAATCTGCCAGGCCGCGCCCGACTGGACCCCGCAGGCGTTCATCGACCAGACCGTCGAGACCGTCCGCGAAACCGTCGGGCAGGGAAGAGCTCTGTGCGCCATCAGCGGCGGGGTGGATTCGACCGTCGCCGCCACGCTCGTCCACCGCGCCATCGGCGGCCGGCTGCGGTGCGTCTTCGTGGACAACGGGGTGCTGCGGAGAAACGAGTTCCAGAACGTCCTGCACATCCTAAAACGCCTAGGACTAAACATCAAGGGGGTCAACGCCTCCGGGCGCTTCCTGGACCTCCTGCGCGGCGTCACCGACCCCGAGCAGAAGCGCCGCATCATCGGCAACGAGTTCATCCGGGTTTTCGAGGAGGAGGCCCGCGCAATTGCCCCAACCGAGACTTCCGAGAGAACCGAGAGAACCGAGAGAACCGAAGGAACCGAAGGAACCGAGAAAACCGAATTTCTCGTGCAGGGCACCCTCTACCCGGATGTCATTGAATCCGTGTCGGTTCGCGGCCCCTCGGCCACCATCAAGACGCACCACAACGTCGGCGGGCTGCCCGAGGTCATGCAGATGAAGCTCGTCGAGCCGCTCCGGGACCTTTTCAAAGACGAGGTGCGGCGCGTCGGCGCGGATTTGGGGCTCGACCCGGAACTCCTGAACCGTCAACCATTTCCAGGTCCAGGGCTGGCCGTGCGCATCCTCGGCGAGGTGACCCCGGAGCGGCTCGAGCTGCTGCGTGCTGCCGATGAAATCGTCTTTGAAGAAATCCGCGCAGCCACTCTCTACGAGAGCATCTGGCAGTCGTTTGCGGTGCTGCTGCCGGTGCGCAGCGTGGGCGTGATGGGCGACCAGAGGACCTACGGCTACACCGCTGCCCTGCGCGCCGTTCATTCCGAAGACGCCATGACCGCCGACTGGGTCCGCCTGCCGTACGACGTTCTGGAGCGCATCGCCAACCGCATCGTGAACGAGGTGCACGGCATCACGCGCGTAGTCTACGACATCACGTCGAAGCCTCCGGGCACCATCGAGTGGGAATAGGGCGGAACATCGCCTGGCGGGTTTCCGTGCCTGGTGGCGCGCTCCAAACCGCCTCGAAAAAATAAACCTTTTCGATTGACATTGTTGGGTTAGAATACATATGGTGGAGCGGGGCTTCCGAGATTGGGCGACTCGGGGTCGAAAATAGATGTAACGGGAAGAGGCTTATGGGCGTCTCACCAGATATGGACATGGCGCTTCCGATTTCACAGGTGCTGGCTCCATCTGCGCCTCGAGTCGAGGCGGACTGGGAGACCACGTTGGTGCGCGGTTCCCAGCAGGGCGACCCGGAGGCTTTCCGGCTCCTGATGGAACGGTATCAGGGTAAAGTGTTCTCGATCGCCTACTCGCTGGTTCGGCAGCGGCAGGATGTGGAAGACATCGCGCAGCAGGTGTTTACGAAAGTATATTTCAGCATTGCGCAATTTGACTTCCGCTCCGCATTTCTTACCTGGCTTTATAAGATTACAGTGAACGAATGCTATGACTACCTGCGCAAGCAACGCTCGAACCGGACGATCTGCGTTTCGGAGATGACGGAGGACGAGCAGCGGCAGTTTACGAACCATCAATCGGAAGACGTTCTGCCGGACCGGCAGGCGGAATTGGCCCAGACCACGGCATTGCTGTTGCGAAAGGTGCCCGAGGAAGAACGGCTCCTGCTGATCCTGCGGGAGGTGGAGGGGTATTCGATTCATGACCTGTCGCGCATGTTTGCATGGAATGAAAATACGGTGAAGGTGAAGTTGTTCCGCGCACGGCAGCGTTTGGTCAAGATTGCCAAGCGGCATTCTCTCTCGGGGAGAAAGGCGTGATCATGCGACATCTCGTGGAAGAGCAGTTGGAAGAATATTTGGGCGGAGAGCTTTCTTCCGAGGAAGAACAAGCTTTCCATGTGCATCTGCAACAGTGCCGCGCGTGCAGCGAGTCGCTGGCGGACGCGCGCAGCTCCCACTCCTATATGGCATGGCTAGTCCCGGCGGAGGCTCCTCCGGCGCCCGGCCCGGGATTCCATTTCCGGGTGCAGCGGGCGATTGAAGAAAAGATGGAAACGAGCTGGCTGGCCGAGCTGACCCGCTTGCTTCGGCCGCGGCTCGCGTATCCGCTGGTTCTGCTGATGCTGTTGTCGGCGGCGTGGACCCTGACTCTGGAGGTCGATGCGGACGAAGAAATCCTGGCCGCTTTCCCCGCGCAGTTTTCGGCCACGATTTTCTCCGAGGCTGACCAAATAGATAGCCGGGACCTGGTGATGGCGACTCTGGTAGACCTGACGGATGAGGAATAAGCG
>Ga0326597_10004386_pt1 | contig 19875 bp, 21 predicted proteins | sample RVTome_12_FD_203789 | JGI IMG/M metagenome (GOLD analysis project Ga0326597, IMG submission 203789) | Soil microbial communities from uranium-contaminated site in the Upper Colorado River Basin, Wyoming, United States - RVT100D185 | ecosystem: Environmental > Terrestrial > Soil > Contaminated >...
CCGGACCCCGACGGACCGAAGATCACGACGACCTCGCCCGTCCGGACGGTCATGTCGATCCCCCGGAGGACGTGCAGCTGGCCGAACCACTTGTGGACGTCCCGGCAGACGATGATGTCGGCCGCCGTTTGCTGCTCCCGATCGATGCTCACGAGACCTCCTCCATCCCGAGCCGGCCGCCGATCATCGCGTCCCTACCCCGAGCGCCGTCTCGAGCCGGTAGCTGGCCTGGGACATCGTGTAGCACAGGATGAAGAACACGGCGGCGATGAACGCGTAGACCTCGAGGTGCGCGCCGAACCACTGCGGCTGGGCGAGCACGGCCCGACCGATCCCGAGGAGCTCGAGGAGGCCGGCGGCGATGCTCACGAGCGTGGTGTCCTTGAGCAGGCTGATGAACAGGCCCACGTTCGCCGGGATGACCGACCGCAGCGCCTGCGGGAGGACGATGTAGAGGTTCGTCTGGACCGCGTTCAGCCCGATGGCGTGGGCGGCCTCGATCTGTCCTGTCGGGATCGCCTGGAGCCCGCCCCGGACGTTCTCCGCCACGTAGGCGGCCGAGAAGAGGGTGATGCCGGCCATCGCCCGGTACACCTGGTCGATCCGGACCCCACCGGGCAGGAACAGCGGCAACATGATCGCCGCCATGAACAGGATCGTCACCAGCGGTACGCCCCGGACCAGCTCGATGTACGCCGTGCTCAGGAACCTGACCGCGGGCAGGTCGCTGCGACGGCCCAGCGCGAGGAGGACGCCGAACGGGAACGAGGCGACGATGCCCACGATCGCGAGCAGGAACGTCAGCAGCAGGCCACCCCACAGGTTCGTGCTGACGACCGGCAGCACGGCTCCTCCGACGCCCTGGAGGAGGATGACCGAGATGGGGACCAAAGCGAGCCAGGCGAGGGCGAGCGCGCGGCGCGCGACCGGTCGGCGGAGACCGACGAGGAATGCGGTCCACACCAGTGCCGCGTCGAGCAGCAGCACGAGCGTCACCGCCGGGCCGAGCCCGGACACCGCCGCGAGCCCGGCGAGGATCGCCTGTCCAGCTCCGAGCGAGGAGGCGAGCGTGCGGACCGCGGCGCCACCGTAGACCGCCGCCGACAGCCCCGCCAGAACGGAGAGGCTGGCGAGGCTCAGCCCGATCCGCCACGCCTCCTCGATCGGGTAGAGCCCGATGAGGAACAGGCGCAGGTTCGCGGTCACGACTCCCCAGCGGGCTTCGGCCACGGTCCACTGAACGACCTGGATGGTCAGTCCCGCGAGCACGGCGCCCACGAGGACCGTGAGCAGGGCGTTGTACCAGGTGCTGAACAGGTTCTGGCGCAGCCAGCCGATCGGGCCCACCAGGGTGACCGGCGGAGCGAGGCGCTCTCCGCTCACCTAGCGCTCCAGGACCTGGACGCGGCGGTTGTAGAGGTTCATGAACAACGAGGTCACCAGGCTGAGCGCGAGGTAGGTGCCCATCACGAGCACGATCACCGAGACCGACTGGCCGGTCTGGTTCGCCATCGTCCTCGTCACGCTGAACAGGTCGGGGAAGCCGATGGCGATGGCCAGGCTCGAGTTCTTGGCGAGGTTGAGGTACTGGCTGGTGAGCGGTGGAACGATCACCCGCAGCGCCTGCGGGAAGACGACCAGACGGAGCGTCTGCATCGGACGGAGGCCGACGGCGTAGGCAGCCTCGAGCTGCCCGCGCCTGACCGACTGGATGCCGCCGCGCACGACCTCGCCGATGAACGCGGCGGTGTAGACCACCAGGCCGAGCAGCAGAGCCGTGAACTCCGGCGACAGGACGACTCCGCCGACGAAGTTGAAACGCTGCTGCACCGGGAGGTCGAGTCGCACCGGGGCGCCGAGCGCGACCCAGCCGACGGCCGGGATGGCGACCAGGGCCACGATCCCGATCGTGCCCAGGCGGTACGTCGGGCGCCCCACACCCTCCAGGCGGGAAGCGGTCACCCGCGCGGCGAGCGCGACGACGAAGGCGGCTACCAGCAGGGTGAGCCAGAGGCCGAACCCCGGCTCCGCGAGGGGCCGGGGCAGGAACAGGCCACGCTGGTTCAGGAAGACCGATCCACCCAGGCTGATCGAGTTCGCCACCGAGGGGAGCTGGAGGAAGACCGCGTACAGGAGGACGAGCTGGACCAGCAGCGGGGTGTTCCGCATGAGCTCGACATAGCCGGCGGCGACGCGGTTGACCAGCCAGTTGCCCGATAGGCGCGCCACTCCCACGATCACGCCGAGGATGGTCGCGAGGAGGATCCCTGCGACGCTGACGACGAGCGTGTTGAGCAGCCCGACCGCGAACGCCCGACCGTAGGCGTCCGTGGCGCGGTACGGGATCGGCCCCTCCGCGATCTCGAACCCGGCCGTCGTGTTCAGGAAGCCGAACCCGAAGGTCAGGCCGCTCCGCGCCATCGACGTCGCCAGGTTGGTCCACAGGACCAGGGCGATGATCGCGACGATCAGGACGACCACGATCTGGCCCGCGATCCGGAGCAGGCGGACGTTCCGCCACGGGGGGACTGCCGCGTGGCGGTCCGTGCGTGGCGGCGAGGCGGGGGCCGGTGTCACGGCCGCGGATCGGGGGCGAGGCGGGCGATAGGCCTCGCGACGGGGTGATCCCCGTCCCGAGGCTTCAGCCTGTGGCTAGCGGTACGGCGGCGCGTACAGCAGACCGCCGTCGGTCCACTGCCGGTTTGGGCCGCGCTCCAGGTTGAACGGCGTGGTCGGACCGAGGTTGCGGTCGTAGATCTCGCCGTAGTTGCCCACGGCCCCGATGACGTCGACGACCCAGTCGGCCTCGAGGCCGAGGTTTGCGGCCAGCTCGCCCTCGGCCCCCAGGAGCCGCCGAACCACGGGGTTCGTGCTGGTATCACGCATCTGCCCGACGTTCGTCTTGGTGATGCCCTGCTCCTCCGCCTCGAACGTGGCGAAGACGACCCACTTGACGACGTTGAACCACGGATCGTCGCCCAGGGGGGTCACCGGACCCAGCGGCTCCTTCGACATCACGACATCGAGCAGCACGTGGTCGGCGGGTGTGGTGAACGCGGTTCGGCGCGCGACGAGCTGGGAACGGTCGCTGGTCACGGCATCGCACCGGCCCGCGGTGTACGCGTCGTAGGTCGCGTCGATGTCGCCGAACACCTGCGGGCTGAAGGTCACCCCGAGCTCGCGCATCTTGTCGGTCAGGTTGAGCTCCGTGGTGGTCCCGGACTGGACGCAGATCGTGGCGCCGGCCAGGTCCTCGAGCGAGTCCGCACCCGTTTCGCGCGTGACCATCATTCCCTGGCCGTCGTAGAAGGTCGTCGGCGCGAACAGCCCCCACGAGGTGTCGCGGGTGACCGTCCAGGTCGTGTTCCTGATGAGAACGTCGACCTCGCCGGTCTGGAGGGCGGGGCCTCGGTCATCGGCCGACAGCGCTCGGAACTCGACCGCCGCCGGGTCGCCCAGAACGGCCGCCGCGACTGCCCGGCAGAAGTCGACGTCGAAGCCGGACCAGTTGGCCGTGCCCTCTTCGAGGAAGCTGAAGCCGGGCAGCCCGCCGTTCACGCCGCAGATGAGCTGGCGGCGGCTCTGGACCGTTGCCAGGCGTCCTCCGATCGGCGCTCGGCTGGCCGCCGGGCTGGCTGCCGGAGTGGCCGTGGGTTGACCGGGTGCGGCCGACCGCGACGGCGAGGGAGAGGTGTCGCAGGCCGCGAGAATCAATGCGACGACTGCCAGGCCGACGCGAAATGGGGCGCGGGTTGTCATCGGACTCCTCCGGTTCGACGGGAGCAGGACCCGACCCCGGCGTGGCCGGATCGGGCCAGGCGCTCCTTCACTGCGACCCGCTGGATCGGTCGCGATGCGGCCTATGGTATCGCCTCGGGGAAACCCGGCAGTGCCCTGGCCGGGGGTCGTCCGGCCGTTCGGCCACATAGAAACGCGCCGTTCGCAATTGCTTGCGAACGACGCACCGCTACTCTGGCCGGCACCTCGTGACGTCCACCTCGCGCCACCCTCGCGGCGCCTAACAGCGGCGTTACACGTCGAGGCGGGCCCTCTCGCGGCGGGGCGCTCATCCGCCGCGCGCCGGTCCGTTCCCACGGACGCCCGGATCGTGCGGCCTGGCGCCCCGTTCCCGCGTCGTCCGAACGGCGTAATCTCGCGCCCCACACGGGCATCTGGTACTCCCAATACCCCCAAAGTACGGCTTGGCGAGCGTGCCCGCCCACTCATACGCTCCGCCCAGCAGCGGGCCGCACTCCACCCTTGGTCACCCCAGGGGCGCGGAGCGGCCGAAAGGTGCGCAAAGCGAGGCAACCACAAACATGGCTTCGATGGCCGTCAACGAACTGGGGCCGATGCTCACGGCGACCGAGGTTGCCGAGATGCTCCACCTCCACGTGAACACCGTGAAACGCCTGGGCGACCGGGGCGAGCTGCCGTTCTATCGCGTCTGCAAGCGGGGCGACCGTCGGTTCCGCCTCGAAGACGTGATGAAGTTCCTCGCCCAGAACCGCTGATCGCGCGCCGGCCTGCCGCCGGCTCCTCTCGCGCACTCCCGAGCGTCCGCCGGCCCGGCGGGCGCTTGCTGCTGTCCCGCTGAGGAGCCTGCGCGGTCGGTCAGACGGTCCGGAGCGCCTCGCCGAAGATCTCGAGGCCCTCGGCGACCTCCGCCGGGCTGACGTCGAGCGGCGCGATCCAGCGAATCACCTGGTGCTCCGGCCCGCAGGTCAGGACCAACAGGCCGAGGTCGGCGGCCCTGGCCTGGACACGGTTCGCCAGCTCGCCGTCCGGTCGGCGAGCGCGGCGGTCCGAGACGAGCTCGACCCCGATCATCAGGCCCGGCCCGCGGACGTCGCCGATCCGCTCGTCCTCCGCCATCATCGAGCGGAGGCCGGCGGTCAGCTCCGCCCCGCGCCGGGCGGCATTCTCGAGCAGGCCTTCCCGCTCGATCGTCTCGAGGACGGCGATCCCCGCCGCGCAGGCGACCGGATTGCCCCCGTACGTCGACCCGTGGGCGCCCTTGCCCCAGCGCTCCTGGAGGGCCCGGCTTGTCGCGAGCGCCGAGAGCGGCAGCCCGTTCGCGACCGCCTTCGCGATACAGACGATGTCCGGGACGATCCCGGCGTGCTCGAAGCCCCACATCCGGCCGGTCCGTCCGTAGCCGGTCTGGACCTCATCCGCGATCAGGAGGATCTCGTGCTCGTCGCAGAACGCCCGGAGGCCGCGCAGGAAGGCCGGCGGCGCCGGGTGGTACCCGCCCTCGCCGAGGACGGGCTCGATGAGGATCCCGGCGACCGCCGACGGCGCCACGGTCGATGAGGTAAGCCGGCGGAGTGCGGCGAGGCAGGACTCCGTGGCGTCGTCGTCGTCACCCCCAAAGTCGCGCCAGGCCGCGGGGTACGGGCTGAAGTAGATCGACGGCAGGAACGGCTCGTAGCCGATCCGGTAGTTCAGGCTGGAGGTCGTGACCGAAGCCGCGCCCAGGGTCCGGCCGTGGAAGCCGCCCTGGAACGCGATGATCGCCGGGCGGCCGGTCGACCGGCGGGCCAGCTTCAGCGCGCCCTCGATCGCCTCCGACCCGGAGTTGAGGAAGAAGACCGTATCGATCGGGTCGGGCAGGGTCGCCGCGAGCAACGAGGCGAGCCGGACGACGGGCTCGGCGTAGCCGATCGCACCGGTCGGGCCGATCAGGCGGTCGACCTGGGCGTGGATCGCCGCGGAGACTGCGGGATGGTGGTGCCCGAGGACCGTGACCGCGATCCCGTTCGCGAAGTCGAGATACGCCTTGCCATCGGTGTCGTACAGCCGGTGGCCTTCGCCGTGGCTCCAGCTCCGCTCGAAGTAGCGGCCGAGGACCGGGCTGAGGTGGCTGGCCTGGGCGGCGAGGTCGGCGGGCGCGGCGATCGTGTCGTCCATCGGTCGGAGAGTACATGGACGACGGAAGCCGGCGCCGGCCCATGCCGTTGCTATGATCGGTTGCGTGGTCGATTTCGCCCTGACCGACGAGAACCGCCTCGTCCAGCACAGCGCCCGGGCGTTCGCCGAGGCCGAGATCCTGCCCCACATCCGCGAGTGGGACGAGAAGGGCGAGGTCCATCGCGAGGTCCTCGGGCGGATGGGCGAGCTCGGCTTCCTCGGGGCGCCGATCCCGGAGCGCTACGGCGGGGGCGGGATGGACTACATCTCGTTCGCGATCCTGTGCGAGGAGCTCGAGCGGGCCGATACCGCGTTCCGGGTCGTCCAGAGCGTCCACGTCGGGCTGAACTCGCTGGCGTTGCTGCAGTGGGGGACAGAAGACCAGCGGCAGCGCTGGCTCGTGCCGCAGGCCAAGGGCGAAAAGCTCGCGACCTTCGGCCTGACCGAGCCGGGGGCCGGGACCGACGCGGCGAACCTCGCGACCACCGCCCGGCCGGACTCGGGCGGCAAGGCCTACCGCCTCAACGGCCAGAAGATCTGGATCAGCCTGGCGGATATCGCCGACCACTTCCTCGTGTTCGCCACCGTGGATCGGTCGATGCGCCATCGCGGGATAACCGCGTTCGTGGTCGAGCGCGGCATGAAGGGCCTGTCGACCGGCACCCTGCACGGCAAGCTCGGGATCCGGGCCGGCAATACCGGCCTGATCAACCTCGACGACGTCGTCGTGCCGGCGGAGAACCGGATCGGCGAGGAGGGCGAGGGCTTCCTCGTCGCGATGAGCGCGATCGACCAGGGGCGGTATACCGTCGCGGCTGGCGCGGTGGGGCTTGCCCAGGCGTGTCTCGACGCCTCGCTGAAGTACGCGCACGAGCGGAAGACCTTCGGCGAGGAGATCGGACGCCACCAGCTGGTCAAGCAGATGATCGCGAAGATGGCGGCCGGGACGGAGATGGGCCGCCTGCTCGTGTGGCGCGCCGGCTGGCTGAAGAACCACGGCCTGCGCAACACGCGCGAGACGTCGCTCGCCAAGTGGCACGCAACCGAGCACGCGGTCCAGAGCGCGCTCGACGCGATCCAGGTTCACGGGGCGAACGGGTACTCCAACGAGTTCCCGGTCGAGCGCTACCTGCGCAACTCGAAGGCGGCGGTGATCTACGAGGGCACGAGCCAGCTCCACACGCTGATCCAGGCCGACTACGCGCTCGGCTATCGCGAGGATCGGAGGCTCCGTTGCGAACCGTGGCCGGCCGACGGCTTCGAGCGGTGGGAGCCGGCGGCTACCACGTGACCGGCGTTTCAGCCATCCGCCGCGGGCATCGGGCGCGCGGAGGCGGGCGGCGGAGCCGGTAGCCCATCTGCCTCCGCGCCGACGGTTGGCCGGCGCATCCGGCCGCGGGCCCTGATGATCAACGCGACCGCGAAGACGATGACCCCACCGGCGACGAGCTTCGTCGGGGTCAGCGTCTCGCCGAGAACGAGCGCGCCGAGGATGACCGCGACGACCGGATTCACGTAGGCGTAGGTCGCGATCAGCGGAAGCGGGGCGACGCGCAGCAGCCAGACGTACGTGCTGAACGCGAGCAGGCTGCCAATGACCGTCAGGTAGGCGAGGGCGACGATCGAGCTAGTCGAGATCAGCTCGACCCGGAGCCGGCCAGGCTCGCCGGTGACGATCGCCGCGATCGCGAGGACGGCCGCGCCGCACAGCATCTGCATTGCCGTGGCGACGAGGGGCCGGCTCGAGTGGGGCACCCGGTGGGCCGCATACAGCGATCCCGCGGACCAGCAGATCGGCGAGATGATCAGCGCGACCACACCGGCCGGGTCGAGCCGGTCGCCGGGATCCGGCCCACCCACTAGGATCGCGACGCCGGCCAGGCCGACGGTGATCCCGGCCAGTGCGAGCCCGGGCAGCCGCTCCCCGAGAAAGACGCGACCGAGCACCGCGACCCAGACCGGCATCATCGCGATCAGCAGCGCGGCGATGCCCGACGGAATCGTCTGCTCGCCCCAGGCGACGGCGCCCATGCCGCCGCCGAGGAGGAGCGCGCCAACGATGAACATGTCGCGCCACTCCCGGCGCGTCGGCCAGGCGAAGGCCGTGCCCTCGCGGAGAATCGACCAGGCGAACAGGACGAGGCCGGCAGCGAGGAACCGGGTCGACGCCATGAGGAACGGCGGGATCGTCTCGACGGCGATCCGGATGCCGAGGTACGTCGACCCCCACACGAGGTACAGGACGAGCAGCCCGATCCACAGCAGTGCACGGGAGGCACGCGGGCTCGTGGCGGTTGGCATAGCCGGATGGTCCAAGACGCGAGTGTAGACGGTCGCCGTGCTGGGCGTTCAAGCAGCGCGGGCGGCAGAATCCGGGCGGCATTCCCGGCAGGCCCGGTAGCCGGCCGTCTCGGAAGCCGCGGCCGACCGGAATGGCACGCGGTGACGGTCGGAGATCCGGCGGGCGTTGTGACAGCTCGGCAGGCAGTAGATCCGGGTCGTGTCCGAGCCGACGTAGCGAATCCCGGCCCGGGCGAGCTCCTCGAGCTCGTCGGCGTCGAGGCCCTCCGTCGCGAGGATCGCCCGCTTGTTGCCCGGCCCGCCGAGCGAGTACTGGCCGAGCAGCCCGTCGCTCCGGACGACCCGGTGGCACGGAACGACGAGGGGCACGGGGTTGCGCGCCAGCGCCGTGCCGACCGCCCGAACCGCGCGCGGGCGGCCGATCTCGGCGGCGATCCAGCCATACGGGCGGACCTCTCCGCGCGGGATCTCGAGCGCCTTTGTCCATACTGCGCGCTCGAAATCGGTCCGCCCGCGGAGATCGAGATCGAGGGTCGCGCGGCGGTCGCCCGCGAGGCGACGGGCAAGCGCCCGCTCGAGGCGGGGAGGGATCGCCGCGGCCGGGCGGATCGGCCGGCCGAAGGCGCGCCCGAAGCGCTGCTGGAACTGGCGCGGGTCTCCCGCGGCATCGACCGCCGACACGCCCCGCCCGTTCCAGGCCACGAACACGGGTCCGATCGGCGAGGCGATCACGGTGTACTCGTCGGCCAGGCCGACGGCGACGAGCGTCGCCGGCGCGAGCGTCGCCGGCGCGCGGACCGCGAGGCTGGCAAGGGCGGACTCGACATCGGAGAGTGCGACGACGTTCAGTCGGGCGGTCATGCGGTCATCTCCTGGCGGTCGAGGTCGGTGCTCTGTCGGTACGCGTCGCGGAGGAGCGCAAGGCCGCGATGCACCTGCGCCTTGAGGGTCCCCTCGGGCCGGCCGAGCACGCCGGACATCTCCTCGTACGAGAGGCCGTCGACGTGGCGCAGGACGATCGGCGCGCGATAGAGCGTGGGCAGCGACGCGAGGAGCGCTGTCCACTGGCGAGCCGAATCGTGACGGACCGTCGCCTCGAGCGGTCCGCCGATCGGGTCAGCGAGCGACGTGGCGACGGCTCCCGGACCGCCTTCGTCGGGATGGTCGCGCGCCGGTGCCTCGAGGGACACGAGCTGGACTGTCTTCCGGCGCGCGCGATTGCGACACACGTTGATCGCGATCGTGGCCAGCCAGGGCCGCAGCCGGAGCTCCCGGATCCGAATCGGCTCGTACGACGCCAGCGCCCGATACGCCCGGACGAACGCGTCCTGCGCCACCTCCTCCGCTTCGCGTGGATCGCCGAGCAGGCGCAGCGCGATCGTGTACAGCCGGTCCTGGTGACCGAGCACGAGCCGCTCGAAGCTGGCGTCGAGATCGGTCGCGAGATCGTCGAGCAGCGGTCCGTCCATCACTCCACCAAACCGTCGCCGCCGCGATTCGGTTGCATCGATCGAACGGTGCGCCGTCGTCGCAGCGAAGGCAAGCATGCGCGGGGACGCGTGCGACAATCGGGCGAGGATGCGCCTCGACGACCGGTTCGATGAGCTGATCTCAAACCTCGGCGGCTTCCACCGGACGTGGTTGACCTACCTCGGCCTGGAGCTGGGGCTGTTCCGCCACGTGCGCGACGCAGGCGGAGCCGGCCTCGACGTCGCCGAGCTGGCGAAGATGGCGGGCTGCCGCGTCGAGGCGGTCGAGGTGTGGGCGTGGGCAGCCGACGCGCACGAGCTGGCGGACTTCGAGGGCGGCCGGCTGACGCTCGAGAACGACGTGGCCACGATCCTGCTCGACGACACGCGGCCCGAGTTCCTCGGCGGCCAGTTCACCCACGCCGTCGTCGCCAGCCTCGACTGGGACCGGATGGTCACGTTCTTCAGGACCGGCCGGCCGTTCCGCAAGCGGCCGGATCGCTACCGTGAGGCAATCGAGCGGCTGACCGTCCAGGACGTCGCGGTCTTCTTCCAGGAGGCGCTCGCCGCGCTGCCGCAGCTCGTGGCCGATCTGGCGCGCGGCGGCCGCGTGCTCGACGTCCACAGCGGCGGCGGCCGGTGGCTCATCGCGATCGCGCGCCGCTTCGCGAACGTCGAGCCTGTTGGGGTGGAGTTCGAGGCCGATTCCGTGGCTCGCGCGCGGCGCAACGTCGAAGAAGCGGGGCTGTCCGATCGGATCCGGATCGAGCACGGCGACGTCACCGCTCCCGGTCACGAGGGCGAGTTCCGGCTCGCCTATTTCCAGTACGCGCTCCACTCGCTGCCCGACCCGCCGGCGGCGCTCCGAGCGGCGTGGGCGGCGCTCGAGCCCGGCGGCTGGCTGCTCGTCCTCGACTGGCCTCTGCCCTCGACCGTCGAGGAGTTTCGGACCCGCCACGGGGAGCTCATCGCGGGCGTCCAGCTCGACGAGGTCTTCCAGGGGACGCGGCTCGAGACCCGCGAAACATTCCTCGGCTGGTTCGCCGCGGCGGGTTTGACCGACGCGCAGGTCATCGACCTGCCGTCCGGTGCGTCCCTGTTCCTCGTCCGCAAACCGGCCTGATCACCCGCATTCTTCACCGGCGCCTGAGCGCGGCTATGGTACGCGGATGCCGCTGCCGGCCGGCGTCGACGCCGACACGCTCCGCTTCCTCGAACGCCACGAGGCGCGCGTTCACGCCCACCCCGGGCGTGAAGTCCGTGACCTGGGCGACTCGATCATGGTCTATGACCCGCTCGACCGCGAGCCGTTCTGGAACCGGGTCAACGCGATTCGCTGGCCATCGGACACGGCCACGTTCGACCGTCGGCTCGACGAGATCATCACGCTGTTCGCGACGCTCGACCGGCTGCCGCACATCTGGCCGCGGCCCGCGTTCAACGAGCCGGCCGACATCGTGGAGCGGCTGATCGCGGCGGGCTTCGAGGACGTCGGCGGAGGCCATCTCATGCTGCTCGTCGATCCGTCGACGGTGACGAGCCTCGCCAGCGAGCCGATGCCGCGGTCGCTCTCCGTGGAACGGCTCCACCTCCTCGGCCCGGCCGCCCGCGTCGCGGCCGCGGGTGCCGTGTCGCTCGTGCTCGCGGAGTCGTTCGCGGTCCCCGAGCGGCGCGAGTCGATCGAGATGGAGACCGTGTCGATGTTCGACGCGCCGGGCCTTCACGCGTGCCTCATCCGGATCGACGGCGAGCCGGCCGCCGCGGCCAAGCGCTCGACGTTCGACGGAGCGAGCTACCTGTCGTCGATCGGAACGCGGCCGGCGTTCCGTGGCCGCGGCCTCGGCCGCCTGATCACCGCGATCGTGGCCGCGGACGCGGTCGCCGCGGGCTCCGAGTGGACGTACCTCGGCGTGTTCGCCGAGAACACCACGGCGATCCGGCTGTACGAGGGGCTCGGATTCACCTCTCTTGGCGGGCCGGCCCCGGACCTGATCCTGCGCTGATGGAGGCGCCGGACGAAGCGCTCAACGGCGCCGAGGCGATCGCAACGGCCCTCGCGATCGTCGAGCGGATATCGGGCCGCGGTGCCCGCCGGGTCACCGGATGGGCGACCGTCGAGCTGGACCGCGCGGAACGGAACGTCGCGGGCTTCGCCTCACCGGGACCGACACGCGTGCGCGACGTGCCGGACGACGCGCTGCTCGGTGCCCGCTGCCGGCTCGTGACCTTCGGGCCGGCAGAGCCCGAGCTTCTCCTCCTCGAGCCCGCGACCGAGGGCCGGATCGCGGCCTCGCTCGCGCGGTTCGGAGAAGGGCCGGTCGTGGTCTACCTGCTTGTGCCGGCTTCGAGCGTTCGTAACGTGCTTCGGGACCTCCGAGACGCCGGGCTCGTCCTGTCGGGCGAAGGAGCCGGGCCGTTCGGTCGGGAGTGGCTCGTGGTCGGATCGCCGCCGTGGGGCGCTCACCTGTGCGTCGCTCAGTCGGCGGGAGCCGCTACCATCGAGCCATGATCGAGCAAGCGAACGTCGTCCTCCGACCCGCGGCCCCGGCAGACGCGGAGCGGATCGCCGCGCTGTTCACGGAGGAGGGCTACCCGGCCGGGCCGAGCGACATCGTCGCCCGCCTCGAGCGGTTCGCCTCGGCCTTCTCCCGCGTCATCGTCGCGGACTCGGGCGGCGAGCTGCTCGGGTTCATCGCGTTCCACGCGCTGCCCCGGTTCGAGCATGACGACCGCATCGTCCGCGTGCTCGCCCTCGTCGTCGATGCCGGCGTCCGCGAGCGCGGCGTCGGGCACCTCCTCATGACCGAGGCGGAGCGGGCGTCGCGCGAGCTGGGCGCCGCGTTCATCGAAGTCACGGCCGGCCACCACCGGCCCGACGCGCGTCACCTGTACGAGGCCCTCGGCTACGACGCGACCGTCACCGCGTACCTTCGAAAGAAGCTCTGACGGGCGAGGTGTCCGCGCGGTCCGCCCCCGGCTTTCCGCATCTCAGGCTGCGCGAGGCGGGCAGCCCGCTGCTCGACCTGCCGTGGGAGCTGCCGCTCGCCGACTGGTCCGGCGACGGGCTCCATTTCAAGGAGATGCCGGTGGGGCCGTCGCGTCACCTCGTCCGCTTCCTCGTCACCGACGGCACGAAGCACGCCCTCAAGGAGCTGCCGTTGAGCGCCGGGCGGCGCGAGTTTGCGGTCCTCCGCCACCTGGAGACGCTCGGCCTACCCTCGGTCCGGGCAGTCGGTCTGGCGGAGACGCCGGAGCGCGACAGCGCCGTCCTGATCACCGAGTATCTCGCCCACTCGCTCCAGTACCGCCGGTTGATGATGCGGTTGCCGGCGGGGCGGGGGCCGTATCGCGGGCGCCTTCTCGACGCGATGGCCTGGCTCCTCGTCGACATCCACCGGGCGGGCGTCTTCTGGGGTGACTGCTCGCTCGCGAACACGCTCTTCCGGCGAGATGGGGACCGCATCCAGGCGTTCCTCGTCGACGCCGAGACGAGCGAGGTCCATGGCGTCCTGTCCGACGGCCAGCGTGGATACGACCTCGACATCCTCGTCGAGAACGTCGCCTTCGGCCTGGCGGATCTCGCCGCGTTCCAGGGCCGCGAGGACGATCTGGACGAGGCGATCCCAGCGGCCGAGAGCGTCCGGACCAGGTACGAGGCGTTGTGGGACGAGCTCCGCCAGGAGCCGGCACTCCGCCCGGGCGACCGGCAGGCGGTCCGGGCCCGGGTCCGGAGGCTCAACGACCTGGGCTTCGCGGTCGACGAGATCAGCCTCGAGCCGACGCCGGGCGGCGGCGAGATGCGCCTCCGGATGGCGGTCTCGAACAGAAGGTTCCATGCCCGCGAGCTGCAGAGGCTGACGGGCCTCTCCGCGCTCGAAGGGCAGGCCCGGCTGTTGCTCAACGACCTGCGCGAATACCGCGCCTGGCTGGAGTACTTCGATCGCCGGGCCGTGTCGGAACGCGAGGGCGCGGAGCTCTGGATGACCGGAGTGCTCGAGCCGACCCTGCGCCGGCTCAAGCCGGCAATCGGGCCGGGCCGCGATCCGCTCCAGGCGTACTGCGACGTTCTCGAGCACAAGTGGATCCTGTCCGAGTCGGCCGAGCGCGACGTGGGACTGGACGCGGCGATCGAGGCGTACATCGCGTTCGGCGCGCCCGCGCCGGAGGACGGTGCCGTCGCCGAGGGTCCCACCGAGATGCCGATCAGCCCATGATCCCGGTCGCTACCAGCGCTCGTCGTGGACGATCTCGTCGAGCGACTTGCGTCCGCCCGCGCGGCGCGGGGCGGTAAGCGCGGCCGGGTCGGCCGGATAGCCGAACGACAGCACGTACTCGCAATGCCGGTCGGCCGGGTAGCCGAGCAGGCGTCGCGCGAGACCGTGGTCGTAGACCGTCGCCGGCACGCTGCCGATGCCCATCTCCCAGGCGACCAGCATCATGTTTTCGGCCGCCTGGCCGAGATCGAACATGACGGAGAGCGGGGGATCCGCGGCGGCGGGATCAGGGGTCACCAGGGCGAGGGCGGCCCCGCACCCGGCGATGTGGCCGGCCCACGGCCCGACAGTCGCCAGCTCGACGAGGTGGGCCCGGTCGCGGCAGACGATGAACTCCCAGCGCTGAAGGTTCTTCGAGCTGCCCGCGCGCCGGCCGGCGTCGAGGATCCGGCGGATTCGATCCTCCTCGATCGGCCGGGTCGCGAACTCGCGGATTGCCCGCTTCGTCGAGACAGCCGTCCAGACGTCCACGCTACCGTCCGGCCGGTGCTGTGGCCTCGAGTGCCTGGGCCGCCGCCGGCTCCACCTCGTCCTCCGGGCCGCGCCGCCCGGCGAGCGATCGGGAGATCACCCCGACGAGCGAGCGGAATCCGCCCGGCTCGGCCGCGATCGCGCTGAGCGGCCGCTCCCCGTCGGTGATCCGCGTCGCGGGCACCCGCGCCGCGACCTCGCCTGCCTCGTGCGGCGACAGCGGCCCGCCGAGCGACTCCGCCAGGAACCGGGCCACTGTCCGCCGGTATGCGGGAGACTCGTAGAGCCAGCTGTGCTGGCCGCCCTCGATGACGAGCGTCTCGACCGGGGCGGCGTCCGGGCGGTCCTCCCGGGCCTCTCGAGCCAGGCGCTCCAGGCGGCGCAGGTGGGCGAGCGGCACGACATCGTCGGTGTTGCCGTGGACGAGAAGCACCGGGCCCTCGTAGCGGGCGATCGCCGCCGACGCGCTGATCGCCGCCACGCGGTGGCCGCGCGGCCGGAGGTAGATCCGGGTCGTGAGCCAGGCCAGGGGGTAGGCGACCGGGTCCGGGATCGGCAGGCGGGCGAGCCGGAACGTCTGACGCGTGAGGCGGTACGGCTCGGAGGGCGCGGAGGTGCTGACGAGGGCCGCCACCCGCGGATCGGCGGCCGCCGCGAGGATCGCGCCGACTCCACCCAGCGAGTGGCCGGCGATCGCGCCCTTCGTCACTTCGGGGCGCGCCACGAGGGCCTCGAAGGCGGCCATCGCGTCGACCCCGAACTCGCCGGCGCTCACCGGCAGGTGCTCGGGCTCGTTGGCACCGTGCCCTCGGACGTCGACGGTGAGGACGTGGAAGCCGGCCGCGTGGAGGAACTGGGCCATCGGCAGCGTCCGGTCCCGGCCCGACTCCCAGCCATGGACGAGCACGACACCCGGACCGCGGGCACCGCCCCGAGCCGGTATGAACCACGCGGGCAGTGACGCGCCCGGCGCGTCGACCGTCACCGGCTCGAACGGCAAGCCGAAGCTCGCCGGGCCGACCCTGAGCTCGTATGGTCGCGGAAACCCCGCCCGGCCGCGGTACACGAGCGCGAACCGGTAGGCGAGCGCGAAGGGAGCGGCGGCGAGCGCGGCGGCGAGGCCCGCGCGGCGGAGCGTCGGCATGGGTACAGGGGACGCCACGCGCCGCGCGGCTGTCAAGCCAACCGTAGTTGCGGCCGGGGGCGCGGTGCGCGTCGCTTACGCACGGCCCGCGTGGTAGCGCTCGAATCGCGGCCGCAGATTCCACGCACCGGCCCGTATCGAGCCTGAGAAGCCGCCGATCGCCAGCCGTCCGGGGCGCCAGGCACGTCTACCACGCACCCGGTGCGTATTTGCCGCGGCCGGTCATCAGGCGCCGTGCCCCGCTCGGTACACTGGACCCGTGGCGAAGCGCGACCCGCACGATGTTCTGGGCGTCCGTCGGGGCGCCGGCCCCGACGCGGTCAAGGCTGCCTGGCGCCGCCTCGCGCGGCAGCATCACCCGGACCTCACGGGGGACGACCCGTCCGCATCGCGCACTGCTACCCGGCTCATGGCCGAGATCAACGACGCGTATGAGGCGCTCCGCCGTGAGGACGGGCAGCGGCGGGCCGGCATCCGCGCGGCCGGTGGCACGCCGAGCGGCCGCGGATTCGACGAGAACGAGCCCGTCCGCCGGCGGGGCGGTCCGCCGCGTCCCCGACCCAGCCGCCCCGTGACCGGCCGTCTCGACACGAGCGACACGTTCCGGCCGCGCAACGCCACGACGGGACGCGGCGCCGGCCTCTCCGGCCAGCCGCCGCGGCGGAGCCGGGCCGCGGACCGGGAGCCGCCCCGCGCCTCCGATCCGAACGGGCCCCTCGAGCGCGGGCGGATCCACCGCTTCCGGCGTGCCCCGGCGCCGTCGCTGGCCGATGCACGCGCGCACGAGGTCGGGTTCGGCAAGTTCCGCGGCCACACCCTCGGCGAGATCGCGGCATTCGAGCCGTCGTACATCGACTGGCTCGCAAGAACGATCACCACGGATCGAGATCTCGTGGGCGCCGCTCGCGTCCTCCGGGACGACCTCGATCGGCGCGGCGTCGTCCGGCGTGTTCGGCCGGATCGCGCTCCCGCCGGCCGGTCCGCCTGAGGGCGATCCGCGGCAGCCCGCGCCTGGCCTCGCAACGCGCGATCGCCTCCCGACCCGACCGGTCGAGAGGCGATCCGAGACCCGATGGTATGAGGTCGATGAGCCCGGCCGGTTCGCGTCCCGGGCCTGCTGGCCGAAGATCTTGGTTACTCGGTTCGTGGCCCGGGCCCGGGATCCCCGACCTCGACCGTCCTCGAGTTCGGCGTCCGTGCCCCGGTCCGTGACCGACGCCCCAGGTGGTCCCCGGTGGCTCGCGTTCCGGCGCATCCAAACCCTACGTCGGACGCCGTAGGCTGAGCAATGGAACCGACGTCCCGGAACCGCGGCAGCGATCGTCGGGCGCATTGGCGCAACGATTCGGGACCCGGGTACCATGTTGCGTCGGGCAACGGCCGAACTGAAATGCCGCCGAAATGAAACGCCAGGTGACATGGTGTCCGGCTGTTGCGCGACCGGGCGCTCCACGCGATTCCTCCGCTGACCGTACCCTCGAACCGTGCGTCCCGTTGCCCTCGTCGTCGTTGCGCTGGCCGCCGCCGGCCTCGTCGCCGGCTGCGCCGGAGGGAGGGCGGCTCCGTCGTTCGACTCTTCCGGCCCGTGCACGGCCGACGGACAGCGCCCGGGCGCCTACCCGGAGCTGGAGCGGCTCATCCCGGCGACCTTCGAAGGCGTCGCTCCCGCCCGCCTGGACTCGGGGCGCAATTGCACGGAGCTGAACCTCGGAACGCTCGCCAGCCACGGGATCCGCGAGGTCCGCTTCGCGGGCGGCCTGTGGGAGACCGGCGAGCGGAGCGGCTTCACCCTGGCCGTCCTCGTCGCCCCGAACCTCACCGGGGAGCGGATGGCCGACTTCTACGAGGCCGGTGCCCGCGCCGGGCGGAAGACCGAGGAGGTCAGGCGGTCGATCTTCGACCTCGACGGCCGGAACGCCTGGATGATCAGCACGCTCAACGACGAGTCGTACCAGACGATCGTCGTCTGGGACCATGGCCAGCCCGGCGCCGTCCGCGCGGTGCTCGTCGGCAGCGACGTCCGGGAGACGGACGGATTGGGACCTCACAGCGCCCTCGTCCAGCGTGCGCTGGATGCGTTCTCCCGCCCGTAGCGACGCAGAGCGCAACGCGCCCGCGATACGGATGGCCCGCCGGGTAGGCGCGGCAGGCCAGGTTGCGCCGATACTGCTCGCATGCGCTGGCTCGTCCGACTCGTCCTCCTTCGCATCCTGCCCCGCAAGCTCCTGCCGATCCTGACCGTCTGGGAGGTCTGGAAGATCGTCCGCGGCCAGCAGCTGGCAGCCGGGGAACGGGCGAAGCGCGGGTCGGCGGCCAAGCCGCCGACTCCCGGGCCCGCCACGCGTCGTCCCGCGACCCGCTGAGTCCGCACGGAGCCCGTGCTAGAGTCGGCCACGTGAGCGAGCGTTCGCGGGAGGACTGGGACGCCCGGCGGTCGGCCTGGACCTCCCAGCGGCTCGACCCAAGCCTCCGCCGCGCCGCCGAACGACGGACCCGTTTCTCGACGATCAGCGACACGGAGGTCGAGCGCCTCTACGGCCCGTGGTCCTGGCGGGCAGCCCCGGCCGGCGGCCCGGCCGGGGCTGGAGGTCCAACCGCGGTCGACCACCGCGGGGAGCCGCTCCCGGCCCGCCGGTGGGACGAGTTCGCGCCCGCCCGGGACGTCGGCCTGCCCGGCGAGCCGCCGTTCACCCGGGGCATCCACCCGACCGGCTACCGGACCCGGCTGTGGACCATGCGGATGTTCGCCGGGTTCGGTGCCGCCGAGGATACGAACGCCCGGTTCCGCCAGCTCCTCGCCGCCGGCCAGACCGGGCTGTCGATCGCCTACGACATGCCGACGCTGTACGGCTACGACACCGACGACCCGGAGGCGGACGGGGAGTTCGGGACGTGCGGCGTCGCGGTCTCGTCCCTGGCCGACATGGAGGTCCTGCTCGACGGCCTGCCCCTCGACAGGGTATCGACGTCGATGACGATCAACTCGCCGGCCGCGCCGATCTGGGCGATGTACATCGTCGCCGCGGAAGAGGCCGGCGTGCCGCGGACCGCGCTCGAGGGGACGACCCAGAACGACATCCTCAAGGAGTTCGTCGCCCAGAAGGAGTTCCTTTTCCCGCCCGAGTCGTCGATGCGCCTCGTGACCGACACGATCGAGTTCGGGATGCGCGAGCTCCCGAAGTGGAACACCGTCTCGATCAGCGGCTACCATATTCGCGAGGCCGGCTCGACGGCGGTCCAGGAGCTCGCCTTCACGATCGCCGACGGGATGGCCTACGTGGAGGCGGCGCTCGACCGCGGGCTACGAGTCGACGACTTCGCGCCGCGGCTGTCGTTCTTCTTCAACTCGCACTCGGACTTCTTCGAGGAAATCGCGAAGTTTCGCGCGTCGCGCCGGATCTGGCACAAGCTCATGACGGAGCGTTACCGCGCCGAAAGCGAGCGCTCGACGTGGATGCGCTTCCATACCCAGACGGCCGGTGTCTCGCTCACCCCGCAGCAGCCGCTCAACAACCTGACCCGGGTTGCCCTCCAGGCGCTCGCGGCGGTCCTCGGCGGGACGCAGTCGCTCCACACCGACGCGTACGACGAGGCGCTCGCGGTGCCGACGGCGGAGGCCGCGATGCTCGCGCTTCGGCAGCAGCAGATCATCGCCGAGGAGAGCGGTGTCGCGAACACGGTCGATCCGCTCGGAGGATCGTGGTTCGTGGAAGCGTTGACGAACGAGACGGAACGCCAGGTCTGGCGCTATCTCGACGAGATCGACCGCCGGGGCGGGATGGTCCAGGCGATCACCGAGGGCTACCCGCAGCGCGAGATCGCCGACGCGGCCTACCGGTTCCAGCGCGAGTTCGACGCCGGCGAGCGGACGATCGTCGGGGTCAACGGCTGGGTCGACGAGGCCGAGCCGCCGCGGGTGCCGGTCCTCCAGGTACCGCCGGGCTCGCTCGAGCGGCACATGGCCAGGCTGGAGCGGACCCGACGCGAGCGCGATCCTGGCGCGGTCGAGGAGGCGCTCCGTGGCCTGCGCGAGGCGGCCGGCCGGCCCGGATCGTCCGAGTCGAACCTCATGCCCCATTTCATCCGCTGCGCGGCGGCCTACGTCACGCTGGGCGAGATGTGCGCGGTCCTGCGCGGCGTCTTCGGCGAGTACCGCGAGCCCGTCGCGGTCTAGGCCGACTCGGGCTGTGACCCGGCCGCGTCCGCCGCGACTGCCTTCGGGGGAGCCGGCGGTTCGCCGTCGATCGGCGTCGCGTTGATCGCGGTGTCACGCAGCACGCAGAAGAAGATCAGGGCCACGGCC
>Ga0326597_10004387_pt1 | contig 19872 bp, 14 predicted proteins | sample RVTome_12_FD_203789 | JGI IMG/M metagenome (GOLD analysis project Ga0326597, IMG submission 203789) | Soil microbial communities from uranium-contaminated site in the Upper Colorado River Basin, Wyoming, United States - RVT100D185 | ecosystem: Environmental > Terrestrial > Soil > Contaminated >...
CGCCGGAAACGGCGAGCCGCGCAGGGCAGCCTTCGCCGTCGTTTCGGTGGAGTCGGTCGACGCGCTGTCCACGACGATCAGCTCGACCCTGTCGCGATCGGCGTTCGCTCCGTACACCGACGCGATCGCGTCGCCCAACAGGTCGGCACGGTTGTGCGTGCAGATGACGATCGAGCATGAGAGCGTCTTGGCGTGCCTGGTCATCCTCGGAAAGCGGGCTTGCCGAGATGTAACCGGACATTCTCCGAGAGCGCAACGCCGCGAACCCAGACTGCTACACCGGCGTACTTGAGGCGATTCTCGAACCCGCGCACGCGTCGGTCCAATGTGAGGTGGAACGCTAACGCCAACGGGAGCGCGACAAGATCCCTGAGGGACATCTTGAGGAAAGCGACTTGTCGTGCGAACCATCGCTCCTGGACGCCGACGATGAGATGGTACTTGCCACCGGCGAGCCGCCTGCTCTTGCCGTAAAGCTGCGCGACACTCGACATGGCCGGGTGCTTGACGAGGACCTTCGCGCCAAAAAGCTGCTCGAATCCCAGCGCCTTCACGCGCTGTCCCCACTCGAGGTCTCCGCCGGACTTGAATCCGGCATCGAAGTGGCCGACGCGCTCGAACACCTCCCTGGTGGCGAACAGATTGGCTGTCACCCCGTAACCTTGTTTCTCTAGCAGACTCTCGGGGTTAAAGGCGACTGCTTCTTCGTAGATCTCGACGGCCCTGCGTTTCGTTCCCCGAACGACGTGGATGTCGCCCGCGAGCACGGCGCAATTCGGGTTGCGGGCAAAGTGGCCTACCGCGTTCTCCAACCAGTCGGGCTCGGGAACACAGTCCGCATCAGTGAACGCGATGAGATCTCCCTTCGCCATCAGCAGCCCTCGATTGCGTGCGGCATAGGCCCCTGGCTCGCTCTCCGAGTACAGTTTGACAAACGGGAATCGTGACACCAGCTCGGTAGGCACTTGGGCGTCGTCCGAGCCATTGTCGACGACGATCACTTCGTAGCTGTCCCTTCGCAGGCTCTGCCGGTCAAGCGCCTCGAGACACATCAACAAGCGTTCGAGATCGTTGTACACGGGAATCACAACCGAGACGTGCACCGTTACACATCCTCGCGTTTCGTCGGCCCGTACTTCTTGTGCCACCGCCCGAAGGTGAGTACCGACAGCAGTAGCTCGTTGACGTTGCTCCCTGCCAGATGGCGGTCAAGATGACCGTCGATGATGGCGACATCGAAGACCTCGGGATCCAAGCATTCCTCGTCATGGATCGTCTCGCGTATCAGCCGCTGCAGGCTCTCATCGCTCCGAATGAGCTCGTTCATGTCCGGCCACGAACCGTCGGTTACATAGCTAGGCCTGCCCGGGCGCTTACCTGCCAGCCGGAGCTTCCGTTTGGCCAGGCCCGTCACCGTTGAGAGCCATTCCAATCGGGAACTGAATGGATGGTCCATACGCACGCCGGTCTTTGGGTTGGGCAAAGACGCCAGCTCCGGGGAGAGTCGTCGCAGGGCCCGCCTGAGTACGGTCCCTCCCACTCTGAGAGCCGGGGGCATGGCCAGATAGAGGTCAAAGAGTTCGTTGTCGAAAATAAGGGTTCTCTCATCGACCCAGGCTCGCACGCTGGTGACGTTGAGATAGGTGAAATGCTTGAAGATCGAGTGCAGGACGAAATAGTCCCAAGCGTTGTGGACATCGCCTCCAGTCGGTACCGCATCAAGAACATCGTTGATCGAGGCCGTCATCCGCGTCCGAAGCTCGGCCGGCGTCGTGCTGCGAAACAGCCCTGCGACACCCTCGAATCGGATGGCGAAGTTGACGTCTCGGTAGAGCCTCTCGGCAAGCTCCGCACGGGGAACGTCGTCGAGCCATGGCATCGCCAGTGTTTGCCCGAACATCCGCAGCATTCGCGGCGGCAGGTACATTCCCTGGAACGTGTAGTCGAGGCCGTGTCCGTGGAGGACGACATCGGCCTCGCGCTTGATCCCCGGGAGCAGTCCAAGGAAGTGCGCGTGGAAGAAAGCGTGCATCCCGTCGCCAATGTCCACCGCCTCCTCCAGAATGCGCCCGTAGTGATCCGCGTTCCGCTCCAGATACCTGTGGTCACAGCCCCTCACAGCAGCCGCAGCTGCCGCGATTTGCACTTCCTTGTTGCGCATGCTGCCAACCGTAAAGGTCATCGGAGGGTCCTCGAGCGCTGCCAGAATCGACCTCGAGTCGAGGCCTGCGCTCAGCAACAGTCCCAGGCGGTGGGGGCCGCCCGCCCGCCGTGAGACCGCCCTGTGCAGGGTGCTCGCCAGTGCCTCGCCGAAGCTGTCGGCGTCGCCCACGGTCGGCCGATATTGCATCGCCCAGTAGCGCTCGTACGACACCTTGCCGCCACGAACACGCAGGATCGTCGCCGGTGGGAGGACTTTCACATCGCGGAAATACGTGCGGTCACCGAGGATCCTCTCGAAGGTCAAGAACTCCTGAACCGCTTGCACATCGAGCACTCGTGGAACGTGGGGCGCCTTCAGCAAGGCGCGGAGCTGCGAGCCGAAGATCACGCGCTCCTCGTCGTGGTAATAGAAAAGAGGTCTCGATGAGAATCGATCGTTCACCAGCAGGAGCTCACGGGACTCGAGGTGGTAGATCGCCAGGAGGAACGATCCGTCCAGCTGGACGAACGCCGCGGTGCCGATTTCGGCATAGAGCTGCAAACAGTGCTCTACATCCGCACCGCAGTGAGAGCCGAAGACCTCGCCGTCGAGGACCACCGCAGTTGCGTTGTTCTCCCCGCCGATCAACGGCTGCGGCGCGGGACTGAGGATTCCGTGATGCACTCGTGAGACCGCGTACCCGCCGTGATGCCACGTGTCGGAGAGCTCCTCGCCCGTGTAGCTGATCGCCCTGCGCATCCCCGCAATCAACTGCGGTCCGTTCGTGACCGGATTCGACTCTGCAGCGATGTATCCGACGAGGCCTGCCACGACGTTACCTCAGCCGTCCCGGAGCACGCCGCCGCCGTGCGGCGTGCGCAAGCGTTGTAATGCCGACCGTGTTGGACGCGGGGGCGCGGCTCATGGAGGGGCCACAACTTCCGTCAGGGCGGCCGTGATCACTTCTCGAAAGTCGGCGACCTTCTGCGCAACCTGCGCCACGATCGCGGCCCTGCGCTCGACGGTATTCGTGATCATCTCGCGTGCGATTGCAAGGTCGATCGAATCGATTGGCAGCACGAGCTGTTCGAGGTTCATCATGCTCATCATGCCGTCCGTCTTGTGCGTGTACGAAACAGCGACCGCCGGACCGCCGCCGACGAACGCGAAGATGACGGAGTGCATGCGCGTGCCGAGCGTCATTATCGCCCTTCCGTAGAGAGCGGCCTGCATGGTCGGAGAGAGGTCGTCACGGATGACTATGGCGCGTTGCTTCTGCTTCATGGCCTCGAGAATGGCTTCGATTGGCTTCGCGTCGTCTTCGAAGTCGAGATGCTGGCCGTCGTTGTGTCGGACCAACAGCACGCGGTCGACGAGCGCGGTTTCCAGAAGGTGGTCGGCGAGCGTCGCCATGGCGTGCAAGTAGGCCGTGTATCTCTCGGCTGGATCCGCCGATCCCGGAAAATCCCAGTACCTTGGCGTCACGACGGCGTATCTCGCGTGGCTCAATCCGTTGGCGTCGAGCAGCCGGGACAGCTCCTCGGGCGGCGCGGGCGTAAGCGCGAAGGCTGTGTCCGGCACAATCGCGATACGCGATGCGGCGATTCCCATCTCCACGAGGATCTGTTTTGAAATCGATTCTCGCGTACTGACGAAGCTGGCTCGCTTGAATGCGTAGCCGGTGAGCCACCGGCTGGCGACATTGCTGAACGGCCCGACACTGTGCCCGACGAGCGCGAGCCTCTTCCTCAGCCGAATGGCCATCATGAGGTTGTAGCTCGACAGCAACGTGTCGATGAAGCCCGCCACGGGATTGCGCAACCCGGATCGGTAGAAGTGCCCACCCTTGCTAATCACGACGTCGGCTTCTTGCATCGCACGAACCACGCCGCTCCGCGAGAGCCTCGGGGCAACCAGGCTAACGCAGGCCGTAAGCAAGATGAACAGGAAGTCGAGCTTCTTTGGCAGACCGCGCCACCTGCTGAACGTTCGCAGCGGCGCGCTGTAGATCTCGACATCGGGAAACGACTTCCGGGTATGGCGCGCCGCGCTCCGGAATCTCTTGTCGGCGGCAGAGTAGCGATAGACCAGCGCCAGATCCACGGACTTCCCGAGCTGCTTCGCCACGGAGTAGAGGGAGTCCACCAGGCCCGCCACGATCCCTGCTCCGCCACGATCCGAATCGTGGAGGCCGTCGATGATCAACACCTTCATGGGATTCTGGAAGCTCCAGCGCTCGTCGCCATCGCGCGCGACCGCCGCCCTCAAGCCCGCTGAGTCTCGGGCACGCGTGAAGAGTGGTTTGCGCCAAGTTCCACTCGTCCGCATGACACAACCCGTAGGGTCTCATCAATCGGTCGAGGACGAGCACTGGGACGATCTCACACTGCTGTGGCGGGCGTGACCGACACGACCGCCCTTGGCCAATTCTCCGTCACCCTGGCCGCGTGGGTGCCCGCCACCGGCGCGCGAACGCCTGGCGTGGTCACGATGGGTGTCGAGCTACCTACGAGTCCTCCATAGTGGCGGAGAGAGAGGGATTCGAACCCCCGGAACCCTTTCGGGTTCAACGGTTTTCAAGACCGCCGCCTTCAACCACTCGGCCATCTCTCCTGAGGCGTGTGCATGTCAATTGTACCGCCGGCGGCCACACCCATTGCATTGCCTGAGAGGGCAGCCCCGGTGGCGGTGATGTTGCCGTTGCAACACCCGGATATCATGTCGGCATCGTGAGGCACGCGTGAGCAGCTCGGAGTCCAGTCCAGACCAGCTCCGGCGACTGACGCACGAGCTCGACAACTTTCAGGACATCGCGCGGCAGCTCGTACCCCAGCCCGGTGAGGTCCCTCAGGTTCGCGGCTTCGACATTTGGGGTGGCACGCTGCCCCTGGCCGGACCCGTCGGTGGCGATCACATCACCTATATCGATTTCAAGCAGCGATTCGATCTGCCAGCCCGGATCGACCAGGCGCGTGCCAAGGATCGTTTCGACCTCGTCGAGAATCTGACCCGGTGCCAGCACACCGGCGGCATCGCGCTCATCGACGTGTCGGGACACCGCATGACGGACGCCTTGCTCGCCGCCATGCTGCACCAGGCGTTCTTGCTCGGTGCCCTCTACGAACTGGATCGGTTCGGCCAGATCACCATGCACTTGTTCGAGAACCTCAACACCCGCTTCTATCAGTCCTCCGGCACCAACAAGTTCGCCGCGTTCATCTATGGGGAAATCTCCGAGAACGCGACGTTCCGCTTTCTCTCCGCGGGGCAGCCGTATCCCACTGTCTTCTCAGATCGCCACGACCGGTTCATGGACGTCAGTCCGCACCTCTGCCTTTCGTTCCCACCACTCGGCATGCTGCCGTCGTTTCACGTCGTCGACCGCAGCACGACGCCAAGCGCACTGGCTTTCAAGGAGCGATACGAGATCAACGAGTGGACGCTGATGGGCCGCGGCGACATCCTGCTCCTCCACAGCGATGGCGTGACAGAGCACCACGGTCCAAAGGGGCCGTACGCACCCAAGCACCTCGAGCGGAAGATCCGTGAGGTGAAACATCTCGGTGCGCGGCACATCTTCGAGGCCATCACGGCAGACCTCACGGCGTTTGCACCGCCGGCCGACGACGTCAGTTTGGTGGTGATCAAGCAGGTGTGAGCCGGGGCGCCGCGGGCAGATGTACGCACCTTCGGGGCACGATTGTTGACGCCCTCCGTTGTTCCGACGTATAAGCCGCTAGCCGTTCTTCTGAAGGAGTGTCAATGACCAACTCGCCGACCTCGCACGCCCAGGGCATTTCGGGCTGGCAATCGGATACTGCGCTCGCCTACGCGATTTTCAGGCTCACGTTCGGCGTCAACATCGGCTTCCGTGGAGTCGTGCGCATCACGGTCAACGGGCTGGATCAGTTTTCCGCCGGGCTGATGAAGCAGTTCGAGCCGACCTGGTTTCCGCCGTTCGCCATCAGCGCCTTCGGGCACGTGGTCCCGTGGGTGGAAGTGGCCGTTGGCTTCCTCCTGATCCTCGGGTTGTTCACCCGACCGGCACTGGTCGTCGGCGGGCTGTTGATGACCAGTCTGACGTTCGGGACCATGTACCTGCAGAACTTCGACCTTGCGTGGCTGCAGCTGACATACGCCATGGCCTTCTTCATCCTGCTGGCATCACGGTCGTGGAATGTGATCTCGCTCGACCGGATGTTGTTCCCGTCCAAGGAGTAGCCGGCGCCCAGGTGTCGGCCTACGTCGGCTTGCGAATGACGCTCTGGCCGTCCATGAACGGCCGGAGTGCCTCCGGGATCACGACTGATCCGTCTTCCTGTTGGTAGTTCTCGAGGATCGCGATCAGCGTTCGCCCGACCGCCAGGCCTGATCCGTTCAGCGTGTGCGCGAACTCGGCCTTTCCCGTCCCGGAGGGTCGGAACTTGACGTTGGCTCGCCGGGCCTGAAACGCCTCGGTGTTGCTGCAGGATGAGATCTCCCGATACGCGTTCTGGCTTGGCAGCCACACCTCGATGTCGTAGGTCTTCGCCGATGCAAAGCCCATGTCGCCGGTGCAGAGCAGCATCGTACGAAACGGCAGTCCGAGCCGCTTCAGCACCTCCTCTGCATTGCCGGTCAACCGCTCCAACTCGTGGTGAGACTCGTCGGGCGTCGTGAAGGTCATCAGCTCGACCTTGTCGAACTGATGTTGGCGAATCAAGCCCCTGACGTCCGCGCCGTACGAACCGGCCTCGCTGCGAAAGCAGGGGGTGTAGGCCGTGTAGCGAATCGGCAGCCGCCGACCGTCGAGGATGTCGCCTCGGTGCAGGTTCGTCAGCGGAACCTCCGCTGTCGGGATCATGTAGAGATCCCAGTCACCGGCAATCTTGAAGAGGTCGGCCTCGAACTTCGGCAGATTGCCCGTACCGGTCAGCGACGCGGTGTTCGCCATGAACGGCGGCTCGACTTCGGTGTACCCATGCTCCTTCGTGTGGAGGTCGAGCATGAAGTTGATGAGCGCCCGGGCAAGCCGGGCACCCCCGCCGATGAGCACGGTAAAGCGGGCGCCTGCGATCTTGGCGCCTCGCTCGAAATCGATGATGCCAAGTGCGGGGCCGAGATCCCAGTGCGCCTGGGGCGCGTGCGAAAACGTCTTCAGCGTGCCGTGCCGGCGTACTTCGGTGTTGTCAGTCGCACTCGTCCCTCTGGGAACACTCGCGTGTGGCACGTTGGGTATTGTCAGCAGGCCGCGAGTCCGTCGCGCCTCGATTGACTCGAGCTCGGCCGCCAACTCCTTGATCCGCTGCGCGCGCTCGCGGCTCTTCTCTTGAATCGCACTGATGTCGAGCCCGGCTCGCCTGCTGCGCGCGGCCTCTTCACCGGCAGTGTTCTGGTCGCGTTTGAGCCCCTCCAACTCAGGAAGCAGCTTGCGACGTTCCGCCTCCAGCCCCGCCAGAGCCTCCAGCTCGGTGCCGAGATCGGCACCTCGACGTCGAAGCGCTTCGCGCAGCGCCTCGACGTTGTCGCGAAAGAGCGCGGGATCGATCATGGTGCATCGATCCTACAACAGGGCTCCATGGGGTACGATGGCCGCCATGCCGCCCATTCGAAAAGCTGTGTTTCCCGCCGCCGGCCTTGGCACTCGCTTCCTGCCCGCCACCAAAGCGCAGCCGAAAGAGATGCTGGTTCTCGTCGACAAGCCGGTCATCCAGTACGGAGTCGAGGAAGCCGCTCAGTCAGGCGTGCCCAACATCATCATCGTGACCGGCCGCGGCAAGAACGCGATCGAGGACCATTTCGATGTCGCGATCGAGTTGGAAAGCTTCCTGGCGCAGCGCGGGAAGACCGCGCAACTGGAAGAGATTCGAAAAATCACCTCGCCAATCAGTGTCGCGTACGTGCGGCAGGGCGAGCCGCTCGGACTCGGCCATGCGGTCCTGGTGACCAAGACTCTGATCGGGGACGAACCCTTCGCTGTCATCCTGGGCGACGACGTCATCGACGCCACGCCGCCCGCATTGCGGCAAATGATCGATGTGTACGACCGGGTGCAGGGTCCGGTCCTGGCGGTCGAGCGCGTTCCCGCAGACGCGGTGTCGAACTACGGAATCGTCGCGATAGACGAGGCCGAGAACCTCGGCCCTGGCGTGTATCGGGTCACGGATCTGGTAGAGAAGCCGCGCGCGGAGGAGGCCCCGTCAAACCTGGCGATTATCGGACGCTACATCTTGACGCCCGATATCTTCGGTGCCCTCGAAGCGACTGCCAGCGATCGCACCGGAGAAATTCAGCTGACCGACGGCCTGCGGCACCTGTTGAAGGTACGGCCGATTTACGTCTGTGAGATCGATGGCGTCCGTCACGACACCGGAAACAAGCTGGGCTTCCTCAAGGCTCTGGTCTATTTTGCTCTGCGCCGGGGTGATCTCGCGGGGCCGTTCCGTGCGTATCTGGAGTCGCTGAACCTCAAAGTCGGGGACCGCGACTAGGTCTTCGCACTCGAGGGGCTCGCCGCCGGCGGCGGGCTCGCGGGCTTCGCTGGCGCATCACTCTTGGTCGGTGCATCGGTCTTCGGCGCCGTGTCCGTCTTCGCCTCGGAGGCGCCACTCTTGGCCGCCGCGGCTGCATCCGATTTCGCGTCCTTCGACTGTTCGGTTGAGGCCTTGTCGGGTTTCCCCTTCTCGCCTCCCTGTCGTGCGTAGTCGGTGATGTAGAAACCCGATCCCTTGAATTGAATCGCCGGAGCGGACTGAAGACGGGTGATCGGGCCTTTCTCGCAAAGCGCACACACCTCCAAGGCGGGATCGGAGAACTTGCGAATCAGCTCGAACCGGCCTCCGCACGCCTCGCATTTGTACTCGTACAGCGGCATACTTCTACTCCAACACGGCGCCCGCGGCATCGTTCAGCAGCAGCCGACGATGCGCCCAGAACGGCGCGCTTCCTTGAGCGAGAACCTCGTCGTGAAAGGTTCGCAAGGAGTACTTGACACCCTGCTGATCCTTGTAGTCACGGCGAAGCTTCAACATCATCAACTTGCCGATCGAGTAGACCAGATAGGTCGGGTCGAACGTCCCTCGCTCGGCCTCCCGACGCGCGGTCGCTTCCTCCAGGAACGCCTCGTCGCGGAAGAACCGCATCCCCTGCTCGACCGACAGATCTTCGCAATGCAGACGGATGCCAACGACGAAACGCGCGAGCCGGACCAGTGCTTCGGCCAGCTGGCCGAGCTCGAACGGCGTGTCCCCTCGCCGAAACCCCGATTCCACCATCATGTGCTCGCTGTAGTGGGCCCAGCCCTCCATGAACGACGCCGGTGCGAACATGAGCGACTTGCGCACCTTTGACTCGACGCGCCGCAAGTGCTGAAAGTGAAGAAAGTGCCCCGGATACACCTCGTGAATGGAAACATTCCAGAGCGTTGGCACGTTGAAATCGCGCATGTGCTCTTTCTGGCGCTCCGCCGGCCAGGTGCGGTCCACGTCGGTCAGATAATAGTAGGCCCGGCTTGGCTTGCTTTCGAATGGACCAGGCGTCCACATGCTCGCGAAGGCCCATCGGTGGAACTCCGGAGACGGCGCGACCACAACCGGCTCGGCCTCTGGGATCGAGATCACATCGCGTCGCTGGAGAAACGTCAGAATCTCGGCGAGCTGCTCCCGCGCGGTCGCCACGAGTTGGCCAGGCTCGGGATGTTGCTCCTTGACCTTCTGCCACACCGCGACCGGGTCGCCGTTCTGGAGCCTGCCGGCCACGGTGCGAAACTCCTCTTGCACTTCGGTCAGTTCGCGCATCGCGATTGTGAGGAGTCGGTCTGCGCCAAGCGAGACGCCCTCCTCCAATGTGATCTTCTGCTCGAACGCGTCCCGCCCCAGCCGGAAGGACCCGCGAGCGCGGGGAGCCAGCTCCTTTTCGAGATACTCGACATAGGCCCCGATCGCCTGCGTGGCTTCCGACGACGCGTCGGCAAGATCGCCCAAGACGTGGAGATCATCGAGACCTGAGAAGGCCTTGGGCAGGTCGGTCTCGATGAACTTCAGCGTCCCCCGCCAGGTTTCCAGCCCGGTCTTGACGAAGATTCCCGCCGACTCTTTGATGTTGTCGCGGGCCGCCTCCACGAGCCGGGGCGCCTGGCGGAGCTTCGAGACGATACGCCGGGCACGTTCGGCCTCCGACGCGTAGCCGAACAGGGCCTGACTCGCCAGTCCAGAGCCCAGTACTTCGGCGTAAATCTGTGGATTGCGTTCCCAGGACCGAACCGATTCGAGATCGTGTATGCGGGCCTCGATATTGGAGGCGACGATCGAGTGCTCGACCTGTTCGTGGGCGGGTAACCGAGCCGGGTCCATCTGCTGGAGGCGGCGACCAAAACCCGCCAGCGCGCGCGTGTGCGTGTCTACCGATGAACGGCGAAGGTCTTCCAGCAGGTCGTCGTGCTGGTGCACGCCATCGAGTGCGGCCTGGCTGGGGAGCACCTCATGCAGGTAGGAGAGGTAGTCATCAACGAAATGAGGGAATGGTTCCGATAAGTACATGCGTGGTCGTCGTGGCTAGCGCTCGCCGCCTCAACTCCGTGAGCGCGCATCCCGCAATGGTACAATAAGTTCGGCCCGATGTCCGGCACGTTGTTCGTCGTCGCCACGCCCATCGGTAACCTGGAGGACATCACGCTTCGGGCGCTCCGTGTCATGCGGGAAGCGGACCTCATCGCAGCCGAAGACACCCGTCGCACGTCCAAGTTGCTGGCGCACTACTCGATTGCCACGCCGACCATCAGCTTTCACGAGCACAGCAGCCGGAGCCGGATACCCCAGCTTGTGGCACGACTCGAGGCCGGCGGCACGATCGCCCTGGTGACAGACGCGGGCACACCTGGCATCGCCGATCCCGGCATTGCGCTGGTGCAGGCGTGCTGGCAGCGGTCTATTCGTATCGACCCGGTGCCGGGGGCTTGCGCATCGCTGACAGCCGCCGTCGCGTCAGGCTTTTCTCTCGAACCGCTCACCATCCTCGGATTTGCACCTGCTCGCTCAACAGACAGAGACAGATGGCTTGAAAGGCTTCAGGATATCGAGTCGACACTGGTCTTTTTCGAAACACCCCACAGAATCGAGCGAACGCTCGCAAGTATCCCCAAGTATTTTGGTGATCGACCAATATGTGTCGGTCGAGAGATGACAAAGGTACACCAGGAGTTTGTCGCCGGTGATTCGGCATCTGTTATTGGTCATATAACAAATATCAAGGGTGAATTCACGGTGGTCATCGGGCCACCGGTCAAACGTAAGTCGCTTGAGACAAGTCCGTCTGAGAAGGAGCTTTTCGATGAATTCTGTCATATGACCAACGAAAGGCCAGACAGACGGGCCTCTGCGGCGGCGCTGGCCAAGAAATATGGTCTTACGACCAATTTTGTATATGCGGCAATCGAACGCTGTAGGAAGACGGACGAGTGACGGCCTCACCAGAGGTCCATATCGTTGTTCTCGCAGCCGGACAGGGCACGCGCATGAAATCTGCCCAGCCAAAGGTGTTGCACCCGATCGCCGGACATCCGATGCTCGAGCACGTCCTCAGGGCCGCAGATTCGCTGAACCCAGCGACAACGACGGTCGTTGTAGGTCATAAAGCCGAACTTATTGCCGGAGCGCTCGCCGCACGCGACGATGCCGAGTGCGTGTTGCAGTCGCCTCAGCTCGGCACGGCGCACGCCCTGCAGCAGGCCGAGGGCCGCCTAGCCGGGCGCCAGGGCACGGTGGTACTGCTCTCGGGTGATGTGCCGCTGCTCACGAGCGGCACTCTTCGAAAGCTGGTCCAGGTGCACAGACATGCGGGGGCGGCTGCGACCGTGGTCACCGCCGTCGTGGACCGGCCCTATGGCTACGGCCGCGTTATTCGGAGCCGCGGCCGCCTTGCCCGGATCGTCGAGGAGCGAGACGCGTCGCCCGCACAACGGCGTGTCCGAGAAATCAACAGCGGCATCTATGCGTTTGATGCGGTTCCGCTATTTGACGCGCTTCGGGGGATCGCCGCCGGCAACGCCCAGGGCGAACACTATCTGACCGACATCATATCCATCTATCGCCGGCGGGCGTTGCCCGTAGAAACACTCATCGTAGACGACCCCGGGGAAGTGCGAGGGGTCAACAACCGGAGCGAACTCGCGGAAGTGAGCGCCACCATGAGACAAGCGAAAAACGAAGAACTGATGGCCGCAGGCGTAACCCTCATTGACCCCTCCAGCACGTATGTAGACACGGACGTGGTCATCGGTCCTGACACGGTGATACACCCAGGTGTGGTCATCCAGGGACAGACGCGGATCGGATCGGCCTGCGAAGTTCAGGCCTATGTCCGCATCACCGACTCGGAACTGGCCGATAGAGTAACCGTCCTCAACTTCTGCGTGATCGTTGGTGCGCAGGTTGCAGAAGGGGCGTCGATCGGACCGTTTGCCCACCTTCGTCCGGCCACGCGCCTGGGTAAAGGGGCCAAGGTCGGCAATTTCGTGGAGCTCAAGAAGACGTCGCTGGGCGCGGGGTCGAAAGCGAGCCACCTGGCCTACCTGGGCGACGCGACGATCGGCGACAACGTCAATCTGGGCGCAGGTACGATCACCTGCAACTACGACGGTCAGTCGAAGCACCAAACGGTCGTCGAGGAGGGAGCCTTCGTCGGCAGCGGCTCGCAGCTGATTGCACCCGTGCACATCGGCCGGGGCGCCTACGTGGCTGCGGGCTCCTCGATCACGAAAGATGTGCCCGCCGACGCGCTTGGCATCGCCAGGGGTCGGCAGGAGAACGTCGAGGGCTGGGCGGAACGCCGGAAGCAGACTTCGCCGAAACCGTAGCCGGCAGGAGTCCAGGATCGGGAGTGGAATATGTGCGGAATCATTGGGTACATCGGCTCGAAGCCAGTGGTTCCCATGCTGCTCGACGGGCTGCGCCGAATGGAGTATCGCGGCTACGACTCGGCTGGAGTGGCACTGGTAGGCCCGGAGGGCATCTCGCTGCGCCGATCCGCCGGGAAACTTGCCAACCTCGAGAAGGAGATTCAGTCCAGGCCCGTCGACGGGTTGTACGGTATTGGCCACACACGCTGGGCGACACACGGCCGCCCGACCGAGGAGAACGCCCATCCACACCGCGATTGCTCCGGCCGTATCGTCGTCGTACACAACGGCATCATCGAGAATTACCTCGACCTGAAGCGCGAACTGCAGTCACAAGGCCACGACTTCAAGACCGAGACCGATACCGAGATCGTCGCGCATCTGGTGGAGCGTGAGCTGCACGAGGACGGGCTGGAAGGTGCCGTGCGCCGCGCGCTGACGTTCATGCGTGGCATGTTCGCCCTGGTCATCGTCTCGGCTGACGACCCGGGCAAGATCATCGCGGTTCGCAATGGCCCCCCGATCGTCATCGGCCTGGGCGACGGCGACTTCTTCGTGGCCTCCGACATCCCAGCGATCCTCACCCACACCAGGGACGTGGTGTTCCTGGGCGACGAGGAGATGGCTATCGTCACCCGAACCGGCGTGACCTTCACCGACTACAGCGGGCGAGCCATCTCGAAAGCGACACAACGCGTTTTGTGGGATCCGATCGCGGCGGAGAAGGCCGGGTACAAGCACTTCATGCTCAAGGAGATCTACGAGCAACCGTCGGCGGCCCGCGACACGATTCTTGGGCGGGTGTCGCTGGATCGGGCCCGAATCTTTCTCGAGGAACTCAATCTTTCCGACGACACACTCCGGGGGCTCGAGAAGATCACGATTCTCGCCTGCGGCACCTCCTGGCACGCGGGACTGGTGGGAAAGTATCTCATCGAAGCGCTCGCACAGATCCCCGTCGAGGTCGACTACGCCTCGGAGTACCGCTACCGCAACCCGATCGTCGGCGGGAAGGAGCTCGCCATCGTCATTACGCAGTCTGGCGAAACGGCCGACACACTGGCCGCGCTCCGTGAGGCTCGAACGAAAGGGGCCACGAGCGTCGCCATCTGCAACGTCGTCGGTAGCATGGCCACGCGCGAGGCCACAGGGACCGTGTACACGCACGCGGGGCCCGAAATCGGGGTGGCGTCGACCAAGGCCTTCACGTCGCAGTTGGTCGCGCTCCATCTCTTGGCGCTCTATCTGGCTCAGGCTCGCAGCGCGTTGCCGCCCGCCGCCATCCTAGGTCACATCGAGGCGCTTCTCCATGTTCCTCAGCTGATCGAACGCGCCCTCCAGGCCTCGGCGTCCACAGAGAAAGTGGCAGAGCGGTTCTACAGCCGCACGGACTTTCTCTTTCTCGCCAGGGGCATCAACTACCCAATCGCCCTGGAGGGGGCGTTGAAGCTGAAGGAGATTTCGTACATCCATGCTGAAGGCTATCCCGCCGGGGAAATGAAACACGGACCGATCGCCCTCATCGATGAGCGGATGCCCGTCGTTGCGCTCGCACCACACGATCACGTTTTCGCGAAGATGATGGGCAACATTCAGGAGGTCAAGGCGCGCGGCGGGGCCATCATTGCCGTCACGAGCGAGGGCGACGACCGTGTTGCCGGCATTCTCGATGCTGGCGATGCCAATCTGTCCATGCCGACCACGAGTGCGCTCCTGACGCCTGTGATCATGACCATTCCACTGCAGCTGCTCGCGTACCACATTTCCGTACGACGGGGTTGCGATGTCGATCAACCACGGAACCTCGCAAAGAGCGTCACGGTAGAATAGTAGGCGTCTGCCTACTGCAATGGGTCTGCTCGCACGCCTCAATCCCGAACAACAGGAAGCCGTTCTTCAGACCGAAGGGCCTTTGCTCATCCTCGCCGGCGCGGGCTCCGGTAAGACCCGCGTCATCGCGCATCGGATTGCGCACCTCGTCAGCGGCAAGATGTGCGAGTCCGACCGTATCCTGGCGGTCACGTTCACGAACAAGGCCGCCGGGGAGATGCGTGCCCGAGTTGAGACCCTTCTTGGCGTCGACTGTCGACAGATGTGGATCTCTACATTCCACGCGTTGTGCGCGCGACTGCTGCGGCGTGAGGCACCGCACGTGGGGCTGTCCAGACACTTCGTGATCTACGACTCCACCGATCAGCTGGCCGTCATCAAGCAGGCGATGCGGCAGGTCGGGCTCGACGACTCGAGCGTGCAACCCCGACGGGCCCTCTCGCGTATCAGTCACGCGAAGAATCGCATGGAGGGCCCGGAGGCCTTTGCCAGCGACGCCTGGAACCCACAGGATCGCCACCTCGGCGCGATATACGAGTTCTACCTGAAGGCGCTGCACGATGCCAACGCGCTGGACTTCGACGATCTGCTACTGAAGACGGTCGAGCTGTTCGAGCGGTCCGAGCTTGTTCGCGACAGGTACGGCGACAAGTTTCGCTTTCTCATGGTCGACGAGTACCAGGACACCAATCGCCCCCAGTACTTGCTGATCCAGCGGCTCGCGGCACGACATCGAAACCTGTGCGTGGTAGGCGACCCTGATCAGTCCATCTACAAGTGGCGCGGCGCAGATCTTCGAAACATCCTGGATTTCGAGCACGATTTTCCCGAGGCTCGGACGGTCACGCTCGAGCGCAACTATCGGTCCACTCAGGTGATCCTCGACGCGGCGTCGGCGGTCATCGCTCAGAATCGTAACCGCAAGGAGAAGCGGCTCTACACGGAACTGGCCGGTGGCGCTCGCGTGGTGTACTACCGCGCGGGCGACGACCTCGACGAGGCGGATTTCGTGGCGCGCACCTCACGCCGCGCATTACAGGACGACGTCGAGAACTCCGTGGCGATCTTGTATCGCACCAACGCGCAGTCGCGCACGCTCGAGGACGCGCTGCGGCGCTCGGGCATCGAGTACAAGATCATCGGCGGGGTCCGTTTCTATGAGCGAAGAGAGATCAAAGATACCCTCGCTTATCTGAAGCTCGTCCTAAACCCGCACGACAGCGTCAGCCTCCGACGGGTCATCAACGTGCCCGCCAGGGGCATCGGCAAGGGCGTTCTGGAGTCGCTGGACGCGCTGTCGTTCGACGAGGGTCGCGAACGGCCTCTGCTGACGGCTGGCCTTCAGCCGGTCGTCGCCACGAACTCCCTCTGGGCGCGTATGGTTTACGCAACGGAACAGCGTCTGCTGGCTCCACGTGCCCAGGCCTCGCTCGTGGCTTTCCGTGACCTGATCATCGGGTTGGCCGCCATGGCAGCCCGCGAGACGGTGTCGATTGCGCTCGGGAAGGTCATCGACCAAAGCGGATATCTCCAGGATCTCCGTGACGAGCGCAGCGAGGAGGCAGAGGGCAGAATCGAGAATGTGATGGAGCTGGTGTCGGCCGCCCGTGAGTACGAATCGCGCGTGGCTGAACCGTCGCTGGCTGGCTTCGTCGATCAGCTGTCGCTGCTGTCAGACGTTGACGAGGAGGCCGGCGCTCGCGATGCGCGAGTGCTCATGATGACCATGCACAGCGCCAAGGGACTGGAGTTTCCGGTAGTGATCATCACCGGGCTCGAGGAAGGGCTCTTCCCGCATTCACGTTCGCTCGACGACCAGACAGAGATGGAGGAGGAGAGACGGCTGTGCTACGTCGGGATCACACGCGCGCAACGGCGACTGGTGCTCACGTCAGCCGCGAGGCGCCGGGTCTTCGGCGATTACCAGTCGCGAGAGCCGTCGAGATTCATCGACGAAATTCCACCAGGGCTGGTTGAAGAGGTCTCCTCGACGTTCTCGACTCCGCAGCAGACCTCGCTGTCTCAGTATCGGGCGCACCCATACGGACGCGGTTCAGGCGGCCGCAAGGTCCGCGAGGAGCCGACACCCTACGCGTACGAAGACGAGGATCAGTCGGCGTCCGGGGGCTTGGCACCCGGCATCCGCGTCAGGCACCCGACCTTCGGTGTCGGCACGGTCGTCAGCGTCGAGCAACTCGAAGACGACACCAAACTCGTAGTGCGATTCACCTCGGTCGGTCAGAAGACGCTGAGGGCGAAATTCGCGAAGCTGGAGGTGGCGTAGCCGGGTCAGTCGCCTTCGGTTGGCTCTGGATCGGCTCCGGCAGCGTCTGGAATGGAATCCTCATCGTCTCCCTCAGCCAGCCGAGCGATCGACACGGCGAGGTCGTCTCCTTCGGTATCGATCAGTCTGACGCCCTGTGTCGCGCGGCCGATCGTCCGGATGTCCTTCGATGCCATCCGCAGAATCTTGCCTTGCTGAGTGATCAGCATCAGCTCTTCGTCGTCGGTCACCTGAATGATGCCCACGACCTTGCCATTCCGATCGCTGGTCTGGATGTTGATGATCCCGACACCACCGCGCGTCTGCACGCGGTACTCCGCCAGTTCCGTCCGCTTGCCGTAGCCCCGCTCGGTGACCGAGAGGATCGTGCCACCAGGACGGAGAACCGACATGGCGACCACCGAGTCATCGGCCCTCAGCGCGATTCCCCGGACGCCATAGGCTGAGCGCCCCATCGGCCGCACATCGGTTTCCGCGAAGCGGATCGACATGCCGTCGCGAGTGCCAATGAAGATCTCCGCTCCGCCGTCCGAGACCTGGGCGTCGATCACGGCATCACCCTCGTCGACGCCCATCGCGATGATGCCGCCGACTCTCGGGTTGCCGAACGCCGAAAGCTCCGTCTTCTTGAGGACGCCTCTACGGGTCCCCATGACGATGAACTTGCCGGCCTCGAATTCCTTGACGGTGAGCAGCGCCGCAATCCGCTCGCCGTCCTCCATTGACACGAGGTTCGCAATGGCCTTGCCGCGTCCGTCAGGGCCGACGTCTGGAATCTCATAGACCTTGAGCCAATACACTCGGCCCCGGTCGGAGAAGATCAGGACGTACGCATGAGTCGATGCCACGAAGAGGCGACTCACGAAGTCCTCCTCCCGCGTCCTCATCCCGATGCGCCCCTTCCCACCCCGACGCTGATTCCGGTAGTTCGTAATCGCTGTACGCTTGATATATCCGGTATAGCTGACCGTGATCGCCATGTCTTCTTCAACGATCAAATCCTCGATGCGGAACTCTCCTTCGTCAGCCAGAATCTCGGTGCGGCGGTCGTCACCGTGCTTCTCGCGCACGGCCCGGAGTTCGTCGACGATGATCTGCATCACGAGTTTCTCGCTCGACAGGATCGCCAGCAGGCGCTCGATGACGGCGAGCAGTTCCGCCAGTTCGTCGAGGATCTTCTGCCGTTCGAGGCCGGTCAGCCTCTGCAACTGCATGTCCAGGATCGCCTGGGCCTGAAGCTGGCTGAGGCCAAACTGCGTCATCAGACCTTCCCTGGCCGCCCCGGGATTCGACGCGCTTCGGATGAGCGTAATCACCGCATCCAGGTGATCGAGGGCCGTCTTGAGCCCTTCGAGAATGTGCCGACGAGCCTCAGCCTTTCGCAGCTCGAATTCGGTACGCCTCCGGACGACTTCGCGGCGGAATTCGACAAAGGTGTCGATCAACTCGACCAGCGACAGAACCTTCGGCCGGCCTCCGACAATGGCCAGCATGATGATGCCGAAGCTGCTCTGGAGGGCCGTGTGCTTGTAGAGGTTATTGAGGACGACGTCGCCAACTTCTCCGCGTTTGAGATCAATGACGATACGCAAGCCGTCGCGATCGGACTCGTCGCGAATATCGGCGATCCCCTCGAGCGTCTTGCTGCGAACCAGGTCAGCAATGCGCTCGATGAGTCGGGCTTTGTTGACCTGATATGGAATCGCGTCGATCACGATTGACGAGCGGTCGCCCTTCTTCGAGACTTCAACCTCGGCCTTGGCGCGCATGACCACCGCGCCCCGACCGGTGAGATACGCCTGCGTGATGCCCTGGCGTCCGACGATGTAGGCGCCGGTTGGGAAATCAGGGCCCGGCACCAGCTCCAGGAGCGCGCGCTGCTTTTCGATGAGGGTTGGAGGCGTCGGCCCCTGTGAGCTTTCGACAACCCAGATAGCGGCGTCAATCACCTCCCGCATGTTGTGCGGCGGCATGTTGGTCGCCATCCCAACGGCGATGCCCGTGGATCCGTTGACGAGAAGATTGGGATAGGGCGCGGCGAAGACCGTGGGTTCGTCGGTCGTTTCGTCGAAGTTGGGGACGAAGTCGACCGTGTCCTTGTCGAGATCGGCCATCAACGCTTCAGCGAGCGACGCCAACCTCGCCTCGGTGTACCGATAGGCCGCAGGCGGGTCGCCATCGACCGAACCGAAGTTCCCCTGGCCGTCCACCAGGAGGTATCGCATGTTGAAATCCTGAGCCAGGCGGACGAGCGTGTCGTACGCGGGCGCGTCACCGTGCGGGTGATAGTTGCCGATCACCTCGCCGACGATCTTGGCGCACTTGCGGTACGCGCGATTCGAGGCCAAGCCCATCTGCCGCATCGCGAACAAGACGCGCCGGTGGGCAGGCTTCAGCCCGTCACGCACGTCGGGGAGCGCTCGTCCGATGATTACGCTCATGGCGTAATCCATGTACGAGCGCTTCATCTCGTCTTCGATGTTGACCGGGATCTTGTTCTGGTCGAGTGCGTTCATGGATGGAATGCGATCACGGACACCTGATGGCCCCGAGCGTTAGACGTCGAGATTCCTGACGTCGAGTGCGTTGTCTTCAATGAACCTCCGACGCGGCTCCACCTGATCGCCCATAAGGGTCGTGAACATCTGGTCCGCTTCGGCATGGTCTTCGGCGCGCACCTGCAGGAGCGTTCTGTGGGACGGATCCATGGTAGTCATCCACAGCGTGTCGGGATTCATCTCT
>Ga0326597_10004388_pt1 | contig 19866 bp, 20 predicted proteins | sample RVTome_12_FD_203789 | JGI IMG/M metagenome (GOLD analysis project Ga0326597, IMG submission 203789) | Soil microbial communities from uranium-contaminated site in the Upper Colorado River Basin, Wyoming, United States - RVT100D185 | ecosystem: Environmental > Terrestrial > Soil > Contaminated >...
TGCGGGTCTCCTTCAACCGGGCGAGCCCGGTCCGGGCGAACCCGGCGAGGCCCTCGAGCTGCACCTTGAGTGTCGTCGCACCGAGCGCCGTCAGGCGGTACGGCCGCCGCCGTTCGTCCGGCTCGAGGGCCTCGATGAGACCGCGTCGCTCGAGCCTGGCCAGCGCCCCGTACAGGGTCCCCGGGCCCAGGGGTGCACCGGAGATCGACTCGACGTCGGTCATGATCGCGTAACCGTGCTTGGGACCGTCCGACAGCGCAACGAGGATGTACATCGACGGCTCCGCGAACCGCCCGAGTTCGGTCAATTCCTGGGTCATGCGTGGCCACCCTCCGTCGTCGGTCCGTAACTGAGGTCCGTGGCCGCCCCGGCGGCCGCTGAGCCGATCCCGGACAGACGATACGCCGGGAGTCCACGGTCGGCCGTGCCGGCGTCGACGAGGCCGAGGTGCTCGAGCCTGGCGAGCGCCCCGAGCAGGGTCCCGTGACCGACCGGTCCATCGAGACGGCGAACGCCGTCGAACAGGCCGGTCACCGTCCGCGGCCCCCCGGCCAGCGTGACGAGGATCCACAGCGCCGGCTCGAGGAACCGTCCGAGCCGCCTGCGGGGCGTCCCGGCCGCCGTTCGACCGGTCAGTCCCACGAGATGACCCCGCATGCAGCCCGGCTGCCGCTGTTGCCGGTCGGGTCCGTCACCTGGTCGTCCGGACCGGCGTGGATCACGATCGCGCTGCCGTTGCCGTCGAAGACCGACGTGGCGTCGGCCGACAGGGTGGCGCGGTCCGTGCGGGCGACGAGGCGACCGATGCCGGCCTCGTTGACCACCATGTTCGGCAGGTCGCCCGCATGTCCGCCGGAGGCACTGTCGAGACCGTGCGTGGCGCCGAGCGGATTGTGATGCCCGCCGGCGGAGCCGAACGTCGCCGGCTCGCACAGGCCGACCGCGTGGAGGTGGATGCCGTGCAGGCCCGGGGTCAATCCCGCGACGTGCACGTTGACGTGGACGACACCGCTCGCATCCTCGACGAAGCGGGCCCAGCCGATCGACTGTCCGTCCGTCCCGATGAGTGACGCGTGCGCGTGGACCGCCGGCGACCCTGCCGCGCCGACGGCGGTACCGAGCATGATGGCGATCGCCCCTGCGGCGGCCGCGATCCTGAACAGCCTGACCATCGTCCTGCCTCCTTCGATCGTTCCACGTTATAGCGTGGCGTGGTATATCGTGTCTCGATATATACACCCGATCGGCCGATTGTCAAGCGGCGCCTCCCGCTACAATTCCGCCCGATGACCTCGTCGAGGACCTGGGATCGCGCCGCGCTCGTGCCGACCCGCGGAGGTCGACGGCAGCCGGAACTCGTCGCCCTGCCGGCGGGCCTGCCGACGGTCGCGGAGCTGTTCACGTTCATGCGCGACGCGGAGACGCGCTTCGAGACGATCCGCATGCGGATCGAGGAGCGGACGTTCACCGCGCGCGGCGAGCACCTCGTGCTCATGGAAGTCGCGATCCGCCATCCCGGCCATGCGCGGGTCACGACGAGTGAGCCGGACCGCGGCACGGCCGGCAACTACGAGACGTGGATCTCTGACGGGGAAGTGGTCCGGACCTACTCGGCCCCACACCGACTCGGCACGGAGCGCCCGATCCGCCGACCCGTCCAGGGTCTCGACGGCCCGGACCTGCCAGGTTCGTCGCGCGTCTACGTGCCGATCACCGCGCTGCCGATGGAGACGCTGGCGGACACGTTCGTCCATCCCGCAGGCTTCTGCCAGAACGTGCTCGCCACGGGCCGCTGCTGGATCAGCGGCACGGACGTTGCGGCCGGTCGCGAGGCGATCGTCCTCGAGTGCGACCATCCGCGGACCATCGAGCGCGCCGCCGACCGCCCCGACTTTCACGTCCGCGTGGCCATCGATCGACTCGACGGCGTCATCACCCGTCTGACCGAGACGATTGCCGGCGAGGTGACTCGCGACGCCCAGGTCGTGGTCCTCGAACCGGACGTCGTGCTGGCCCCCGGAACGTTCGACTTCGCGTTCCCGACGGGCACGACCATGCTCTATTAGCCCGCCTCCGCAGACTCCCGACCTCGGCACGGGTTCAGTCCACGAAACGGCGCCGAATCCGTCCGTGACGGCGTGCCGGAGCGGCGTATAGTCCGGCCATCGATCGGCCGCCGCGCGGGAGGGTGCGCGGCACGCCACGACGATCCGCGGGCGGGACCGCGCGCATATCCGCCCCCGTCCGCGTACACCCGCCCCCGTCGAGAAAGGAGGACCGGCGACCGATCAGCACCGTCGTCCCACGGTGCGCCGGCGGCCCAGGCGCCGCCCTTCGTCCCAGCGTCATCGCCCGGCACCGGTTCACCGATGCCGGAGCGTTCGGCTCCCGGGCTGGAGACGCCCGGGTCGGCAGGCCGGTGGCCCACGTTCCGGCGTGCCGCACGGCTAGGGAGGATTTGATGACTCAAGGCCGATCACGCGAGGACGTCATCAAGCAGGACATCCGGGACCTGCACAAGCTTGGCTACGCGCAGGAGCTGTTCCGCACGATGGGCGGCTTCAGCAACTTCGCGATCAGCTTCTCGATCATCTCGATCCTGACCGGCGCGGTCATCCTTTACGACTATGGGCTGGCCTGGGCCGGCACCGCCGCCGTGCTCATCGGCTGGCCGCTCGTCACGGTCTTCGTGCTCACGATCGCGGCCTCGATGGCGGAGATCGCGTCCGCCTACCCCACGGCGGGAGGCCTCTACTACTGGGCCTCCAAGATGAAGAACAAGAACTGGGGCTGGTGGACCGCCTGGTTCAACCTGATCGGCCAGTTCGCGATCGTGGCCGGCATCAACTACGCCGCCGCGGCGTTCCTCAACGCGACGATCGTCGACCGGATCATCGGCGGATCGTTCAACACAGCCGAGATCATCCCGGGCGTGCTGAACGGCCAGCTCGTGACGATGGGCGTGCTCATGCTCGTCCAACTGGTCATGAACATCGCCGGGATCAACCTCGTGGCGCTGCTCAACCAGGTCAGCGTGTGGTGGCACATCGTCATCGTCGGCGCCGTCGTCGTGCTCGTGTTCGCGACCGGCAAGCCGGACGAGTCCGGGCTGACGCTGTTCGCCATCGAGCCGCTCGACACGGTCGCGACCTGGGACAACAACCTCGGGGTGATCCACCTGACCTACGGTCCGGCGATCTCGTATCCGATCATCCTCGCCTTCTTCTTCTCGCTCCTCCAGGCCAACTGGACGTACACCGGGTACGACGCCTCCGCCCACGTCGCCGAGGAGACGGTCGGGGCGAGGGTCGCGAGCGCGTGGGGCCTGTTCCTGTCGGTCGCCGTGTCGGCCGTCGTCGGGTTCGTCTTCCTGGTCGCCCTGACGACCCACCTGCCGGACCTGTCGACACTCTTCCCCGCTTCCCTCGACGACTCGGCCACCTACAGCCAGTACTACTTCGGCGGCGGCGTCGCGGTCATCGAGATCCTCAAGTACAACCTCGGCCAGCTCGGCGACGTCCTGTCGGCGGGCATCGCGATCGCGATGGCGTTCTGCGGGCTGTCGTCGGTCGCATCGGCCGGCCGGATGCTCTACGCGTTCAGCCGTGACGACGGACTGCCCGGCGCGGGCTGGCTGAAGAAGGTCTCGCATCGCTACCGGACGCCGGCCAACGCACTCATCGCGATGGTCGTCGTGTCGTGGCTGTTCACCGTGGCGGCGTTCGTCGTCGGCACCGGCACAGCGATCGTGATCATCACCGCGATCAGCACGATCTTCCTGTATGCCGCCTATGGCATCTGCATCTACCTCGGCCAGGCCACCTCGGAATGGACGGCGCATCGCGTCTGGAGCCTGGGCCGCTGGTCGAAGCCGATCGCCTACGTCGCCGTCTTGTGGGTCATCGTCCTGATGATCCTGTTCTCGTTCCCGACGTCGGGAAACATCAGCTGGCCGTTCATGATCGGGACGGTCGTGCTCCTGCTCGTCTACTACTTCGGCTGGGCGCGCTCGCGCTTCCAGGGCCCGCGAGTCATGGGTGCCGAGGCCGAACTGACCGAGCTGGAGAAGGAGTTCGAGCACGCGGCGGAGGAGCTCACGGGCCCCACCACCGCGTGACCCACCCGCGACAGCGCGAGGGCCGGCCGGGTCACCCGGCCGGCCCTCCCATCAGCGGCGAGCGAAAGAGGAAGCGATGAGCGATCACGGCGACAAGCACCCGCGCCTCGCGGAACTCGAGGCGATGGTCCGTGACGGACGGGTCGACACCCTCGTCGTGGCGATCACGGACATGCAGGGCCGCCTCATGGGCAAGCGCGTGCAGGCGCAGGCGCTCCTGGACGGCGTGATCGACCACGGCGCGCACTTCTGCACGTACCTGCTCGGAACGGACATGGAGATGAACACGCCGGAGGGCTTCCGGCTCATGAACTGGGAGACTGGCTACGGCGACTGGATCGCCGCACCCGTCTGGGACACGCTGCGGATTCCGCCGTGGCTCGAGAAGACCGCCATCGTCCTGTCCGACACGATCGACGAGGACACGCACGAGGAAATCCCGGTCTCGCCGCGGACGATCCTCAAGCGCCAGGTCGCCCGGGCGACGGACCTGGGCTTCGGCGTCAAGGCCGGCTCCGAATTCGAGTTCTATGTCCTGCGTGACTCGTGGGAGCAGCTTGCCGACACGGGCTGGGGGATCCCGCGCACGTTCGGCCACTACAACGAGGACTACCACCTGCTCCAGGCAACGAAGGCGGAGCCGCTCCACCGCCTCCTGCGCAACCAGATGACCGAGGCGCGCATACCGGTCGAATTCAGCAAGGGCGAGGCCGCGCCCGGCCAGCACGAGGTGAACATCCGCTACGACGACGTCCTCGAGTCGGCCGACCGGAGCGTCCTGTTCAAGCACGGCGCGAAGGAGATCGCCTACCTCAACGGCTGGGGCATCACGTTCATGTCCAAGCCGGACCATCGCTGGACGGGCTCGTCCGGGCACCTCCACATGAGCGTCTGGAACGCGGCGGGCGACCGATCCCTCATGCACGAGGAGGGCAGCGAGCGGCCGTACGGCATGAGCGACACGATGGCCTGGTTCCTCGCCGGGATGATGGCCCTGTCGCGCGAGCTGTCCGTGTTCATTGCTCCGAACATCAACTCGTACAAGCGCTACGCCTCGCTGTCGTGGGCCCCGGTCAACATCGTCTGGGGTCGCGACAACCGGACGACGGGCTTTCGGGTGGTCGGGCATGGCCAGAGCCTCCACATCGAGGATCGCTTCCCCGGTGGCGACATGAACGCGTACCTCACCTACGCGGCGATGATCGGGGCCGGGTTGTGGGGCATCGAGCGGCGGCTGGAGCCGCCGGCGGAGTTCAAGGGCAACGGTTACGTCGCGACGGGCGTGCCGCGCATGCCGCGTGCGTTGTACGAGGCGATCGCGGAGCTCGAGCGGAGCGAGGCGGCGGTCGACATCTTCGGCCAGGACGTCGTCGACCACTACCTCAACGCGGCACGCGTCGAGCAGCAGACCTACGACTCGATCGTCCACGACTGGGACCGCGAGCGCTATCTCGAACGCGGCTGACACCATCCCGACCCAGCGAGGAACACGGCGAGGAGCACGACGATGCGGCTCGAGGACAAGGTCACGATCATCACCGGTGGCGCGAGCGGCATGGGCCGCGTCGCCGCCGGCCTGTTCGCCAGCGAGGGCGCTCGGCTCGTCCTGGCCGACGTGAGCGAGGAGGCCGTCGAGAGCGCCGCGGCCGACGTCCGCGCGGCCGGCGCCCAGGCGACGGCCGTCGTGGCCGACGTATCGAAGGAGGACGACGCACGCCGGATGGTCGACCACGCGGTCGCCACGTTCGGCCGGGTCGACGTGCTCTACAACAACGCCGGGATCATGCCCGCGGCGGACCACTCCGTCGTCGACACGGACGTCCAGACCTGGGACGCCGTCATGGCGGTCAACGTCCGCGGCGTGTTCCTCGGCTGCAAGTACGCCATCCCGCGGATGGTCGACCAGGGTTCCGGCTCGATCATCAACATCGCGAGCTTCGTCGCGATCCTGGGCTGCTCCGTGCCCCAGGACGCCTACACCGCCTCGAAGGGCGCGGTCCTGTCCCTGACCCGGAGCCTTGCCGTCCAGTTCGGACCGCACGGGGTCCGCGCGAACGCGATCTGCCCCGGACCGGTCGAGACGCCACTCCTCATGGACTGGCTGGTCAAGGACGAGGAGGCCAAGCGGATCCGTCTGGCGCGCAACCCGACCGGTCGGTTCGGCAAGCCGGAGGAGATCGTCTGGATGGCGATCTATCTCGCGTCGGACGAGTCGCGCTGGACAAACGGCGCCTCACTCGTCGTCGACGGCGGGATCACCGTCAACTACTTCTAGTCGTCGCCGCGGGCCGGTAGAATCGCCGTCCGGTCGACGGCCGGGCGCGCAGGAGGGCGGACGTGGGCGAGGGTGGCATCGCGATCGGGGTTGACGTCGGGGGCAGCGGGATCAAGGCCGGGGCGGTCGACGTCGCTGCGGGCTCGCTTGTCGGGCCCCGGATCCGCGTCGTGACCCCGACGCCGTCGACGCCTGAGGTCGTCGTCCGGGCGATTGCGCGGCTCGTCAATCGCGTCGCGAAAGCGGCCGACGTGCCGACGGCGCCCGTCGGGGTCGGCGTCCCCGCCGTCGTCATGGATGGGGTGACGAAGTCGGCCGCGAACATCGACGCCGGCTGGGTCGACTTCGACGCGGAGGCGGCGCTCCGGGCGGCGCTCAAGCGCCCGGTCCTCGTGCTCAACGACGCGGACGCCGCCGGCACCGCGGAGATGCGCTTCGGCGCCGGCGTCGACGAGATGGGCAGCGTGCTCGTGCTCACCCTCGGGACGGGAGTCGGCTCCGCCCTGTTCCACGACGGCCGGCTCGTCCCGAACCTGGAGCTCGGGCACATGGAGATCCGCGGCCGCGATGCGGAACGCCGCTCGGCGGCGGCGGCCCGAGTCCGGCGTGGGTTGTCGTGGAAGGCCTGGGCCACGGACCTCGACGAGCACCTCCACGCGATCGACACGCTGTTCTCGCCGAACCTGTTCATCATCGGCGGCGGCGTGAGCAAGCGCTCCGAGAAGTTCCTGCCGCGGCTCACCATGCGGCCGCGGATCGTGCCGGCCCGGCTGCTCAACGACGCCGGGATCGTCGGTGCGGCGATGGCCGCCGCGGAGCGCCACGGGGCCGTCTCGCCCCCGGCAGAGTCCGCGGCCGCACCGGAGGCGGCGTCGGGCGCCTGAGCGCGTGCCGGCAGTCCGTCCCCGCCCGATCGGACCATGCCGGACCTTCCCCTCGTCGGCCTCGAGCTCGAGCTGACCGAACAGCTCGGGTTCCTGCTCAACCTCGGGGTAGCGGTCGCGGCCGCCCTCGTCGGCGGTGCGGTGGCGGTCCGGTTCGGCCAGCCGGCCGTGCTCGGCTATGTCCTCGCCGGGGTGGCGATCGGCCCGTTCACGCCGGGCTTCGTCGGCGACGTCGATCGGATCTCCGCGCTCGCCGACGTCGGCATCGTCCTGCTCCTGTTCGCCCTCGGCGTCCAGTTCTCGATCCGCGAGCTGCGCGAGGTCCAGCGGGTGGCGCTGCCGGGCGGCGTGGCCCAGATCGCGATCATCCTCGCCGTCGGCGCCGGGCTGGTCGCGCTGCTCGGGTTCGAGGCCCGGTCCGCGCTCGTGATCGGTGCCTGCCTGTCGATCTCGTCGACCCTCGTCGTCCTCAAGTCGCTCCTCGACCGCGGCGAGATCGACAGCCTCCACGGCCGGACCGCCATCGGCTGGTCGATCGTCCAGGACATTGCCACGATCGTGTTCATCGTCGCCCTTCCGCCGCTGGCCGGAGCGGACCTCGTCGGCCCGCTCGTGCTCGCCCTCGGCAAGGCCGCCGTGTTCCTCGCGATCGCCTATCTCGGCGGGACCCGCTTCCTGCCGTGGGTGTTCGCCACGATCGCCCGCTTCCGGTCGCCGGAGCTGTTCCTCCTCGCGGTCGTCGCGACCGCCCTCCTGACGGCCTTCGCGTCGAGTGCCGTGTTCGGGCTGTCGGTCGCGCTGGGCGCGTTCGTGGCCGGGATCCTCGTGTCGGAATCGGAGCTGTCGTACCAGGCGGCCGCGGAGATCATTCCGTTCCGCGACCTGTTCGCGGTCCTGTTCTTCGTGTCGGTCGGGATGCTCGTCGATCCGGCCGCCCTGGCCGCCGAGGCGCCCCTCGTCGCACTCCTCCTCGCGGTGGCGGTCGTCGGCAAGGGCGTCCTCACCGCTGTGCTCGGTCGGGCCCTGGGGCTGCCGTTCCGGTCGGCGATCCTGCTCGGAGCGGCGATGTCCCAGGTCGGCGAGTTCAGCTTCCTCATCGCCGAGGAGGCGCTCGACCTCGGGATCTTCGACGCGGCCACGTCAAACCTGGTCCTCGGCACCGCCGTCGCGTCGATCCTGGTCAGCCCGATCGCCCTGCGCGTCGCAACCGGCGCCGCGGAGCGCTGGGAGGCGGCGATCGACCGGGCGACCGGACCCGCCCCGCCGCGACCCGGTGACGCGCCGACCACCCGGAGCGAGCTCGCCTTCGCGCCGGTCGCCGGGGAGCAGCGTGCCGGCGTGGTCGTGCTCGGCGCGGGACGGGTCGGGCGGGTCATCGTCCAGGCCGTGCGCAACCGCGGCTTCCGCTGCGTCGTCGTCGATCGCGACCAGCACCGGCTCGAGGACGCGGCGCGGCTCGGGGCGGCGACGCTCTACGGGGACGCGGCGAACAGCACGATCCTCGCCCGGTGCGGCCTCGATCGGGCACGGGTCCTCGTCGTCGCGATCTCCGACCCGATGACCGCCCGGCTCGCCACGGAGCGGGCCCGCCGGCTGAACCCGAACCTCACTGTCGCCGCCCGCGCCCATGGCCGGCGCGAGGCGAACAGGCTCCGGGCCGCCGGCGCCGGCAGGGTCGCGGACCCGGAGGCGGAGGCGGCGTTCGAACTCGCCCGCCACGCGCTCGGTCGGATGGGCGTGGCCGGGCCGGAGCTGGCGGCGATCCTGGCCGGTCTGCGGCGCGACTCGTACGGTCCGGACGCTCGATAGTCGGGGTGCCGGCGGGCGGGCGAGGTGCGGGACCCGGCGTATCATCGAGGTCCACGATCCGATGGCCCCCGCGCCGTGCGACCCGACGCGCCTCCGAGAGGTACCCGACGATGACGATCGAGCAGCCCGCCGCGCAAGCGGCAGCCGGCGACCTTGTCCGCGCCCGGATGGTGATCGGCGGCGAATCCGTCGCTGCCGCGGACGGTCAGACGTTCGAGCTCACGAACCCGGCCACCGGGCGGGTGTTCGCGACGGCGCCGCTCGGCGGGCGAGAGGATGTCGACCGGGCGGTCGCTGCCGCGCGCCGTGCGTTCGACGATCCGAAGGGCTGGCGGACGTGGGCCGCCGGCAAGCGCGGCCGTTCGCTGGCCAAGCTCGCCGCGCTCATCAAGCAGCATTCGGAGGAGCTCGCGCTCCTCGAGACCCGCAACGTCGGCAAGCCGATCGGCGGCTCGCGCGGCGAGGTGGTCGGGGCGAGCCTCGTATTCGACTACTACGCGGGCGCGGCGAACAAGATCTTCGGCGAGACAATCCCCGTCTCGAAGCCCGGCCTCGACTTCAGCCTGCGCGAGCCGATCGGCGTCGTCGGGCTCATCGTGCCGTGGAACTTCCCGATCCTCATGGCGTCGTGGAAGGTCGCCCCGGCGCTCGCCGCCGGCAACACGGCGATCCTCAAGCCGGCCAGCTACTCGCCGCTCACGGCGATCCGGCTCGGCGAGCTCGCGCTGGAGGCCGGCCTGCCCGCGGGGGTGCTCAACGTCGTGACCGGGCCGGGCGGCACGGCCGGCGCCTCGATCGCCGCCCATTCGGGGATCGGCAAGGTCGCCTTCACCGGCGAAACGACGACGGGGCAGGAGATCATGCGCCTGGCCGCGTCGAACGTGAAGAAGATCAGCCTCGAGCTCGGCGGGAAGTCGGCGAACATCGTGTTCGCCGACGCCGACGTCGAGAAGTTCGCCCGCGAGTCGCCCTACTCCGTGTTCGACAACTGCGGCCAGGACTGCTGCGCCCGGAGCCGGATCCTCGTCGAACGGTCCGTCCATGAACGAGTTGTCGAGCTGTTCGCGGCGGCGACCCGGAAGGTCAAGGTCGGCGATCCGCTCGACGAGGCGACCGAGGTCGGCACGCTCGTCAGCGAGCGCCAGCGCGAACGGGTCATGGACTACATCGAGATCGGCCGGTCGGAGGGCGCCACGATCGTCGTCGGCGGCGAGCCACCGACCGGTCCGGAGTTCGCCACCGGCGCGTATCTCCAGCCCACGGTCTTCGACAACGTCTCGAACGACATGCGCATCGCGCGCGAGGAGATCTTCGGCCCGGTCGTCGCGATCATCCCATTCGACTCGGAGGAGGAGGCCGTCCGCCTCGCCAACGACACGCCGTACGGGCTGTCCGGGTCGGTCTGGAGCCGCGACATCGGCCGCGCGCTGCGCACGGCCCGAGCCCTCGAGACCGGCGTCATCAGCGTCAACTCGAACTCTTCCGTGCACACCGAAGCGCCGTTCGGTGGCTACAAGATGTCGGGCATCGGGCGCGAGCTCGGAATGCACGCCCTCGAGCTGTACACGGAAGTCAAGAACGTCTACGTCGACCTGACCTGACGGGGTCCGGCCGACCGAGGGAGGCATCGATGCCGGTGCGACCGATCCGGGGGCGACCGATCCGATGACGGCGCGCGCCGGCGGCGTCGACGTCGCCGTCCGACCGATCGGGCGATCGGGCCGGCGCGGCCGGCTGCTCGTTGGTGCCTGGATCGCGGGCTTCGCGCTGCTCGTGGGAGCCGGCGCGATCGGGCGGCTCGCCGGCTCCGTTGCCGTCCCGCGCGCAGAGGCCCCCGCACCGGCGGTCGAACCGTCGGCGGCGGCCGTGCGCGAACCGACCGGCCCAGCGGGCCCGCCGCCACGCCTGCTGATCACCCGGCCGGCGCTCCACGCCACCGTGTCGGCCGGGCGGATCCGGGTCGTCGGGTATCGCGACGACATCGGTGAGGTCGGCGTGATCCGGCTGTCGATCATCGACGAGCGCGGCCGCATCCTCGACACCGATCGGATCGAGACGCGCCGGCGCTTCGAGTCCAACCTGCGCGTGCCGAATCCGCCGGCGGCCGGCACGATCTGGCTCGAGATTGCGGCCTACGACGCCCGCGGGCACGTCGTCGCCGCGGCAACGCGGTCCCTCGAGGTCGTCCCGCGCGTCGAGGGAGCGGCGTCGGCGGCGGCCTCGCCGACCCCCCGTCCGATCGGCGAGGATGGGATCATGGGCGGCCGGCCGTTCGAACGCCTGAACGGCCGCTGACGGTCCGGCGGCTCAGCCGTCCCAGTGGCGCTCACCCGGATGGAGGTCCGGGCGGCGACGATGCATCCAGTCGCGCAGTGCCCACTGCGTCGTCTTGAACGCGATGCCCGGCCACGGGATCGCCTCCGGCCGGAACGCCCGGATCTCGAGCGCCTCCGCGTTGAGCCGGAAGGCACCGCTCACGACGGCCGCCTCGAACGCGAGCACGACCACGGCCGCCTCGAGACGCGAGTAGAGGCCGACGATCTCGCCAGGCCGGACGACCAGACCGGTCTCCTCGAGCGTCTCGCGGATGGCTGCCTCGGTTACCGTCTCGTCGACTTCGAGGAACCCACCCGGCTGGGCCCATGACCCGCGCCCGGGATCGATCCCGCGGCGCAGGAGGATCACCTCGCCGGCCTCGGTGACGGGAATCGTCGTGACCACGAGCCGTGGGTTGACGTACGCGATGTGGCCGCATGACTCACAGGCCAGACGATCGCGATCCTCGCCCTCGATCGGCCCGAAGCGGAGCTCCCCGCCGCAGCGCGTGCAGTAGTTGAGCGACGTCGCCAGCCAGGCGGGAACGCCATGGCCGGATCCGATATCCGTGGAGCGCGCGTCCGGACCCCGATCGAAGGTGGCGTCGTCGGTTGTCGACGCGTCGCTCATGCGCTGATGACCACCGCGGCCGCGCCGACGATCGCGGCGAGCAGCACCGCCGTCGCCGCGACCCAGCTGAGACGGAACAGGCCCTTGCCGCGGTCGATCGGCATCCACGCCCAGGCGGACCGCCAGATCCGCAGCCCGGCATCGCCCGTCGTGAGCACAAGAATCGGCGCCGCCACGATGACGCACAGCTTGACGAGCGGACTGGTGAGCCCGGCACCGAGGTTCAGCGCCGTGATCGCGACGGCGCCTGCCACGAGCGCGACGACCGACAGATTGATGTAGTGGCGCTGGAGCGGTGTCGGCCTCGCCTCGGGGACGGAGCGGGGCGGGAGGCCGCGCAGGCTCGGCGGCAGGCTCGCGGTCGCGCGACCCGACGTCGTGCCGACCGAGGGACTGCCCGCCGGCTGCCGGTCGAGCACGGGCATGCCCGGCTCCCAGCGCTCGTCGTCCATGCTTCCGAGTGTACGCCGGGCGGGTGATCGAGCGGCTCGTCGGACCTCGCCACCGGTTCCGCCGCTCCGTTCGCATCATGTGCTACACGAGCGGGCAGGCGTGGTGTGCGACCTACAGCCGCTGCGTCTCGTCCGCCGCGGGATCATCGACCGGCACGCCGCAGGTGGGGCAGTACCAGCGCGCCTCGAGGGTGGTCCCGCAGAGCTCATGCCTGAGCGGCTCTCCGCCACCCGCGTGACGGGATCCCCAGTCAGCGAGCAGCCGGAGCGCACCGGCGAGGTCGCGACCGTCGCCGGTCAGCTCATACTCGAGGCGCGGCGGCCGCTCCTGGTACGGCCGGCCCACGAGCACGCCGTCGCGCTCGAGCCGGCGCAGCCGGTCGGCCAGGATGTTCGGGGCGATCCCGGGCACGGCCTCGGCCAGCTCGTTGAAGCGGCGTGACCCGGCGAGGAGCGCCTCGACGAGGAGGAAGCTCCAGCGATCGCCGACGCGCTCGAGCGCGGCCTCGAGCGGCGTCGCTCCGGGGCGGGGCCGCATGACAGAGATGGTAGGCGAGTCGGCCACCGGGGTTGCGCTCTCCCGCAGTCAGTAGTAACTTGCAAGTCGCAAGTCTACCATCCCCACCGCAAGCGAGGACCACCGCCCCCATGAGCGTCATCGACGAACTCCAGTCCGCCATCTCCGCCGTCGCCGAGCGCGCTGGCCCGTCGATCGTCGGCATCGGCCGGCGGTGCCGCGGCTCCGGCGTCGTCATCGGGGCGGGCCAGGTGCTCACGAACGCCCACAACCTGCGCGGCGACGAGGTGACGGTCACCTTCGCCGACGGCCGATCCGTCGTCGGGCAGGTCGCCGGCGCCGACTACGACGGTGACCTCGCGGTCGTGTCGGTAGACACGGCGAACGCGCCCGCCGTCGATTGGGCGGATGGGACTGCCGTGACGATCGGCTCCGTCGTGTTCGGGGCGGCCGCGACGTCCGGCGGCGGCACGCGCGTGACCGTCGGCACCGTGTCGGCCGTAGCCCGCGCCTTCCGTGGCCCCGGCGGTCGACGGATCGCCGGCAGCATCGAGCATACCGCGCCGCTCGCGCCGGGCTCGTCCGGGGGCGCCCTCCTCGATGCGGGCGGCCGGCTCGTCGGCCTCAACACGAACCGCATCGGCGAGGGCTTCTACCTCGCCCTGCCGACCGAGGCCACCCTCCGCGAACGGGTGGACGCGCTGGCTCGCGGCGAGTCGCCCGCGCGGCCGCGCCTCGGCGTCGCGATCGCCCCGTCGCACGTTGCCCGGCGGCTGCGGCGGTCGGTCGGGTTACCGGAGCGCGACGGCCTGCTCGTGCGGGGCGTCGAGGACGGCAGCCCGGCCGCGAAGGCCGGCATCCACGAGGGGGACCTGATCGTCGCGGTCTCCGGGACCGCGGTGACCGATGCCGATGCGCTGATGGACGCGCTCGCGGTCGCCTCGATGCCGTTCGAGGTCACGATCGTGCGCGGGACCGACGAGCGGACGGTCGCGGTAGGCGGCGCGACCGAGGCGTCAGGCGAGGCGTAGGCCGATGGCGATCGCGGAACACCCGGCCGACGTCGCGACCGGCGGGGTGTCCGGGCCGGCGCCCGAGCCGGACCTCGACGACTCCGCCGTCCTCGATGCGTACTCCGCCGCGGTGTCGGCCGTCGCGGAGCGGCTCATGCCGTCCGTGGCGAGCCTGCGGGTCACCCGGGCGATGGGCGGCTGGACGGCGGGCGGGTCAGGATCGGCCGTCGCGTTCACGCCAGACGGCTACCTCGTCACGTCCGCCCACGTGGTGGCGGGCACGGACCGTGGGTCCGCCGCGTTCGTCGACGGGTCGGAGCGCGAGTTCCGGGTGATCGGCCGGGATCCGCTGTCGGACCTTGCCGTCGTCCGCGCGGAGGGCGAGCTCGTCCCGGCAGAGCTCGGCGACGCGGCCCGTCTCCGGGTCGGCCAGCTCGTCGTCGCGATCGGCAACCCGCTCGGCTTCGCCGGATCCGTGACGGCCGGCGTCGTGTCCGCCCTGGGGCGCTCGCTGGCGGCGCGCGACGGGCGATCGTCGCGGCTTGTCGAGAACGTCATCCAGACCGACGCGGCGCTCAACCCGGGCAACAGCGGCGGCGCGCTCGCCGATTCGCGCGGCCGGGTCATTGGAATCAACACCGCGGTGGCGGGTGTCGGGTTGGGCCTTGCGGTTCCGGTCGATGGCGCGACCCGTGCGATCCTCGCCGCGCTCATCGCCGACGGGCGGGTCCGGCGGGCGTTCCTCGGCGTGGTCGGCGGATCGCGCCCGTTGCCGCCCGTCGTCGCCGAGCGGCTCGGTCGGCGCCAGGCGCTCGAGGTCGTGCAGCTGCTCGACGGGAGTCCGGCTGCGGCGAGCGGGGTCCGCCCGGGCGACCTCGTCGTGTCGCTCGACGGTTCGCCGGTGGGCGGCGTCGGCGACCTCCAGCGGCTGCTCGTCGGCGACCTCGTGGGCCGGCGGGTCGAGGTCGAGGTGGAGCGGGACGGGCGCTCGCTGCGGCTCGCCGTTCGGCCGGTCGAGTTGCAGTAGCGCCCCGCTCCAGGTCAGCCGACCCCTGTCACTCAGGCGTGCTCGACCTCCGCCGCTCCCAGGAGTAACGCGATCGCGATGAACGAGCGTGCGCGGGTCGCCCAGACTGCAGGATGGGGTCCCGCTCGTGCGGGCTCGTCGCGATTCCGTTACCGGAAGTAACGGGCCAGCCCAGGGGGCACCCGTGCCCCCAGCCTAGCGAGGCGCGTTCGAGGGGTCGTCGAGGACCGACTGCGTCTGGCGCGCCCGGTAGGCCGCGAGGCGCTCGGCCAGCCCGGGGTCCGACAGGGCGAGGATCGCCGCCGCGAGCAGCCCGGCGTTCGTCGCATTGCCGATGGCGACGGTCGCGACCGGCACGCCGCGCGGCATCTGGACGATCGACAGGAGCGAGTCGAGCCCGCCGAGGTGCTGGGTCGGGATCGGCACGCCGATGACCGGCAGCGCCGTCTTGGCCGCGAGCATCCCCGGCAGGTGGGCGGCCCCGCCGGCGCCGGCGACGATCACCTTGATTCCCCGCTCCGCCGCCGCCTCCGCGTAGCGGAACAGGTGGTCCGGGGTGCGGTGCGCGGACACGACCCGCAGTTCCGACGCTACGCCGAGCTCGTCGAGCACGGCGACCGCCGCCTCGAGCACCGGGAAGTCGGACCGCGACCCGCCCACGACGCCGACGCGCGGCGCGGGCGGCTTCGACGTCGTCACGGCGCGAGCTCGCTCACGCGCACCATTGTCGCCGACACCGCGACCCGCATCACTCGGCCCAGCCGAGCCGGCCGGCAGCGGCCCGGGCACGGGCGAGCGCGGCCTCGACATCGCCGTCGGCGTCGAGCGCGGTCACGTGGCCCATCTTCCGGCGGTCGAACACCGCCCGCTTCCCATAGACGTGGACGGCGACCGACGGATCGGCGAGCGCCGCCGGCATGCCCGTCAGCCGGGCGGCCCGTTTCGGCCCCGACCCGAGCAGGTTGACCATCGCCGCGCCGCCGCGAGGCTCGACGGACCCAAGGGGCAGGCCGCAGATCGCGCGGACGTGCTGCTCGAACTGCGAGGTCGCGGCACCCTCGATCGTCCAGTGACCGCTGTTGTGGACGCGCGGGGCGAGCTCGTTGACGGCGAGGTCGCGACCGTCGACGAGGAACAGCTCGACGGTCATCACCCCGACGACGTCGAGCGCGCGGGCGAGCCGCCCGGCGATGTCGGCGGCCGTCGCCGCGTGGAGCGGATCGATCGGCGCCGGCGCGACGGACTCGACGAGGATGCCCCGGTCGTGGACATTGCGGGTGACCGGGTAGGCGAGCGTCCGGCCCTCGAGATCGCGGGCGCACACGACCGACACCTCCGCATCGAAGTCGAGCTCCCGCTCGAGGAGGAGCGGCCGTGCCCGGCCCTCCTGGCGCTCGACCAGGGCGAGCCCCGCGGCGAGGTCGTCGGGACCGGCGATCCGGGCCTGCGACCGGCCGTCGTAGCCGCCGATCGGCGCCTTGAGCCGAAGCGGATAGCCCAGTTCGTCGGCCGCCGCCGACAACTCGTCGAGGCCGCGCACGGCCCGCCAGTCGGTCGTCAGCTCGCCCTGCTCGCGGACGAAGCGGCGCTCCGCGAGCCGGTCCTGGGTGGCGCGCAGGGCGGCGAGGCCCGGCCGGACGAGAACGCGCCCAACGATCGCCTCGACCGCCTCGGCCGACACGTGCTCGAGCTCGTAGGTCACGACGGCGCAGCCGGCAGCGAGCTCGCGCGCGCCCTTGACCGAATCGTAGGCGGCCTCGACCTGGTGATCGGCGATGGCGCGGGCGGGGCAGAACGGGTCCGGGTCGAGGATCGCGACCCCATAGCCGAGCTGGCGCGCCGCAATCCCGAGCATCCGGCCGAGCTGGCCGCCACCGAGGATGCCGATCGTCGCCCCGGGCTCGATCGGCGGCCCCGCGTCGGCCGGGCGCGGTCGTGCACCGATCGCGAGCAGGGCGTCGGCCACGAAGTCGCTCTTGCGCACGGCGTACATCTGGCCGGACTGCTCGCCGTCATCGACGATCCGCCGCTTTGCCGCGACGTAGCGGTCGCGCAGGGCGGGATCACGTCGGAGCGTGTCGCGGAACGTCCGCAGCTCGTGCATCTCATCGGACGTGGTTGGGATGATGTGGGCGTGGATCCTGAACCGGTCACCCTCATAGTCGATCGCCCCGAGCAGCACCGGCCGCGTGGGCGGCATCGGCGACTTCCCACCCTGGCGCCCGAACCCGATCTCGACGAGGGCGCGGGTGACTGCCGGGATGTCGTCCGGCGGAACAGGGATCGCGAGGTCGATCACCCCTTTTCCGGCCAGGTCCGGCACAGCCGTGCTGCCGACGTGCTCCGGCCGCAGGTCCGGCCGGACCCGGCCGATGAGATTCGCCACCGTCCGCGCAACGTGGGGCGCGCGCGGATCCCACGGTCGGACGGTCGGCGGTTCCGGGACGTACGGCAGCATGTCGGGCACGTGACGGAGTGTAGGGGGGCCGCCCGGCCGAAGGGCCGTAACGCGGACCGGCCACGCTAGACTCTTCGTCATGCGTACCGTCATAGGCCGGCGCGTCCACGAGGTGGACGTCGGCTAACTCGACAATCTGGTCGCCCGCCACGATCGGGTGATCGTCGATCTCGGGACCGGTGACGGCAGGGCCGTCCTGGCGGCCGCCGCGGCCGACCCCCGGGCTCTCGTCATCGGACTCGACGCGGACGCCTCTGCAATGGCGGAGTCGTCCCGGCGTGCCGCGCGGCCGGCCCGCAAGGGCGGACTCGCGAACGCGCTGTTCGTCGTCGGCGCCGCGGAGCTGCCGCCGGTCGAGCTGTGCGGCATCGCCGACACCGTCACTGTGTGGTTCCCGTGGGGCTCGCTTCTGCGCGGAGTGCTCGGCCTCGACGACGCAGCCGCGCGCGGCATCGCGTCGCTCCCACGGCCGGACGGGGGCCTGGTCGACGCGTTCCTGTCGGTCACGGCGCGCGACGGCCTCGACGGGGTCCGTGTCCTCGATGCCACCGTGGTCGGACGGCTCGCCGACGCCCACCGCCGGTTCGGGCTCGAGTTGGTATCGGCCGCGCCGGCGTCCATCGACGACGTTCGGGCGACCCGATCGTCGTGGGGTCGGCGCCTCCTCGCGTCCGGTTCGGATCGGCCGGTCTGGCGGCTCAGCCTTCGGCGGCGCCGGGAGTCGGACTGACGGCGGCCGAAGGGCCGACCCGCGCCATGAGGGCGAGCTCGTTCCCGAACGGGTCCTCGAAGAAGGTCATCCACTCCTCCACCCCGGTCGCCTCGTCGGTGTGGATTCGGTGCGGGGCGCCGCTGAAGTCGACGCCGCGGTCGGTCAGAGCCCGCTGAGCCGCCGCGATATCGTCGACGAGGAAGTAGATGATCGATCCGGGCCGCCACGCGTTTGCGTCGACTGCGTGGAGATAGAGGCGCGTACCGCCCATGTCGAAGAACGCGAGGTCGCCGAATGTGAAGTGATGCGCCAGTCCGAGCCTGTCGCGGTAGAACGCCTCGGCCACCGCGACGTCCCGGACGTAGAGCGACACCTGTCCGATGGGGCCGAGGCGAAGGTCGGTCGGTGGCATCGTCGTCTCCGTTCGGTTGGGTCGCAGGCTCGTGTGCGGCACGCCGGCCGGCCGCGGCCGCGTCGCGTGGTCACCCCGGCACCGTACCGCGTCGGCCGACGAATTGCCCTCCCCCGTTCCGACGCGGGGGTCGCACGGTGGCCATGAACGACGCGTAGTTCGCGTACGGTGGCGGTTTCCGCCGGCCGTCAACCTGCGATCGGATCAGCCAGTCACGCCGGCGGCTCCGCGGATCGACGAGGGCGAGGCCCCGGCCGACCGGGATCGGCGTCGCCAGCATCCGGCCGGCACGGTTCGGGAAGCCGCGGCCGAGGCTCTCGCGGTTGGCGCGAATGCGCGCCTCCGCCTGCTCCGTGGCGAGGGCGAGGAGCCACGACGCCGCACGGCGTGGGCGCCAACCGAGCCGGCGAGCCGCAGCCCAGGCCTCCCGCTCGTACCAGGCCAGGGTGCGCTCGATGCCGCCGACGTCATCGAGCTCCGACTTGACCTCGATGACGAGGAGCGTTCCGGTCGCCTCGTCGAACGCGAGCAGGTCGATGAAACCGTGGGATCGGCCGTGGACGATCTCGACCTCCCGGGCGGTGCGCCAGCCTGCGGTCTCGAGCCGGCGCTGGACGTACCCGACCATCAGCGCGTGGACGGGATCGCGTTGCCGGCCGCCCGCGATAAAGGGGAGGCGAGCGGTGAGGTCGAGCTCGAGCACGAGCGCCTCCGCCACGTCGGCGACCACGTCCATGCTGGCGTTGACGGTGGCCGACTCGATCCGGGCAACCATGCCGCGAGAGATACCGGCGCGTGCTCCGAGGTCGTCCTGCGTCCATCCGATGGCCCCTCGCGTGCTCCGAACGAGGTGCGCGACCCTCACCCTGAGTTGCTGCCGTGTCCGGGCTCCCACGCCGGCCAGTAAAGCGGATGGCTCTTTGCTCGCGATCAACCCGGGCGCTACTGCCAGTTACGTGATCCTCATCAACGTGCAGGGCTGATTCCCCACCGTGCACGGTGGGCGCGCGACCGCGCTCACTCATCACGATTCCGTAACTGCTGGTAGCGGCGCGGATAGAGGCGCCCGCGGGGGCGGGAGCCGCGGACGGAGAGCCGCGGACTGGGCGCCGCGCGCACGGGGAACGGCCCGGGGGCTCGCCGGCGCGCTACGATCCCCCCGCCATGGCGTCGCGCATCCCCCTCATCCTCGACGTCGACACCGGCATCGACGACGCCCTCGCGCTCCTCTACGCGGCTGCGTC
>Ga0326597_10004389_pt1 | contig 19863 bp, 15 predicted proteins | sample RVTome_12_FD_203789 | JGI IMG/M metagenome (GOLD analysis project Ga0326597, IMG submission 203789) | Soil microbial communities from uranium-contaminated site in the Upper Colorado River Basin, Wyoming, United States - RVT100D185 | ecosystem: Environmental > Terrestrial > Soil > Contaminated >...
TGCGCCGACGCCTGCGTCTCTACTGGAGCGCCAAAATCCGGTTCACCCGGTACACCGTGTACGACGACCCGGGCCGACGGAGCGAGGTACCGCTCGGCAAACTCGTGCACGGACTCCGGCGTCGCATCGCGATAGCGCTGGAGATCGTCGGCCAGATACCCGGGATCACCGAGGTGATGGTTGTACCGGTTCAGGAGGTCCGCGACGCCGCCAAACCCGCCCAGCGTCTCCAACCGTTGAATAGTGCGGGTTTCGAGCGTGTTTCTGGCACGGTCGACCTCGGACTGATCCGGGCCGACGTTACGGAACACCGCGACCTCCGAGTCGATAGCCTGCTCGAGCTCGTCGGCTGTGTGTCCGGGCCGGGCGGTTGCCTGGATCTGGAAAATCGATCCCAGTGTCAGCGAATACTGGCTTGCTTGTACGTCCTGCGCAATCTGCTGCTCGTGCACGAGACTCTTGTACAGCCGACTGGATCGACCACCCCCCAACGCGACGGACGCGATATCGGCCTCGGCGTCACCGGGTGCGTAGAACGGCGGAGTGATCCACGCCATGTATATTCTCGGGAGCTCGACGCGATCTTGCACGACTGCGCGCCGCTCGGCCGCGATGACTGGCGTGTCGACAGACGGTTTGGATACCGGTTCGCCTCGCGCAAGCGTCCCGAAGTATCGTTCGACCAGCGCCTTCGTCTCGTCTGGGTCGATGTCACCCACGATAGCGATGCTGGCATTGTTGGGCGCGTAGTACAGCTTGAAGAAGTTCCTTACATCTTCGAGCTGCGCGGCCTGAATGTCGGCATGGGAGCCGATGATGTTGCCGTGATAGGGGTGTCCCTCAGGGAACAGCAGCTGGATCAGCTCTTCTTCCACGATTCCGTACGGTGAGTTCTCGGTGCTTTGGCGTCGCTCGTTTCGAACAACGTCCTGCTGGTTCGTCAGGTTTTCTTGATTGACCTGGTCGAGGAGGTACCCCATGCGATCCGATTCGAGCCATAACGCGAGCTCGAGCTGGTTGGCAGGGACCGTCTCAAAATAGTTCGTGCGATCGAAATCCGTCGTGCCATTGAGGTCGCTCCCTCCCGCACCCTCGAGCAGACGGAAATGAGTATCTCCGGGAACGTGCTTGGAGCCCTGGAACATCATGTGCTCGAACAGGTGGGCAAAACCCGTGCGACCCGCCTCTTCGTTCGCGGGCCCCACCTGGTACCACAGATTGACCGCAACGAGCGGCAGTCGATGATCTTCGGAGAGGATCACCTCGAGACCGTTCGGGAGCGTGTACTTTTCGAACTCCACCTGAGGCAGATCGCCTGCGTTGTCGGCCTGGTCTCCAGTGAAACGACAGGCCGGCGCCAAGAACGCTGCGACACTGGCGACAAGGACGAGAAGAACTGGAGAATGCGGTCTGAGCCTCATGCGGTGCCTCTCATCGAAACCCTGGATTCCACATTACCCCGGCCACGGCGTGGTGAGACAGGACTTTTTTGGCGGGAACACTCTGCTGCCAATCCAAACACTCAATCTGGCGCGAAGGCTTACCGCCTGTACAATCTCGGAATGGCTCGCTACACACTCGTCTACGGCCTTCGCTTGATTCCCGAAGGGTCTCTACGAGACCTTGAAGCAGCCGAACTCACGCTGGCTGATGGATCAAAGGCAGGGGTCACGCTCCACACGTCCGACGGCACGATCCCGCAGCTACGGCGGTCGCTGGACCGGAGCCTGGACGCGTTCTTCGACCTGCTCCCGGGCGCAGAGGAGGAAGACCTTAGAGATTTCGCGGACTAGGCGGCGCGGGTGCGCGCGGTGCGCCACTCCTCGAGTAGCCCGGGGATGTTGCCAGCCACGGACCGCAGTCCGGGAGCCCACCCTAACGCCCGGGCGCGCGGGCTGCGCACCACCTGGTCCAGCGAGAGTGCTTCCGCGTACGGACCCATCTTGGCCCGTGCTTCCTCGAGTGGTATGTGACGCACGTCGGGCGGCGAGTGGAGGTGGGACACGAGGCCGTCAACGATGTCGTTGACGCGCTCGTCGCCCTCGTCATTGGCGTGAAACAGCCCCGATGCGTCTGCGCTCGACGCCAGTCGCGCGTAGAGATCAGCCAGGTCGCGGTCGTACACGAGCGGCCACCGGTTATTGCCGTCTCCCACGACACGCACCAGTCCGTTGCTTGCCGCTTTGAACACGTCGGCGACCAGCCCGTCACCCCCGCCATAGACAATCCCCGGCCGAACGACGATTGTCCGCAGATTGGCGCTGCCGGCGCCCAAAATGACTTGTTCGTGCCCGGGCCTCCAGGCGGCCAGCGCAACCGGGTTCACCGGAGCGTCTTCAGCGGCGGGCTCGGACACCTGTCCGAGAACCCACACGCCGGATGTATAGACGATAAAACGCGATTCTGGCCCAAGGGATCCGGTCGTGCGCGGCCGCCGGGCAGCCTTGAGAAGCACGTCGAGCGCGGCGCGTTCGACGTCAGGCCAGCGCCCGGACGCGGATTCGAACGCCGCGTGGATGTACCCATCCTGAGCTTCGGCTGCGGCCGCAAAGGAGCTGGGATCGCTGAGATCACCAATCGTGGGGCGCCCGCCACGCGCCGCAACGCGCGCCGCCTTCTCGTTGTTGCGGACGAGCGCCGTCACGTCGTGCCCACCCCTGAGCAGCGCGTCCAGTACCGCGCCACCCACGTGACCGGTTGCGCCCGTCAGGAAGATGCGCATGGCAGTCGGAGTGTATCCCAGGTTGAGGCGGTTCAGCTAAAGACCCACACTACGCATATTTGGCAGGTTCCTCGCGGCGCGTCCCTCATAATAGACCCGCCGTGCCGCGCGACACTCTGATTGATTTTTTTCACGATCTGGCTCACGCCGACGGGGTGTTCCTGGTGCACGACGATGGGTTCAGACAGCGAACGTTTACGTACCGAGAGGTCGGCGGTGCGTCACGGGCGTTCGCCGTGCGCCTGCACGAAGCGGGACTGCGGAAGGGCGACAAGATCGTCTTTTTCTCGGAGAACCGCCCCGAGTGGATCGTGGCGTTCTGGGGCTGCCTCCTCGCTGGAGTCGTCGTCGTCCCGATCGACTATCGCTCTTCACCGGATTTCCTGAAGCGAGTCGGCCAGATCGTCGCGGCCAAGCTGGTGCTCGTTGGCCAGGACGTGCCCTCCCTTGAAACCATCGCGGTCCCGGTCTGGAACCTTCGGGAGATTGAGTGGGCCGACGCCGAAGCGCCGGACGTACCGGTGTCCAGGAACGATGTGGCGGAGATCATCTTCACGTCAGGAGCCACGGCCGACCCCAAGGGTGTCGTGATCTCACACAAGAATATTCTGGCTAATATCGTCCCGGTCGAGCGCGAAGTTCTGAAGTATCGCGGGTGGGGACGGCCGTTCTTTCCGCTCCGCTTCCTGAACCTCTTGCCATTGAGCCATATGTTCGGCCAGGCCATGGCGACGTTCATTCCGCCAATGCTGCCCGGGGTCGTGATCTTCATGCGAGGATACAACCCGGGAGACATCGTCGCGCTCGTCAGGGCTCGGCGCGTATCGGTCCTGGTGTCGGTGCCCAAGATACTCGACGTCCTACGGGACTATGTCACACGCCGAAGCTTGGTTAGCGCCTCGCAGGTTGAGCCTGACGATCGTCGCCCCCCGGCGAAAGGCTCCATCTTTCGAACTCTAAGACGAATGGCCCGACGATGGTGGAGGTATCGAGACATTCACCGCGCGCTGGGCCTCAAGTTCTGGGCCTTCGTCGTCGGGGCAGCGCCACTAGAGACCGATCTCGAGGCTTTCTGGGGCGATCTGGGCTTCGCCGTGATCCAGGGATACGGGCTCACGGAGACAGCTCCTATCGTCACCCTCAACCATCCTTTCGGGACCAAACGGGGCTCGGTCGGCAAAGCCATCGCCGGGGTCGAAGTCAAGATCGCACCAGACGGCGAGATTCTCGTGCGGGGCGAGAACGTGACTGAAGGCTACTTTGGGGCGGAGCAGGAGACGGCACGGGCGTTCGAGGACGGATGGTTTCACACGGGGGACATCGGCGAAACAGGATCCAACGGTCAACTCTTCGTACGGGGGCGTAAGAAGGAGATGATCGTCACCCCGGAGGGACTCAACGTCTTTCCAGAGGATGTCGAGCGCGTCCTCAACCAGCTCCCTATGGTCAAGGACTCCGCTGTCGTCGGTGTCGCCGATGGCGGGAAGGGCTCGGCCGAACGCGTGCACGCCGTGGTCGTCGTCGAGGGTGGTACCGACCCGGAACGCGTGACCCGCGAAGCCAACGCCCAACTTGCCGATCACCAGAAGATCCGAAGGACGCATGTGTGGCCCGAGCCCACACTGCCCAGGACAGAGGGTACACGTAAGCTGAAGCGCGCCGCGATCCGCGAGTGGGCCCATAGCGGAGGACCAGCACCTGGACCTGCCGCAGGGGCCGACGCGCTCGCAACCCTGCTGCACAAGTACTCAGGCCGCAACAAGCTTGGGCCCGAGGCGACGATCGACGAGCTCGGCCTCAGCTCGCTCGAGCGTATCGAGCTGATGGTGGCACTTGAAGACGCCTATCAGACGCGCCTTGATGAGGGCACGTTCGCGCAAGCTCGTTCCGTCTCGGACCTGAGGACCCTGGTGGAGCACGCCGCCGAGGGGTCGGACGAGCCGACGGCTCAGCCGGTCTCATTTCCTCGGTGGAATCGATCATGGCCGGCGCGGGCCATGCGACGCGTGAGCCTACCGATCTGGATCCTCCCGCTTGCACGTGTGTTCGCATGGGCCAAAGTCCGAGGATTGGAACACCTGTGCGGTCTGGAAGGGCCTGTCATCTTCGCGTCCAACCACCAGAGTCACATGGACACGCCGGTCATCATGAATGCCCTCCCGGCCCGATGGCGTTACAGGCTGGCACCTGCGATGGCGAAGGAGTTCTTCAAGGCTCATTTCTTCCCGGATCAGTTTGGACGCCGTCAACGCATGACCAACGGCCTCAACTACTTCCTGGCAGCTCTCTTCTTCAATGCCTTTCCGCTGCCGCAGCGCGAAGCCGGTGCCAGACAGACACTACGGTACATCGGCGACGTGCTGGGCGACGGGTTCTCCGTCCTGATCTTCCCCGAAGGTAAGCGGTCCGAAACCGGCACGATCGAGCGTTTTCGACCAGGAATCGGCATGATCGCGTCACGGCTCGGCGTGTCTGTCGTGCCCGTTCGTCTGGACAACGTGGATCGAGTCCTGCATCCATCGTGGCGGATGGCCAAACCCGGGCCTGTTAACGTAACGTTCGGCGCACCCCTCAGACTATCGGGTGACGATTACGAGGCCCTGGCGATGCGCGTCGAGACCGCCGTTCGGGCGCTCGAGGCGGGTGCACCTCAATCGTGACAGCGCGTCGCGCCGTATGGCACAATAATGCGATCTAGGAAAGGACAGCTAGCTAGTTTGAGTAAGGACGATCTCATCGACATGCAAGGCACGGTCATGGCAGTGCACAGCGGAGGTCTCTACCGCGTACAGTGTGACGCCGGTCACGAAGTGCTCGCTCAACTCAGCGGCCGAATGCGCCGCTTCCGGATCAAGGTCGTGCCCGGAGACCGGGTGACCGTGGGGGTCTCGCCGTATGACCCGGTCCGAGGGATCATCACCTTCCGCGCGCGCTAGCACAAAGCGCTTTGAACTCGAATACAACTGACAGACGGCGACCGCGTCGGCCGCCCCAAGGTCGAGGCCGGCGCGGGTCCCCCCAGCGACCTCGCTCGACCACTCAGGCGCCTGCGCTCCAGCCGCTCGCCTGTGACACGGCGCCGGTAGCCTTCTCCTCGCTTGGCCTCGACTCTCGACTGCTCGAAGGCATTAGGGACCTTGGCTACAGCGAAACGAGGCCGATCCAGAGCGCCGTGATTCCGCTGGCGCTTTCATGTACGGATGTCATTGGTTGCGCGGAAACGGGAACAGGCAAGACGTGCGCGTTCGTGGTGCCCATCCTGCAGCAGCTCCTCACGACCAGCGGTCCCGAGCGTCCGGCTGTTCCGGCCACCCCGGGGGGTGAGACTGTGCGGCCCGGCAGGGCTCAGGTTGGGCCTCGAAGTCGCGTACTGATCCTGGCACCGACCCGGGAGCTCGCCGTCCAGATCGAAGACGAGATCCACGGCCTCGCGTATCACACGCCAATCACGAGCGCCGCAGTCTACGGCGGGGTTGAAATGGGCATCCAAGAGCGGGCGCTGCGGGCGGGCGTTGACATCGTTGTGGCAACCCCTGGACGACTGATCGACCACATGCGCCAGCAGAACGCCGACTTCACGGGCGTCGAGCTCCTGGTACTCGACGAAGCGGACCGGATGATGGACATGGGGTTCTGGCCAGACGTCCGCCGTATCATCGCGGCCCTTCCTGAAGCCCGACGGACACTCCTCTTCTCGGCGACGATGCCAGACGAGGTCGTGCGTTCGGCGCTCGAAATCACGCGCGACCCCAAATACGTCCAAGTGGGACATCGCAGCAAGCCGGCACGAACCATTACTCATCGCGCCGAAACCGTGTCGGCCGCCGGGAAGATCACCTGGCTCATCGAACATCTCAAGCAACCCAAGGGACCCATCCTCGTCTTCTCGCGGACCAAGATCGGCGCCGAGAGGCTCGCCCGCCGGTTGGCAGCCGCCGGCATCCGATGCGCATCGTTGCACGCCGATAGGACTCAGGATCAGCGGCGTGCGGCGGTTGAGGGATTCCGAGGGGGTCGCTATCACGTGCTGGTCGCAACCGACATCGCGGCCCGCGGCCTCGACATCGACGGCATCCACACGGTCATCAACTACGAGCTGCCTGACTCGCCCGACAGTTACGTGCACCGCGTGGGCCGTACGGGGCGGGCAGATGAACCGGGCCACGCCATCACGCTCGTGGAACCAGGTGAGCGCGAAGCGCTTGCATACCTGGAAAAGTCGGTTGGCGTTCGCATAGAATGAATTGATGTCGGATCGAATCTCGTCGCCACCGTCGACAGACGAATCGTCACAGCCCCCTGAGCTATCGAAGGCCATGGCTCGATTCAAGTCGTGCCGATGGCGTCGACCGCCTGAGGACGGGCCGGAGTGTTGCGGCCATCGGGATGTACTGCCAATCGCCGGCACCAGCTTCAGTCCCGAGGCCTGGTGTCCTGACTGTACGTTCTACAAGCTGCGCCGCACACCGAAAAAGCGCACTCCTGACGAGTACAGATATTAGAACCGCTCTTAGCGCAGTCTTCTGACCTGCTTCGGCCCGCAGCAGAAAGCTGGACTGAAGTCCGGCGCTACACGAGCGGGCCCGGTAGAGCGCTCCGCCCGGACACGAGCGCCTCATCTAGAATCTCGGCTTTCGTCTACTCTGAGAACTCTCGGGCCAGCTCGACCCATTCACCGTTCGGCGCCAGCTGCTGATAGGCACGCCAGTGCGCTCGCGCCCCCTGCGACAGGCCCATTTTCTCGAACGTGACGGCGAGGTAGAAATGGGCATCTGCGTACGTCGGGTTCAAGTGGATCGCCTCGAGATAGCACGCCTGCGCTTGTTCAAAGCGCCCGAGATCGTGGTGGATGTTGCCCAGGTTGAAATGCGCTTCGAAGAAATCCGGCTCAAGTCCGATGCCGCGCTCGTATAGCACTTGCGCCTCGACAAGCTCGTTACGGCTGTAGTGAACATTGGCCAGGTTGATGAGCGCGGCCACGAGAGTCGGATTCAGCTCGAGGGCTCGTCGGTAGGCCGCCGCGGCCTCTTCACGGTGTGATTCGTCGCCGTCGTCCAGTTGCGATCCGGTCCGAAAATACTCCTCGGCGAGTGCAACATTGCTCGCGGTCGTGAGTACCTCTGCCGGCGGCCTCGGCTGGGCCTTGCGGCGAAGAGCGAGGATCTTGGCGGGGGCTGCGTCCAGACGAAAATCGAACGCCAGCTGACCTTGACGGGCAGCCAGGAGCGAGCGCACGACACTTCTGAACGATCGCCCCTCAGCGAGCTCGTCGTTCGTCTCCTTGAGAACCGCCACGTGTGGAAAGGCAAAAAAGGTGTCAGCGTTGGTTCTGAGCTCGGCTCGCACGATGCCGCATTTCAGGAGATAGCGGACGTGGTCCTCTCGCAGCCCTCGGTATCGAGCCAGCAGGTCGCGCATCGCCTGATACTGCCGTTTCAGCGTCTGGGGGGTCGGGATACCGACCAGCACACAGAATTGGTCCTCGGTCAGGATCTCGATTCTGGTACCCTGGGCGTTGAGCTCCTCGGCACGTTTCAGCTTGTTGCTTCTGTCGCGGGAAGGCCGACCTCCGGAGTCGAAGCCCTCGTCTCCGACGATGACGGTCGTCGTTCTTGCGTTGACGTCGTCGGCTGTGGTCCCGCCAAGGCGCGTCACGAGCGCTCGCGCGTCACGACGTCCGAGCGAGCTCAATTTTCCAGTAAAGACAACGAGACGCCCGTCGAGCGGCTGATGACCGGACAGGCCAGGCAAGCGTGAAAGCAAACGGCCTCCGCTTCCGACTGAACGATGGGGAGCGAGGTCAAAGATGAAGGAGAATGCGTCGGATGTCAATACTCGCAGGTGACGTCGGCGGAACCAAGACTCTACTCGGCCTCTTCGATCCGCGGCCGTCTCGACCGCGCCAGCTCGTCGTGCGCTCGTTCGCAACAGTCGACTACCCCGATCTCCAGGCGATGATCTCGGACTTCTCGACCGATCCGAAGGTTCGGGATGTCGATGTCGAGGGTGCATGTTTCGGAATTGCCGGCCCGGTGATTGGCGAATCGGGGAAGCTCACGAACGCACCTTGGAACGTCGTCGCCGGTGACGTCGCTCGAGCGTTCGCGATTCAGAGCGTGAAACTCCTGAACGACCTTCAGGCTACCGCGTACGCGGTGCAGTTCCTCGAACCGACCGAGTTCCACGTCCTCCAAGTTGGTGAAAACCGGGGTGGGAATGCTGCAGTGATTGCGGCCGGCACTGGACTGGGGGAAGCCTTGCTGCTCGACGTTGACGGGCGCTTGGTATCGTCTCCGACCGAAGCGGGTCATGCCGACTTCGCCGCCAGAACGGAGTTGGAGATCGGGCTGCTGAAGGACCTCGTTCAGCGCTTCGGCCGCGCCGAGGTCGAACACGTCGTGTCTGGTCGTGGCCTCGTGAACATCCATCGCACGACCCACCAGACGCCCTGCCTCCTGGTGAATGAGGATGCGCCAGATGCTCCGGCCACCATCACAGCCGCCGCGCTCGAAAAGCGGTGCCCGGGATGCGTGGCAGCGCTCGAGATGTTCGTCGACGCCTACGGCGCCGAGGCGGGTAACCTCGCCCTACGGAGCGTCGCCACGGCTGGCGTCTTTGTCGGTGGCGGGATCGCGCCAAAGATACTTCCCGCGCTGACCGACGGCCGCTTCATCCGTTCGTTCGTCGACAAGGCGCCCTTCGAGGACATGCTCCGGCGGATTCCCGTTCGTGTGGTGCTCAACGACGAAGCCGGTCTGCTCGGCGCCGCCGTGTGCGCCGCGGCCGCGTGGGCGGCCCGTACGACCTAGCCGTCTCCCGAGTACGACGTTCTGAACGAACCGACGTCTGGCCCGATGACCCTCGCGGGGCACATTCGTCAACTTCGGACGGCCCTGAGCCTCAGTTGCCGAGCGATACCGCCGTTTGCGCCGCACGAAATCGTCGCATTTAGTGCCTCTGGCAGGTTTCGTCGGCTATCATTTGACGGCCACCATGAAAATCTTTGTCCCAAGAGAATCGAACCAGAACGAGACCCGCATCCCGGTGATTCCCGCCGGTGTCGACAGATTGGTCAAGCTAGGTGCAGTCATCGACATCGAGGCCGGATTGGGCGCCGCCCTCGGCTATGCGGACGAAGCCTATGCCAAGGCCGGCGCGGCGATCGTCACCGATCGGAAGCTGGCGTTCGGTGAGGCCGACATGCTATTGCGATTGAACGTGCCGCCATCCGAGGACCTTCCCCTTCTCAAGAAGGGAGCCATCCACGTCAGCCATCTGGATCCCTTCAATCAGAAGGACCTGCTCCAGGCTTTTGCCGAACGAGGCGTCTCCGCCATCTCCATGGAGATGATCCCGCGTACGACGATCGCGCAAAAGATGGACGCGCTCAGCTCACAGGCCAACCTGGGCGGCTATGTTGCCGTCATCCTTGCGGCGCATTACAGCACGAGGATCCTGCCGATGATGATGACGCCGGCGGGCACCATCACCCCGGCCCGCGTCTTTGTCATCGGCGCGGGCGTCGCCGGGCTCCAGGCGATCGCCACGGCGAAGCGGCTCGGGGCTCGCGTCGAGGCCTTCGACACGCGCCCGGTCGTGGAGGAACAGGTCAAGTCGCTCGCCGCACGGTTCGTGAAGATAGACCTCGGCGGGGCCTCCCAGACGAAGGACGGCTACGCCAAGGCGCTGACCGAGGAGCAACTGCAACAGCAGCGCGACGGGCTGCGAAAGGTATGCTCGCAATCAGATGTCGTCATCACGACGGCACAAGTGTTCGGTCGCCGCGCGCCGCTCATCGTGACCGCCGACATGGTGACGAGCATGAACCCTGGCAGCATCATCGTCGACATGGCTGTGGAGACGGGTGGAAATGTCGAGGGTTCGAGACTGAACGAGGTCACCGATGTCGGCGGCGTGCAGATCCTCGGCTTCGGCAATCTCCCCGGTCGCGTGCCTGTGCCGGCAAGCCAGATGTATTCGAGCAACCTCTGCAACCTCGTCGATCATTTCTGGGACAAGGAAACCAAGATGTTTCCGCTCAACCGCGAAGACGAAATCATCAGGGGGTGCCTCATCACGCATGAAGGACAAGTTGTTCACCCCACGTTTGGAGGCAAGTAACTTGGGACTGCTCTTCTTTGTATTCGTGCTGGCCATCTTCCTTGGATTCGAACTGATAGCCAAGGTTCCTTCGCAGCTGCACACGCCGCTGATGTCGGGCTCAAATGCCATCTCCGGGATCACCATTGTCGGCGCCATTATTGCCTCCGGGACCGCCGAGAATCCTGGCCTGACAACGTTTCTCGGCGCCCTGGCCCTCGCGTTCGCCGCCATCAACGTCGTCGGCGGCTACCTGGTGACCGATCGCATGCTGGCCATGTTCAAGAAGAAAGACACAGGGAACGGTTGAGCATGGAAAGCGTGATCGACGTCTCGTATATCGTCGCCTCGGTGCTCTTCATCTTCGGCCTGAAGATGCTCAGCTCCCAGGCTACCGCGCGACGCGGCAACTTCGTCTCTTCGCTCGGCATGCTGATCGCGGTCGGGGCGACGGTGCTCAGCCGCGAAGTCGTTCATTACAACTGGATCTGGATCGGGGGCGGCGCGGGCGCGGTGATCGGCATCGTCTGCGCACGCCTGGTCAGAATGACCTCCATGCCGGAGATGGTCGCTCTCTTCAATGGCTTCGGCGGTATTGCGAGCCTGCTCGTCGGCTGGGCGGAGTATTACAAGACACCCGATGGACCGCTGGCGGTCACGGTCCCGACGTTCGCCGCAGTTCTGATCGGTGGCGTCACGTTTACGGGGAGCCTGGTTGCCTACGCGCGCCTCGCTGAATTGAGATTCGTTTCCAGCAAGCCAACTCTGTTCAGAGGTCAGACGACGATCAATGCACTCGTGCTCGTGGGCCTGCTCGGCGCGGGTGCCGCCTTCTGCATGAACCCGGCGAGTCTGTACTCGCTGTTTATTCTCATCGTGCTGGCCTCGCTCGCCTTCGGCGTGCTGCTCGTGATTCCTGTCGGCGGCGCCGACATGCCGGTCGTGATCGCGCTGCTCAACAGTTATTCCGGGTTGGCGGCGTGCGCCGCCGGGTTCGTGATCCAGAACAACGTGCTGATCGTGGCCGGGGCGCTCGTGGGAGCCAGCGGGCTCATCCTCACCAATATCATGTGCAAGGCCATGAACCGATCGCTCGCCAACGTCATGTTCGCGGGGGTCGGCGCGACCAGTTCGAGCGGGGGCGGGTATACCGGCGAAGCGAACCCCGTGAGCGCCGAGGATGCCTATCTCATTCTGGAAGCGGCCAGCTCCGTCATTTTCGTGCCGGGTTACGGCATGGCGGTCGCCCAGGCCCAGCACGTGGTGCGCGAACTCGGTGATCTGCTCGAGGCGAATGGATGCGAAGTCAAGTACGCGATCCACCCGGTGGCGGGTCGGATGCCGGGGCATATGAATGTGTTGCTCGCGGAGGCGAACGTACCTTACGAGCAACTGGTTGAGCCGGCCGATGTCAATGCGACCATGGAGATGGTCGATGTCACCATGGTCATCGGCGCGAACGACGTGGTCAATCCCGCGGCTCGGACGGATAAGAGCAGCCCGCTCTATGGCATGCCAATCATCGACGTGGACAGGGCCAGGACCTGCATCGTGCTGAAACGGAGCCTGCGCGCAGGCTTCGCCGGCGTCGACAACCCCCTCTTCTTCAACCCCAATACGCGAATGCTCTTCGGCGACGCCAAGAAGAGCATATCGGCCCTCGTATCGGAGTTCAAAGAACAGTGAGGGACGTGGGTCAGAGGTGAGCAGCTTGGAGCGGCAGCGTTCAGATTGGACCACCCGCGCGCACGATTTCCAGACAATCGCCGCCAAGACCAAGCGGATCCGTGGCGGCTGGAGGCTGACAGCCGACAGTCATCGGAATTGAAGTCTGTTCCACCGACTGCCTGTAGAATAGGAGCATGCGGCTGGAGCTCGTCACGCGCGCGCTTTTCCCAACCATTGTCGGGCTGGCCACGTCGGCCGCCACGGTCGCGGTCCTATCGGCACAGTCGACTCCACCGATGCGCGCAGACACCGACGTGCCGTTCGCGGTCGGGGAGACACTAACCTACGACGTCACGTGGTCATCCACACTGGTGGCGGGAAGCGCTGTGATGACGGTTCTCGAGCGTGCGTCGTCGCTCGGCTCAAGTGCGTACCGTATCGTTGCCGAAGGCAAGCCCTTGCCAATGCTGGAGAGCTTGTACCACCTGTACTATCGCATGGAGACCGTGCTCGACAGTGTCACCTTGCTGCCCCACCTGAGCTCGCTCTACAGCGAGGAGGGAGTCAGCACACAAACCGCGACCACGACATTCGAACGCGCGGCTCGGATCGCGTCCTTTGAGGTCCAGTCCGAACCCGCCGTGAAAGTCGACGTGCCGGTGCCACAGCAAGCGCAGGACGGCCTCTCCGCCGTGTACGTCTTGAGAACGATGGCTCTCAGGGCGGGTGAGTCCTTTTCCCTGCCAATCACGGACCGCGGGCGGGTGTACAGCATGAAGGCGGCTGTGAACGGTCACGAGCCGATCGCGGTCCCGTTCGGGCAGGTGGATGCCTGGAGCCTCGACATCACGATTACTGACGAACAGGGCGTGCCGGCGGCAGAAAACGTAGCCGTTTGGATCTCAGACGACGAGCGCCGATTGCCCATCCGCCTTCAGGCCAACCTTCCGGTGGGCGATTTCGTGCTGCTCCTGAGAGACGTCAAGTAACGCGCCCTCCAGCAGACTGTCGGCGCCTCTACTCCGCCATCGCCAGCGTCAAGGCGAACCCCGCCCCCTCGTCAACCCACTGCTTGGCGAGCCCAAAGCCAGCAGACTTCAGTCGTTTGACGATGTCCTCGCGGTCGAACTTGTACGAGCTCTCTGTCCAGATCGTTTCACCCTCGGCGAGAGTGAACTCCAGGTCGGCTGCCGCGATCCTCACGCGCTGCTCGGTCAAGCTGACCAGGTGCATTTCGACCCGCGTGTCTTTCGCGTTCCACACGGCCCGATGGGAGAAGCGTTGCAGGTCGAAGTCCGCGCCCAGTTCACGATTGAGCCGGCACAGCAGGTTCTTGTTGAAGGCGGACGTCACGCCAAGCGGATCGTCGTATGCACGAAGCAGCTCGCGCTCGGGTTTGATCAAGTCAACGCCCAGCAGAAAAGCATCCCGCGGTGAGAGGGCCTTACGAACGCATCGGAGCAAGGCGTCGGCCGTAGCCCGATCGAAGTTGCCGATGTTCGACCCCAAGAAGAGGACCAGGGTTTGGCCAGGCCCCTGGGACCCGGACGTCGCGTCGAGCAGTCCTTCTTGGTATGTGGCCTCGTGTCCCGCCACCCGCACCCGCTGTCTCGCGCCAATGCGCCGGCTGGCCTGCTCGAGGGCGCCGACCGACACATCCACGAGATGAACATCCAACCGGCCCGTGCAGACCCCGCCGGAGTCGAGCAGGGTCTCGAGCTTCTCGCCGCTGCCAGGCCCCAGTTCCACGATCCGGGTGACGGGTCCGGTGAGCTTACAGGCCTCGCACGCATGGCGCTGGAGTAGCCTGGTTTCCGCGCGTGTGACCCGGTACCAGGGCAGGCGACAGATCGCGTCGAACAAACTCGACCCGAGATCGTCGTAGAAGTAACAGGATGGCAGTTGTCGTGGCGCTCCGGCCAGACCATTGCGAGCGTCGCGCACGAACGCTCTGAACGGGGCCTGGTCAGCGACCTCCAGTCGACCTAGCTCACGCATCGGAACTTCCCATAGACATACGGGTAACGAGCGCGGAACCAGTTACGAAACGTGGGCCGCAGGAGTTCTCGAGCGGTAACTGGTGACGCCCCCTTGACCACAAAGTGTTCACCATCGAAGAAATCGGCCGAATACTCCGGGTACGACGGCATCGGTTGAAACCCGGGAAACGGCGCGAATGCCGTACTGGTCCACTCCCAGCCATTGCCCACCAGGTCTTCAATACCCCAGGCACTCCGTCCAGCGGGGTGAGTTCCAACCGGCTCAGGATCCCAACTGGAAAAGTTGAACACCCCGTGGCGGGTGGCCGGCGGGTCTGCACCCCAGGCGCGCGGTTGCTCGCCCCTGGGCGAGCCAAACGCGGCTCGTTGGAACTCGGCTTCGGTCGGTAGGCGTGACCCGCGCCAGCGGGCGAACGCAGACGCCTCCGCGTGGGTCGCGTAGACCGGCCAGGACGCCGGCAGCGGAATCAGGTCGAACATGCCGCGCCAGAACCACTCGCCGCCATGTCGCTCCCAGAAAAGGGGGTGCTCGAATCGCTCCGCCTGGAGCCATTCCCAGTCGTCCGGACGCCACCACCGAGGATCGCGATATCCCCCAGAGTCGACGAACTCGTGGAACCGGGCGTTTGTAACAGCGAAGCGCTCAATCGAAAAGGGGGCCACCGTCTGGCGGTGCGTCGGAAACTCGTTGTCCCATCCGAATTCCACGGCCCCTCGATCGACCCCAAGCGTCACTTCTCCGCCGGGGACGTCCATCCACTCACTTGGGGCCGGCTCGCCTGCCGTGCGCGGGGAATAGTCCGTCGGACGACGCTTCTGGGCGAAGGGGAGACGATGCCACATGTAGAGCAACGTCTCCTGGTGCATTTCTTCGTGTTCGAGAATGGCGTACACCGCCTCGGCTTTGTCGAGCAGGGGATGCCCCGGTCGGTCGAGATCGGCGCGCGCCAGCGCGTCAGCCACTTGCCGATCGGCTTCAGCCGTAAACGACCGGACCGTCTCGCGATCCGGCCACAGCGACTCCTCGCTGCCTCCGTTTCCATCGAACGCGTCCCGCTCATGCGGGTCGATGCCACGGGCAAACAAGCGTTCGAGGTCGGGATCGATGCTCTTGCCACCAAGTGCCTTCTTCACGAGCACGTTGAACGCAAAGCCTGGCAGGTGACCATCGTAGAACACGACGGGGTTCCTCAGATGAATCGGCTTGTCGTAATAGACGTCGTCGCTCAACAGCCCGAACAGCGCGCGGGAACGTTCGCGAGCCCGCTCGTACCTCTCTAGCACGCCATCCATGGGCCCCTAGTTTAGCGCGAACGACCCATCGGTCCCAGCCTGGCAACTGCGCCGCCGGTCACGTAAATCCGTAGACAGAGGCAGCGCCGGTCTCCAGACCAGCCAAGCCGGGTGTAGCGCCGGTCGTTAGACCGGCCACGCCGAGCGTAGCACCGGTCTTCAGACCGGCCTAGGACACGGCGACCAGATGGTCGAGCTCGAAGTGCAGCCGCGCGAGAGAAACCTGATGCTGGGAACATAGCGCCTTCAAGCGATTCAGCCGTTCCCCTTCAATCAGGCGCGTGCTCAGCACGACGATATCGACGCCGCCGTTGATGATCAGGGGTTCGAGCGCGTCGTAGTCGCCGACGACCGGATAGCCGAGAATCTTGGTTTTGGCCATATCGGGGTTGTCGTCGATCAGCCCGACCATCTTGTACACTTCGCCCTGCCCGCTGAGCAGCTCTCGAATCGCCACAGAGCCGCCGGCGCCGGCGCCGTAAATCACAAGGCGCTGCCCACCGGAACGGCTCCGATACACGAACTCGCCAATCAGCCGGAAGGAAGCTCTTGCTCCGATCAATAACAGGACCAGCAGCGCGCCGTAGATGACGAAGACGCCTCGCGAGTAGTTCTGAAACCGGTACAGGTACGCGATAGTGGCGACGTTTGCGAGTGTGCCGTACCCGACAGCCTTCGTGAAGGTGACCGCGTCCATCAGGCTGAAGTACCGCCACACTCCCCGGTACGCGCCCATCATCACGAGCACGACTGCCTGGATGCCGACCACGAGTGGAAGGGACTCGAGGAAACGAGGAAAGTAGAAACCGAAGTCGGCGCCTTCGAATCGAAGGCGCCACGCCGTGTAGTACGCAATGGCCACGAAACACACATCAAGGCCGACCTCTGCAATCCGGCGCTTGTAGAGCACGTTGACGACAAAAGGCGTCACGCCTTTGCGCTGGCGCAGCGAGGGATCGCTTTGTTCGTACACCCGGACGTGGGCCAGATGGACAGCAAAAATCATCATGGCCAGCAGGAACACCGCCGCCCCGATGCTCGGCCAGTCGTTCTCGAAACGCTGGAGAAGCAGCGCCAGCAGACCACTGAGACCGGCCAGCGACCACAACACCGCGACCGCGCCGCGCTCGGACAACCCGATGGCGACCAATCGATGGGACGAATGATCGCGCCCGCCATGGGCCGCGCTGCGCCCCGCAAGCACGCGCATCACGGTGACGAGGGTCGTGTCGAGGATCGGTACAAGTAGAATGAGCATCGGCCCGACGATGACCGAGAGCACACTGGGCGGGCCGTACGCGGTCGACGGGCCGCCAAGGGTCAGCACGGCAAGGCTAACGCCGATGAACAGGCTTCCGCTATCACCCATGAAAATGGACGCAGGGTGAAAGTTGTAGACCAGGAACCCGGCCGTCGCGCCCAGCAGCAACGCAAGGTAAGTCGTCTCGGGTCCGATCGCACCGGCTGACACCGCCGAAGCGAGAAGCGTCCCCCCGACGATCAGTCCGATGCCGGCACACAACCCGTCCATGTTGTCGAGCAAGTTGAATGCGTTGGTGACGCCGACAATCCACACCATCGTCAGCAGCGTGTCGACCGTCAGGGACTCGACCCAGCCCAGGCGAAAACCAAAGAACACGAATAGCGAGGCGATCGCGATCTCGACGGCGAGCTTCACGTACGGCTTCAGAGACACGAGGTCGTCCGCCAGGCCGAGTGCGAAGGTCAGTGCCACGCCGAGCATGAGGACGGGCGCAGTCCCAATCCCCTCGGTGACGACGTACAGCGCAAGCACCGTGATCGCGATCGCGACCCCGCCGAGCAGGGCGGTTGGACGACTGTGCCATCGATCGGCACTGGGCTCAGCGGTGTATTTGAAACGAAGGGCCGCAAAGCGACAGACGGGCACAAGCACGAGAGCGAGACCGAAGGACACAAAGAACGTTCTGGCGAGATCAAGGTCCGGCACGCGCAGATTCATTGTACCGAAGCTTCGGCCCAAGCCCGCGTGGTACTCCCGCACCGACTGGTTGCGATGCCGGCCAGCGCATGGGCCCGGATCGCCATCGGCTACAATCGCCGAATGACGATGCGTGAGTCTCCGGCAAGCAAGCCTTTCCTGGGGCTCGTCGTCCTGGTCGCCGCGATCCTGCTATTCGCGAACCTGGGTAACGTCTACCTCTGGCAGGACGAGGCAGAGACGGCGCTGCTAGCCCGGAGCGTGCTGACCAACGGCTACCCGACCGCGTGGGACGGCAAGAACCTCGTCACGCAGAACGCCGGCCTGGACTCCGACGAGGGCCGCATGTGGACCTGGCATTCGTGGCTCCAGTTCTATCTCGCCGCCGCGTCGTTCGCCATGTTCGGCGAATCGACGACCGCCGCCCGGCTGCCCTTCGCCCTGATCGGCCTGGCGTGTGTCGTGCTGGTGTACTTCCTGGCGCGGCGACTGACCGAGAACGAGACCGTCGCGCGAATCGCCACCGTGCTCTTCCTGACGTCGGTTCCGTTTCTGATTCACGCGCGACAGGCGCGCTGGTATGCGCCGGCGATCGCGGCGACCATCTGGGTGCTCTACGCTTACCTGAAGCTGCAGAAGGCGGAGAGGACGGCAACGCTCCAGATCGTCCTCGCCGCGCTCTTGCTGTTTCACAGCAACTACCTCGTCTTTCTCGCCACCGGAGCAGGCATCTTCCTGCACCTCGTGTATTGCGCGCTGGCTCACACGGAGCGCCCGGCAACCCGCGCACTGGCTATCGCCGCCGGCGCCACGCTCGCGCTCGCCTTCCCCTGGGTGCTGCTGATCGGGCGGCCGACGCGCGTGAACGTCGTCGAGCAGTCCGGTCTGCCATTCCTGGGTCGAATGGCCCCCATCCTCGAGGCGCTTCTGGTGTACGCCAACGGCTATGTGTTTCCGCTGCTTCTGGCCCCCGTGGTGCTGTGGATCCTCGCGCGGCGGGCGAACGACCCGCGCGACGCGCCCCGGCAGGGCGTGGCGCTGCTGGTACTGCTGGTCCTCGCCACGTTTCTCGTCCTGGTCGTGCAGCCGTGGACGTGGTTCCGGTACATGGTCGGGCTGCTACCGGTGTTCGCCGTGCTGCTCGCCCTGGTCGTGTGGGAGGTGTGGAAGCGCCAAAGGGTTCTCGGCTTCTTGGCGCTGGGGCTGCTTGTACTCACGAGTCTCCCGTCGGCCGCGCTTCCTGCGCTCGACACTCGCGAGTTACACGAGCAAGCGTACGTCTCAGGGCGCATCCGGTTCGACCTGATGAACTACCTGTACGAGCTGACGCACGACTACGATGGGCCCAATGAGGCAATCGTCGAGTACCTACGGCAGCACGGGACCAAGGACGATCTGGTCGTCGCGCTCTACGGGGACCTGCCCATCATGTTCTACACGGGGATGCGCGTCGTGGACTTTTCGTACGCCGTGGGCACCGTGGAACGGCCGGATTGGATCATTCCGCGGCACGGCGGGGGCCGAGTCACCGAGGAGTACCTGATGCGCGTTGGCCGGGACTATCAAAGAATCGTGCTCGACGCTCCGGACATCCGGTGGGGCAATCGGCCGGATCCGGCTTACCACAAGTTCCGTACCGTGCGCGTAGGCGACCCCGACGGCAGACAGCTCAAGGTCGGGAAAGTCGTGCTGTTTCACGAGCCGGAGCGATGAAACGGGCTCTTGTGGCAGGACGGTGAGGGCATTGTCACGTCCGTACGGTTCAGGGTCAGCAGGGCTCGGGAGCATGATGCTCGCCGGGCTGCTACGGTAAGACATCGTAAATACTACGCGTGGATCGATCACGTGTTCGCTTGGGCGTCTGAATTGAAAGCGATTCGGGCGTTCTTCAGACCAGAGCAGTTGCGCCTCGACGAAACAGCGCTGTACGACGCGTTGACCTACAGATACGTTCCCTCGCCCAAAAGTCTGTACCGCGGCGTCTGGAAGGCCCTGCCCGGCCAGCTCATCACCTTCTCGCTGGTGGAAGGACACCTCGCGCACAGGTCGTACTGGCGACTCGAGCCGGGTACGCTCCCTGCATGCCATGGCCTCTCCGACGACGTTTGGAAAGCCCTCGC
>Ga0326597_10004390_pt1 | contig 19861 bp, 12 predicted proteins | sample RVTome_12_FD_203789 | JGI IMG/M metagenome (GOLD analysis project Ga0326597, IMG submission 203789) | Soil microbial communities from uranium-contaminated site in the Upper Colorado River Basin, Wyoming, United States - RVT100D185 | ecosystem: Environmental > Terrestrial > Soil > Contaminated >...
ATCGCGACCGCTGAGCCAACCCGCCAGCGGCGCGAGGTCGTGCGTGTTCGCACTCGCAAGCGCCCGCGCGGGGATCTGCGAGGCGCGGCGGAAACCCGTGCGCTCGCGCTCGAACGTCAGCACCGACGACGACAGAATCCCCCACGAGGCCAGTTTGGCGGGCAGATCCGCCGGCACCGTTCCGAGATCTTCGCCCACTGCGACTGCGCGATGGCGGCGGCTCTCGAGCGCCAGCACGCCGAGCAATTCTTCGCACGGGTAGCGGACGTAGGCACCCTCGGCAGCGGGGCGCCCTTGCGGGATCCAGAAGAGCCGCTCGAATCCCATCACGTGGTCGATGCGCAGCGCCCCGACATGGCGGAAGTTGTTGGCGAGCAGTCGGGCGAAGAAGCGGTAGCCATCCGCGCGCAGGGCGTGCGGGTCGAGCGGCGCGACGCCCCAATCCTGACCGCCCGCAGCGAAGGCGTCCGGCGGCGCGCCCACGCTTGCGCCCGAGGCGAACTGCCCGCCGAAGCTCCAGGTGTCGGCGGAACCCGGCGAGCAGCCGACGGCCAGATCTCCGTAGAGGCCGATGCGCAGGCCCGCGGCGCGCCCCGCCGTGGCGGCCTCGCCGAGCTGCCGGTCGAGCTCGAACTGCAGCCAACAGCGGAACTCCAGCTCTCGCGCGTGCTCCGCGCAGAAGCGAGCGACGGCCGCACTGCGCGCGTCGCGCAGCGCTGCGGGCCAGAGCCGCCAGTCCACACAGCCCTGAGAGGCCGCGATCACCTCGAAGCTCGCGAAGTCCAGCAGCGCCTGCCCCTCGCGCTCGCGGTAGGCGTCGCAGGCCGCGCGGCGCGCGGCGTGCGCCTCGGAGCAGCGAAACAGTTCGCGCAACACCGCGAGCTTCGCGTCGAGCACGGCGTCGTAGTCGATCGCCTTCGCGCCGCGCAGCGAGGCGAGCTTCTGTTGCGCGGTGGGCGTGTTCAGCCAGATCTGCGCGGGCGCGCAGTCGGCGAATTCCGGAACCGCTTCGATGTCGAGATAGAGCGGGCTGCGAAACAGCCGACTCAGCGGCCCGTAGGGCGAGACATGGTCTGCGCGCGCCGGGATCGCGTGCAGCGGCGGGACACCGACGAAATCGCCGCCCCACCCGCCGCACAGACGGGCCAGCGCTCCGAGGTCGCTGAAATCCCCGAAGCCCCAGTGGCCCGAGCGCTGACTCCTAACGGTGTATAGATTGCTCCAGATGCCGAAGCCGCGCGAACCGCCCAGCACCTCCGCCGCACCGAAGGCCGTGCGCGGCGCCACCACGAGGCACTGCTCGGCGCGGCCCCCGGCCCACTCGAGCCGGATGCGGTGCAAGCCCGCGGGCGGCTGTGCGGGAAGCGGCACGCGCAGCGCCGTCCCGGCGGGCAGGCCCGGCAGCTCGCGCTCGAGCGCGCCGCTCGTCCCATTCTCTTGCTCGAGTTCGATGCGAACCGTGAACGCGTCGCGGCTGCCGGGATGGCGCAACAAGAGCGAGGGTGCGAGGCGCGCGTGCTGCCGCCACACCTGAACCGGCTCGACCAGCGCCAAGCGCTCGGCGAGTTCGAGCGCCGCGAGCGTTCGCGCCGCGCTCTCTTCGGACGAAGCGTCGCGACCCATCGCCGCACACAAGGCTTCTCGAGTGGCGTCGCTCGTCTCGTGCCGGACTCCGGCGATATCGTGAAACACGTCCACCACGCCGAGCCGCGCAGCGAGCGCGCGCAGACACGGCCGTTGCGCGGTCACGTGCGCGCCGGGGCCAGCACCAGCGCCGAGAGCGGAGGCAGCGACAGCCGGAGCGACTGTGGCTGGCCGTGCCAGGGGATGCCTTCGGTCTCGACCCACTCGTGTGTCTTGTGACCTCCGCCGCCGTAGCCGGACGCGTCGCTCGAGAGCAGCTCGCGATACGCGCCGGCGGCGGGCGCCCCGATCCGGTGGTCGGTGCGCGGCACCGGGGTCAGGTTCAGAACCACCAGCGCGTGGGCATCCCCGTCTCGACGCTGATAGGAGAGCACCGAATGCTCCCGGTCGTGGCAGTCGATCCACGCGAAGCCCGCCGGATCGTGATCCCAGCGCCAGAAGCAGGGTCGCTCGCGATAAACCCGACCGAGGTCCTCCAGGTAACGCTGCAGCCCGCGTCGACGCGGGTCGTCCGCCAGGTGCCAGTCGAGGCTCGCGTCGAAGTTCCACTCGCTTGCGGGAGCCAGCTCGGTGCCCATGAAGACGAGCTGCTTGCCGGGCCGCGTCCACTGGTAGGCGAGCATCACGCGCAGCTGGGCGAAGCGCCGCGTCTCGTTTCCCGCGGGCTTTGCGAGCAGCGAGCCCTTGCCGTGCACCACTTCGTCATGCGAGAGCGGCATCACGAAGAACTCGTCGTACTCGTAGAGCATCGCGAAGCTCAGCTCATCGTGATGAAAGCTGCGGTGGATCGGGTCCCGCTCGAAATAGCGGAGCGTGTCGTGCATCCAGCCGAGGTTCCACTTGAAGGTGAATCCGAGGCCTTCCTCGGAAGCCGGGCGCGTGACGCCGGGCCAGGCGGTCGACTCCTCGGCGATCGTCATACAACCCGGATGCCGCTCCGCGACCAGGCTCGTGAGTTCGCGCAGGAACGCGACCGCTTCGACGTTCTCGCGACCCCCTTCGCGATTGGGCGTCCACTCGCCGGGCTTGCGCGAGTAGTCGAGGTAGAGCATCGAAGCCACCGCGTCGACGCGCAGGCCGTCCACGTGGAATTCCTCGAGCCAGTAGAGCGCGTTCGCGATCAGGAAGTTCTTCACCTCGACGCGGCCGTAGTCGAAGATCAGCGTGCCCCAGTCCGGATGCTCGCCGCGCTTCGGATCGGCGTGTTCGTACAGCGGCGTGCCGTCGAAGCGCCGCAGCGCCCAGTCGTCGCGCGGGAAGTGGGCGGGCACCCAGTCGAGAATCACGCCGACGCCCTGTTGGTGGCAGTGATCGATTAGGAAGCGCAGGTCGTCCGGATCGCCGTAGCGCGCGGTCGGTGCGTAGTAGCCGGTCACCTGGTAACCCCACGACGGCGTGAAGGGATGCTCCATCACCGGCAGCAGCTCGATGTGCGTGAAGCCGAAGCGCCGCGCGTGGGCGGCGAGGCGCGGCGCGAGTTCGCGGTAGCCGAGCACGCGGTTGCCCTCCTCCGGCACCCGCGCGAAAGAGCCGAGGTGCACCTCGTAGATCGCGAGCGGCTCGCGCCGCGGTTCGCGCTCGACGCGCGCCCGGATCCAGTTCTCGTCGCCCCAGCTGTAACGTGAGGCGTGCACGCGGGCCGCCTTGGCCGACGGATGCTCGGTCTGGCGGGCGAGCGGATCGGCCTTCTCGCGCAGCGCTCCATCCGCTGTTTGGATCTCGAACTGGTAGAGCGCTCCCGGCGCGACATCGGGGACGAAGAGCTCGAACACGCCGGATCCGCCCAGGGAGCGCATCGGAAACAACCGCCCATCCCAGCTGCAGAAGTCGCCGAGCACGCTGACCCCGGCCGCGTTGGGGGCCCAGACCGCAAAGCGCACGCCGTCGCTGCCGTCGATGCAACACAGATTTGCGCCGAGCGCCTCCCAGAGCCGCCAGTGGCGCCCTTCCCCGATCAGGTGCAGGTCGAGTTCGCCCAGCGTCGGCGCAAATCGGTAGGGATCGTCGCGCACCCACTCCGCCCCGTTGGCAAAACGAAAGTGCAGCCTGTACGCGAATGGGATGACGCGATCCGGAACGAAACCCTCGAACAGGCCCGCTGCGATCGCCGGCAGCGAAACGCGCTCGCCGTCGGGCAGCACGCACTCGGCGCTGCGCGCCTCCGGGTGGAACGCGCGCACCAGCGCTCCGGCGCGGTCGCTCCGAACGACGGGATGCGCTCCGAGCACGCGGTGGGGGTCGGCGTGCCGACCGGCCACAAGCGCATCCCGCTCGCTCTTCGCCAGCGCGGGGCTGCGCGACATCACGGGGCGGACTCCCAGTCGAGCACCACGAGCGAATGCGAACGCACCCAGAGCATCGGCCCATCGCGCTCGCGCGCGGCCGGTCCGGCGGTGTCGAGGCGCTCGACGAAGCGGCCGGCCAGCGGCAGCGCGGGCAGCGCGAACGGCAAGTCGTCCGGTCCGCTGTTCAGCAACAGCAGCACCGGGCGCGCTGCCTGCGCGCGGCCATATTCGTCTCGGTCCTCGGCCGCCTCTGCGGCCAACAGGATTGCGAGTCCGTGCCCGGGCGTCTGCCAATCGTGTTGTTCGAACGCGGTCCCGTCGGGGCGCAGCCAGGCGACGTCCATCAGGCCCGACGGCCCGACCCGCGTTCCGGTCAGGTGCCACGGACGCCGGAAGACCGCATTGGCCCGGCGCAGTGTCAGGCAGCTGCGCACGAAATCGCGAAACGCTTCCTGCTCCGGATCGAGGCTCCAGTCTACCCAGGTGAGTTCGGAGTCGTGACAGTAGGCGTTGTTGTTGCCGCGCTGGGTTCGTCCGAGTTCGTCGCCGTGGGAGAGCAGCGGCACTCCGAGCGAGAGCGCGAGTGTGGCGATCAGGTTGCGGCGCGCCCGCTCGCGCAACCGCAGCAGCGCGGCTTCCTCGCAAGGCCCTTCCGCGCCCCAATTGCAACTCGGCTCGCCGCTCCTGCCGTCGCCTCCGTTCTCGAGATTCGCCTCGTTGTGTTTTTCGCTGTAGCTGACCACATCGCTGAGCGTGAAACCGTCGTGGCAGGTCACGAAGTTGATGCTCGCCTGGGGCGTGCGGCCGCTCGGCGCGAAGATGTCGCTCGAGCCGGTAAAGGCTGCGGCGAGTGCGGGCCGATTCCCGGGATCTCCGCACCAGTAGCGCCGGACCACGTCGCGGTAGCGATCGTTCCACTCGGCAAACGGAGCGGGAAAGCCTCCCAGTCGATGTCCGTCGGGCCCCAGATCCCAGGGCTCCGCGATCAGCTTGCGCTCGGCGAGCAGCGGATCTTCCCGAAGGCGGCGCAAGAACGGAGCCTCCGGATCGAAGCGGCCCTCCGCATCGCGACACAGCGCAGGCGCCAGATCGAAGCGGAAACCGTCCACGCGCATCTCGCTCGCCCAGTAGCGCAGGCTGTCGAGCACGAGTTCGAGCGCGACCTCCGAGCTCGAGTCGAGGCTGTTGCCGCAACCGCTGAAGTCCACGTACTCGCCCGGGTGCAGGCGATCCTGGCGGTAGTAGGCGGCGTCGTCGATGCCGCGCAGGCTGAACGTCGCGCCGCGCGGGTCGGTCTCCGGGGTGTGGTTGTAGACCACGTCGAGGATCACCTCGAGACCGGCGCGGTGCAGCCCGCGCACCATCTGCCGGAACTCCTGCACCTGCTCGCCGCGGTCTCCGGACGCGAAGCGCGCGTCGGGGGCGAAAAATCCGAGCGTGCCGTATCCCCAGTAGTTGACCAGGCCGCGACGTCCCAGGTGGGCGTCGAGTCCCACGTGATGAATCGGCAGCAGACACAGCGCGGTGACGCCGAGCGTGCGCAGGTGTTCCACCAATTCAGGATGGGTCAGGCCGAGGAAACGGCCGCGCTGTTCCGGGGGCACGCTCGGATGCCGCTGCGTCATCCCCTTCACGTGGCATTCGTAGAGCACGCTGCGGCTCCAGGGCGTCTCGGGTAGGCGATCGCCCTGCCAGTCGAAAGCGGGATCGACCACGACGGCGCGCGGCACGAACGCTGCTGTGTCGGGCGGTGGCGCATCGGCCCCGGGCCGGGCCGTGAGCGCCTCGTCCCAGACCAGGGCGCCCGAGAGCGCTGCGGCGCGGGGATCGACGAGCAGCTTGGAGGTGTCGAAGCGCAGGCCCTGCTCGGGCTGCCAGGGTCCGGATACGCGGTAACCGTAGAGCAGCCCGGGTTTCGCGCCCGGGAGGTAGCCGTGCCACACGCCGCCCGTGCGCCCCGGCAGCGACAGACGCCGCGCCTCGGGAGCGCCCGGCACGTCGGCGTCGAACAGGCAGAGCTCGACGCCCGTGCCGGCCGCCGAATACAGCGCGAAGTTCACACCCGCGCCGTCCCATACGGCACCCAGCGGTTCGGGCCTGCCGGGCTCGAGTTCCACGTCGCGTTCCGCCTAGGCGCGCGCGCTCGGAGCGACCCGCACGGCCTCCTCGAGCAGCGATTCCCAATGCCGGGCTGGCTCGGCCCAGGAAACGTCTTGTTTCATGAGTCGACCGCGCAGAGCCGCTGCGCCCGGCCCTGCCAACAACTTCGCGGCGCGCTCCGCCGCGCCGACCAACACGTCCGGTTCGAGAGGAGCGAACAGCAAACCGGTTTCACCGTCGACGATCGTATCCACGAGCCCCCCCACCCGATTCGCGACCGGCAGGCACCCATAGCGTTGGGCGAGCAGCTGCACCAGTCCGCAGGGCTCGAAGCGAGACGGCACCAGCAGCGCGTCCGCGCCCGCGTAGATGCGCCGAGCGAGCGCTGCGTCCCAGCCGCGCACCAAGCGCACACGGCGCGGATGCCGCACGGCGGCAGCCTCGAGCGCGGCGGCGATCTCGGGGTCGCCCTCGCCGAGCAGCGCGAGCACGGCACCGGCGGCAACCATCTCGTCCAGCGCATCGGCGAGTACGTCCCAACCCTTCTGCAGCGCCAAGCGCCCTACCGACGCGAGCAGCCGCCCCGCCGGCGGAGTCGCGAGCCCGAGCTCGTCGAGCAGCGCGGCGCGACAGCGGGCGCGGCCCTCCGGGTTGGCGGCAGAAAAGCCGGCCGCGAGCGCCGCGTCGCTCTCTGGTTCGAAGCTGCGCGTGTCGATGCCGTTGTGGATGCCGACCAGGCGATCGGCGCGGGCGCGATAGACGCCGTCCAATCCCCCCCCGAATTCCGGCGTGCAGAGCTCGCGCGCGTAGGTCGGAGAGACGGCGACGATGCGGTCGGAGAACAACAGACCCGCCTTCAGCAGGCAGAACTCGCCGTAGAACTCGAGACCACTCGGCCCGAAGAATTCGGACGGCAGCGCGGTGTGCGCGAACGCATCCGCTCCGAAGCGGCCGCTGTAGGCGCCGTTGTGCACGACCTGCACCGCAGCGGGAACGGCGTCGCGACCGCGCGCGCCGCGGCGCGCTTGCGGTGCACGCAACACGCAGGGCGCGAGCGCCGCGTGCCAGTCGTGCGCCACCAGCACGTCGGGCGCCAGCTGCAGGGCGAGTTGCGCGCCCGCGCGCCCGAGCGCGATGAAGCGGCGCGCGTCGGACTCATCCCCGGCGTAGAGGCCGGGAGCGTCGTAGAGCTCGGGCAGTTCGAGCGCCCTCAGTTCGACGCCGTCCGCAAGCCTACCCGCGAGCCAGCGGCCGCGTTGCACAGCGCCCGGGCTGCGAAGCTCCACCGCTTCGGCCGGGGCCAGCGCGGGACACTTCGGGTGCGCGAGGAGATCCCGGTAACCGGGCAGCGCACAGCAGACGTCGTGCCCCAGACGGACCAGCTCGGCGGCGAGTCCCGCCACCGCTTCTCCGAGTCCGCCGGTCTGCGCCAGCGGCGCCAACTCAGACGCCAGAAACAGGATTCGCACCCGGGTCAAGCCTGGACGTGCGCGGGAGGCGGAGGGTCGAATTCGTCCAGTTGGCCGTAGTGCTCGCGCGCCACCACCACGATACCACCCGGGCTGACCGCGAAGCGCTTCCGGTCCCGCTCCGGATCCTCGCCAATCACTTCTCCGGGCGGGATCCGCACGCCCTTGTCCACGATGCAACGCCGCAGGCGCGCGTCGCGACCGACGTCGACCTGCGGAAAGAGCACGCTCTCCTGCACCACCGCGCGACTGTGGACGCAGACCCGGTGGAAGGCCACCGTGCGGTCGATCCGACCCCCCGACAGGATGGCTCCGGCGCCGACGACCGAATCGGTGGCCACACCGACGCGGCCCTCGTGAGCATCGTTGAAGGTGAACTTGGCTGGACCGTGCGAGGGCAGCAGGCCGCGGATCGGCCAGGCATCGTTGTAGAGGTCGAGTTTCGGCGAGACGGACACGAGGTCCATGTTCGCCTCGAAGTACGCGTCGAGGCCGCCGACGTCTCGCCAGTAACCGCGCCCTCCCTCCGCCTCTCCGGTGCACAGGTGCGAGGTGAAATCGTACGCGAACACCGACATCCGCTCGTGGACGGTGCTCAGGATGTCGCGGCCGAAGTCGTGGGTGGTCTGTACGGCGGACGCGTTGCGGCGCAATTCCTCCAGCAGTGCTGGCGTGCGAAAGATGTAGTTGCCCATCGACACCAAAGTGTGATCTGGCCTCCCCGGCATCGCGGGCGGATCGGAAGGCTTCTCGTGGAAGTCGATGACACGACCACTGGCGTCCACCGACAAGCAGCCGAACGCGTGAGCCTCGGCGCGGGGCATCGGCAGCGTCGCCACCGTGAGATCCGCGCCGGCCGTCCGGTGCCGGGCCAGCATCTGACGCACGTCCATCTTGTAGACGTGGTCGGCGCCAAACACCAGCACGTCCCGCGGACGCTCCTCGCGCAGCAGATCGATGTTCTGCCAGATGGCGTCTGCAGTGCCGCGGAACCAGGAAGGCCCCAGGTTCATGGCTGCCGGGACCGGATCGATGTACTGGTCGAGCACGCCGGGCGCCACCGACCAGGCCCGCGCCAGGTGCTGCACGAGAGAGGTGGCCCGGTACTGGGTGAGCACCTTGATGCGCAGGATCCGGCTGTTCACGAGATTCGACAGCACGAAGTCGATCAGCCGATAGCGACCGCCGAAGTAGACCGCTGGTTTGCTCCGCTCGCGCGTGAGCGGGTCGAGCCGCCGACCTTCGCCGCCAGCGAGAACCAGTGCCAGCGTTCCGCGCATTCATGGCCTCCGAGATTGGGCTCTGCGCCGTTTCCACCGACGATCGAGTTGAGTCTACTGATTTCTTCCCGAGCTGCTCGATCAATCTCCCTCGCCGTTCTTCGCGGAACCCGCAAAGGAGGCACGCGGCGCGAAACAAACCGCGCTGGCCTGCGGACCTTCGTATTACTCGCCGAGCAACGACGAGTGCAGCTCAATTCGCGAGCTTCTACGCCTCGAGAGGAGAGTGCGCGTCGATTCGCGAGCTTCTGCGCTCCAAGAGGAGCTTCGATCGAGCGAGTGCTCATCGTACCGTCTCTTCCCGAACTAGAGATCGCGGCGCAGGCACGCAACCTGCGCGCGGCGGGTCGGATCGTAGGCGCGCCACTTCGCTTCGGGGACTTCGCCGCGATCCACTTTTCGAAACCCGTTGCGCTCGAAAAACACGGAAACGCGCGGAGAGGTCGTGCACGCGAACACGAATCGACACCCCTCTTCGAGGGCCCGGTCCGCGGCGAACTGAACCAGATGGGAACCCACTCCCTCGCCGATAAACCGCGTAAGGGTGTAGAGAGATGCGATCTCCGCGGCACGATCGTCGCGGTAGGGCAGCAGGGTTCCGAGGCCCGCGAGGTGGTCGCCGCCCACGAACGCGCCGAACGCGCTCTCGAGGACCCGCTCGATCTGCTCGGGTGTGCGCGGGGCCAGATATCCTTCCGCCATGCCGCGCTCGATCAGATCCGCGGCCGCGTCGAAGTCGTCGAGACCGAGTCTGCGCACGCTCACGTAGCCCTCGCGGGTAAAGAGGGTGCCCGAACCATTGTAGGTGAAGAGTTCGTCGGCGATGCCGTCGAGCGTGCAGAGGTTCACGGCGGCGATACCCGCGCTCAGCATCGCCTCGACGTGCACGAGAATCTCGCGAGAACGGCAATTCGGATCGACCCCCGCGCTGCGATCGCGCAGCGCCTCGGCGTCGACGAACGACTCGCGCGCGCCGTCGGCTCGGATCAGGCCGCCCGCCGCATCGACCCAGATCAGCTTGCGAATGCCGAGTGCGAGGACGATCTGCCGACACTCGGCTCCGAATCCCGCCCGATCGTCCGTCGCGATGCCGATCCGCAGGTTCCGACCGAGCCGCCGCCAGACGCGTCCGGCCAGCGTTGCGGTCTCGCCCGCACCCAGTGGCTCGCTTCCCGCGAGCGACGCGAGCACCTCCGCGCCATCGGAGATCAGGATCACGCGGGTCCGGTTCGCCTCCAGGTCCTTCAGCACCGGCTCGAGGACCGCCGTTTCGCGCAGCAGGCCGGTGGGCGCGGCGATCGCGATGGTGCGATCGCGCAGTTCGCTCAGATAGAAACCCTTCTCGGTAAAGGGCGCGACGCGGCTGCTGTTCGTGGGTTCGGACGCCATGGCGGCGACAGTGTCGCGAATGTTGGTGTATCGTGCCGCGCCAATGGAGTGGCAGGGCTGGCTGACACTGGCAGTGGTGGTCCTCACCCTCTTCGCGATGGTGAAGGAACTCGCTGGACCGGACCTCGTCATGATGGCCGGCCTTTTCTCCCTTGCGGCCTTCGGGGTGCTCACACCGCGCGAGACCTTCGAGGGCTTCGCGAACCCCGCCCTCGCGGCAGTCGGCGCGCTGTTCATCGCATCGGCCGCACTTCGCGAAACGGGCGCGCTCGAGGCGACGATCGGCCGTCTGATGGACCGGGCCCGCACCGAATGGAGCGGGCGCGCGCGGATCTGCCCGCCGGTCGCACTGCTGTCGGCCTTTCTCAACAACGCGCCGATCGTCGCGATGATGACGCCGACCGTGATCGACTGGGCCAGGCGCCGCGGCCTCTCGCCAAGCCGTTTCCTGATCCCGCTCAGCTACTCGGCGATCCTGGGCAGCCCGATCACCGTGATTGGCACGAGCACGGTCCTCACCGTCTCGGGCCTGCTGGGCCAGTCCGGGATGGGAGAGATGGGCTTTTTCGAGCTGGCGCCGATCGGGATTCCGGTTGCCATCGCCGGGCTCGCCTACCTGCTCTACGCCGCTCCCCACCTGCTGCCCAACCGCAGCGAACCCAGCGAAATCCTCGGCGACCGACGCCGCGAGTACACGGCGTCGATGATCGTCGAAGAACAGTGCTCGCTGATCGACCAGACCATCGAGGACGCCGGCCTGCGGCACCTGCCGGGGCTGTTCCTGGTCGAGATCGGCCGCGCCGGACGCATCATCACGCCAGTCGGCCCCGAAGAGGTGATCCGAACCGGCGATCGGCTGGTCTTCGCGGGCGTCGTGTCAACGATCGTCGAACTGCAGCGGTTCCGCGGCCTCGTCCCGGTCACGGACGACGAGGGTCCGGCGCCCATCCGCCCCGAACATCGACTCGTCGAAGCGGTCGTCTCGGCGTCGTCTCCGCTGATCCACCAGAGTATCCGCGACGCCAACTTCCGCACCGTCTACGACGCCGCAGTGATCGCCGTGCACCGCAACGCCGAGCGCGTCGTCGGAAAGATCGGCGAGATCGTGCTCGAGGCGGGCGATACGCTCCTGCTCCAGGGAGCCCCGGGATTCCTGCGCGCCCACCGCAACAGCCGCGACTTCTACCTGGTCAGCGAGATCGACGGAACCGAGACCCCGCGCTACGACCGCGCCGGCGTCGCAATCGTCATCCTCTTGTTGATGGTGCTGGCGGCCAGCCTGGGCGTCTATCCGATCGCGATCGCCGCATTTCTCGCGGCGGGACTGATGATCATGACGCGCGCGATCAGCGGCAGCGCGGCGCGCCGAAGCGTCGAGTGGTCGATCCTGATCGTGATCGGGGCGAGCTTCGGAATCGCGCTCGCGATGCAAAAAACCGGCGCTGCAGCGGCCGTCGCGGGCGTGATCGCAGAGCTGGCCGGGTCGATGGGCCCGCTGGCCGCGCTGGCGGTCATCTATTTCACGACGCTGTTGATGGCCGAAAGCCTCCACCACAACGCGGCGGTCGCGCTGATGTTCCCGATTGCGGTCGAAACCGCCAACCTCGTGGGCGCACAACCGCGTGGCTTCGTGATGGCGGTGGCGATTGCGGGCTGCTGCGCGTTTGCATCGCCCGTCGCCTACCAGACCCACCTGATCGTCTACGGCCCCGGCGGCTATCGGTTCACCGATTTCGTGCGCGTGGGCCTCCCCCTCGATGCGCTGTGCGCGGCGACCGCAATCGCGCTGATCCCGATCTTCTGGCCCTTCTGAGCGCGCTGCCGTCCCTTTCGCTGCGGTCGATGCCGGCGACAGGGTCGCCCACAGTGCCCCCGGGGGATGCGAGAGAGTGTTTTCGTCACCACACGCGCCTCTGTGCCGCTATGGGGTATGAGAACCCGACCCAAGGGGACCCGGTTTGCCCCCGAGGATCGGGATTTGCCGACCGCTGAGCCGCGGTTCGCGCTCCTGATTGCGTGCGAAGTGGCCGATAGATCAGATTATGGGGTGTTTTAACTACATGTTTCGGTGAATTCTCGAAGATTGCTGTTTTGCTGGATTGGGGACGACATTCCTTTGGAAAAACCAGCGAATTGTTCTGGCATTTCGGAAGCGAAAGATCCACAATGTCGGGTCAATAATTGGTTGCCCCCCAGAACAACAAGCAGCCGGCACCAACCTAGTCGGACGAGTTCACCTTGCGTCAGATGGGCCCAACCCAGCGGAGCTGCATCGCTTCTTCGGATGTTCGAGTCGGGTTGTTGTAAAAGTCGCCGCACTGCTCAGAAAATTGAAACCGGATTGCTCCGAGCGGTATCCGACCAGTCGGGTTGGAATCGTATCGAAGGGTCGAGGGTAGACACGTGAAGCTGCAGGACAAAAAAATCAGGGTATCCAAGCAAACCGCAGCAGCACCGGCCAGCGCTGAGCAGGCTAGCGGAAACGTGGAGAAGCCCGCGGAGAAGAACGGCGCGACGCGAGCGGTCTCGGCCGACGAACTCGATCCCGGACGCGAGCGACGCCCGCTGGAATCCTACTTCCAGGAGATTGGCGGCACGCGAACGCTTCGACGCGAAGAAGAAGTGATCCTCGCCAAGGAGCTCGAGTCGGCAACCGCCGAGCTGCGCGAAGCCCTCTACGCCATTCCGTGTTCAGCGCGACACGTCGTCACCCGCTGGGACGCGCTGCGCGCGCTCTCGCACACGGGCGCCAAACTTTCCGAATCGGTTGGCGACGAAGAAACCGGTGAGATCGCCACCCGGGTCGAACGCGCCGTCAAGCGGCTTCGCACCCTGCTCGCCCAGCGCGAGGCGCCGGTTGCAAAGGGCAAGGACCGCGCGAAGGAAATCGAGAAGATCGACGCCAAGATCGTCAAGGAACTCAAGGGAGCCCACCTCTCCCTCGTGCTGCTCGCGGAGCTCCGACACAAAGTCATCAAACTCCGCAAGGCGATGAAGCAGGCGCGAAAGGGAACCAAGAGGCTCAAGCAACTCGAAGCCGAGGCCGGAGTATCCAAGACCCGGCTGTTCGAGCTCGCGGGCAAGGTCGAAGACGCCCAGGAGCGGATGACCGACGAAAAGAATCGCTTCATCGAGCACAACCTGAAGCTCGTCGTCGCGATCGCGAAGGACTACCGGAACCTCGGGCTCTCCTTCCCGGACTTGATCCAGGAGGGCAACCTCGGTCTGATCCGCGCCGTGGAGAAGTTCGACCACCGCCGCGGCTTCAAGTTCTCGACCTATGCGGTCTGGTGGATTCGACAGGCGTTGGTCCGCGCAATCCAGAACCACTCGCGCACCATCCGCCTGCCCTCGCACGTCCACGACCGGCTGCAGCGCAGCCAGCGCGTGCGCGCTGAACTGACTGGCAAGCTCGGACGCGATCCGACGGCGGCGGAACTCGCGCCGGAGTTGGGCACGGACACGGGCGCGATCGAGGCGCTGGATCTGCTGTCGCGCGAGGCGATCTCACTGGAGTCGTCGGTTGCGGGCACCGAGAAGCGACTCGAAGACTTCGTCGCCGACCCGTTCTCACAGGCCCCGGATCACGGCCTCGACGGCGAGCGGATGCGCTCGGGCGTCGGTTTCCTGATCGGCGTGCTGACCGCGCGCGAGCAGCTGATCCTGCGCCTGCGCTACGGACTCGGTCGAGAAGAGGAACACACCCTGGAGCAGATCGGCCAATCGCTCGGCCTGTCGCGCGAGCGGGTGCGCCAGCTCGAGGCCCGCGCGCTCAAGAAGCTCCGCGAGACGATTCCCGCGCAGAGCCTGCATCCGATCCTCGAGCCCTAGGTCCGGCCCCCAATCACGCTGGCGCGCGGCGATTTTCTCGCCGTGCGCCAGCTCTCACACCACCGCAGCTCGCCTCGCCGGGACACCACAATGCGCGCCCTCGTCTTCGACTTCGATGGGTTGATTCTCGACACGGAAACCAGTGTCTACGAAGCCTGGCGGATCGTCTACGAAGAGCACGACCAGGTGCTTCCGAAGGACCGCTGGTTGACGAGGATCGGTACCGACGGTTCGGCGTTCGATCCGCTGGCCGAACTCCGCACGCGAATCGGCGAGAATCTGGACGAGGAGCGCATCCGACACCGACGCATGGCGTTTCACCGTGCCCACATCGCGGGGCTCGATCAAATGCCCGGCGTGCGCGCGTGCCTGGAGCACGCGCGAGCGAAATCGATCGCAACCGCGATCGCTTCGAGTTCACCTTTCGATTGGGTGAACGGTCATATCGAACGGCTGGGATTGACCCATTTCTTCGACCAGATCGTCACCGTCGAACACGTGGACGCCGCAAAGCCGGCACCGGATCTCTACCTTCGCGCCACTGAACTGCTCGATGTGGACCCGGAAGATTCGATTGCGTTGGAGGATTCTCCCAATGGCGTCCAGTCTGCGAAGGCCGCTGGCCTCTACTGCATCGCCGTGCCCGGCCCGATGACGCGAACGCTTTCGTTCGAAGCCGCGGATGCCGTGCTGGCATCGCTGGACGCGCGCCCGGCGGGCGAGTGGATCGCCCAGGCGATGGCGGTGCGCGACGCGCGCCAGGCCGATCGGCCAGTCAGTCCTTGTCGCTAGCGATCGCCGAGAGCTGCTCAGCGAACGTCGCGGGGTCGGCGGTCGGAAATCCGCACACGTAGTTCTGGCACAGATACGCGGTGGTCCGGCCGTCGCGAGCGATCCGATTCCTGAGCAGCGGATTGATCTCCGCGTGGCTCTCGAGTTGCTCGTTCTCCGCGGCAGCCACCAGCACGCGGTTGGGGAAGAACGTCGCCCGGACCGGCGCGAGCATCTCGTCGAGCCCCTTTCCGTCGGGGGGCGCGATCAACACGATCTCCACGCGCTTGCTCAGGTAGAAATCGAGCGCCAGCAGCATTTCGGAAATCACGGTCGGCTGGAGATCCATCAGGTCGCTGAACGCCGAGAAGATCGGAATCACCGCATCGCTGTATTGGTGGTTTCCGGTGAGTTCCGCGAGTCGCAGCAGATTGAGTGCCGCGACCGAATTTCCCGATGGAACCGCGCCATCTAGACTCGGCTTTTCGCGCGCGAGCAAGACGTCGGCGTGATCGGCGGTCTGGAAGTAGCCACCCCCCGACGCGTCGAGGTAGTGGTTGTCCAACGTCGATTGGAGGGCGCTGGCTGCGCGCAGCCAGCGGGGCTGTGCATCCACCTCGTAGAGGTCGAGCAGGCCGGCGATCAGGAACGCGTAGTCCTCGAGAAATGCGGGGCCGTCCGCGCGGCCTCCCTGATAGACCCGCCGCAGCACGCCATCCTTCAGCATCTCGTCGAGGATGAAATCCGCAGCGCGCGCGGCCGCCGCCACGTAGCGCGGCTCGTTGAAGACCAAACCGGCCCGCGCGAAGGCGCTGATCATCAATCCATTCCACGAAACCAGCAGCTTGGAATCGAGCAGCGGCGCGGATCGACGGCTCCGCGCCTCGTACAGGCCCGCGCGCGCGCGTTCGAGCGCCTCATCGAAGGCCTGGGTCGACATGCCGAGATCGGCGGCGACCTGTTGCCGGCTGTTCCACGCGTGGAGAATGTTGCGCCCTTCGTAATCTCCGCGTGGCGTCACGCCGTAGTAGGCGGTCACGACCTTCGCGAGATCCGCGCCCAGCGCCGACTCGATTTCGCCCGGTGTCCAGGTAAAGAATCGGCCCTCTTCACTTTCGCCGCTGTCGCTGAGGCTGTCCGCATCCGTCGCCGAATAGAAGGCACCGTCACTCGAGGTCATTTCCCGCAGCACGTAATCGAGGATCGAGCGACTGACGGCCGCGAAATCTGCGCGACCGGTCAACTGCGCGGCTTCGAGGTAGACGACCGCCAACAGCGCGTTGTCGTAGAGCATCTTTTCGAAGTGGGGAACGAGCCATCGGTTGTCGGTCGCATAGCGGTGAAAACCACCACCGATGTGATCGTAGATCCCCCCGGCTGCCATCTTCTCGAGCGTCAACGTCGCAAGCGTCAGCGCGTCCGTTTCACCGGTGAGCCGGTAATGGCGCAACAGGAAGCGCAGCGGGATCGAGGAAGGAAACTTTGCATCTCCGCGGGTGCCGCCCCAGCGACGATCCGCCGCCTGAGCGATCCTCGCCAACGCGAGGTCGAAAACCGACCGATCTGGGACGCGCGTTTGGCGCGCGGACTGGCCGGCGAGCTGCTGCTGAATGGCTGCGGTGATCTGCTTCGAAAGCGCGGCAACCCGCGCGCGATCGTTGGTGTACGCCTCGTTGATCTTGCGGAGAGCGTCGAGAAAACTCGGGCGCTCACCGATGCTGCGCGACGGGAAATAGGTTCCACCAAAGAACGGCTCGCGTTCAGGAGTCAGCCAGACGTTCAGCGGCCAGCCGCCGCTCTGTCCCAGCGCGTTTACCGCCGCCATGTAGACAGCGTCGATATCGGGGCGAGCCTCGCGATCGACTTTGATGGAGATGAAGTGCTCGTTCAAGTACGAGGCGGCGGCAATCGTGTCGAACGACTCCTCTTCCATCACGTGGCACCAATGGCAGGTCGAGTATCCGATGCTGATCAACACGGGTCGATCCAGGCGCTTGGCGTCCGCGAAGGCTTCGTCGCCCCAGGGGTACCAGTTGACGGGATTGTGGGCGTGCTGCCGAAGATAGGGACTCGCCTCGAGGAGCAGGCGATTCGAATACTCCGGCGAACCATCGGGGCGCAGATTCCGAGTGCGCGGCGCGTAGTCCGAAGGTCGGGAAGCGAGCTCCAATGCGATCTGCCTGCGAACGGCCGACGGCAGCGGAGGAGCGCTTGGGAGCGCCTCTGGAACGCGCGCGAGCTGAGCAGGCGACGGTTCAGCAGCCATCGCGTTGGCCGCAGCAAGGGTCGTAAACGCGAGCGCCAGTAGCAGTTTGCACCTGCGCACCGCCGGCGTGTGGCACGGCGCGCGCACCGGGCGAATCGACGGCTTCGCGTACGGGTTGTCGCAGATCACTGAGTTCTCCTCTCGCCTCGGCTTCCCGGAGCGCACAACCAGCTGCTAGCGGACTGCGGCAACTGCGAGGCCGGCAAGCACGGCGAAGCCAGCCGCCCAGGTGTAGTAGGCAAAGTAGTGGAATCCGCGAGTCTGCAGCAGACGCACGAAGATCCAGATCGCCGCGACGCCAAAAACCAGAGCGGACGCGCCTGCGATCGCGAGCGACCCAATCACGCCGGAACCCGCCGAACCGAGTTCGGGGAGCGCGCGAACGGCCGCCCCCGAAATCGCGATGACGCTCATCAGGAAGGAGAACTCTGCGGCGGCGAGCGGCGCGACGCCGAGCGCGAGAGCGGTGGCGACGGTGGCACCGCTTCGCGAGATCCCCGGCATGATGGCGAGCGCCTGGGCGCAGCCAATCAGCAGCGCGGCCCCCCAGCCGGGCTCCCAGAGTTGCGCGGAGGCCGCGGTTTTGCGCGTGCTCCACAAGATTCCGCCGGTAATCAGGAAGCCGACTCCCGCCACGGCCGGAGACTCGAATAGCCCGTCCATGAAATCGCCCGCGACCAGAACCAGCAGCACGGCCGGGAGCGTCGCCACGACGAGCTTGAGGCCGTAAGTCAGCGCGGCTGCATCGCCGCGAATGGCGCCTGCGATCAGCGCTCCGACGCGACGCCGGTAGAAGATCAACACCGACGCCAGAGTGGCGACATGGACGACGATCTCGACGAGAATCCCCTGTTGTTCCGTGCCGAATAGCGCCTGTAACACCACGAGGTGTCCAGAACTCGAGACCGGCAGGAACTCCGTCAAGCCCTGGATCAATCCCAGGACGAACGCTTCCAGCTCAGTCACGTCTCCTCTCCCGTCAAATCACCTCCCGGATCGAGGTCGAATGCTTCGCACGGCTCGGCGAGAGAGTAGTGGCCGGCTCGCGCCCCCGTCGCGAATACCCGGCGCGATCCTATCGAATGCGCTGAGCCAGAGGTAGACACCGACTGCGAGATCCGAGTTGCGGCCTCCGGTACGAGCGCTGCTTTTGTGGTAGAAACACGCTGCAGCGCGCTCCCGCCGGCCGGTCGCCGAATCGATCGAGGAGATCCAATGATTGTCACTTGTCTCGACCTGGAGGGTGTACTGGTTCCCGAAATCTGGATTGACGTCGCGGAGCGAACCGGGATCGAAGCACTGAAGCGCACCACCCGCGATGAGCCCGACTACGACGTGCTGATGAAGCAGCGCCTCGAAGTCCTCTCGAAGCACGGCTTGGGATTGCCGGCGATCCGGGAAGTCATCAGCGCCATGAGTCCGCTTCCGGGTGCGGTAGAATTCCTCGATTGGGTCCGCGAGCGCTATCAGTTGATCATCCTGTCGGATACCTTCTACCAATTCGCCGCACCGCTGATGCGCCAATTGGGCCATCCGACCCTGCTCTGCCACGACCTGGAAGTCGACGATTCGGGGAAGATCGTCGATTACCACCTGCGCATGTCGGACCCGAAGCGCCGGAGCGTGCAGGCGTTTCGCGGCCTCAATCTGAAGGTGTTCGCGGCGGGCGATTCCTACAACGACACGAACATGTTGCTCGAAGCCGATGCGGGGGTCCTCTTTTGTCCGCCCGACAACGTGATCCGCGAATTTCCCCAGCTACCGGTCGCGCGAAACTACGACGAGTTGCGCAAAGCCTTTCAAAACGCAGAGGAGAACACCCGATGAGCGCCATCCAGCGAATCATTTTCTTCACCGCAGTCGGCACCGCGCTGACTCTATTTGGATTCGGATGTGGTGAACAGTCCGAGGCTCCGGCGCCGCCGAAACCCGCAGAACGCGCGCCCGCACCAGCTGCCAAGGCTCCGGCTCCGGCCGCGAAGTCCGACGCGGCGCCCGCTGCAAGCGCAGCGGTCGAAGCGGACGCGGCGGCCGGAAAAGCCGACTATCAGATCTTCTGCGCATCGTGTCACGGCGCGGCCGGCGATGGCGACGGACCGGTCGCACAGGCTCTGGATCCAAAACCGGCCCGACACAGCGACGGCAACTACATGAATCCGCTCACCGATGACTATCTCTTCAAGGTCATCAAATTCGGCGGCGCATCCGTGGGAAAATCCCCGATGATGGCACCCTTGGGCGGCTCGCTTTCGGATCAACAGATCCACAACGTGATCGCGTTCATCCGATCCCTGGCGAACCCGCCCTATCAGCCATAGCAACAACCGAACCGCTCCCGTTCGAGAGCGTCTGTCGATGCGATGGTTCTTCGCCGCGCAGCGAAACCGCTTCGCTGGGGAGCCGGGGGGAAGGGTCCGAGCGACATGGGCCTCGAGCGAGCGGCCCTTTCCCCCGGCTCCCCAAATAGAACCCACGTGCGGAAACGTGAACTCAACACCTCCCCAATCGAACAACTGAATTGCGTCCGACTCCTCAGAACACACGCCTCGCTCCGTCGGATTCGTATGCGGGGTGGGTACCTGGGTGCAGTGACGGGAGACCTTCGGGCTCAAACCCCATGTCGCCCGAAGGCCTCCCCCCGCCGCACCCACGCGACGTCGCTTTGGATCGAGACGCAAAACGAGGTGGTCTCTTTCCCGCGCTGGCAATCCTTTCGCTGGGGAGCCGGGGGGAAGGGTCCGAGCGACATGGGCCTCGAGCGAGCGGCCCTTTCCCCCGGCTCCCCAAATAGAACCCACGTGCGGAAACGTGAACTCAACACCTCCC
>Ga0326597_10004391_pt1 | contig 19861 bp, 16 predicted proteins | sample RVTome_12_FD_203789 | JGI IMG/M metagenome (GOLD analysis project Ga0326597, IMG submission 203789) | Soil microbial communities from uranium-contaminated site in the Upper Colorado River Basin, Wyoming, United States - RVT100D185 | ecosystem: Environmental > Terrestrial > Soil > Contaminated >...
CGCCCGCTTCAAGCCCGATAATCCAGACACCAAGCTTCTTGAGCGTGCGTATGGCGCTCGATACGTTGGAAACCTGCACGAGCGGCAGGTGCGCGAGCGCGCCGGCCGCGGCCTTCTCCACCGTGGGGGTCACCCCGGCCGCCCGGCGCGACGGGATGATCAACCCATGCACGCCCAGCCCCTCGGCCGTCCGGGCGATCGCCCCGAGGTTGTGCGGATCGGTCACGCCATCGGCGATGACGCAGAACAGCGGCTCCCCCGCCGCTTGCGCGCGGGCAACGACCTGATCCATCGAGGCATACGGGAACGGCGGCCCCACGGCCACGACGCCCTGGTGGACCAGCCCTTCGGCCAAGCCGTCGATCCGGTTCCGATCGACGTGGCGGACCGGCACACCTGCCCGACGTGCGAGCGAGGCGATGTCGTCCAGCACGGCCGAGTCGCTGCGCCCGCTGGCGATCAGGATCTCGTCAAGGCGCTGTCCGGCGCGCAGGACCTCGCGGATCGGGTGCAGCCCGACGACGATGCGTCGCGAGGCAGGCGCGTCGCCGCGGTCGCCACGTCCATGACGCGGGCCAGGCCCCGGCTTGCCGCCGGGCCCTGCCTTGCCGCCGCGTCCCTGGCCGGCACCGCCGAACCCGCGTCCCTGGCCGCCGCCGGACCCGCGTCCCTTCCCAGCGCCGCCCGAACCGCGGCCACGACCGCCCGGGGCCGGGGCCGGTGGACCGCCAGCGCGACCCTGGCTCACGAGTTCACCGTCACCATCGGATCGATGTACCAGCGCGGTCCGTTCGGACGGTCCTCGACGACCACGCCGAGGGCCGCGATGTCGTCGCGGAAGGCGTCGGCCAGCACGAAGTCCTTCGCCGAACGCGCATCGGCGCGGCGCGCCAACAAGTCATCCACGACGCCGGCGATCCGGTCGCTGTACCTGGCAGCCCGGTCGAGTGCGTCCTGCAGGCCCAACCCCAGGACCGTGTCGGCCAGATCGATCAACGTGCCGGACATCGCGACGACCGCGCGTGCAGCGTCCAGGTCACCGGCGTCGACCTTCTGCAGCCGCTCGAAGCCATCGTTGACCAGCCGATGCAGGGCTGCAACCGCGCGAGGCGCGTTGAGGTCGTCGTCCAGTGCCTCCGCAAACTCCAGGAGGTACGACTCGACGGCGGCAGAGTCCGGAGCCAGGACAGCCTCGACGTCGACCAGCCGCGCACGTTGCACCTCAAGCCCGAACGCCTCACCGTTGGCACGCAGCGTTGCCACAGCGGTGACCAGGAACGTCAGGAACCGCTCCCACGAAGTGCTGGCCTCCTGGACTCGGTCTTCCTCGAACACCAACGGCGAGCGGTGGTGGCCACTGAGATACCACAGCCGCAAGGGCCCAGCGCCCCACCGCAGCGTTGCTTCCTCCAGGCCAATGACGTTGCCCTCGGACTTGGACATCTTGTCGTCGCCGAGTTGGACCATCCCGTTGTGGACCCAGTGGCGTGCGAACGGCTCGCCACGCGCAGCCTCGTACTGGGCGATCTCGTTCTCGTGGTGGGGGAAGACCAGGTCCAGCCCGCCGCCGTGGATGTCGAACTGGCCACCGAGGTGGGCGGCAGCCATCGCTGAGCACTCGATGTGCCAACCCGGTCGGCCTGGACCCCACGGTGACGGCCAGCACGGCTCACCGGGCTTGGCGGCCTTCCACATCGCGAAGTCCAGCGGGTCCTGCTTGATCTCGGACCCGACGACGTCCTCGCCCTGCTGCATGTCGTCGATGCGACGGTTGGACAGCCGGCCGTACTCGGGAAACGAGCGCACCCGGAACAGCACGTTGCCCTCGGCCTCGTAGGCCTTGCCCTGCTCGATCAGCTCGGCGATCATCGCCTGCATCTCCAACAGGTGTCCCGTTGCGTGCGGCTGGATGTCCGCAGGCAGGACGCCGAGTTCGTCAAGAGTGCGGTTGTAGGCGCGGTCGTACTTCTCGGCGACCTGGGCAAACGTGGTCTTCTCGCGACGCGCCCGCATGATGATCTTGTCGTCGACGTCGGTGACGTTGCGGACGAACAGGACCTCACTGCCCTGATGGGCCAACCAACGGCGCAGCACGTCGAACACGACGGCGGCCCGGCCATGGCCGATGTGCGCGTCGGCCTGCACCGTCGGCCCGCACAGGTACATCGACACCCGACCAGGCTCGCGCGGCTCGAACAGGACCTTCTCACGTCGCAGCGTGTCGTACAGGTGCAAGGCCATGGCGCACTCGGTCTCGGGGCCGCTTCAGCACGGCCAACGATTCTGCGGGGGTCGGCGTCGCAGCGTAGGCATTCAGACGACGGAGACGGTCAGCAGCGCCGTGGCCCAACACGCGATGCCCTCGCCCCGGCCGATGCTGCCGAGGTGGTCGGCGGTGGTGAACTTGACCGACACGACGCTCGGGTCCGCAGACAGAGCCAGCCCGAGGGTGGTGCGCATCGCGTCGCGATGCGGTGCGAGGCGCGGGGCCTGAGCCACCACCGTGGCATCCACGTTGACCAACTCCCAGCCCGCGGCCCGGACGTCGACGGCCACCTCGGCAAGCAGGCGCATGCTGTCGGCCCCGGCGAGCCCCGGTCGGTCAACGCCGAAGCGGGACCCGAGGTCGCCCAGGGTGGCAGCCCCGAGGAGCGCGTCGGCGATGGCGTGGGCCAGGACGTCGGCGTCAGAATGGCCCGCGAGACCGCCATTGGGTCGAACAACCACGCCGCCAATGACCAAGGGGCGGTCCTCGCCACCGGCGAACGCATGGATGTCCAGCCCCGAGCCCATCCGGATGCCCATCACGCCACCTCGCCGTCGCTGCCACGGCGCTCACGGTGATGCAGCACGGCCGCGGCGACCTCGACATCATGCGGCCACGTGACCTTCAGCGCGGCGTCTTCGCTGCGGACCAGCCGGATCGTCCCCGCCAGGACACCCGCATCCCGGGCACGCTCGACCAGGGCCAGGTCATCGGTGGCTTCCTCGCCACCCTCGCCCCATGCCAGGATCGCCTGCCAGGTTGTGGCCGCGATCACCTGGGGCGTGTGCACCGCCCACAGGCCGCCGCGATCCTGCGTGCCCGCCACCGCTCCCGACTCGTCGGCCACCTTGAGCGTGTCCGACACCGGCAGGCCCGGCGCTGCGGCAATGACCTCCCCAGCGACGGCCGCGAACACCTCGGCAAACAGCGCCGACGTCACCAGGCAACGGGCGGCGTCGTGGACCCCGACGACAGCCGGCCGGCGCGCCGCGGCCAACGCGGCCGCAAGACCGGCGCGCACCGATGCCGACCGCGTGACGCCCCCGGGGACCAGGGCAGCGACGGTCAAGCCGGCCAAGGCCGCCTCGAAGTCATCGTGGTGCGCCGGGTGATGGACCACCACGATGCTGGCGATGCCCGCCTGCAGGGCCGTGGCGACGACGCGCCGAATCATCGACACGCCAGCGACCTCCACCAGCGCCTTGGGCCGATCCGCGCCCAGCCGCTCGCCGTCGCCGGCAGCGACGACGACAAGTGCGGCATCGCGCACCGTCACGGAGCGTTCCGGGTCGCGAAGACCAGGCGCCCGTTGCGGTTCTGCACGACCGAGGTCACCTCGACTTCGATGTCCTGGCCAACCTGCTGGGCGGCGTCCTCGATGACGACCATGGTCGTGTCCTCGAGGTAGCCCACACCCTGGCCGGGCTCGCGACCTTCGCGCAGCACGTGCAGTTCGACATGTTGGCCGGGCAGCACGGGCGGCCGGAGCGCTTCGGCCATGACGTGCAGGCTCAGCACCCGGACGCCGGAGATCTCGGCAACCTGGGCGAGGTTGCTGTCAACGGTGATCAGGGCGGCTTCACGCTGCTTGGCCATGGCCAACAACTTGGCGTCGACCTCCTGCACGCCGGGCGCCTCGTCGTCAGCCATCTCGACCCCAACAACGCCCTCGGTCTGCAGGGTGCGCAGCGCATCGAGGCCGCGGCGGCCACGCTGGCGCCGCGACGGCTCACCCGAATCTGCCAACCCCTGCAACTCCATCAGCACGAACTGTGGCACCACCAAGGTGCCTTCGAGGAAGCCGGCACGGGCCACCTCCAACACGCGTGCGTCGACGAGGGCCGAGGTGTCCAACAGCTTGACGCCGCCGCCGCGCGACGGCGACTGGACCTCAATGCGGCCGCGGACGCCGATGTAGCGCCGGAGGTCGCCGGCCCGTGAGCTCCCGATCCGGCCACCCGCATAGATCGCGGCCACGATCACGGCGGCCGCGATCGGCAGCGTGATGGCCTTGGCCGGCAGGAGCAGCACGGGCCATGTGAGGGCGAAGGCGACCGTCGCAGTCAGGGCACCCCCGACCAACGCGGCAATGAGCGTTGACGCCTCAACACGTTCGAGGTTGCGCTGCGCGCGATCCACACCGCGCACCAGCCAACGACCGACGAAGCCGCCCAGCACGTACCCGAGCAGGGCGCCAATCACGCTGGCCAGGAACCGCGATCGCTCCGCATCGGCAGCTGTGACGTCGGACAGGGTGGTGGCGATCGCATAACCGCTGGCGACGAAGACGCCCACGACGAGCAGCCGGAGCAGCTCCACGAACACGATGGGGCCTCGCCCCGGCCCGTCCTTGGTCACAGTGGCTCCCCGCAGTGCACCTGATCGCCGCAGTGCCCGCCCAGCCTAAGTCGCGGTCACCAGTCGTGAACGCAAACGAGCCGCCCGTTCGGGCGGCTCGGCTGCGCGGATGAGATGATCAGGCGTGGGCTTCGGCGAGGACCGTGTCGATCATCTCCTCGGCCTTCTCCTCGGTCTTCTTGATCGCGACGGCGAGCTCGGACAGAAGGATCTGCTTGGCCTTGGTGAGCATGCGCTTCTCACCGGCCGACAGGCCCTTGTCGGTCTCTCGGGTCGCGAGGTTGCGCACGACCTCGGCCACCTGGAAGATGTCGCCGGAGCGCAGCTTCTCGTAGTTGGCCTTGAAGCGACGCGACCAGTTCTTGGGCGCCTTGCCCTCGGGCTCGCGGAGGATGTCGAGGACCTGCTCGACCTCCTGCTTGGTCACGACGCGCCGGATGCCAACCTCCTCGCACGCGTCACACGGAACCTTGAGCGTCAGGTCGCCATAGGTGAGGCGGAGCACCAGGTACTCACGCTTCTCGCCCTTGAGGACCCGCTCTTCCTTCCTCTCGATGACCGCGGCGCCATGGTGGGGATACACGACGGTGTCGCCGACTGCAAAGGCCATGCGAGGGACTCCCTTCGCCAGATTGCTTGGTCCGCCCGGACCGGAATGGCCGGAGGAGGTTTGGTTCATCGACCGGGGTGAGGGTCGCAGCACGGTGTGCCCAGCGCAACCGGTTGGGGCACGTTGGGAGGGCGTGCGCCATACGAGTCCAGCTGGTGCGTGTGAGATCCTCTTCCCCGCGGGTGCCTTCGTTCGACCGTCACACGCCGAACTGACCCAAAAGGTACCAGCGACACCCCGGATGCGAACGTGCCCCCACGCAAGCCGCGACCATGTGGCCCAGTCACGTGCCGCGCGGTAGCGGTCAGAACGCTCGCGGTTGCCGTCCGACACCGCCCCACGCGTCAGATGACGCGATCGCGGACGCTGCTCGCGGCCAGCCGGCGCAGCCCCTCGCGGATCATCCGCGCCCTGGCCTCGCCGACGCCCTCGAGCTCGGTGAGCTCGTCGATGCTGGCGTGCAGCATGCGCGGCAACGACGCGAACGTCTGCACCAGCCGGATCACGATCGTGTCCGGCAGGCGCGGCATCTTGGACAGCAACCGGAACCCGCGCGCCGCCACGGCCATCTCCAGGTCGTCACCATCGTTGTAGCCCAGAGCCCGGGCGATGGAATCCAGCTCCAGCAGTTCTTCGGTCGACATGGCGTCGAGCTCGGCGATCGGGCCGGAGGCCTTGCGACGGCGGTCGGCGATGTAGTCGCGAACGAGGAGCTCGCGGTCATCGTCGACCCGGCTCACCAGTTCCTCCAGCTGCAGCCGAATCAGGCGACCCTCGCTGCCGAGTTCGACCACGTAGTCGCCCACTTCCTCGGCGATCCGGCGGACCATCTCGACGCGTTGGAGCACGACCACCACGTCGCGCAGGGTGACATTGTCCTCGACCTCGCGCGCGGACAAGGTCGCTGTCACCTCATCGACACGTGACCGGTAACGCTCCAGGGTCTGCAGTGCCTGGTTCGCCTTGATGAGCAGCGACCCGATGTCTTCGAGCTGGCGCTTGCGGTTGCCGAAGTACAGGGTCACCAGGCGCATCGACTCGGACACGGACACGACCGGCACATGGCAGTGTCTGGCAGTGCGTTCGGCCGAGCGGTGGCGAGTGCCCGTCTCCGATGTGGGCAGGCCCGCACCAGGGACAAGGTGGACGTTGGCGCGCACGATGCGCTTGGTTTCCCGGTCGACGATGATGGCCCCGTCCATCTTCGCCAGCTCTGCGAGGTGCTGCGACGTCAGGTCGGCGTCGATGATGAATCCGCCCGAGACAACGCTGGCCACCTCTTCATTCCAGCCGATCACGATCAGGGCACCGCGGCCAGCGCCAATGATGCGCTCGATGCCGTCGCGCAACTGCGTCCCCGGCGCCACCATCTTGAGCACCTGATCGACGGTGACGTCCCGAGTTGTGCTCACGTCCGCCCAGTTGGTCCCGGGGCCTCGCCGTCTGGCGACTCCCTCGATGGCCCGGTCGCGAGGAGCCGGTCCGCGCCACCGGTCCGGCAGGACTCTACAGAACGGCATTGATGCGCCACGGCAGCGCACGCGCGGGCATCAGGGCAGGACCAGCACGCCAGCCTCCCACACGGCCAGGCCGTCCGCTACGACGGTTGCCGCAACCCGCGCGCAACGATCGGGGTCGTCCGGCCAACCCATCCGTGCAGCGACGTCGGCGCGGTCGACGGGCCCCCGGGCCAAGGCGGCCACCAAGCGCCCGCGACCCTGGCGATCTGAGCCGTCGAATGTCGACTGGCGCCCGGTCGACCCCGACCCGATGGCCGGATCGACCGTCAAGGAATCCAGGGCCCATGCGCCGCGCCAGGCGCACTGCGCCATCAGCGGACACGACGCACACGCCGGCGCCCGGCTGGTGCAGGTCATGGCCCCGAGGTCCAGGACGGCCTGGTTCCAGGCCCAGGCCTGGCCCGCGGGAAGCATCGCGTCGGCCAGGCGCTGGGCGCGGCCCGAAGGCAGGCGTTGTCCGGCAACCGCTCGGCTGAGGAAGCGGGTGGCGTTGGTGTCGACCACTGCGGCGTTCTGCTCGAAGGCGAAGGCCAACACGGCCCGTGCCGTGTACGGACCGACCCCTGGCAGTGCCTGCAGCGCATCCAGGGAGTCCGGCATCCGACCCGCGTGCCGCTCGACGATCTGGACCGCGCTGGCATGGAGGTTTCGGGCGCGGCGGTTGTAGCCCAACCCCTGCCACGCGGTGATGACGGCCCCCAGCGGAGCTGACGCGCATGCAGCCGGGGTCGGGAAGTGGCCCATGAAGGCCTGCCACATGGGCACCACCCGGGTCACCTGCGTCTGCTGGAGCATCACTTCGCTGACCAGGATCGCCCACGGGTCGCGGGTGCGTCGCCACGGCAGGTCGCGTCGCACGGCCTCACCCCAGGCGAGCAAGGCGCTCTGGATCGCCTGTCGCCGCTGCGGGTCGACCACGGGCACGGCCACGGTGGTCAGGCGAGGTGGACGTAGATGTGGTGGGCCGCGTCCGACTCGAGCAGCACGCCGATCGAGCCAGCCGTCACCTTGAGCCGGCCTTCGCCGCCATCGCCGAGGATGACCGTGGCGCCGGGACGAACACCTGCGCGCTCCAGCTCCGCGACCAGGGCCTCGTCGGACTGCAGCATCTCCGAGATGTGGTCGACGACGACGCTGCCCAACTGGGCGTCGGCGAGCGACAACGGCGTCTTGGTCGAACGCTTGGTGTCGCGAGTGGGGATCGGATTGCCCCACGGGCTGGTGGTGGGGTTGCCGAGAAAGGTCGCCAGTGCCTCCTCGACGCGGTCAGAGATCACGTGCTCCCAACGGCAGGCCTCGTCGTGGACGTACTCCGGTTCGATGCCCAGGACGTCGACCAGCAGGCGTTCGGCCAGGCGATGCTTGCGCATGACACCCAGGGCGCGTTCGCGGCCGTCATCGCTGAGTCCCACGGTTCGGCCTGCGGTGAGCGACACGAGTCCCTCCCGCTCGAGGCGGGTCACGGCTTCGGACACTGACGGAGCGGACAGCCCGAGTCGCTCGGCGAGGCGCGCCCGGAGCGCCGGAATGCCCTCCTCTTCGAGTTCGAGGACCGTGCGCAGGTACATCTCCGTGGAGTCGATCAGTTCGCCAGCCATGAGCACCCCTCCCCGTGATCCCCGGCTGCCGAGGGTAGCCGCGGCCACGACAGCGGCCCGTGCGGTCCCCTGGCGACGGTGTGGTCGTGGCGCACTGCGCTGGCCGTCTGGCGAACCATGCCGTTCACATCCGTGCAAGGATAAATAGGCTCTCCTATATTCACGCGGCGCCCATCGCCGGACGTGCGAGGGCAAGGTCGGATGCATGGGTCGGACGCAGGAGGAGCGCAAGGCGGAAACGCGCCAGCGACTGCTGGCCGCTGCCGCCGGACTCTTCGCCAGCGACGGCTTCGACGCCGTCTCCGTTGACGCCATCGGAGCGGCGGCCGACCGGACCTCCGGCGCCGTGTACGCCCACTTCGGCAACAAGCAGGGCCTGATGAGCGCCCTGCTCGAGGAGTTCCAGGACGACCTCGCCGCCGTCGTCATGGCGGAGTTCGCCACGCGAGGGACGCTGAGTGGTCGGCTGCTTGGTCTGTGGCAGAGCTTCGCCACGCAGGCGGACCCCGGCGGCGCTTCGTGGTTCCTGCTGGAGATGGAGTTGTGGATCCGCGCCAGCCGCGACCCCGAGATCGCGGAACGCCTCGCCAACCGTTACGACACCGTGCGCGGCTACATGCGCGCCGAGTTCACCGAGTGGGTCGACCACCACGGCCTCACGCCACCCGTCCCCGTCGCCGAACTTCCCCAGGCGATCTTCGCCGTCCTGGTGGGCATGCAGATGCAGCGCTCACTGGATCCAAGCGTGGTCAGCGACGACCACGCCCTGTCCGTCCTGTTGGCGCTCTTCGGCGCCGATCCATCCCTGAAACGAGACCTGTGATGCCCCGACTCGACGCTGCCGAGATCCGTCGCCAGGCCGATGCACTCGATCCCGCCACGATCAACCTGCTCGCGGAAACCTGGGGGCAGCGCGTCCCCCATGCCGAGTTCGACCTGCTGCGCCGGACGGCTCCCGTCTTCTGGCACGACGAGGAGGACGACACCGGGTTCTGGGTCGTCACGCGCCACGAGGACATCGTGGAGATCTCCCGCGACCACGAGCTGTGGTCGATGGAGAAGGGTGGCTTCATGATCTCCACGCAGACCGAGGAGGACCTGATGATGATGCGGTTGAGCATCCTCAACATGGACCCACCTCGCCATGACCGCATGCGCAGGCTCATCAGCGCAGGCTTCACGCCTCGACAGATCCGCCACCTGATCGACCAGATCAGCGTGCACGCCACGGAGATCGTGGACTCGATCTGCCACAAGGGTGAGATCGATCTGGTCGAGGAGGTCTCGACCCACCTGCCGCTGATGATGATCTGCGAGATGCTGGGCATCCCGGAGCAGGACTACGGCCGCATGAAGCTCTGGTCAGACCAGCTGGTGGGCTGGGACGACCCCGAGATCGCGGTCACCAAGGAAACCCAGCAGATGGCCGCGGCCGAGATGTTCATGTACTGCAACGACCTCGTGGCGCAGCGCAAGACCGATCCCAAGGACGACATCCTCTCCACGCTGGTGCATGCAGATGTCGACGGTGACCGACTCGACGAGGCCGAACTCAACCTGTTCTTCGTGACGCTGGTCATCGCCGGCAATGAGACCACGCGCAACCTCATCAGCCATGGGATGCTCGCCCTGCTCGACCACCCGGACCAGATGGCCAAGTTGCAGGCCGACGTCGAGGCCCTGCTGCCGACAACCGTCGACGAGATGCTGCGCTGGGGATGCTCGATCCAGAACTTCCGGCGCACCGCGACCCGCGACACGGAGCTGCACGGCCAGCCGATCAAGGAGGGCGACAAGGTCGTCACCTTCTACCTCGCCGGCAACTTCGACGAGGCCGAGTACGACGCGCCCTACGAGTTCCGCGTCGACCGTGGCGACAACCACCACCTTGCGTTCGGCGGCGGTGGCATTCACTTCTGCCTCGGCTCACACCTTGCCAAGGCGGAGATCGCCGCGATCGTCAGGGAGTTGGTCACGCGCCTGCCCGACATGGAGTTGGCCGGGCGTCCCGACCGCCTGCAGTCCGACTTCATCAACGGCCTCAAGCGCCTGCCGGTTCGGTTCACGCCAACCGAGCCGGTGGGAACCGTCCACGTGCCCGAGCACGCCACGGTCTGACAGGGCCCCCAACCACCACGCGGTCTCGTCGGATCATCGAACTACTGCATTGTTCCGACACGCCCCCCGCGGTTCATTGAACTGCGGGGGGCAGTCGGCGGTCGCGTCGGTTCATTGAACCGCAGGGAGTGGGTCAGGAGGCTGAGGGGGCCTCGTCGACTGCATCGCCGCCGGCGTCACTGGCAAGCTCCATGGGGGGCGCGTCGGGCGCCGATGGTGCATCGACGGCACGGAACTCCACGGTCTCGCCGTCCTCGCCGATGTCGGCCACGATGAGCTGGCCGGAGTGGAACTCGCCGGTGAGGATGTGCTCGCTGAGGACGTCCTCGAGCTCGCGCTGGATCGTGCGACGCAGCGGGCGCGCGCCCATCTGCGGGTCATAGCCCTTCTTCGACAACCACGACTTCAGGCCGTCGGTCAGCTCGATGTCGAGGTCCTTGGCCGCCAACTGCGACTTCACGCGCTTCATCATGAGGTCGACGATGGTCTTGACCTCGTCGGTGGTGAGCGGGTGGAACACGATCGTGTCATCGATGCGGTTCAAGAACTCCGGGCGGAAGTGCTTCTTCAGCTCGTCGTCGACCTGAGCCTTCATCTTCTCGTACATCGACGCATCGTCCTGCTTCACGAAACCGACTGCAGGCGAGGTCAGGTTCCGCGTCCCGAGGTTCGACGTCATGATGAGGATCGTGTTCTTGAAGTCGACGTTGCGACCTTGGGCATCGGTCAGTCGACCGTCCTCCAGGATCTGCAGCAGCGTGTTGAACACGTCCGGGTGCGCCTTCTCGACCTCGTCGAACAGGACGACGGAGAACGGCTTGCGGCGCACCTGTTCGGTGAGTTGACCGCCCTCGTCATAGCCCACGTAGCCGGGTGGCGAGCCGATCAGCCGGCTCACCGTGTGCTTCTCCATGTACTCGGACATGTCGAGGTGGATCAGTGAGTTCTCGTCGCCGAAGAGGTACTCGGCCAGCGTCTTGGCCAGCTCGGTCTTGCCGACCCCGGACGGGCCCAGGAAGATGAACGAGCCCGACGGGCGCTTGGGGTCCTTCAGTCCGGCACGCGTTCGGCGGATCGCCTTGGACACGGCCTTGATCGCCTGCTCCTGGCCGATGACGCGCCTGTGGAGCTCATCCTCCATCTTGAGCAGCTTGTCAGACTCCTCCTGCGTGAGCTTGAAGACCGGGATACCGGTCCACACGGCCAACACCTCGGCGATCACGTCCTCGTCGACGGTCAGCACCTTGTCCATGCCCTCGGTGCGCCACTCGGACTCGCGCGCGCCGCGACGGTCGATCAGCTTCTTCTCCTCGTCGCGCAGGGCTGCCGCGCGCTCGAAGTCCTGGTCGTCGATGGCCTGTTCCTTGGCCTTGCGCGTGTTCTCGATCTCCTTGTCGAGGTCGGCAAGGTCCGGCGGTGTCGTCATCGACCGGATGCGCAGGCGTGAGCCGGCCTCGTCGATGAGGTCGATGGCCTTGTCGGGCAGGAACCGGTCGGAGATGTAACGCTCAGCCAGGTTGGCCGCGGCCACCAGCGCGTCATCGGTGATCGTGACCCGGTGATGCGCCTCATAGCGATCGCGCAGGCCCTTCAGGATCTCGATGGTGTGCTCCAGCGAGGGTTCCTCGACCCTGACCGGCTGGAACCGACGCTCGAGCGCCGCATCCTTCTCGAGGTGCTTGCGGTACTCGTCCAGCGTCGTCGCGCCGACCGTCTGGATCTCTCCGCGTGCGAGCATGGGCTTGAGGATCGAGGCTGCGTCGATGGCACCCTCAGCCGCGCCTGCACCGACGAGCGTGTGGATCTCGTCGATGAACAGGACGATGTCGCCGCGTGTGGTGATCTCCTTCAGGACCTTCTTGAGGCGCTCCTCGAAGTCACCGCGGTAGCGCGATCCGGCAACGAGGGCGCCGAGGTCGAGGGTGTACAGGTGGCGGTCCTTCAGCGTCTCCGGCACCTCGCCGTTGACGATGCGCTGCGCCAGCCCTTCAACGATGGCGGTCTTGCCGACCCCTGGCTCACCGACGAGCACGGGGTTGTTCTTGGTGCGGCGTGACAGGACCTGCATCACGCGCTCGATCTCCTTGAACCGGCCAATGACCGGGTCGAGTTCTCCGTCGCGCGCAGCTTGGGTCAGGTTGCGACCGAAGTTGTCCAGGACCGTCGAGCCCTCCTTGGACCCCTGCTGCTGGGAACCCCCCACACCCGCGGGTTCGCCCTTGCCCGACCCGCCGCCTTCGCCGCCGGCGTAGCCGGACAGCAACTGGATCACCTGCTGACGGACGCGCTGGAGGTCGGCACCGAGCTTCTGCAGGACCTGTGCGGCGACGCCCTCGCCCTCGCGGATCAGGCCCAGCAGGATGTGCTCGGTCCCGATGTAGTTGTGCCCGAGCTGCAGCGCCTCCCGCAACGACAGCTCCAGGACCTTCTTGGCGCGCGGCGTGAACGGGATGTGGCCGGCAGGTGCGGTCTGGCCCTTGCCGATGATCTCGGTCACCTGATCACGAACGGCCTGCAGCGAGATCGACATGGATTCGAGCGCCTTCGCGGCGACGCCCTCCCCCTCGTGGATCAGGCCGAGCAGGATGTGCTCCGTGCCGATGTAGTTGTGGTTGAGCATCCGCGCCTCTTCCTGGGCGAGGACGACCACACGTCGGGCTCGGTCGGTGAACCTCTCGAACATGGCAACTCCTGCGGGCGCGACGCATGACCCGGATGTCGGACCTGTCGTCGCCACCCGACGAGTCTAAACGCCCCACGTCACATCGGCCGGGCCCGAAGGGCCCACCTGCGCCTGCCAGGAGCACCCAATCGGCGCCGAAGGCGCTTCGGGACGGCCAAACGCCATGACGGAACCGATCGAAGCTACGGTCCGGCGCGTTCGGGGGTACGTCCATGACCGCTGCGCCGCCAATCCGCGTGATGATCGCCGAGGATGACTACCTCGTGCGCGAGGGCGCCCGTGCACTGCTGTCGGCGCAACCCGACATCGAGGTGGTCGGCCTCGCTGAGTCGCCGACGGAACTCCTGGCGCAGCTGGGGGCCCGCGTTCCCGACGCGGTGCTGCTCGACATCCGCATGCCCCCGACGTTCACGACCGAAGGAATCGACCTCGCGCGCCAGTTGCGCACGCAACACCCCGGCATCGGCGTCGTGATCCTGTCCCAGCACGCCGACCCTGAGTACGCCCTCGAGCTGTTGGGAGAGGGGTCACGCAGTACGGCCTACCTGCTCAAGGAACGCCTGGGCGACGTCGACCAGCTGCTGCACGCAATCCGCGAGGTGGTCGTTGGCGGATCCGTGCTCGACCCGGAGATCGTCGACGCCATGCTCAAGGCGCAGCGCGCCCGACCATCCACGGCGCTGGAGCTGTTGACCGACCGGGAGACCGAGGTCCTGGCCGAGATGGCCAGCGGCAAACGCAATGCCGCGATCGCCCGCTCGCTGCACATCACTGAGCGCAGCGTGGAGAAGCACGCCAACGCCATCTTCACCAAGCTGGGCCTAACGGACGCGAATGACCTCAATCGACGGGTCGCGGCCGTCCTGGTCTTCCTCCAGCGCAGCTGAGCCGGGCAGCGAGAACACGGCGTCGACCCGAGTGCCGGACGCGTCACTGGTGACGTCACAGTGCCCATGGAAGGCCAGGGCACGGTCCTGCATGTTTCGCAGCCCCATGCCACCCTCCGCGGACTCCGGGAAGCCGCGACCATCGTCGACCACGCGGACATGCACCACGTCGCCAACGAGATCAATCCTGACGTCAATGCGGCTGGCCTCCGCGTACTTCAACGCGTTGGTGATCGCTTCAGCCGCAAGGAAGTAGGCATTGGCCTCGACCTCGGGGTCCAGCCGCGGGAGCGGCTCAGGCTCGACCGTGACCGTGATCGGGATTGGTGATCGCCCTGCCAGCGACCGCAATGCCCCCGCCGGACCACGGTCGAGCAGGATCGACGGATACAGGTCGTGGCTGATCTCACGCAACTCCACCAGCAGGCCACGGATCTCCTCGGCAAGCCGGGACCGCTGCGGTCCCAACTCCTGCTCGGGCAAGGTCTGCAGTCGCATGCGCAGCAGCACCAGGCGCTGCTGCAGCCCGTCATGCAGGCCCTGGGCGAGCCGTCGCCGATCTGCGTCGCGCACGTTGACGAGTCGCTCCGACGCACCGCGCAGCGCATCTGCCTGGTCGCCCATGATCAGGACCTGGTCCTGCAGGGTGCGCCGCATCCGGTCCAACGCCGCAGCCAGGTCACCCAGTTCGCCACCGGGGACGTCGGAGAACTCCGCGCCGAGGTCTCCGTCTGCGACGCGCTGGGCCGTGTCGGCCAGCAGGCGAGCGGGCCTGGTGACAAAGCGCACCAGCAGGGACGACAGACCAACGGCAGCGGCCACCAGCAGCCCCAACCCGATGACGCGGCCGCGCGCGAGCGAGGCGTCGAGCGCGCGGATGGGATCCGCAGCGGCGACCCCGACGGCACCGGTGAGGCTCTGGTCCGCGGCTCCATCGGTCAACCCCTGGTAGGCGAGGTAGCTCGAGCTGCCGGCAACCTCGACCAACAGCTCCTGGGCTGGCAGGGCGCCGTCGGCGCCGAGGCCGGGGGCGTCGCCGCCCTGGTGGGTGAAGGTGGCGCCGACGATCTGCCCGTCCACGACCAGGATCACCTGGCGCCCCAGCACGGTTCGCAACTCCCGGGCCTGCGCGTCACCGAACGGGGTGGCCGCGACCAGGACGGCATTGCTCTCCCGCAGGGCTTCGACGATCACCCGGGCGACCCGACCGTCCGCAAATCGCCAGAGCAGCACCTGGCTGCGGTCGAGGACCTCTGGCGGCAGCGGTCGCAGCGGATCGCCCACCTGCAGCGAGATGTCGGCCGCGAGAATGGCCAGGGATGCCGTCGCCGCATCCTCGGACAGACCAACGATCGCGGTGAGGATCCGCGGTCGGTCGCGGTCGAGGATGGCGTCACGAAGGCCGACGGCCCGCGCACCTGCACGAAGGATCGTGCTCTGCCGACTGGTGCGGCTGACGATCGCTGACTCGGCACCCTGCGCCTCGGCACGGATCTGTCGGCGCGCCTCATCCGCCAACGACGCGCGCGTGAGGCGTGCATCGACCAATGCGGCGGCGATGGTCCCGGCGAGCAACGACGCCGCAAGGATGGCGAAGACCTGGATCGTGAGGGACGACCGCTGACGAGGACGGGAGCCACCGCCCCAGCGATTGGCGTCACCCTGGTCCGGCAGATCGGTCACCCTCCAGACTCCTCCAGGGCCACGGCCTGCGCGATGGCCAGAGCTGTCGCGGCATCCGAGCGGCCACTCAACACGTCCTCGATGGCGCGGGCGAAGGCGTCCGTCGCGTCTGGAAAGGCGATCAGGTTCATCACCTTCGCGCCCGCGATGACAGCAGCGACGACCTGGAGCCCCGGGGCGCCAAAGAAGGGATCCTCGAAGACCCGACTCCTGGCCGGCAGCCGACCCTCTTCCTGGGCAAGTCGCAGGGCCGGCTCGTCCTCGATGAGCGCCATCATGAACTCGAACGCGAGGTCCCTGTTGGGTGCGCCGACCGGCACGAACATCGAGCTCCCGCCCAGGACGGTGCCCGACGCCGTTCCTGCGGACCCGTGCGGCATGGGCAGGGGGACGGGCTCCCAGCCGGACTGGGTCTCCAATGCTGCCACGTCCCACGATCCGCTCGCGTGGAAGCCGGTGAACCCGTTGCGGAACAACTCGAAGGCATCCAACGACAGGTGTGCCCGCGACGGTTCATACGCCAGGCCGTCCGCGACGAGGCCACCGAGGAAGTCCAGTGCCTCGACATTCGCCGGTGCATCAACCGTGACCACGACGTCGTCGCCATCGAAGGACACCAACTCGCCGCCGTTGGCCACCATCCAGCCGAAGGTGGCCCAGGTCGACACGGACAGGCCCACGCCGCGGCGGTCCTGGCCGGTCGCGGTCAGGGCCTCGGCCCAGGCGCGGACATCGTCGAACGTCCGGGGTGGCGCCGGATCGAGACCGGATTCCTCGAACAACTCAGGGTTGATGAGCAGGAACAAGGCGTTGGTGTCCAGCGGGACGCCGTACTTGACCCCTCCCCAGGTGACGTCCTCGACGGCACCGGGGAGGAACTCGTCCTCGACCAGGTGCGTCGCCCACAGGTCGTCGACTGGCTGTGCAAGGCCCTGGGCGCCAGCTGCGAAGGCATGCCACTGGACGACGTCAGGAATCGCACCGGTGTCCTGGGCGGCACGGACCGTGTCGATGATCTGGGAGAAGGGCAGGCCCTCGACCTGCACCAGCACGTTGGAGTGGTCGGCCTCGAACTGTCGGACCACGTCAACAACCGGCAGCGTCGGTGCCCAGTCGTCCGCCAGCAGGACGCGCAGCGTCACTGGTGTCGCGGCCTCGACACCGCCGTTCGCCTCCTGGTCCACGGCGTCGCTTCCGCACGCGGCCAAGGCCACCATTGCGGCCACGAGCAGCGTCCCACGCGCGCGCACACTCATCCGCGACCTCCGCGTCGTCGGCGTCCGCAGTCAGTCCGCGCCGTCGCCACCCGAGCCTAACGGCCCACCTGGCGCACGGAGGGTGTGGGGTGTCGATGACACCCGGGCCAAACGAAGACTGCCTGCCGACCGAACCAACCCCCCCGAGCGAGTCCGACCTGCAGGCAGCCTCCGCGGCCCCCGTCAGCTTGCCCGTGGGCTCCCTGACATGTGCAAAGAATGACCCAACCGCCGGTATCGACAAACCGTGCAGACCGGTGAAATGGGGAAAGGGCAGTACCACTGTTGTCGTGGTGGTAGCACCCAGATCGCCGCGCCCCTGGATCGGCGTGTCACTCCGGGCGCAGCGTCGGGAACAGGATGACCTCGCGGATGTTGGCGACGTCCGCCAACAGCATCACCAGGCGATCGATGCCCAGGCCCAGCCCACCGGTGGGTGGCAGACCCAACTCCATGGCACGCAGATAGGCCTCATCCACGACCATCGCCTCGTCGTCGCCAGCTGCCTTCGCGGCCGCCTGCTGCTCGAAACGGCGGCGTTGGTCGTCGGGATCAATCAGCTCACTGAAGGCATTGGCGTGCTCACGGCCCACGATGATCAGCTCGAATCGTTCGGTGACGTGTTCGACATCACGGTGACGGCGCGCCAGGGGTGACGTCTCGACCGGGTGTTCCATGACGAATGTGGGTTCCCACAGCGTCGGTTCAACCAGCTTCTCGTAAAGCTCGACGATCAGCTTGCCCGCCCCCCAGGACGCCGTCGGTTCCGTGTCGTGGGCCTTGCACAACGATCGCAGCTCGTCGATGTCGGTCGTATAGGACAGGTCGGGGCGGCCCGTCGCCTCACGGGTGAGTTCCAGCACCGTCGCCCGCCGCCACGGGCCCGCCAAGGTCACCTCGCGGCCCTGGTAGACCAGATCGAGGCTGCCGACACTGGCCACGCAGGCGCGCTGGATCAGCTGTTCGGTCATGGCCATGACGTCGAGGTGGTCGGCATATGCCTCGTACGTCTCCAGCATCGTGAACTCAGGGTTGTGTCGCGGGCTGATCCCCTCATTGCGGAAGCTGCGGTTGATCTCGAAGACCTTCGGGAACCCGCCAGCGATCAGGCGTTTCAGGTAGAGCTCCGGGGCCACGCGCAGGAAGAGCTCGAGGTCCAGCGTGTTGTGGTGGGTCACGAACGGTCGCGCCACGGCTCCGCCGGCAATCGGGTGAAGGATCGGCGTCTCGACTTCGAGGAATCCGCGCCCGATCAGCTGGTCGCGGATCGACTGCATGGCGCGCGATCGAATCCTGAAGACGCGACGCGCGTCCTCATTGACCACCAGGTCCAGCTCTCGCTGGCGATAGCGCAACTCGACGTCGCGCAGGCCGTGCCACTTGTCCGGCAGCGGTCGCAGGCCCTTGCTCAGCAGGACGACCTCGCTGGGACGCACGGACAGCTCGCCGCGCCGCGTGGAGATGACCTCACCAACCACACCGACCCAGTCACCCAGGTCGAGGTCGTCGAAGAAGGCCATCCCGTCCTCGCCAATGGCATTGACCTGGACGAACAGCTGCAGGTCGACGCCGTCCTCGCGCAGGACACCGAAGGAGAGCTTGCCCTGGCGACGCTTGGCGACCAGTCGGCCGGCGACCGTCACGTGCTCACCAGTCTCACTGCCGTCGTCGAGCTCGGCCCAGCGGGCACGCACGTCGGCCAGCGAGTGCGACCGCTCCCACCGAACCGCGTAGGGCTCGATCCCGCGCGCACGCAGCGCCGCCACCTTGGCGCGACGCAGCGCGACGATCTCGTCGAGCCGAGAGGCCTCCTCGGCCTCGGTCAACACGGGCTCAGGGATGTCGCTCACTCGTGCCCCCTCCTGGTGGCTTGCGCTTCTGACGCCAACAGGTCACGCACCTGTGTTGCGTGACCAGATGATGTTCAGGCCCTTCAGCGTCAACCACGGATCGTGCTCGTCGATCGTCGTGCATGCATCCATGATGGCCGGAGCCAGGCCGCCGGTCGCCACCACAGTCGTGTCGTCCCCGAGCTCAGCGATGAGGCGGGTGACGATTGCGTCGACCTGTCCGGCGAACCCGAAGACGATCCCGGACTGCATCGCTGCCACCGTCGAGCGGCCGATCACATTTGGCGGCGCGATCAGCTCCACCTTCGGCAGACGGGCGGCCCGGCTGACCAGGGCCTCAACCGAGATCATCACGCCCGGCGCAATCACGCCACCCAGGAACTCCCCGTTGGCGCTGACGACGTCGAAGTTCGTCGACGTCCCGAAGTCGACCACGATGGCGGGACCGCCGTGCAGTTCGAGGGCGGCGACAGCATTGACGATGCGGTCCGCGCCGATCTCGCGCGGGTTGTCGTACCGCAACGCGATGCCGGTCCTGATGCCTGGCTCAACGACGATCGGCGGGAACGGGAAGTAGCGGATGACCATCTCGCGCAGGGTCTCGGTCACCGTCGGCACGACCGAGGAGATGATCACGCCATGCAGGTTGTGCGTGAACGACAGGTCCGCGAACTGCAACAGGCCCTGAAAGAGCAGGGCCTGCTCGTCCACCGTGCGGTCGTGGTCGGTCGAGATCCGCCAGTGCTCGACCATCCGGTCACCAGTGAAGACGCCGATCACGGTGTTGGAGTTGCCGACGTCGACGGCCAGCAACACGTCAGGCCTCCGCGATCGGAGACAGCTCGATCGTCGGATCGACGTCCACGGCAACCTCGGGCTCGGCCGCAGCCTCGGGCCCAGCGGCAGGCTCGGGCTGCCCCGCAGCCTCGGGCGCAGCGGCAGGCTCGGGCTGCCCCGCAGCCTCGGGCGCAGCGGCAGGCTCGGGCTGCCCCGCAGCCTCGGGCGCAGCGGCAGGCTCGGGCTGCCCCGCAG
>Ga0326597_10004392_pt1 | contig 19854 bp, 23 predicted proteins | sample RVTome_12_FD_203789 | JGI IMG/M metagenome (GOLD analysis project Ga0326597, IMG submission 203789) | Soil microbial communities from uranium-contaminated site in the Upper Colorado River Basin, Wyoming, United States - RVT100D185 | ecosystem: Environmental > Terrestrial > Soil > Contaminated >...
CGGGGGCTAGCTCGAGGCGACACCGAGGTCGGCGCAGCTGACGCCTGCCTGGGCGGCGCTGATCCGGTTGCCGTCCGGGTCGGCGAACTCGAGGACGACGCCGCCGGGGATGTCGTGAAAGTCCTGGGCGATGGTCGCGCCGGCGGCGACGAGCGCCTGCCTGGTCGCCTTGACGTCGTCGACCGCGAAGCCGGGGAGCCAGCCGGGCCGCGAGTCGCGCGGCTCGGAGCGGCTGCCGTGGAGGCCGAGGACGGCGCCGTTGCCGATGTCGAACTGGCTCCAGCCGGGGCTCTCCATCTGCAGGGGCAGGCCGAGGACGTCCCGGTAGAAGGGCACCGACCTCTCCATATCGCCGACGTAGACGATCAGCGTCGTGAGCTGCTTGAGCATGGTTGCCTCCCTCGGCCCGGCGGCCGCGGCTATCAAGGCCTTGGCGGGCATAGATGCGGTCAGTCTAGCGCTCGCCGTCAAGGGGCGCACGGCCTCAGGCGAAAGATCAGGGTAAACCCGGCTTCACGTCCGGTTAATCGCTGCCGATTATTAGGCACGGAAGGGTAACGCGGGCCCCTCGATGCGGCCCCGCTCAGAGGACGACATCGCTATCGTGGGCAGAATATTGCCTCGCGCCCCTTCCGTATCCCACCCTCACCCCGACTACCGCCGACGCCCGCCGAATCGCCGCAGGTCGCCGCCGTGCTGTGCCAAAGGGGCGCTGCGGTTATAGTGAGCCTAGTGTGGCGACGAGAGCGGCGAAGATGAGCGTCCGGCCGGTTTGAGCGTCGAGGCACTGCCCTACACGCTGCTCCTGCTCCTGGGCCAGTTCACGGCCGGCACGGCCGGCGCCGTGGTCCTCGTGCAGCTGCGCGGCACCTACGAGCCGGCCTTTATCCGCATCTGCGCCTGGATCGTCGCCGGCGGCGCCGCGCTGACCCTGCTGGCGGCGATGACGATCGACCCACGCGACGAGATCGGCGGCTACGCGCTCCGGGACGGCCTCATGGACCCGATCGCCGCCGTCTCCCTGGCGCTCCTCCTCTTTTCTTGTGCTTATGTCTACTTCATCCGCAGGGAGGAGGGCGAGTTCCTCGCCGTCGCCACGGGCGCGACGAGCCTCGGCCTCGGCGTCGCCCTTCTGGTCATGCTGGCGTCGCTGGTAGATGGACCGGCCTGGAGCTTCGCCGGGCCGCTCCTGACCCTCGTCGCCGGCGGCCTCTCGCTGGGGCTGATCACGGTCGCGATGATCTGGGGCCACTGGTACCTGGTCAAACCGCAAACGCCGCCGGAGCCGCTGAACTATCTCATCCTCCTCGTCATGGCCGTCCTCGCCTTCGAGATCTTCGCGACGGCACTGAACGCGATCGTGCCGGTCGGCCAGCCCTTCGAATCAGACGCCCTGCTCGCCGTCGACCTTCCGGAGAATCCCGGCTTCTGGCTGCGGGTCGGCGTCGGCCTCGTCTTCCCGGCCGTCCTCGCCTTCATGGCCTACCGCTCAAGCCGCGAGCAGTCGATGATGTCGGCCACGGGCCTGCTCTACATCGCCGTCGGGGCCGTGCTGGCGGGGGAAGCGCTCGGGCGCGGCCTCCTCTTCGTGACCGGCGCGGCGGTCTAGAGCGCCGGCTGAAGCTTCGGGAGGGCAATTGCGGATCTTCCTCATCGGCCAGGCTGCCTTCGGGCAGGACGTCTTTACGCGGCTACGGCAGGCGGGCGAGGAGATCGTCGCGGTGGCGGCGCCGGCCCAGTCGCTGAGCGGCCGCGCCGACCGCCTCTGGGACGCCGCAGACGCTGCCGGCGTGCCCGCATTTGAGCTCGGCGGTCTGGACAATGCAGCAACGCAGGCGGCCGTCGCCAGCCTGGCGCCGCAGCTGGGCGTGATGGCCTTCGTCAGCGAGCTGATCTCGACGGCGGTGCTCAACCTGCCGGAGCACGGCACGATCCAGTACCACCCGTCGCTCCTGCCGCGCCACCGCGGCCGCAGCTCGATTAACTGGGCGATCATCGAGGGCGACCGGACGACAGGCGTCTCGATCTTCTGGCCGGACGAAGGCCTGGACACGGGGCCGCTGCTTCTCCAGCGCGAGGTCGAGATCGGCGCCGACGACACGACGGGCAGCATCTACTACGACAAGCTCTACCCGCTCGGCCTCGATATGTTCGTTGAGGCAGTCGCGCTCGTTGCCGCCGGCGGCGCGCCGCGGACGGCCCAGGATGAGAGCAAGGCGACCTACGAAAGGCCCTGCACGGAGCAGCTGGTGCGGGTCGACTGGCGCCGGCCGGCGCAGGCGGTCTACGACCTGATCCGCGGCGCCGACCCGAGCCCGGCCGCCTGGACGCGCCACACCGGCCGCAAGCTGCGGCTCCTGGACGCGCGCCTGCGGCCGCCGGTAGACGCCGGCGCCGGTGTCATCGCCTCGCTGGGCGACGATGGCATGCTGGTCGGCGGCAGCGGCGGCGCCCTGCTAATACGCAAGCTCCAGGGCGAAGAGGGCGCCGCGGCGGCGGCGGCGGAGTTCGCGGCCGCGAACGGCCTCACGGTCGGCGAGCGCTTTTTGAACCCGGCGAGAGCTTAGCGCCCGGGCGCGAGCAGCCTCAGGTCGCGGGGCGGTCGTTGCCGAAGTTTCAGACGTTGCCCTCGGAGTCCCGCGCCGCGTAGGAGCGGGCGCCGTGGTCCGTGTCCATCGGTGGGTGGAGGATCTCGGCGCCGGCCGCCTTCGCGCGCGTAGTGACCGTCGACGTCCTCGACGTAGACGGCGGTGGTGAAGCGGGCGGCGTCGACCGCCGCGTTGCCCTGCGGCCACGTTGACCTCGCCGAGATCGACGCCGCCGACGCCGGACTTGAGCTCGGTGACCGAGGTGGCCGTCGTCGTCCTTCACCGCCATGATCTCGTCGAAGCCGAAGAGGGCCCGCTCGAGGAAGTCGAGCGCCGCCTGGCTTCTCGTAGCGCAAAGCGGGGACGACGTCGGGCGGCGGTTGATGCGGCTCAGCCATCACCCACCTCCAGTCATGCTGCCCTGGTCGGCTCGCCTACGAGTTAGCCGGCGAGGCCGAGCTGCTCCATCAGGCTGAGCCGGTCGAAGACCTCCCACTCCTCGGCGATCTTGCCGTCCTGGATGCGAACGATGTTGATGATCGCGATTTCGGCCGACTTGCCGGTCGCCGGCGCGCCCATGAACTCGCCCGTGTTGGTGCCATGGGCGACAACGCGGCAGACGGCGCGGTCGCCCTCGGCGATCACCTCCTCGACGTGGATATGGAGGTCGGGAAGGCGGTCCGATACATGGTGGTCAGGTCCTTTATCGTCTGAACACCCGTCGTGTCGCCGTCGGCGCCGTGATAGACGAAGTCAGCCGCGTATCGCTCGTCCGCAAGCGCCAGGTTGCCTTTGCCGGCGACCTCCTCCCAGCCCCTTCGCACCAGCTTCTTGTTGTCTTCCAGGGCCATCGCGCTCTCCTTTCGGCTCTAGTCTCCCAGCCGCTGCGTCGTTTCGGCGGCGTCCCGCAGCGCCCGCGCCGAGGCCTCGATCAGGCGGGCCTCCTCGCCCCTGGCGCGGAAGAGGAGGCCGGTTGCCTCGGCAAGGAGCTTGCCGCTCTCGTCGCGCAGCTCGGCGATCAGGTCGAGCGTGCGGCCGCGGTCGCGCTCGATGCGGCCGCGGACGACGAGCGGCCTGTTGGTAGGAACGATGTTGCGAAAGCGCAGCTCGAGCTTGCCGGTCAGGGCCCAGACGCCGTTGCCGTAGGTCGCCCAGCCCATCGCCTCGTCGAGCAGGGTGGAGACGATGCCGCCGTGGATGTAGCCGGGGTAGCCCTGGTGCTCGGGCTGCGCCTCGAAGTCGGCGACGGCCCAACCGTCCTCCATACGGAAGTGGAGGTGAAGGCCGATCGGGTTGAGGTCGCCGCAGGCATAGCAGAAGCGAGCGACGAGGTCGGTCGTCGAGCGCGGGTCCTCGGGCTCGCTCGTCATCGGCCGCGAGCGGCGACCGCCGCGGTGCCGGTGATCAGCTGCTCCTCCCTCTCGTTCAGGCACTCGACGGCGTAGCGGAAGCTGCCGCCCTCGTCGCCGTCGTCGTCGTCGTCGATGGCCCGGGCGCGGGCCGTGAGCGTGTCGCCGGGCCGGGCCGGGGCGCGGAAGCGGACCTCGAGCTTGCCGCCCGTGAGCCAGTCACGGCCGAAGGCGGCGGTCATCATCTCGGCGATCAGGGCGAGGACGAGCATGCCGTGGGCGATCGTGCCGCCCATGGGCGTCGTCGCGGCGAAGGCTGCGTCGATGTGGATCGGGTTGAAGTCGCCGCTGGCGCTGGCGTAGCGGTCGATCATCGCCTGGCTCAGGGCCCGCCTCAGCGGGACAACCGCGGGCGCGCTCACGGCTCGATCGGCGATAGGACGGTCGCGACGGCGGTCACGGCCGCCTCTCCGTCAACGAAGAGGCGCGAGTCGAGCACGGAGAAGACCCAGCCGGCGCGCTGCGAGCGCTTCGCCAGGGTGGTCTGACAGACGACCTCGGCGCCGACCGGAACAGGGCGAAGGAACGCCAGCGACTCGTTGGCGTGGAGGCTGCCGGGAGGCAGGGACGCTTCCCGGAGGAGGGCGCCGAGGCAGAGGGCGGCGGCGGCGAGGGGCGGGACGAGGCCGGCTTCGGCGTAGATCGCTTGCTCGTCGCCCACGGCCTCGCAGTAGGCGCGCACGGCCGCCGCGGGCAGGGCGACGGTGATCGGTGGAAAGGCATGACCGGCCGCGAGGTCGACGAGGGATGCGCCCACGCCTAAGCCTCGGCTCTACGGAGAGGAAGGCAGCCTCGGGGGCGAAGCGCGCCGTCGCATGGTCTCACACGGGCAGTTTACTACAGGCTTTGGGAGAGGCCGGCCGGCGCCTTAGCGTGCGGCTTGCTGGGGCGGCACCGGCAGGAGGATGACCTCGTCGCCGGGGCTGGAGCTGAGGGTCTCGCCCGTTTGGCTCTGCTGCTCGAGCGTCACCCAGATCCGGCTCATCCCGCCCGGCACCTCGGCCGGCAGCTTCACGAGGAGCTGGGCCGTGCCGTCGGTGCGCGGCAAGAACGTGCCGACGCCGATGGTCTCGTCACCCAGGGTCACCCAGAGCTCGTAGACCAGGGAGAAGGAGGTGGAAGGCAGGCCCTGGCAGGTAAGGGCGCCGATCTCCTGGGTCCGGCTCCAGACGTAGCTGCAGCCTGCCTCGGGCGCGAGCTGGGTACCCTCGAGCTCCGTGGGAATGAGGTCGGGGTCGAGGGCGAGGACGAGGAACGTCGCCTGCTCCTCCAGCGTCGTTACCAGGCGCTCCTGCTCGCTCCGCGCCGTTATGAGGTCGCCCCGCAGGCGGAGGAGGGCGCTGCGCTGCTCGGCGTCGAGCTCGGAGAGCTCGGCGAGCTGGCGCTTGTCCTCGCGCAGGTCCCGCACCTCAGAGGAGAGGATGACGGCCCAGGTGATGCCGCCGACGGCGAAGGCGACGAGCACGGCCGCGGCGGCGCCGGCCCACCAGCGCAGCGCGACCAGGGAGTGGGGGAAGGCGGGCCGGGCGGCGCCGATGCCGACCATGATCCGCTCCTTGAGCCGGGCGGGCGCCCGGTAGAGAGGTACGGACATGGCCAGGTGGTCGACGGCCGTGCGGTAGGCGTCCACCCGGCGGGCGCACTCGTCGCAGCCCGCGAGGTGAGCCTCGAGGCTGCGCGCTTCCTGGGGCTCGAGCGCGCCGAGGACGAACGCCTCTACGTCTTCCCTTACCTCGTCACATCTCACTCTACGTAGCTCCCATCTAGTCGATCAAAATGAGGCGGAGCTTCTGGAGGCCGAGACGGATCCGCGTTTTCACGGTGCCGAGGGGCTGGTCCAGCCGCTTCGCGATCTCTTGCTGCGTGTAACCGCCGAAATAGGCTAGCTGGATCGCCAGGCGCTGCTCCTTCGGCAGGGTGGCGAGGGCGCGACCGACGACGATCCGGTTGTCGGCGCACGCTGCCAGGTCGCGCCCCTCGGTTGCGGGGACGGCGGCGAGCGTCTCCTCGCCGGTGGGGCTGGGCGGCGACTCGTGGCGGAAGCGGCGGCCGCGGCTGCGCCGCTCGTCGATGCTGCGGTTGCGGGCGACGCTCAGGAGCCAGGTGAGGAACTTGCCACGGCCGGCATCGAAGAGGGCGGGGCGCCGCCAGAGGCGGAGGAACACCTCCTGCGAGAGGTCCTCCGCAAGCTGCACGTCGCCTACCATCCGCAGACAGACTGAGTACACGATGTCTCCGTAGCGGTCGTATAGCGCTTCCAAGGCTTGGGCGTCGCGCTTCTCGATCGCGAGGACGAGTACATCGTCCGCCGCATCGGCGTAATCAAGAGAGCGGTCGTCCACGGGAGCGTCTCTGCTTATGTCTACGCTCCGAGAAGCGACGTGGATTCCCATTGGGTCGTCGGCAGATTGCTCTCGGGCCATTCTCCCTATCCTCTTACCATCTTAGCGCACGGGGCCGACGGCCAGACAAACGCCGCTACGGCGGCTTTACCTAGCCGCTATGGCGGCTTTACCTAAATAATGCCCCGCTGGCGCAGGCCGGTGAGCGCTTCGCCACTGTAGCCGAGGCCGGCGAGGATGGCGTCCGTGTCCTCGCCCAGCGCCGGCACGCGGGCCGGCGGCTCGTCGACGCCATCGATGTTGAAGGGAGCCTTGAAGACGTCGGCCTCGCCGCCCGGCACGCCGACGCGCAGCAGCCGGTCGCGCGCGATCACCTGGGGGTGGCGCAGGACGTCGGCGACGTCGTTCATGCGGCTGTAGGCGAGGGAGGCTTGCTCGAGGCGATCCTCAGCCTCGCTCAGGCTGAAGCCGGCGAGGGCCTCCTCGATCAGGGGCTCGAGCTGGTCGCGGTTCTTGAGGCGCAGCTCGTTGCTGCGGAAGCGCGCGTCGGCCGCCAGCGGCGCGCGGTCGAGCACCTCCAGGCAGAGCCGGCGCCACTCGCGCTCGTTCTGGATCGCGAGCATGACCTGGCGGCCGCCGGCGACCCGGTAGGGACCGTAGGGGACGATGCTGGCGTGACGCGGGCCGGAGGGGATCGGCGGGTCGCCGTGGACGGCCTTCAGAGCGAGGGGACTCATCCACTCGAGGACCGAATCGAGGAGGCTGACCCGGATCGTGGCGCCTTCGCCGGTCTCGCCGCGGCGGTAGAGGGCCGCGAGGACGGAGGAGAGGAGGTACATGCCGGCGGAGAGGTCGACGATGGAGACGCCGGCCTTGGCCGGCTGGTCGGGGGTACCGGTGACGGAGAGGACGCCGGCCTCTGCCTGAAGGAGGAGGTCGTAGGCCTTGCGGTCGCGGTAGGGGCCCTCGTCACCGTAGCCGGTGAGTGAGGCGACGATGAGGCGGGGGTTGGCAGCGCGGAGGGCGTCGGCGCCGAGGCCGAGGCGCTCGAAGGCGCCGGGGGCGAAGTTCTGGATGACGACGTCGGCGGCGGCGATGAGGCGGGCGGCGATCTCGATGCCCTCGGCCTGCTTCAGATCGAGGGTCAGGCTCCGCTTACCGCGGTTGAGCCAGGTAAACCAGGTAGACATGCCGTGAATGTCGCTGTCGTAGGCGCGGGCGAAGTCGCCCTCGGGCGGACGCTCGACCTTGATGACGCTGGCGCCGAGATCGTGGAGGTGACGGCTGCAGAAGGGGGCGGCTACCGCCTGCTCGAAGCTGACGACGCTGATCCCGGCGAGGGGGCTCGTGCTCAAGACAGCCGCGGCTCTGGAGGCATGACCTCGGGATCTTACGCAGTCGGGGACGGGCGGGCAATCTCACGCGAGCGATGGGCCTCGAGGCCAGACTCGACCCCCGCACAAGCTTGCGGCGCCGGCTGCCTATCAAGTCCGCCGACGGCCTACCGAGAATAGAGGCGACGAAGTAGTTCAGGTATTAGTTCGAGGAGGAAAGCGTATATGGCTCTCACAAACAAATGGCTTCGAATTGGGGCGATCTTTCTGGTCGCGACCGCGGCGTTCACCTGGGGCGTAAGCTCCGCTTTCGCGGACCACTGCGGCGGTGCCAGTTTGCCGCCATGTGATGAGGACGAAGCCGGCTCCGAGGCAGCGCCGGCCCTGCCGGTGCCTCAGGCCACGGCCCCGTCAGCGGCGGCGCCGCTGCCGCCGCAGGCGCCGCTCGACGGCGTTGACGCCGGCGCTGTCGATCAGCTGCCGTCCGCCGGTAGCGGTGGTTACCTGGACGCCGGCAACGAACGCGGCCAGGTGCTGCTCCTGCTCATGGGTGTCGTCGCCGCCGTGCTCGGCTCCGGGGCGATCGTTTTGTCGCGTAGCCGCAACCGCTAGTCACCAGCAAACGGCAAAGCAAGGATGCAAGAACGGGGACAGCTTTCCGGATTGACTTCTCGCTCCGGAAGGCTGTCCCCGCTCTTTTCAGTTGAGGCCAGAGCGTGACTTTGAGAAACAGCGGCGCCTTCCTAAAGGCAGCGAGACGGAGAAGCCAGGACCGGGAGCCCATGCTCTCGATCGTCGTGCCGACTTTTAATGAGCGCGACAACGTCGCGCGAATCGTAAAGCGGATCGACGCCGCCTTGTCGGAGGCCGCGGTCGAGGTCATCTTCGTCGACGACAGCGACGACGATACGCCGGCGATCATCGCCGGCCTCGCGGCTCGGTTTCCGATCACGCTCCTCCACCGCGAGCCGGAGCAACGCTCCGGCGGCCTCGGCACCGCGCTGGCGATGGGCCTGGAGCACGCCGCCGGACGCTACATCTGCGTCCTGGACGGCGACCTTCAGCATCCACCCGAGAAGCTGCCGGAGCTCCTCGCAGCCGCTCAGAGCGCGGACGCCGACGTCGTCGTCGGCAGCAGGTACAGGCCGGGCGGCAGCGCCCGGACGCTGCCCTGGTCGCGCAAGATCGTCTCGTTCTCCTCGAAGTGGATCTCGAAAATTCTCTTCCACGAGAAGCTCTGGCAGACGAGCGACCCGGGCAGCGGCTTCTTTCTGATCAGCCGGCGGGTCCTGAGAGGGGTCCGTCTGCGGCCGGTCGGCTACAAGATGCTCACCGAGGTGCTGATGCGCGGCAGTTGGTCACGCCTCGTCGAGGTGCCTTACGAGTTCCAGAACCGCGAGGCCGGCACGAGCAAGGCCACGCTCCGGCAAGGGGCCCTGTACGCGCAGCACACGGTGCGGCTCTTCCGAGAGGTGGCGGACGCCGCTCGCTTCTGGAAGTTCCTCATGGTCGGCGCCTCCGGCGTCGGCGTGAACCTCGGCGTGCTCTGGCTGGTGGCGGTCGCGGCGGGAGGGCCCGCCTGGCTCGGCTGGGCCGCCGGCGTCGAAGCCTCGATCGTCACGAACTTTCTGCTCAATCGCAGCGTCACCTGGCGCGACCGGGCGGAGAGCGGCAGCCGGGCGGTGGCGGAAGGCGCCCGTTATCACGTCGCTTCACTGGCAGGCGTCGCTGCTAACGCCCTCGGCTTCGCCGTTCTGATCGCCATCGGCCTGCCGCTGTTGCTCGCCGGCACGGCTGGCATCGGCGCCGGCGTCACGACCAACTTCCTCGGTGCCCGCGCCTGGGTCTTCAAGGCCCGCTCAGCGCAGCCGGAGCTGCGGCTCGTGGAGCGCGGCGCGCCCGCGGCGGGCGCCGAAAAGCCAGCAGCCGTGCCCGAGCAGAGGGCGGCCTAGATGGCGCTGAGCATTCCCTTTGTCTCGAGGCCAACGATTGCGGCCGGCGGCGACGAGCCGCCTTCGCCATCGATGGCGCCGGCGTGGCAGTGGCAGGCGTTGATCCTCCGCTTCGGCTTCCTCAGCACGGGCAGTCTGATGCTCTTCTGGGCCTCGAAGATCTGGGAGCGGGGCCAGATCGCGATCAACCACGAGGTCATCGTGCTGACGATCGGTCTTTACGTCATGGGCTTCCTCCTCCTCGGCCTGGCGATGCTCAACGTCAGCCGACTGGCGAGATACATAGCGATTATCCCAATGGCGGCGTTGATCGGCCTGGCGTTTAACTTCTACGTCACGATCGAGATCTCCACTCCCTCTTACGGCACGGATACGCTCGCTCTCTCTCACGTGGCGGCCGAGACGCTGCTCGCCGGTGATAACCCGTTCTCGGTTCAGGGCCAGGAGACGGTGATCGCCGCCTCGGAGAGATTCGGCCTGCCTGCGACGTTTGTTACGCCGAAGACGGACGGCGAGTCGATCGACCGCCTGCTCTCGTGGCCGGCCGGGCATTTCCTGCCTTTTGTGCCGGCGCTAAAGCTCGGCATAACCGACCTGCGCTGGGTCGTGGGCTTCGTCGAGGTCCTTACCTTCCTCCTGCTCTGGTGGAAGGCGCCGCCGGCGCTGCGACCGCTGACCTTCCTGCCGATCCTGATCGACCCGGACCTGGGCGTTAACTACCCGGCCGGTGGCGTGACGGACTTCATCTGGGTCCTGCCCCTCGTGGGCACGGCGCTCTCTTTGAAGGAGCGCCGCTACGTCCTCGCCGCCGTGCTCTTCGGCGTCGCGGCGGCGATCAAGCAGCAGCCGTGGATCCTGGCGCCGTTCCTGATGATCTGGGTCTGGCACGACTACGCGGCGCTGACCCTCCAGACCCGGCTCACCGCCGTGGCGAGGTTCGCCTCTGTGGCCGCGGCCTCCTTTCTCGCCATCAACCTGCCGTTCATCGTCTGGGACGCCGAGAGCTGGCTGGCCAGCGTCCTGCTGCCGGCCCGCGACCAGCTCATCCCCTTCGGGTCCGGCATCTCGATGCTCACCCAGGTGGGCATCGCCCAGCTGCCGAAGCACTTCTACACGATCGCCTCGCTCGGCGTCTGGGCGATCCTGGTGCTGGCCTACGCCATCCACTTCCGGGCCCTGAAGCTCGCGATCTGGCTATTCCCCGCCATCGTCCTCTGGTTCGGCTATAGGAGCCTTCAGAACTACTTCATCTTCTGGACGCCGATGCTACTCGTCGCCCTCTTCTTCTGGTGGGAGGAAACCAGCAAGAACCAGGAGCCTAGTGCTGCTGCGTAAGCTCGCCGTACCGCTGGCCACGGCGCTGCTAGTGGTGCTGCTCGCGCTCGTCGTGCTCTTTGGGCCGGAGGAGCGGCTGGACGTCTCGATCAACGTCATTAGCGTGACCGACCCGCATGAAATGAACGTGGCCACGCGGGTTCGGCTCGAGATCCAGAACAAATCGCGGCGGCCGCTTGAGCCGGCCTTCTCGGTGCAGTGGTCCTCTTACCCCGTGACCTGGCGCGTGCGCTCGGGCCCGGAGAGGCTGGGAGGCGGCGAAAGCGCCTTCTACGAGATCGAAGCGCCGAGCTCGACGGCCGTGCCGCCGGCCGGCGTCGACTTCGTCGTGCGGGTGAACGACTCCGACAGCATCGTCTACGCCGTCGCCTCGCCGCCGGCCGCTGAGGTGGAGACGCCGACGCTGATCAACCCTCGCTTCAGCCTCTGGGAGCGCAACTTCCAAAATGGCACGGTCGTCGAGACCCCCTTCGGCTGGCAGGTCTACGACCGCCTCGGAGAGGACGACGAAGGGGCCGTGGCACGGTTGATCGGCTCGGAGAGCGCGGTGAGGCTCGCGCTCAGCCAGGGCGGCGCCGAGGAGGCTCTCGTCTGGGCCCAGACCGGGATTCTGCAGTCGGCTCCTTTCCCGGAGGGGAGGATAAGCCTGCGCCTGAAGAGCCTGACGCCTTATGAGACGACGAGCGGCGGCTGGCCGACGGCTGCCTTCGGCGTTGAGTTTTCGGACGGCACGAACCCGCTGGTCTGGGTCGTCTTCCAGCCCGGCGATGCAGAAGCCGCTTCCTACGAGCTGCCGAACGGCCACCACATCGAGGTCGTGAGCGTGCCGAAGGATGAGTGGACGACACAGGCGGTCGACCTGCCGGCGATCTACGAGAGGCTGGGCTGGGAAACGCAGGACGAAGTGCTGATCAACCTCTTCGTCGCCGCGGCGAGCGACCAGCGTCGGCAGCTGACCGGCTACTTCGGCGAGGTCCGACCCACCTATAAGATCACGCCGAGCACCGCCAGCCGCTAGGCCGTCCCTCGGCCGCGACCCGGAGCACACCGCCGGCCCCTGCTCCAACGATCCCTGCGGCGACAGCCGGCGCACTGTACCGACCGCGTCCTGGCGAATAGCGGCTCGCAATCAGCGTGACGGGCTGCCGCGGGGCCGGCTAACCAGCCTTGACGTTTCGTGCTATATTAGTCACCTGTCTTAGCGTCTGAACTCGTCGAGCGACGGCGAGGCGAATCGAGCAGAGCCCCTATGGAAAACGCCCCGTTCGACAACTACATGGACCTGGTGGAGGCGGCCAGGATCCTCGGCATCCACCCGCAGAGCCTGCGGCGCCTGATCAAGCAGAAGAAGGTGCCGGCCGTGATCTTCGCCGGCAAGTACCTGATCGAGCGGGACAAGCTCGAGATGTTCAAGTCGAACTACGACCCGCGCCCCGGCCGTAAGCCGCTGCGCCGCCTGCTTTAGACCCTCGCGCCGCCAGCTAATAAAGAAGGCCCCGGCCGTGAACGGCCGGGGCCTTCTCGTAACTCCGGCAGGCCTAGATCGGCGGCTCGATGCTTATCGAGCCGCTGTTGATGTCGTAGAGGTTCAGCTCGAGGTTCATCGCGAAGGCCTGGCCGTTTTCGTCCTTGCCGGCGACGGCGATGACCATCTTCACGGGGATGTTGCCCTCGGCAAGCCAGACCTCGAGGCTCAGCTCAGAGAGCTCATCGGGCTCGGGGGCGACGCCGCCGAGCTGATCGGCGAGGGCGGCGAGCGCCTCCAGATCGAAGGAGTAGCGGACGGCATCGACGCCGTTGACGCTCTCCTCGCTCACCGTCGCGCCGCTGAGGACCTCCTGCGGCACGAAGTCCTCGAAGAAGGCCGTCGGCGAGTCGAGCGCGCCGAGGCCGCCGAAGCCGTCGAAGAGGTCGGCGGCAGACGCGGCCTGCCAGGTCCCGTCGAGGTTGGACCAGGACTGGTCGCCGATCTGGACGAAGCCCATCGCCTCACCGCCGAAGAGCAGGTTTATCGCCGTGCGATCGGGCGCGACGTAGGCGCCCTCCGCCTGGATATCGCTAAAGAGAGCGAGCAAGGCGGCGGTGAACTCGGCCCCGAAGGGGTCGTCGGCCCCGCCCTGGCTCGCGAAGTCGCCGAGGTCGAGCTGCATGCTGAAGTCGAAACGAAAGCTGGTCAGCGCTTCAAGGGTCCGGACCGATTCGGCGAGGTCGACGAACTGGGCCGGTGGGGCGCCGCCGCCCGTCGTGCTCGCGGCGTCGGAAGGCCCGTCGCCGCCACCACCGCAGGCTACTGCCAGGGCGAGCAATGGACCGGCGACGAGCAGGGCCGGGGCGCGAAGTATTTTCATAAGGTAAGCTACCTCCTCTTCTAGTCCTTGTCGGCAGATGAGGCGGCCGCCCGAAGGGGCCTCTAACGGCTAACTCTAGCAGGCCTTTGAACAAGACGCGTTCGACGGCCTGGGCAGGTAGTTCTTGATCGTCGAGGCCAGCTTTCGATCCTCCTGGTCGCCCCGCTGCCCTCGCGTCACCGGCGGCAGGGCGACCAGGAGCTAAGCGACGCTCGTGGCCGCTTCCAGGCGGACGACGCGTACGAGGTTTTAGGCGGCCGCCGTCAGCTCCGCCCACAGCCGGTTACAGGCAACGCCGATGAAGCGCAGCTTGCGGCAACCGCCGACCGTCTTTAGCCAGCCAAAGATCTCCTCCACCCGCTTGCGCATTCGTTGGCTCAGCTGGTAGCCGCCCCAGCTGGTCACGCGGCCATCCACGGCGCTGCGGGCCTGCTAGGTCGGCCGGTCTTCGAGGTACTCGAGCGAGCGGCGGTACCACTCCTCGCTGATCAGGCCGCTGGACATGAGGTAGTTGAGAATGACCTCCAGCGTTAGCGCCGAGCGCAGGTTGATGCCGAGCTCGCGGCGCAGGCGCTCGCGGGCGCCCTGCTGGCGATCGACGAGGACGAAGGCGTCCTTGACGATGAGGCCCGACTGCCGCAGACGCTGGGCGGTCTCGACGATGCTGCCGCCACCGGTGACGAGGTCGTCCATGATGATCGCCTGCTGGCCGGCTTCGTAGACGCCCTCGATCTCGGTCGTCTTGCCGGCGGCGACTGGGTGGAGGTAGATCATCGGCACTTTGTCTGTAAGCGAGAACGCGGTCGCGATGTGAAGGCCGCCGAGGGGGACGCCGGCGACGAGGTCGAAGCGCTCCATCTGGGGGTGACGCATCGACTGGAGGGCGACGATCTCCTCGTAGATGACCTGGGCGGCGCGCGCGAGGGCCGTCGGGTGGCCGATGAGCTTGCGTACGTTGAGGTAGATCGGCGAGCGAACCGTAGTGCGGCCGAGCGTGAACTCGCCGAACTCGACGGCGCCGAGGCGCCAGAGCGTTTCCGCTAGCCAGAGGTTGCTGCTATCTGCGAACACCATGCTCATATCAAGGCCGGAGGCCGCTATGGGCCTCCGGCGCTGGGTCGAAGTATACGGTCTCCGCCTCCGGATGAAAGCTCCGGGCTTTCGGCTGGCAGTGCGCAGCCGTGACTTAGAGCGGCGGAAGGCCGGTTCGGGACGCCCTGTCGGCCCGACAGGGCGGTACTAGTCGACCTGCCAAACGCCCCAACGGATTCTGTCCGTCATGTCACCTTCCTCAGATATCGATCTGAGCTCCGGAGGCTCAAGGGCAGGTTAGCACCCCGCCTCTCCCTGTCAATACGACGATCGCTACTTCGAGGATGGTTGGCCCCCTGCCCGGCGGGGCGGCGGCAACGACGGCCCGGAAATATTTCTCGACACCTCTTGCGCCTGGGCCGATCGTCCGGCAAAATGCCTTTAGCACTCACGAGGCTAGAGTGCTAATCAAGTTTACTCCGCAAAATGCGTAGAGGAGGAAGGCGAAGCATGGCCAAACAGCTGCTCTTCGACCAGGACGCCCGGGCTGCGATGAAGGACGGGATCGACGCGCTTGCCGAAGCGGTCAAGATCACGCTCGGTCCCAAAGGACGCAATGTCGTCCTCGACAAGAAGTTCGGCGCGCCGACGATCACGAACGACGGCGTAACGATCGCGAAGGAAATCGATCTCGAAGACCCGTTCCCGAACATCGGCGCCCAGCTGGCGAAAGAGATCGCCTCGAAGACGAACGACATCGCCGGCGACGGCACGACGACGGCGACGGTCCTCGGCCAGTCGATCGTTGCCGAGGGCCTGAAGAACGTCACCGCCGGCGCCAACCCAATGGCCCTGAAGCGGGGCATCGAGAAGGCGACCGAGAAGGTCATCGAGAGGCTGCGGGCGATCGCCACGCCGGTCACCGAGCGCGAGCAGATGGCCCAGGTAGCGGCGATCTCGGCGAACAACGACGAGGCCGTCGGCGAGCTCATCGGCGAGGTGATGGAGAAAGTCGGCAAGGACGGCGTGATCACGGTCGAGGAGTCGAAGGGCATCCGCACCGAGGTCGAGTACGTCGAGGGCATGCAGTTCGACCGGGGCTACATCTCGCCTTACTTCGTCACGAACTCGGAGAAGATGGAGGCGGAGCTCGAGGAGCCCTTCATCCTGATTACAGACAAGAAGATCTCGGCCGTGGCCGACATCCTTCCCCTCCTGGAGAAGGTCCTCAAGGTCAGCAAGAACCTCCTGATCGTCGCCGAGGACGTCGACGGCGAGGCGCTGGCGACGCTGGCAGTGAACAAGCTGCGCGGCACGGTGAACGTCATCGCCGTGAAGGCGCCGGGCTTCGGCGACCGCCGCAAGGAGAACCTCGGCGACCTCGCCGCCCTGACCGGCGGCCAGCTGATCAGCAGCGAGCTCGGGCGCAGTCTTGAGACGACGGAGATCGAGGATCTCGGCCGCGCCCGCCGCGTGGTGGTGGCCAAGGACGACACGACGATTATCGAAGGCCGCGGCGAGCGCGCCGACATGGACTCTCGCATCGGCCAGATCAAGGCCCAGTTGGAGACGACAACCTCCGACTGGGACCGTGAGAAGCTCCAGGAGCGCCTCGGCAAGCTCGCCGGCAGCGTCGCCGTGATCAAGGTAGGCGGCGCCACCGAGGTGGAGCAGCGGGAGCGCAAGCACCGCGTCGAGGACGCCGTTAGCGCGACGCGCGCCGCCGTCGAAGAGGGCATCGTGCCCGGCGGCGGTGTCGCCTTGATCAACGCCCTCTCGGCGCTCGACAACGTCGAGCTCGAAGGTGACGAGCGCACCGGCGTGACGATCCTCCGCCGCGCTCTGGAAGAGCCGATGCGCCGCATCGCGATCAACGCCGGCCAGGACGGCTCCGTCATCGTCCAGGAAGTGAAGACGCTGCCCATCGGCCAGGGCTACGACGCCGCCCGCGACGACTTCGGCCCGATGCTCGAGAAGGGCATCATCGACCCGCTGAAGGTCACGCGCTCCGCGCTCGAGAACGCCGTGAGCATCGCCGGCATGGTCCTGACGACGAACTGCCTGATAACGGATATCCCGGAGAAGGGCGGTGCTTCCGGCGGCGCGCCGCCGATGTACTAGGGGCCTACGGCCGCCTTTTCGAAAGGGTGGCCCTGGTGGAGCTTAAGAGCGGAGAGGTACGCGGGCTCGCGTACCTCTCCGCTTCTTTCCCCGAAGCAACCGCCACCCAGGCGGCTAAGGCGCGACCGCTCGGCTCAAGGGCCCTTACGGCTTGGCGGCGGCGGTGCGGCGGCGGCCGCGCCAGCGGCTCCGACCCGTGTGCTCGTGGCGCGGCGGCGCCGGCATCGGCCCCAGGGGCCGGACGACCGGCTCGAGGACGCTGACGTAGAGGGCGAGGCGGGCGCCGAGCGCCGCGGCGAAGCGCTCGTCCAGCGGCAGCAGCGGCAATGTCTCGTGGACGCGGGTCCAGGACTCGGTCCACTCCTCGACCTCGACGGAGGGGCCGAGGGCGGGCGAGACGAGGGGCATCGCCTCGGCGACGACGGCGACGCGGCGGCGGTTCTCCTCCTGCGGCCCCTCGAAGTGGAGGCCGAGCTCGACGAGGCCGGCGGCGGGCCGCAGCCAGACCTCGTAGTGCTGGTTACGGTCGCCGAAGTAGAGCTGCGCCATCGATGCGCGCTGACGCCGCTCCGGTGCCTCGCCACCAAGGGCGGCGGTTGCCGCCTCCGTCACGAGCTCCAGGAAGCGACGCGATCGCAGTGCCATCGCTGCCAGGATAGGCGGCAGGCCGGCGCCGACGCAATCGACACGCGAGTCCGGCGCCGACGCAGTGGAGACGCAAGCTGGCGCAGCCGGCGGCGAGACGCCGCTCCAGTCGATAGCCGCTGTCGGTGTTAAGATCGCGACGGAGCTCCAGAAGGAGGCACTATGGAAGCAGTGGTCATCGTCCTCATCATCGTCGTCCCGCTCGTCCTGATCGGGGTGATGATGGTTGGCGTCTACAACGGCCTCGTCCGCGGCCGGCTGCGCGTGCGAGAGGCCTGGTCCGGCATCGACGTCCAGCTGAAGCGGCGCTCGAGCCTGATCCCGAACCTCGTGGAGACGGTGCGCGGCTACGCCGCCCATGAGCGCGACACGCTGGACAGCGTGACCAGGGCCCGCGCCGCCCTCGACAACGCCGGCACGGCGCCGGCCGCCGCCCAGGCGAACAACATGCTGACCCAGACGCTGCGCTCCCTCTTCGCCGTGGCGGAGGCCTACCCGGACCTGAAGGCGAACACGAACTTCCTCCAGCTCCAGGCCGACCTCACGGACACGGAGGAGAAGATCGCCTACGCGCGCCAGTTCTATAACCGTAACGTCCTCTCCTACAACGGCCGCGTCCACACCTTTCCAACGCTGGTCATGGCGAACATGTTCGGCTTCGGGCCGGAGGAGTTCTTCGAGGCGGAGGAGGCAGCGCGCGAGGACGTGCCGGTGAGCTTCGGCCCGCCGGCGGCAGCACCAGCGCCGCCGCCGCCCGCGGCGCCGCCGACCGAGCCGCCAGCGCCGCCGAGCAGCAGCTAGCGCTCGGGGCCTTAGAGCGATGGCACCAGACGCCACGGCTGCGACGCTCCTGCCGTTCGAGGCTAGCCTCGTGCGCTGCCGGAGCTTCACGGACGCGGCGGCGATAACGGCGCTCGTTGAACCTGGAAGGGCTGGCACGGCATGAGCGAGGCGTTCGAGCAGCCGGTCCTGATCTACGACCGCATCGCCGCCAACCGGCGCCGGACCTTCCTGCTGATGATCCTCTTCTTCCTCGTCGTCGCCGGCGCCTCGACCGCGGTCGGCATCGTCGCCGGCCTGCCGCCGGGCCTGTCGCCGATCGTCCTCGTCTTCGTCCTCGCCTTCGCCGCCTTCAGCTACTTCGGCTCCGACAGCGTGGCGCTACGCGTCAGCGGCGCCCGCGGCCCGGTCAGCCAGGCGGAGGAGCGCGACCTCTACCGCACGGTCGAGAACCTCTGCATCGGCGCCGGCCTGCCGCTGCCGAAGATCTACGTCATCGAGGATGGCTCGATGAACGCCTTCGCGACCGGCCGCGACCCGGACCACGCCTCGGTCGCGATTACGCGCGGCCTCCTCGACAAGCTGGACCGGCGCGAGCTCGAGGGCGTGCTCGCCCACGAGCTCTCCCACATCGGCAACCGCGACACGCTGCTGATGACGACGACGGTCGTCCTCGTCGGCCTCCTGGCGCTGCTGGCGGACCTCGCCTTCCGCATGACCTGGTACGGCGCCGGCAGGCGGCGCTCCTACAACGGCAAGAACAGCAACGGCGCGGCGATCCTCCTCGTCGTCGCGCTCGTCGCGGCGATCCTGGCGCCGATCGCGGCCCGGATCATCTCCTTCGCGATCTCGCGCCAGCGCGAGTACCTGGCGGACGCCTCCGGCGCCCTGCTCACCCGCTACCCGGAGGGCCTGGCGAGCGCCCTGGAGAAGATCAGCGGCGACGCGGACCCGCTGGACGCGGCGACGAAGGCGACGGAGCATATGTACTTCGTCAGCCCGCTGTCGGCGCACAAGAGCAGCCTGAACAACATGTTCGCGTCCCATCCGCCGATCGAGGAGCGCATCAAGCTCCTGAGGGCGATGTGACCTGGCAAAGCTTCACTCAGAAGCAAGATACCTATCTATCGAAGTGAAGTAACTAAGGCTCGAAAGATTGCCGAGTTCCTTGAACCTCAGCACAACCGAAGGGTCAGGATCGATAATTGACACTTCCATTCTATGTGGATTGGCGTTTAGCGCGCGGCTGATAAGATTCGCGCTTTCCCAGTCAGTTGGCGGGCAAGAATACCCAATAATGACGACTCTCTGAGCTTCCCTGAGGCGGAGCTCGGCAAGATCCCACACTGGCTTGAGCTTTTCATGAAGAACCTGCGATTTGTGGACAACAGGCGGAACAACGATGGGGAAGGTGAATTTGGCGCGACCCACACGGGAACCTGACAGCTTCATACTCGGATCAATGGGCTTTCTGGTCGTGAGTCGAATTGAGCGCTGAGGGTCAAACAGCTTTCTTCTTGTTGGATTCGGTGAGTTGTGGGCGGAGTACCAGTTCATTGAGCCGTGGAGCTTCAGGATTGCGACACCTTCTTCTCCATCTTCAACAACGGGAAATGTATCTATGCTACCGGCAGGGTCCGGGACGGTTGTCTTATCAAAATCAATGTGATAGCAGGCAGGAAAGCGAAACATTGGTAACGACCTTCGCTCCTTTGCTGAGGCAATCACGTCCAGCGCCTTCTCGACCTGCAGATCTTGGTTAAACGTGATAACCGTAAGATCTTCGATTGCTGACTGGCTTCTGAGGTTCCATAAGAGCAGACGGTACAATCTCGACCTTTGTGTCATCTTTACATCGTTAGTTGTACTGGCAAGACGTTTGAGAAAGACCTTCACCAACTGACGGAAGGCTGAGTATGCGGGGATGCTTGCCCCTCCGCCAAAGATATCCGTGTACAAGACTGCCAT